>HHCFC01400__coassemble_1165_pt1 | contig 88237 bp, 84 predicted proteins | sample HHCFC01400__metabat2_high_PE_020 | metagenome-assembled genome bin HHCFC01400
TCTTTCCTCCGACTTTCTTCAAAGAAAGTCGGGCTCCCCCGCCGGAGTCGGCGGGCCCCCGGGGCGCTGCGCCCCGAGGCTTCGAAACAGCCCCAACCACCCGTAGGGTACGTACTACCGAAGATTTGGCCCCCGGCCCCACCTCCGGGGCCGCTGGACGCCGGTCCAACCCCGCAAAAAAAGAACCCCCTCTCTGGTCGGCGACCAGAGGGAGGATCCCCAGGAGGAGAGCCACGCTCTCCTCCTGCTTTTTGTATGTTTGCCCCGGGAAAGCGGGGCGCCTGGCCCTGTGCGGGGGGAGGGGGCTTACCCCCGCTCCCGCATGACACTCATGTAGGCGGGGCGGATGATCTTGTTCATGCACACCAGTTCCTCGATGCGGTGGGCGCTCCAGCCCACGATCCGGGCGATGGCGAAGAGGGGGGTGTACAGTTCCACCGGGATGCCCAGCAGGTCGTAGAGGAACCCGCTGTACAGGTCGATGTTGGCGCTGACCCCCTTGTAGATGGGGCGGTTCTTGGAGATGAGCTTGGGAGCCTCCTCCTCGATGTTGCGGTAGAGGGCCAGGTCATCCTGGCGGCCCTTCTCCACGGCCAGCTGGTTCACGAAGGAGCGGAGGATCTGCTCTCTGGGGTCGGAGATGGAGTAGACCGCGTGGCCCATGCCGTAGATCAGGCCGCTGTGGTCGAAGGCCTCCTTGTTCAGGAGCTTGCGGAGGTAGGCGCTGGTCTCCTCCGGGTCGGTCCAGTCGTGGAGGTGGGACTTGATGTCCTGGATCATCTCGATGACCTTGATGTTGGCGCCGCCGTGGCGGGGGCCCTTCAGGGAGCACAGGGCGGCGGCCATGGTGGAGTAGGTGTCCGACCCCGAGGAGGTCACCACCCGGGTGGTGAAGGTGGAGTTGTTGCCGCCGCCGTGCTCCATGTGCAGCAGCAGGGCAATGTCCAGGGCCTTGGCCTCCAGCTGGGTGTAGGACTTGTCGTGGCGGAGCATCCGCAGGATGTTCTCTGCCGTGGACAGGTTGGGGTCGGGGCGGTGGATGTACATGCTGTCGTCGTTCTCATAGTGGTTGTAGGCGTGGTAGCCGTACACCGCCAGCATGGGGAACTCGGAGATCAGCCGGATGCACTGGCGGATGGAGTTGCCCAGGTCGCCATTGATCTGGTCGTCGTAGCTGGCCAGGGTGAGGACGCTTCGGGTCATGGAGTTCATGATGTCCTTGGAGGGGGCCTTCATGATCACGTCCCGGGTGAAGTTGGTGGGCAGGGTACGGCAGTCGCTGAGGATGCCGGTGAACTCCTCCAGCTGCTGGGGGTCGGGCAGGTCGCCGAAGAGGAGGAGGTAGGCGATCTTCTCAAACCCAAACTCGTTGGGGCCCAGGCTGCCGATGAGGTTTTTGATGTTGTACCCCCGGTAGAACAGCTGGCCCTCGCAGGGCACCCGCTTGCCGTCCACATTCTGGAAGGAGACGATCTTGGAGATGTTGGTCAGGCCCGTCAGGACCCCCACGCCGTTGACGTCCCGAAGCCCCCGGTTCACGCCGTACTCCCGGAAGAGGGAGTCGGGGATGAAGTCGTTCTGCCGGCACAGGGCCTGCTGGTCGTTGGCGTAGGTTTCTACGTTGCGTCTGCTCATGGTTCGTCCCCCACTTTCTCGGCTTCCTGCCGTAGGATTTCCTCCAGCTGGGCGATCTCGCTGAGCAGGTGGAGGAACCGCTCCTCCCCAAAGGCGGACACCACCCGCTGGTGGTACTTCCGCAGGGCCTGCCGGTGGGTTTGGACAGAGGTGAGGGCGGTGTCGGTGAGAAGGATATATGTGCCGTCCTCCCCATTGCCGTCGTGGGTCCAGCGGACCAGCCCCTTGCCCTGGAGGGAGCGGGCGATGGCGGTGACCTTCGGCAGGGGGAGGTTGAGTTCCTTGACCATGTCTTTGAGATAGATCTTCTCGCTGCCGGAGTCCTTGGTGTGTTTGGAGAGCAGCCAAATCAGAGCGTACTCATCGGAGGCGTTCTCTTGGAACAGGCGGCGCAGGGCCGGGCTGTGAAACAGCTTGTCCAGCTGCTCAGAGGTAAGGGTGCGGGCGCCGCTGTCCCGGTTCAGTTCTGACATGTGGTTCACCTCGATTTTGACAGGATGGGTAACCGTTAGCGGGTCATTGCTGGGTGAGGTTGTCCAACAGTTTCCGCCGCAGGCGGATAAACTCCTTGGCGTCCTCTGGCCCTAAGAGGGAGAGCATCTGGGCGGTGGAGCGGAGGACCTGGGCCCGAAAGCTCTGGATGACCTCCAGCCCCTTGGGAGAGAGGGTGACAATGACCTGGCGGTTGTTCAGGGGGTCCGGCCCCCGGGTGATGTAGCCTTTGTCCTCCAACCGGCCTAAGAGGGCGGCAATCCGGGCGGAGCTCACCGCCCCGCTGCGGCTGAGCTCCACCGGGTGGGCCTGGTGGTGGAGGAGAAGATAGTTCAGCACGAAGGGTTCCCCCTGGTTCAGCCGGACCTGCAGGTGCAGGGCGGGCAGCTGGAGGAGGGCTCCGTTGACTTGGAGTAATTCGGTGGCTAAGCCTTCATAATCTGCCGTCATAACCATGTGACACTCCTGAAATCGCTAACGTTATTAGGTATTATACCAGAAACCGGCAGCCCCGTCAACAGAGTGCAGCAGGCAGGGGGGCGGGGGTCACACCCGCAGGCGCATTTGGTACCAGGCCGCCCCGCCGTGCTGGGAGGCCGAGGGCCCCTCGCTGACAAAGCCGAACCGGGCGTAGTAGGGGACCAGCTTCTCCTTGCAGGTGAGCACCAGCCCTGCCTTTCCCCGGGCCCGGGTCTCCTGGATGGCGTGGCGGAGGAGGGTGCCGGCATACCCCCGGCAGCGGCAGTCCGGGTGGGTGGCCACCCCGAAGATCATCTGCCAGGGGCCGGCGGGGTCGTGGAGGGAGGCGTCGTCGTACATGGCGTCGGTGAGGTCGGGCTGCTGGGTGACCATGCCGTTGACCATGGCCAGCACCCGGCCTCCCTCCACCAGCAGCCAGAAGGAGTCGGGGAAGGCGGCCAGGCGGGCCTGGAAGCTGGCCTCCCCTGCGGCCTCCGCCGGGGGGAAGCAGGCGGCCTCCAGGGCGGTGACGGCCGCCAGGTCGGCCGGGGTGGCGGTGCGGATTTCCATAGGGTATCGTCCTCCTTGGGTGTTTTCTCCAGTATACCACACCGGGGGGCCCAGGGGAAGGGGAGGGGCCCACAGAGAGAAAAACACCGGAGCCGGGAGAACCCCGCTCCGGTGCTGGCATCAATAGCCCAGGTCCTCGTCCACCAGGAGGACCATGGTTTCCCCCGCCCCGCCCAGGGGCCGCCAGAGGACGGACAGCCCGTTGCAGATCCGCTCCGGGCTCTTGCAATCGTAGCAGCGCAGGGCCTCCCCCTGGGCGCAGGGGGTCTTGCGGTGGAGCCGCCGGGCGTTTAAGGGGGCGGCCACGTTCCGGGCCCGCCACAGGGCCTGGTCAAAGGTGGGGGCCACCTTGTTCCGCCCCACCAGGTAGCACACCACCTCATGGGCGCCGGTGGCGGCGGAGATCCGGTTGCCGGTGCCGTCGATGTTGATCAGCTCCCCCGTCTCCGCCACGGCGTTGACGCTGGAGAGGTAGACCTGGGCCTGGGCGGCCTGGGCCAGGGTGGCCGCCCCTGGGGTGCGCCAGTGCCAGTAGACGGTGTTGCCCTGGGACAGGGCCTCGTACAGGCCCAAGTCCTCCAGGGTCATGCTGCCCCCCAGGCCGATGGTCTTGCCGGACCACTGGGCGGCCAGCCAGTCCTTGGCCGCCTGGCCGGTGGGGAAGGTGTGGACGGAAAACCCCGCCCGGGTGAGGGTTTCTTGCAGTGAGTCAAAGCGCATGGGGTGCCCTCCTTGGGTTTTTCTTTCAGGATACCATGGCCGTCAAGGGGGCCTTACCCCTCCGGCAGGGAGAACTTCCTACGGTACTCCTCATAGTATTGGTCAAACCCGTGGGAGCGGGCGGCCTTCAGGCTGATCATATACTGGTGGGGGTCAAAGGAGTCCGACTCCAACTCGATGGTGGCCACCGCCAGGTTGGAGCAGTGGTCGGATACCCGCTCGAAGTTGGTGAGCAGGTCGTTGAACACGAACCCCTGGTGCAGGGTGCAGATGCCCTGCTGCAGCCGGTCCACGTGGTGGAGCTTCATCTCGTCGCACAGGGCATCGATGACCTCCTCCAGAGGCTCCACCCGGTAGGCCAGGGTCAGGTCCCCGGTGGTGAAGGCGGTGATGGCGTCGTGGGTGATCTCCTGGACGGCGGAAAAGAGGGTGCTCAGCTCCCGGTCGGCCTCGTGGGAGAAGACGATGCCCTTCTCCTCGATCTCCTTGGCGCACTCGGCGATGTTCATGGCGTGGTCGCCGATGCGCTCCAAATCCCCGATGGCGTGGAGGTACTTGGTCACCGTTTTGTTCTGCTGGGGGGTGAGCTCCTTGCCGGTGAGCTGGATGAGGTAGCTGCCCAGCTTGTCCTCGTACTTGTCGATGATGTCCTCCCGGTGGAGGACGAACTGGAACTTCTTCTCCTGGTAGTCGTGGATGAGGTAGTAGGCGTCCTCCAGGTTGGCCCGGGCCTCGCCGGCCATGTTTTCCACGGCCTGGCGGCTCTGCTCAATGGCCAGGGCGGGGTGCTGGATGAACCGGGACTCCAACCGGGCGAAGTCCTCCTCCTCCGGCCCCACCGGCCCCCGGTTGGGGAGAAGGCGGCAGACCATCCTCTCCAGCAGGCCGATGAAGGGGGTGAGCACCACCACCGTGGCCAGGCGGAAGAGGGTGTTCAGCAGGGCGATGTTCATGGAGGAGAGAACGGTCTCCAGGAAGGAGAAGTGGACGGCGGCGTTGACGGCATAGAACACAGTCCCCCAGATCACCACCCCCAGCACGTCAATGAGGAGGTAGACGAAGGCGGTGCGCTTGCCGTCGATGTTGGCCCCCAGGGAGGACAGGAGCACCGGCAGGGCGGCCCCGATGGCGATGCCCATGGTGAGGGGGTAGGCCACGGCAAAGGTGATGACCCCTGTGGAGGCCAGGGCCTGAAGAATGCCCACCGCCGCCGAGGCGCTCTGGAGCACGCAGGTGAAGACCATCCCCACCAGGATGCCCAGCAGGGGGTTGGAAAAGGTGGTCAGCAGGTCCAGGAAGGCCTGGCTCTCCCGGAGGGGGGAGACGGAGGCGCTCATGGTCTGCATGCCGAACATGAGCACGGCAAACCCCAGCAAAATGTCCCCCACGTGCTGCTTCCCCTGGCTGCGGGAGAACATCCGCAGGAGGATGCCCACCACCGCCACCACCCCGGTGAGGGTGGAGGTGGACAGAAGGGACACCCAGCCGGACCCGCCCTGCAGGTCAGACAGGCAGATGATCCACCCGGTGATGCTGGTGCCCAGAATGGCCCCCAGGACGATGCCGATGGCCTGGCGCACCTTCATCATGCCGGAGTTGACAAAGCCCACCACCATCACCGAAGTGGCGGAGGAGGACTGGATGATGGCGGTGACCCCTGTACCCAGGAGCACCCCCTTCATGGGGCTGCTGGAGAGCTTGTACAGCACCAGTTCCAGCTTGTTGCCCGCTACCTTCTTCAGCCCGTCCCCCATCAGGGTCATGCCAAAGAGGAAGAGGGCCACCCCGCTCAGCAGCGCGATGAGGTTGGACAAGTCCACGGTCCCCACGCTCCTTTCTCTTCTCTGTTCTCTGCCGGGCTGCGAGGCCCGGGGGTTTGACCCGTTTCGCCCTTCATCATAAAGAAGAAATGTTAAATCTATCCTACTGTGATTGTAAAATCTGTGTAAAAACAAACGCTTTGTGGATTTCTCCAAAGCCACCCCAGAGGAAGACGGAAAATTCTGGCTTTTTTGGCGCCCGTTGGGGTCTATCTGGCCAGAGGGAGACATACAGTGGGAAGGACCCAACCGGAAACGATCCAGACGGAGGAGACATACTATGAATACCCTGACAAGCATTTACCAGGACATCGCCCAGCGCACGGCGGGGGACATTTACATCGGCGTGGTGGGCCCCGCCCGGACGGGGAAGTCCACCTTCATCAAGCGGTTCATGGAGACCATGGTCATCCCCAACATCGACGACGAGTTCCGCCGCCAGCGGGCCCGGGATGAGCTGCCCCAGAGCGGCTCCGGCCGCACGGTGATGACCGCCGAACCCAAGTTCGTCCCCGAGGAGGCGGTGGAGATCGCCATGGAGGGGGGTGGGGCCTTTTCCGTCCGCCTCATTGACTGCGTGGGCTACCTGATCCCCGGGGCGGTGGGCCAGCTGGAGGACGACCTGCCCCGGATGGTCCACACCCCCTGGTTCCCGGAGGAGATCCCCATGGCCGAGGCTGCGGAGATCGGCACCCGAAAGGTCATCGCCGAGCACTCCACCATCGGCATCGTGGTCACCACCGACGGGAGCATCACCGACCTTCCCCGGGAGGCCTATGTGGAGGCCGAGGCCCGGGTGATCTCAGAGCTCAAGGAGCTGGGCAAGCCCTTCCTCCTGCTGCTCAACTCCGCCCGGCCGGAGTCCGACGAGGCCCAGACTCTGCGGGCCCAGCTGGCGGAGACCTACGACGTCACCTGCCTGGCGGTGAGCTGCCTGGACCTGAGCCAGCGGGCGGTGACCGAGATCATCCAGTCGGTGCTCTTCGAGTTCCCGTTGGAGGAGCTCCAGCTCTTCCTCCCCGACTGGGTGGATGCCCTGCCCCAGGACCACCCCATCAAAACCCAGGTTTTCCAGGCCGTTCGGGAGCACATGGACGGGCTCCACCGGATCCGGGATGTGCGGCCGGTGGTGGAGGCCCTGGGCCAGTGCCAGCCGGTGACGGAGGCCGCCGTCACCGCCATGCGCCTGGGCACCGGCACCTGCCAGGCCCGGCTGGACCTGCCCCGGGGTCTCTTCTACGAGACCATGTCCCAGCAGACGGGGTTCCCCATCCACAACGACGGGGAGCTGCTCAGCCTGCTGGGGGAGCTGGCCAAGGTCCAGGCCGACTACAAAAAAGTGGCCGCCGCCATGGAGGAGGTCCGGGCCACGGGGTACGGCATCGTCATCCCCGACGCCGGGGAGCTGGAGCTGGAGGAGCCGGAGATCATCAAGCAGGGGGGGCGCTATGGGGTGCGCCTCCGGGCCAAGGCCCCCAGCATCCACATGATCCGGGCGGACATCCAGGCGGAGGTCTCCCCCATTGTGGGCAGCGAGAAGCAGTCGGAGGATATGCTGGGCTTCCTCCTCCAGGAGTTTGAGGGGGAGCCGGAGCGGATCTGGCAGTCCAACATTTTCGGCCGCTCCTTCCACGAACTCATCAACGAGGACCTGGCCTCCAAACTCAAGCACATGCCCGAGGAGGCCCGGCAGAAGATGCAGCAGACCCTGGAAAAGATCATCAACGAGGGGTCCGGGGGCCTCATCTGCATCATCCTGTAAGGCGGGAATTTGCCTTGACTTTTTTCCGGCCCGCCCCCTATAATAGAATCTAAAGAATCCACAGGGAACACAGGGGGGAACCGGCATGATCTTAACCGTTGACATCGGCAACACCGCCACCACCATGGGCCTGTACACGCCGGAGGGCACCCTCCGGTTCCGAGGGGCCTTGAAAACCGACAAGAACAAAACCCAGGACCAGCTGGCCATCGACCTGCTGGATATGTTTCACCTCTACCAGGCAGACATCGGGGAGGTGACCGGGGGGGTGATCTCCAGCGTGGTGCCCCCCATGACCCACGCCATGGCCGGGGCCATCCGCCAGCTCAGCGGGGTGCGCCCCATGATCGTGGGCCCAGGGGTGAAGACGGGGATGAACATCCTGGCCGAGGTCCACAACCAGCTGGGGGCGGACATTGTGGCCTCCTCCGTGGCGGCCCTGCAGAAGTACCCCCAGCCCATCATCGTCATCGACATGGGCACCGCCACCACCCTGTCCTACCTGGGCAACAACACCTATGAGGGGTGCGTCATCATCCCCGGGGTGCGCATCGCCGTGGAGGCCCTCTCCGGCCGGGCGGCGGAGCTGCCCCACATCTCCATTGAGGAGCCACCCTCGGTGTTTGGCCGGTCCACCATCGACGCCATGCGCTCCGGCGTCCTCTATGGCAACGCCGGGATGATTGACAGCATGATCCAGCGGATGGAGGAGGCCGCCCAGCCCGCCGCCACCGTGGTGATGACCGGGGGCAACGCCGCCCTCATCCAAAAGTACTGCCGGCGGGAGATCCACATCGACGAGACCCTCCTCCTGGACGGCCTGTACTACCTCTACCAGAAAAACCAGGACCGCCGCCGCCGGCGGGGTGACTAAAGCCTGCCCCCCAGCCACTTCTGTGGCTGGGGGGCGTTTTGCCGGGGTCAGGAGGGCAGCGCCCCCTGGCCGGCGGGCCCTCCTGGCAGCCGGGGCAGCACAAAGACCAGCGCCCCCTCCCGGGCGGGGAAGACGTGGAGCTCTGCCGTGGGGGGCATGGGGCGCTGGGCCTGGGCCAGGGCCCGGCGGACCAGAGGGAGCAATGCCTCCCGGGAAAGGGGGCGGCCGGCGGGGAGCTCCTCCCGGGAGAGGGTGAGGACCACGCCGGCGGCCAGCGGGGAAATGGTCATGGGATACCTCCTACCTGTGCCGCAGAATACCCCCCTATTATAGGGGAATCCCCCGCCGGGGGCAAATGCAATGGTTACCAGGGGGAAAAGAAGTTGGCAGGGCGGGGGAAGGTATGGTATAATACCCCCAGCGCCGCGGCGCCCTGCCTGCCCAGGCGGGGCCGCGGAAGGGAACACATCACTGCCTGCCCCGGCGGGAACCGCCGCCTGGCACGTCAATAGGAATCGAGGGATTGGACGATGGAATTCAAGGAAGAGATGGTCTCCCAGGAGACCGTTTATGAGGGCGTAATCGTCAACGTCCGCCGGGACAAGGCCCGGCTGATGGACGGCCGCATCACCAACCGGGAGGTGGTGGAGCACCCCGGCGGGGTGGCGGTGTTCGCCATGGACGACCAGGGCCGGGTGGCCCTGGTGCGCCAGTACCGCTACCCCATGGGGGAGGAGACCTTGGAGCTCCCCGCCGGCAAGCTGGAGCCGGGGGAGGATCCCCGGGACAGCGGCCTGCGGGAACTGGCGGAGGAGACCGGCCTGGTCCCCGGCACCTTTGAGGACATGGGCTGCCTCTACTCCTCCCCGGGGATCCTGGCCGAGCGGATCTACCTCTACTTTGCCAAGGACCTCACCCAGGGCCCCACCCACCCCGACGACGGGGAGTTTGTGGAGACCGTGTGGCTGCCCTACCAGGACCTGGTGGACAAGGCCCGGCGGGGGGAGATCAAGGACGGGAAGACCCTGGTGGGCATCCTGAAGGCCTCCTTCCTCCTGGATGCCGGCCAGGGCTGAGCGGCCGGGAGAGGAGGCAGCCATGGAGAAGAAACAACGGGTCCTCATCGTGGAGGACGAGAAGAACATTGTGGACATCCTCCGGTTTAACCTCCGCAAGGAGGGGTACGACACCCAAGAGGCCTACGACGGGGAGGTGGGGCTGGCACTGGCCCTCCAGGAGGCCCCCGACCTGATCCTGCTGGACCTGATGCTGCCCAAGATGAACGGGTTCGAGGTGTGCAAGCGCCTGCGGGACCAGGGGAGAAGCACCCCGGTGATCATCATCACCGCCCGGGAGGCGGAAAAGGACAAGATCCTGGGCCTGGACCTGGGGGCGGACGACTACATCACCAAGCCCTTCTCCATCCGGGAGCTGATGGCCCGGGTGAAGGCCAACATCCGCCGGGCGGCCATGGCCCCCCAGACCCCGGCCCCCGCGCCGGAGGGGGAGGCGCTCCGCTTCGGCCGCCTGGTGATCCAAAAGGGGGAGGCCACCGCCACCAAGGACGGGGCGGACCTGGAGCTCACCCCCCGGGAGTTTGAGCTGCTGGCCTATCTGGCTTCCCACGCCGGCCGGGTCTTTTCCCGGCAGGAGCTCATGGAGCGGGTGTGGAACTACGAGGGCTATGTGGGGGACGTCCGGGCGGTGGACGTGGCCATCCGCCGCCTGCGGGAAAAGGTGGAGGACGACCCCGCCCAGCCCAAATACATCATCACCCGCCGGGGGGCGGGATACTACTTCCAACAGGAGCCGTGACCCGGCAGGGCAGAGAGGGGGAGAACCATGCTGCGCAGCCTGCACATTAAACTGGTGCTGATTATGATTCTGCTGGTGGTCTGCCTGATGACCATCGCCGGGGCCTTTCTGGTCAACTCCGTGAACCGGTTCTACCTCAATGAGTTCTACACCCAAATGGTGGAGGTGTTCAGCCAGGACACGGAGTTCATCCGGGACCTGGTCACCGCCCGGGAGGGGGAGACCGACGGCGTCCAAGCCATCGACGAGATCCTGGTGGCCAAAATGGGCCCCCTGGGAGTGGACGGCAAGAACCGGAACTACTACCTTCTGGACGGGGACACCGGCCAGATCCTCTCCAGCTCCGACGACGACGCGGGGGACACGCTGGAGGAGATCACCCCCAACCTCCTCATCGCCCTCAACGAGAAGCGGGAGGGGGACGAGAGTGACCTCACCGCCAGCTACATGGACCTGGCCCTGCCCATCAGCCGGGGGGAGGAGGACTATGTCATCTATATCCTGGACCAGCGGGCCACCGTGCGGGAGCTGAACAACCAGCTCTTCCAGCTGATCATCGAGGCCCTGGTCTTTGGGCTGGTGATCTCGGTGCTGCTGTCCTTCCTCCTCTCCCGGGCCATGGTGACCCCCATCCGGGCCCTGACCCGGGGGGCCCAGCGGGTGGCCGAGGGGGACTTTGGCCACGAGATTCAGGTGGAGTCCCACGACGAGATCGGCGTGCTCACCAACGCCTTCAACGCCATGTCCCGCCAGCTCCAGTCCACCCTGCAGGAGGTGGAGAGCGAGCGGACCAAGCTCTCCACCCTCTTCCTCCACATGACCGACGGGGTGGTGGCCTTCAACCAGAGCGGCGAGGTCATCCACTCCAACCCCGCCGCCGAGGAGATGCTGGGCCAGGCCATCCCGGTGGGTGGGGCGGTGACCTATGGGGACCTCTTCCAGGACATGGTCCCCCTGGAGACCGTGCTCACCACCGACCGGGACTGCCTGGAGATCGAAACCGTCTGGGGGGAGCGGATCCTCCTGCTCCTCCTGGCCCCCTTCAACCGGGAAAAGCAGGTGGGGGTGCTGGTGGTGGTCCACGACGTCACCCAGCAGGTGAAGAACGAGACCATGCGCAAGGAGTTTGTGGCCAACGTCTCCCACGAGCTGCGCACCCCCATCACCAACATCCGCAGCTACGCCGAGACCCTGGCGGAGAACCCCGACCTGCCCCCGGATACCACCGCCAGCTTCCTGGGGGTCATTCTCAGCGAGAGCGACCGGATGACCCACATCGTCCAGGATCTGCTCACCCTGTCCCGGTTTGACTCGGGGCACAGCGAGCTGAACCTGACCACCTTCCCCTTCGCCGGCCTTCTGGAGGAGAGCTGCCAGGCCATGCGCATCGAGGCCCAGCGCCGGGGCCACACCCTCCGCCTGGAGGGGACCGGCGGTTTGCCCGCCATCCGAGCCGACCGGGAGCGGATCTCCCAGGTGGTGATGAACGTCCTGTCCAACGCCATCAAGTACACCCCTGACGGGGGGCGGATCGTGCTCACCGCCGGCTGCACCCCGGACCGGGTGTGGCTGGAGGTGGCCGACAACGGCATCGGCATCCCCCTCGAGGACCGGGACCGGATCTTCGAGCGGTTCTACCGGGTGGACAAGGCCCGCTCCCGGGAGTCCGGGGGCACCGGCCTGGGGCTGTCCATCGCCCAGGAGATCGTCCGCCAGCACCAGGGCAGCCTGACCCTGGTGGACCGGCCGGGCCCCGGCACCACCCTGCGCCTGGAGCTGAAGCGGGAGGGGCCGGACCGATGAAAAAAGCATGGAGCCGCCGGACCATTGACCGGCTGGAAAATGGAATCATCGTCCTGCTGGTCTGCTCGGCCCTGTTTCTGGTCTACCAGTCCGGGCTGGTGCAGAACTTCGCCGGCCAGGGCGCCGGCACCAGCGGGGAGAGCGTATTCACCGGGGTGCAGAACACCGCCCTCTCCCGGGGCACCCCGGTGCGGCTGATGGTGCAGCTGGACGACGGGCGCTATGGGGCCCAGTACGACCAAACCCTGGTGGACCAGCTCTATGCCAGCGGGCTGAGTGAACTGCTCACCGACTCCATCGAGGCCATGGAGTCCCCCCGGACCGTCACCCAGGAGGTGTGGCAGCAGGCCATCGCCCAGAGCGGGCCGTGGGTTTTTTACGACTTTTTGTATAACGTCTCCTTCACCGCCCAGAGCGGCCAGGGGGAGGGGGCGGCCCGCTTCTTCCTCCTCACCACCCGGGGGGGGCGGGCAGATATGGTCTACTACTACAACGAGGAGACGGGGGACTACTACGCCGGGCAGATTCAGGACGCTACCCTCACCCTGCCGGCCTCCCTGGATGGGCTGCAGCCCAACGGCGGGCAGTTCGTCTTCGAGGTGCCGGAACTGGCCCAGGTGCTGGCGCCCTATGGCATCCTCCTGGACCAGCCCCCCACCACCACGGTGTACACCGCCGCCAACCCCGTGGCCTCCTGGGGGGAGGCAGAGCGGACCGCCCTTCTGGATGCCCTGGACTTCAACACCCGGGCCCTCACCATCTACGAGTCGGCAGACGGCACCGTGATGCAGGAGGGGTCGGACACCCTGCGCATCCAAGAGGAGGGGAAGATCATTTACCACGCCTCGGACAGCAGCCAGGCCCGGTTCCAGGCCCTCTCCCAGCGGGAGAAGGATCTGCAGATCAAGGCGGAGGAGGTGCTGGACCTGGTCACCGCCGGCCAGCTGGGGGAGGGGCGGATGTTCTGCCAGTCCATCGAAACCCTGGAGGACGAGACGGTGGAGCTCACCTTCTGCTACCTGCTGGACGGCGCCCAAGTCCAGCTGGGGGAGGAGGGCTGGGGGGCCCAGTTCGTCTTTTCCGACAGCGCCCTCACCTCCTTTACCATCTGCCTGCGCACCTACACCGCCACCGACCGGACCCAGCGGGCCCTGCCGGAGCGGCAGGCGGCCGCCGCGGTGACCGCCCTGGGCCAAACCGGGAAGGAGCTGCAGCTTTGCTACCGAGACGACGACACCACCCCGGAAATCACCGCCGACTGGACCGCCCGGGAGAGGAGCTGAGGAGGGCAGACCATGGAACGATCCAAACTGAAACTCACGGTGATCTTCCTGCTGGTGGTGCTCAACCTCTTTCTGTTGGGCAGCGTGGTGCTGCAGCACCATCAGACCCAGGCGTATGAGGCCACCACCCGCCAGCAGATCCTGCTCTACCTGGAAAACCACAACGTCTCCGTGGCGGAGGAGGTGGTCCCCTGGGAGACTGCCCTCTCCACCCAGGCGGAGGACCTGACTGGGCAGCTCCTGCCCCAGCAGGCCCTCCCGGAGGAGGGGCTGCCTGCCGACTGTGAGATCCAGCCGGCCCGGGCGGCAGCCACCCTGCTGATGTACGTTGTCCAGGGCCTGCCGGCCCTGGGGGTGGAGACGGTCACCATCCAGTCCATTGAGGAGGGGTACCGGTACAGCGGGGAGGGCGACCGGGCGGTGCTCACCCCCATGTGGGCCCTCACCACCGACCAGGGGACCTTCCTGCTGGACTGCGCCAGCGGAGCGCTGACCCCGATGGAATAGAGGCCGGCCCATCCCACCATCTATAGCCGAGGGAAAAAATCCCTCGGCGTTTTCTCTGTCTGCGGAGGTCTGGCCGGCCTGAGGACGCGCCTCTTTGCAGCCCAGGCGATTGCCCCTTGCACGGCGGGTGGTTTCCAGGTACAATGGAACCATACCCTGAGAACAAGGAGGCGGCAGCCCATGATCCATCAACGAGGCAGAGGCCGTGGCCGGTCGGAGGAGACCATCTTCGGCAGCCCGGAGTCCGAACTGACCCTGCCCAAGTACCGGGTCCCCCGATACGAATCCAAGAGCGAGGTCATCCTGGAGCTCATCCGGGACGAGCTCTTCCTAGACGGCAATGCCCGGCAGAACCTGGCCACCTTTTGCCAGACCTACGCTGACGACGAGGTCCGCCAACTCATGGACCTGTGCATCGACAAGAACATCATCGACAAGGACGAGTATCCCCAGTCGACGGAGATCGAGTCCCGGTGTATCCACATGCTGGCAAACCTCTGGAACGCCCCGGAGTCCTGCCACCCGGTGGGCACCTCTACGGTGGGCTCCTCGGAGGCCTGCATGCTGGGGGGCCTGGCCATGTACTTCCGGTGGAAGCAGGCACGGAAGCAGGTGGGTAAACCCACCGACCGGCCCAACTTGGTCTCCGGCCCGGTGCAGGTGTGCTGGGAGAAGTTTGCCCGCTACTGGGACATCGAGCTGCGGCAGGTGCCCATGGAGCCGGGCCGCCTGGCCATCACCCCAGAGGCCATGCTGCCCTACCTGGACGAGAACACCATCGGGGTGGTCACCACCCTGGGCCTCACTTTCACCGGCGCCTATGAGCCGGTAGAGGCCATCTGCCAGGCCCTGGATCAGGTCCAGCAGGAGAAGGGGTGGGACCTGTCCGTCCATGTGGACGGGGCCTCCGGCGGGTTTGTAGCCCCCTTCTGTGCCCCGCCGAAGCTCCAGTGGGACTTCCGCAACCCCCGGGTGAAGTCCATCAGCGCCTCGGGTCACAAGTTCGGCCTCTCCCCCCTGGGGTGCGGCTTTGTGCTGTGGCGGGACCGGGAGGATCTGCCGGAGCAGCTTATGTTCCACGTCAACTACCTGGGGGGCGACATGGCGGTGTTCCAGTTAAACTTCTCCCGACCGGCGGGGCCGGTGATCTGCCAGTACTACCAACTGCTCCGGCTGGGCTTTGCTGGCTACCGGAAGATCCACATGAACTGCTATAAAACCGCCCAGTACCTGGCCCGAGAGATTGAGGCTGCCGGTCCCTTCCGCCTGCTCTATCGGGGGGACCCCGTGGAGGGCATCCCCGCCCTTACCTGGACCCTGGAGGAGGGGGCGGACGTGCCCTTCAACCTCTACGACTTTGCCGACCGGCTGCGCAACCGGGGTTGGCAGGTGCCCGCCTATGCCTTGCCACCAGGGGCGGAGGGGACGGTAGTCCAGCGGATCCTGGTTCGTCAAGGCTTCGGGCTGAATATGGCCCGGCTGTTTCTGGAGGACTTCCGCCGCACGGTGGACTACTTCGCCCGCCACGGGGTGGGCAGCAACCTGACCCAGCAGGAGGCGGGGGGCTTCCACCACTGATCTTGCCTCGGCTGCAGGGGACAAGAGGGGCCATGCCCTTTCAGATCCTCCGAAACGGCAGGGAGAAGGTCCGGCGGATGCCGCCGTCAACCCGGCCAACCACCTGTCCCCGCATCGGCCGGGGCGCCGGCCAGGCCATCTATGCCGCTGCTGGGCCCAGCCCCTGCTGGCGGTGGAAGTCACCCGCAGCCACCCGGAGGGCCTCAAGGGGGCAGAGGCCACGGCCAGTGCCATCTACCCAGCCCATCGACCACCCGAAAACGCCTGAGAAGGGGGACAGCTGTCCCCCTTCTCGCTTTGCCTCTGGCGTGGCGAGGGAAGCTGTGGTATAATGAACGCAATCGCGCCGGGACTTGGACCCGGCCATGAGAAGGAGGAACACCCCATGCGCCTGCTGGTGGCAGAGGACGAGCGGGACCTGAACCGCCTGCTGCAAAAAGTGCTCACCAAGGCCGGCTACACCGTAGACGGCTGCTATGACGGGGAGGAGGCGTTGCTCTACCTCCAGGAGACGGCCTACGACGCCCTGGTGCTGGACGTGATGATGCCCAGGAAGGACGGCTACACCCTGGTCCAGGAGATGCGGAGCCAGGGGATGGACACTCCCGTCCTCTTCCTCACCGCCCGGGACAGTGTGGCCGACCGGGTGAAGGGCCTGGACCTGGGGGCGGACGACTACCTGGTCAAGCCCTTCGACTTTGACGAACTGCTGGCCCGGCTCCGGGCCATGACCCGGAAGCACGTGGGCCAGCGCACCAACACCCTCACCGTGGGGGACCTCACCCTGGACACCGCCCAGCGGCGGGTCACCCGGGGCGGGGAGGAGATCGCCCTGCTGCCCAAGGAGTTTGCCATTTTAGAGTATCTCATGCGCCACCCGGGCACCGTCCTGTCCCGGGAGCAGATCGAGGACCAGATCTGGAACTATGAGTACGCCGGCAGTTCCAACAACGTGGACGGCTACCTCAGCCGCCTGCGGAAGAAGATCGACGAGGGCCGGGGGGAGAAACTCCTCCACACCGTCCGGGGCATGGGCTGGGCCATCCGGCCCCCCGCCGGGGGGAAGGCCCCATGAAGCGGCGCAGCGTCCAGGTCCGGCTCACCCTGTGGTACACCCTGCTCATGGCGGGGATGGCGGGGCTGCTGCTGGTCTTCCTCCTGGTGATCAGCGGGGCCGTCTCCCGCCAGACGGCCATGGACCAGTTGGAGACCACCCTTCGGGAGAACCTGAGCCAGGTCTCCCTGGGGGCCGACGGATCCCTCCAGCTGGGGGAGGACTTCTCCTTCTACCAAAACGGGGTGTATACCCTGGTCTACAGCCAAAGCCAGGCCCTGCTGGCCGGCCAGGTGCCGGTGTCCTTCACCGCGGCGGAGCCCTTCCAGAACGGCCAGAACCGCCCGGTGGACGTGGCCGGGGCCCGGTACTATGTGATGGACTTCTGGCTGCCCAACAGCTGGGAGAGCGGCCTGTGGGTCCGGGGGATTCTGGAGGCCCCGGAGAACCCCCAGCTGCTCACCAACCTCATGTTCATCGCCATGGTGACCCTGCCCGCCTTCCTCCTCCTGGCGGCCCTGGGGGGCTACGGCATCGCCCGCCGGGCCTTCCGGCCCCTGAAGGAGATCACCTCCACCGCCGCGGCCATCAACGAGGCCGCCGACCTCTCCGCCCGGGTGGCGGTGCCCCCGGGGGACCACGAGTTCAGCCGCCTGGCGGCCACCTTCAACCAGATGTTCGCCCGGCTGGAGGGGGCCTTCGAGGCCGAGAAGCAGTTCACCGCCGACGCCTCCCACGAGCTGCGCACCCCGGTGTCCGTCATCAAGAGCGCCTGTGAGTACGCCGAGAAGTACGGGGAGACCCCCGAGGAGCAGCGGGAGACCCTGGCCATGATCCACCGCCAGGCCGACCGGATGGCCGAGCTCATCCAGCAGCTGCTGAGCATCACCCGCCTGGACCAGGGCACCGAGGGCCTCCGCCTGGAGCCCCTGGACCTGGCCGCCCTGGTGGAGGGGGTGTGCGCCGAGCAGCCCCATCCCCGGCAGCGGCTGTTCTGCCAGGTGGGGGGCGCGGTCTGGGTCCGGGGGGACGCCGGCCTGCTGCGGCGGCTGCTGCAAAACCTCATCGACAACGGGTTCAAGTACGGCACCCCCCAGGGCCATGTGTGGGTCACCCTGGAGGGGAAGGGGAACACCGCCCGCCTCCAGGTCCGGGACGATGGCATCGGCATCCCGGAGGACCAGCAGGAGAAGGTCTGGCAGCGGTTTTACCAGGTGGACCCCTCCCGCCGGGAGGGGGGCGGGGCCGGCCTGGGCCTGGCCATGGTGAAAAAGATCGCCCAGCTCCACGGGGGCACCGTCACCCTGGACAGCTCCCCCGGCCGGGGGAGCGCCTTTACCCTGCTTCTGCCCCGGGAGAAAAAACTTTGAGTTTCTGAAAAATTTCCCCCTCGATTTCATGTTTCTTTCATGTTGCCGTGGTACGATGCCATCAACAAAAGGAAAGGAGATCCCTACCATGAAAAAGAAGATGCTTCTCAGCGCCTGTGCCGCTTCCCTGCTGGCCCTCACCCTGGCCGGCTGCACCCAGTCCACCGCCCAGCAGGCCGACTACATCGGGGCCGACGCCGCCAAGGCCATCGCCCTGGAGGCCGCCGGCATCGGCGAGGCCGACGCCGCCTTCACCTCTGCCGAGCTGGAGAGCCGGAACAACACCGTCTATTACGAGGTGGACTTCACCGCCGGCGGCCAGGAGTATGACTATGACATCGACGCCCTCACCGGCACGGTGATCCAGCACAGCCAGAAGGCCGCCGACGACGGCTCCGCCGCCGCCAACCCCGGCGGAGCTGCCGCCGCCAACGCCGCCGTCAGCGAGGACCGGGCCCGGGAGATCGCCTTGGAACACGCCGGCCTCACCGCCGACCAGGTGACCTTTATCCGCAGCCACCTGGACTATGACGACGGTCGCCAGTGCTACGACGTGGAGTTCTACACCGCCGACTACACCGAGTACGACTACGAGATCGACGCGAACACCGGCGACGTCCTCTCCTACGACTACGACGCCGAGGGGTACCAGGGACAGAGCCAGAGCGGCAGCACCACCGCCATCACCGCCGACCGGGCCAAGGAGATCGCCCTGGCCGAGGTCCCCGGCGCCACCGCCAGCGACATCTACGAGTTTGAGACCGACCGGGACGACGGCCGCCTGGAGTACGAGGGGACCATCTACTACGACGGCACGGAGTACGAGTTCACCATCGACGGCTACAGCGGGGCCATCCGGGACTGGGACGTGGAGCGCCACGGATGACCGAAGTGGCACAACAACCGACCAAATGGATAAGACGCGGGGGAGCAGCTTGCTCCCCCGCGTCTTGCGTTGGGGTTAGAGGAGGCCGTAGACCTCCTTGAGGTGGAGGATGCGCAGCACGCTGGCATCCAGCCGTTCCTGGGAGATGGGCCCCTCCTGAACGGCGGTGAGGATGGCCCCGTAGGCTGCCTCCAAGTCCTGGGGCAGGAGCAGGACGTCCGCCCCCGCCTGGAAGGCCAGCAGAGCGGCCTGGCCCGGTTCGTACCGCTGGGTGATGGCCGGGTCGGAGAGGGAGTCGGTGATCACCACCCGCTGGAACCGGAGCTCCCCCCGGAGCTTTTGGGTGATCATCTCATAGGACAGGGAGGCGGGCAGGCCGTCCTCCGTGGCGTTGGGGGTGGTGATGTGGGCCACCATCACCGCGTCGGCCCCCGAGGCCATCCCCGCCTGGAAGGGGTACAGCTCACAGGTGCGCATTTCCTCCCAGGTTTTGTCGGTGGTGGCATAGTCCGACAGGGGATCTTGGACCGCGTCCCCATAGCCGGGGAAGTGCTTTAAGGTGCAGGCCATGCCCGCCTGGTGGAAACCCTCCACCGTGGCGCTGATCATCATGGCCGCCTGTTCCGGGCTGCCGAGAAAGGCCCGCTCCCCCAGAAGGGCCGTGCCGTCACCGGTGTGCACGTCGGCCACCGGGGCCAGGTCCAGTTGGAAGCCCAGGTCCTTCAGGTACCCGCCCAGGGTGAGCCCCGCCGCCTTGGCCTGGGCGGGGTCCCCGGTGGCGCCGATGTCGGCCAGGCTTTCCAGGGTGGGGGCGGAAAACCCGGGGCGGCCGGCCACCTGGGTGGCGGTGCCCCCCTCCTCCTCCACGGAGAAGAGCAGGGGAACGGCGGCGTTCCGGGACAGGGTGGCCATCAGCTGGGACAGCTGGTCCGGGGATTCCAGGTTCTTTCCGAAGAGGACGAAGCCCCCCACGGGGTACTGCTGGAGGGTATTCTGCAAGGCGGGGTCTGCCTGGGTGACGCCGGGGCCTGCGGGGTCCTCCGCCTCCTCCGGGGTCCGGTTGGGGTCCAAGGCCTCCGGCCGGACGAAAAAGAGCTGCCCCACCTTCTGCTCGGTGGTGAGCTTGTCCAGCAGCTCCTCCGCGTTGCCGGCGGTGACCGGCTCTAAGGCCCCTGGCTCCTCCTGGACCGGGGCCTCCTGGGCGGGGGAGGCCCCCCCTCTGCTGCCGAGGATCCCCAGCACCCCGGCGGCGATGACGATGGCCAGGGCCAGGGCCAACCACTTCCGCGGCATGGGACCGCCTCCTTTCCAAACGGGTTTCTTTCAGAGCCCCATTATACCCCGCCCCACCCCATAAGGCAAGCAAAACGCGCGCGCTCATTCTTTGAGCGCGCGCGTTGCAAGTTTCTAAAAAAGGGCTGGCCGCTTTTTTAATTCTCTTCCTGGATCGCCTTGGCGTCCTCAATGGCCTTCTGCTGGGCAGCAGGGGGAGCCTCCTCGTAGCGGACGAAGTGGAAGGAGAAGGAACCCCGGCTCTGGGTGAGGGAGCGCAGGTCGATGGCGTAAGAGGTCATCTCCGCCATGGGGACCTCGGCCTCCAGGATCTGGTTGCCGTCCTCGGTGGGGTTCATGCCCATGACCCGGCCCCGGCGCTTGTTCAGGTCGCCCATGACGTCGCCCAGGTAGCTGTCGGGAATGGTGACCTCCAGGGCGCCGATGGGCTCCAGGATCACCGGGTTGGCGTTGGCGATGCCCTCCTTATAGGCCAGCTGGGCGGCGGTCTTGAAGGCCATTTCGTTGGAGTCCACGGGGTGGTAGGACCCGTCGTACAGGGTGGCCTTCAGGTTCACCAGGGGGTAGCCTGCCAGCACGCCCTTCTGGGCGGCCTCCCGCAGGCCCTTTTCCACGGCGGGGAAGAAGTTCTTGGGCACGCTGCCGCCGAAGACCTCCTCGGCGAAGATCATGTCCTCCGACTCGTACTGGGGCTCGAAGCGGATCCACACGTCGCCGAACTGGCCGGAGCCGCCGGTCTGCTTCTTGTGGCGGCCGTGGGCCTCCACCTTTTTCTTGATGGTCTCCCGATAGGGCACCCGGGCGGGGGAGAGCTCGGCTTCCACGCCGAAGCGGCTCTTCAGGCGGGAGACCAGCACGTCCAGCTGCATGTCGCCGGCGCCGGAGAGGACCACCTGGCGGGTCTCGGAATTGTTCACCACGGTGAAGGAGGGGTCCTCCTCGTTCATCCGGGCCAGGCCGGCGGCCACCTTGTCGTCCTGTCCCCGGGTCTTGGGGGCGATGGCCTTGGAGTAGCAGGGCTCGGGGAAGGGGATGCCCTTCAGGGCCACCACTTTCCGGCTGTCGCAGAGGGTGTCGCCGGTTTTCACCTTGTCCATCTTGCCGATGGCGCCGATGTCGCCGCAGGTGAGCTCCTTGACCTCCTCGGCCTTCTTACCGCACATCTTGTACAGGCGGCCCAGCTTTTCCGTGGCGCCGGTGCGGGCGTTGACCAGGGAGAGGTCCGAGGTGATCTCCCCGGAGAGGACCTTGATGAGGGAGTACTTGCCGTACTGGTCGGAGATGGTCTTAAACACATAGGCCGTGGGCACGCCGCCGGGGGAGACCACGAACTCCTCGGTCTCGCCGCTGGCCATGGTGGCCTTGTGGTAGTTGCCCTCCATGGGGTTGGGCAGCAGGTCCACGATGTAGTCCATGAGCATCAAAGAGCCCATGCAGTTGATGGCAGAGCCAAAGAGGACGGGGAACATGGACAGCTCCCGCACGCCCTGGCGCAGGCCCTGGATCATCTCGGCGTAGGTGAAGGCCTCGCCGCCGAAGTACTTGTCCATCATCTCCTCGGAGGTTTCGGCCACGGACTCCTTCAGGGCCTCGTTGAACTCGGAGACCACGTCCACCTTGTCGGCGGGGATGTCCACTTCCACCCGCTTGTAGTCCTGCAGCTCATAGGCCCGCTTGTTGAGCACGTCGATGAGGCCGGTGGTGTTCTTGTCCGCGTCCCACATGGGCACCACCAGGGGGGCAATCTTGTTGCCGTACTTCTCCCGCAGGGCGTTGAAGGTGGCGTTGTAGTCGCTGTTTTCCTCGTCGGTCTTGGAGATATAGATAAAGCGAGGCATGTCCCGCTCCTGGCAGTATTTCCAGACTTTTTCAAACCCCACGGAAATGCCGTCCTTGGCGGAGCAGACGATGATGGCGGCGTCAGCGGCCCGCAGGGCCTCCATCACCTCGCCGGTAAAATCAAAGGCGCCCGGGGTGTCCAGCAGGTTGATCTTGCAGCCCTTGTACTCCAGGGGGGCCACGGCGGTGGAAATCGAAATCTGCCGGCGGATCTCCTCGGGGTCATAGTCGCAGACGGTGTTGCCGTCAGCGCTGGTACCCATGCGCTTGAGGGCACCGGTCATGAACAGCAGGCTCTCGGCCAGGGCGGTCTTGCCGCTGCCGCTGTGGCCCAGAAGGCAGACGTTGCGGATGTTTTGCACGGAATAGCTCATAGCGATGTTCTCTCCTTATTTCAAATCGCACAGGAGGGGGAAAATCCCCATCCTGTGCCCCGACGGAGTGGCATGCTCCATGGTGATGGAACCAGTATACAACATGAATGAGGCATTGACAACACAAAATAGAAAAAATAAGGAAAAAATTTGTTAGAATCGGCAAAAATCCAGTCAGTTGGCGTCGCCGACGCTGGGCCCGGTGTCGGTGGGAGGGACAGGAACCTCGGAAATGGTCCCGTCGGTGCGGGAGACCATGAAGAAGGAAACCACGGTGCCGTCGCTCTCCCGGCCGGAAAACCGCCACACGTCGCCGCTCTGTCCCAGGGGGATCAGCTCCAGGGTCCGCCCCTGCTGGGCCAGGTAGGCGATGAGGAGGGACTGGGCTTCCGCCTGGGACAGGCCGGGGTCTGTGGTGGGATCCTCCCCGTTGGTGGGGTCGTCTTGTCCCGGGTCATTGCCGGGGTCCTCCGGCTGGCCGCCAGGGTCCTCGTTGGAGGGGTCGGAAGGGGTGTCTGTGGCGGTGTTCCCGTCGTCTTTGTTCCCTTCACCGGCGCTGTCTGAGGGGGGGGCGTCGGTGTCCCCCTCCGCCGCCCCGTCATCCGGAGGGGTGGCGCCGTCAGTCTGGTCGGAGGCCTCCCCCTCGGGGTCGGCGGACTGGGTGCTGTCCTCGGCGGTGGCGGTGCTCTCCTCCCGGTCCCCCGGCAGGGAGAAAAGGGCGGCGAAGCCCTCGGACAGGCCGCTGCTGCCCCCGGGAAGGGCCAGGTGGGTGAAGCCAAAAACCATCAGGACGACGGCGGCTGCGGCGCAGGCGGCCCAGGGCAGCAGACGTTTCTTCTTTTTGGAAGGGGCGGTCCCCGTCTGGGGGACCCGGGACCAGTCCCGGCCCTCCAGGTTCTCCTGGAGGGCACGGGGCACCTCCTGGGTCAGGGCGGCCGTTTGGGCCTGGAGGGTCTCCAGTTCCTGGGCCAGCTGCCGGCACTGGGGGCACTGGGCCAGGTGGGCCTCCAGCCGGGCCGTCTCCTCCGGGGTGAGCGCCCCGTCCAGCCGGGCGCTGAGGAGGATTTCGTATTCCTCGCAGTTCATTCCAGATCCCCTCCTTTCCCCTTTGTTTCCTTAGACGCTTCCCGGCCCCAAAAGTTCCCGTGGCTGAGCAACTCGCTGCGCAGCAGCACCCGGGCCCGGGCCAGGCGGGACTTGACCGTCCCCTCCTCCAGTCCCAGGGCCTTGGCGATTTCCCGGTAGCTGTACCCCTCCATCTCCCGCAGCAGGAAGGGGGTGCGGTGGACCTCCGGCAGGGCGTCGATGGCCTGCCAGAGCTGCCGGCGGCGCTCCTGGGCTTCGGCCTGGGCCTGGGGATCCTCCGCCGGGTCGGGGACGGGGGGCAGGTCGGGGTCGTCCAGGGAGAGGGTCTGCGGCCGGCGGCTGCGCTGGCGGAGCAGGTCGATGGCCGCGTTCACAGTGAGACGGTAGAGCCAAGAGGAGAAGGCGGCCTTCCCCTGGAAGGCGGGCAGGCCCTGCCAGGCCTTCAGGAAGGCGGTTTGGGTCACTTCCTCCGCGTCCTGCGGGCTGCCGGTTTTTCCCAGGGCCAGGTTGTAGACCATGGTCTGGTGGCGCTCGACCAGCAGGGAGAAGGCATCCGGGTTGCCCTCCTGGGCCAGGGCCACCAGCCGCTGGTCATCCATCGCCGCGCCCATCCCGCAGCTCCCGCTTGATGCCGGCGGTGACCCGGTAGACGTCGGCCAAAGTGGTGATTTTGGAGATTTCGCTCTTCCAGTACCCGGCGTAGGGGACCCCCTTGAGGTACCAGGCGTAGTGCTTGCGGGCCTCCAGGCAGGCGATCTTCTCCCCCTTGTTTTGGGCGGCCAGCTCGAACTGCCGCACGGCGGTGTCGCACCGCTGGGCCAGGGGGGGCAGGGGCGGGATGGGCTCCCCCCGGAGGGCGGCCTGGGCCTGCTGGAAGATCCAGGGGTTGCCAAAGACGCCCCGGGCGATCATCACCCCGTCTGCCCCGGTGTAGCGGAGGATGCGGGCGGCGTCCTGGCCGGAGAACACATCCCCGTTGGCGATGACGGGGATGGAGAGGGCCTGCTTGACCTCCCGGATGTAGTCCCAATTGGCGGTGCCGGAGTACATCTGCACCTTGGTCCGGCCGTGGAGGGTGATGGCGGCCACCCCCACGGATTCCAGCATCTTGGCCAGGTCCAGGCAGACGATGTTCCCCTTGTCCCAGCCCAGGCGCATCTTCACGGTGACGGGGGTGCCCTGGGCCCCGCGGATCACCGCCTCCGCCACCCGGCAGGCCTTGTCCAGGTCCCGCAGCAGGCCGGAGCCGTCCCCGTTGTTGGCCACTTTGGGCACGGGGCAGCCCATGTTGATGTCGATGATGTCCGGGTGGGCCACCTCCCGGATGATGGCAGCCCCCTCCTCCATGCAGGCCAGGTCGCTGCCGAAGATCTGCACCCCGCCGGGGTGCTCCTCCGGGCCCAGCTCCATGAGGGGGAGGGTCTTTTTGTCCTGATAGCACAGGGCTTTGGCGCTGACCATCTCGGTGATGGTGTAGGCCGCCCCCAGCTCCCGGCAGATGGTGCGGAAGGCCAGGTCGGTGACCCCCGCCATGGGGGCCAACACCAGGGGAGAGGGGATATGGACAGAACCGATCCGCAAGTGGGATCACCTCAATTCATACAGTACTTGAAACCATAGGGCGGCAGCGTGTCGCAGGCTGTCGCCAACCGTCCCCCATCTTACCACAAGGCGCCCCCCCTGGCAACCCGGCGCCTGGGGGGAAATTGCCATTGCAAACCCCGCCCACTGTGTTATGATAGACAGGTGCGAAACTTTGGACAGAAAGGGGAGGGGGCAGTTATGGCAGAGCCCAACCATTCCCCCCGGAAGGGGGGCAACCCCGTCACGGCCTTTTTCCGGGGGCTGTATACGGAGATGGCCTTCAGCAAGGAGAGCCTGCGGCTCAACGGCCAGGGCCTGCTCTTTGGGCTGGGGGTGGGGCTGCTGGTGGGGGTCCTGGGGGGCCTGTTTGACCGGCTCCTGGCCTGGGCGGACGTGCTGCGCAACGGCACGGCCTGGGCCAGCCTCCTTCTCCCCCTGGCGGGGCTGGTGGTGGTGTGGATGTACCGCCGGGGCGGCATCAAAACCGCCGGGGGGACCGACCTGATCATCCAGGCCGCCCGGGGGGAGCAGCCGGTCTCCCGCCTGCTGGCCCCGGTGGTGTTCTGCGCCACAGTGCTCACCCATGCCTTCGGGGGCTCTGCCGGCCGGGAGGGGGCAGCCCTGCAGCTGGGGGGCTCCCTGGCCGAGCTGGTGCGCAAGGGGACGGGCCTGGGCGGGGAGTTCCAGGACCTGGCCATCATGTGCGGCATGAGCGCCGGGTTTTCCGCGGTGTTTGGCAGCCCCATCACCGCCACCCTCTTTGCCCTGGAGATCTCCTGCGTGGGGATCCTCCCCCTGGGGGCGCTGTTTCCCTGCGTGGTCTCCGCCCTCACCGCCGGTACGGTGGCCCGGGGGCTGGGGGTCCACGGGATGTATTTCTACCTCACCGCCTCCACGCCGGACGCCCTGTTCTATGGCCGGGTGGTGGTGCTGGCCCTGGCCTGCGGGCTGCTGAGCACCTTGGTCTGCTATACCTTCTCCGGGGTGCGGGCAGGGCTGGAGCGGCTCTTCCCCAACCCCTATCTCCGGGTGGTGGCGGGGAGCGCCGTGGTGATGCTGCTCACCGCCCTGCTGGGGACCAAGGCCTACCTGGGCAGCGGGGCGGCCATGATCCAGCAGGCCCTGGAGCAGGGCAGCGCCCAACCCTGGGATTTTTGGTGGAAGCTCCTGCTCACCGCCATCACCCTGGGGGCGGGGCTCAAGGGGGGCGAGATCTTCCCCTCCTTTGCCATTGGGGCCTGCTTTGGCTGCGTGGTGGGGCCCCTGCTGGGGCTGCCTGCCCCCTACGCCGCCGGCATCGGCATGGTGGCCCTGTTCTGCGGGGTGACCAACTGCCCCCTGGCGGCGCTGGCCCTGGGGTGGGAGGTCTTTTCCTTCTGCAACCCCCAGGGGTTCCTCATGGCGGTGGCGGTGAGCTTTCTGGCCTCGGGGTACAGTGGGCTGTATGCCAAGCAGAAGTTTGCCTTTTCCAAGTCCGCCAGCCCGGAGGGGCTGGCCCACACCGACCGGCAGGAGGGAGGGCGCCCCCGCTAAAGGGGCGCCTTTTTCCATTCCCTTAGACGCAGCGGACGGGAAAAAGTTCCCCCCATTTCCCGGGAAATGGCTTGACAACCAGCCTACCTTGCATTACAATGTAGAAGTACCTTGCCAAGCAAAGTAGATGGAGACCAAACTGCACGGAGAGGAGGGGGCGGCATGATTCCATCCCAAATGCTCAAAGGGGTGCTCCAGGGCAGCGTCCTGGCCATCCTCAGCCAGCGGGAGACCTATGGGTATGAAATCGTCCAGGCCCTGGAGGCCTACGGCTTCGGCACCATCTCCGAGGGGACGGTGTACCCCCTCCTTCTGCGGCTGGAAAAGGGGGGGCTCATCCAGGCCCGGTTCCGGGACTCTGCCCTGGGCCCCCGACGGAAGTATTACGCCCTGACAGAGCAGGGCCGGGAAGAACTGGCCCAGTTCCACGCCAGTTTCCAGGCCATGGCCGCTGCGGTGGCCCGGCTGCCTGGCTTTGCCCCGGAAAAGGAGGAGACCCCATGAACCCAACGGTAAGAAAACTTTTGCGGCAGAACAACGCCCGGGAAAAGGCCCTCTCCCCAGAGAGCCAGGCGGGGATGACCGACGTGGTGGTCTATCTCCGGGGGCAGGACCTCAGCCGCCTGGCCCAGGAGGAGATCCGCCGGGACATCCTGGAGATGGTCCTGGCCGGGGAGGCCCGGGGCCAGACCATGCAGCAGGTCATCGGCCTGGACTACCGCACCTTCTGCGACGAGATCGTGGCGGCGGTGCCCCGGCGGCCCCGGGGGGTGCGGATGCTCTCGGCGGTGGACGACATGCTCCCCGCCGTCACCCTGCTCCTGGCCATCTGGACGGCCCAGAAGATCCTCTCAGCCCTGCTGACGGGGCAGCCGGTGCTCTGGCTCACCCTCACCGTGGGGGAGGGGATCAGCCTGGCCTGCATCGTGGCGGTGGCGGTGGGCTTGGTGACCTGGGTCTGCCGCACCGCCCTCCGCCGGCCCCCGGTGGGGGCAGAGGAGGGGCCGGGGGGCCTGTGGAAGGTCTTCCTGCTGGCGCTGGTGGTGTTCGCGGCCCTCTTCCTGCCCCGGGTGATTCTCCCCCAGCCCCTGGTGACCCTCTGGATGCCGGCGGCGGTGGTGGTGACCCTGCTGCCCCTGTTGGTCAGCGCGCTGCTTGACCGGCGGACGGATCTGTGATATACTGCGGCGTGAACAATCCATCAACGGCGGGGACTTCCCCCGCCGTCGGGTGAGCACCTACCGGATGTAAGGCTAACCTTGCATCCGGTGTTATTTTTTGCACAAAGGAGAGAGAAGCCATGTGGAACTTACTCTGGCCCATGCTTATGGTGGTGGGGGCCAACACCGTGTACAACATCTGCGCCAAGTCCGTGCCGGACAAACTCAATTCTTTTGCCGCCCTGACCATCAACTACCTGGTGGCGGCAGGGCTCTCCCTGGCCCTGTTTTACCTCACCAGCGGGGGCGGGAAGTCCCTGGTGCAGGAGATGGCCAAGACCAACTGGGCCCCTGTGGTCATGGGCCTCACCGTGGTGGGGCTGGAACTGGGGTACATCTTTATCTACCGGGCGGGGTGGAAGGTGAGCGTGGCCTCCCTGGTGGCCAACATCGCCCTGGCCTGCCTCCTGGTGGTGGTGGGGGTCCTGCTGTACAAGGAGGTCCTCACCCTTCGCCAGGTGGCGGGGATGGGCCTGTGCGTGGCGGGCCTGCTGCTCATCAGCCGGTGACAGAAAACGCCGCCCGCTGTCTCAGGGGTTCCCTGGGGCAGCGGGCGTCGTTTGTTTGGGTTGTCAGTTAGGGGTGCTGAGCGAAGTACTCCCGGGTCTGGTCGGCGTTGTGCATGACCTCGGCAGTGAGTGCCTCAAAGGAGGGGAACTTCCGCTCCTCCCGGAGGTATTTATAAAACTCCATCTGGATCTTCTGGCCATAGAGGTCCCCGGTGAAATCCAGGATATACCCTTCGATGGTCAGCTGGTTGCCGTCGTTGACGGTGGGGCGGGTGCCCACGTTGGTGACGGCCAGGTGGGTCTCCCCGTTTTCCAGGATGACCTTGGTGGCATACACCCCTTTGGCCGGGGAGAGGACGTTCTCCTTCAGCCGCAGGTTCACCGTGGGGAAGCCCAGGGTGGAGCCCAGCTTCTTCCCGTGGGCCACCCGGTCGCTGAGGGTGTAGGGATGGCCCAGGAACTCGTTGGCCCGCTCCATCTCCCCTTGGGCCACCAAGGTACGGATGTAGGTGGAGGAAACCGTGATCCCCTCCATCTCTACCTTGGGGATAATGTCACAGCCGATGCCCAGCTCCTGGCAGATCTGCTGGAGGCGCTGGGGGTTGCCCTCCCCCTTGTAGCCAAAGTGATAGTCGTGGCCGGCCACCAGGTGCACGGCGTGGAGGTCCTTCACCAGGGTGCTGGCCACAAAGTCCTGCCAGGGCTGCTTCATCCGGGGGACGGTAAAGGGCTCCACAATGACGTCCTGGATACCGTAGTACTTGCGCATCAAATCCGCCCGGTCCTCGGGGGAGGTGAGCAGCGGCATGGGCCGGCCCAAAATCACCGTCTGGGGGTGGGGGTCAAAGGTAAAGGCGGAGGGGACGGCCCCCAGTTCCTGGGCCACCTGGGCGGTGCGGCGCATCAGGGCGCCGTGGCCATTGTGGACCCCATCAAAGAAGCCCAGAGCGATCACTCGTTTTTTCTGTTCCAACTTCTTACACCTCGAAAAAGCTTTTGATAGTGGTGAGCCTGCCCTGGTCCAGGTGGCTCAGGGCCAGGAAGGCACCCTCCGGACTGTAGACCCGGTAGACTCCATCCTCCCCAGGCAGGGAGAGGGGGTTGCCGTTGCGGACCTTTCTCTCGGCCCGGGCGCTGGGAAGGGTCAGGGCGGGGTGGTGGGCAAAGTAGGCCTCCACCGGCAGCAGCAGCCCGGCGGGGTCTGCCGAAGCCTGGACGGCCTCCAGGGTGACTGCCTGGTCCAGGGTGAAGCCCGCGGCCTGGGTCCGGCGCAGGGCATACATGGTGCCCCCGCAGCCCAGGGCCTGGCCAATGTCGTGGCAGAGGGTACGGACATAGGTCCCCTTGGAGCAGGCCACCCGGAGGGTGTACTCCGTGGGGGAGGGCTGGTCCAGGATCTCCAGGGCGTGGATGGTGACGGGACGGGGGTCCCGCTCCACCTCCTGGCCCCGGCGGGCCAGTTCATAGAGCTTCTGCCCCTGGCGCTTGATGGCCGAGTACATGGGGGGGATTTGGAGGATGTCCCCGGTGAACTGGGGCAGGACGGCCTCCAGGTCGGCCCGGCCCGCTGTCACGGGGTGGGTGGCCGTCACGGTGCCGGTGGTGTCCTGGGTGTCGGTGGTCAGGCCCAGGCGCAGGCCGGCCAGGTATTCCTTCTCCCGTTCGGCGGCAAACTCCACCGCCCGGGTGGCCCGGCCCACAAACACGGGGAGGACCCCGGTGGCCATGGGGTCCAGGGTGCCGGCGTGGCCGATGCGCTTTTCGTGGAGGATGCCCCGGAGCTTGGCCACCACGTCGTGGCTGGTCCAGCCGGCGGGTTTGTCGATGATGAGGATGCCGTTAGCCATGGGCCTGCACCTGCTGGATGGCCGCCAGCATGGCCGCCTTGGCCTGGGCGGGGGTGCCGGGGATGGTGCACCCCGCTGCCGCCGGGTGGCCGCCGCCGCCGTGGATGGCGCACACGTCCGAGGCGTTGAGGGTCTTGCCGTCGGTGCGCAGGGAGATCTTACACTCCGTGGGCTTCAGCTGGCGGATGGTGACGGCATTGTCCACCCCCTCCAGCTGGCCGATGAAGGAGGCGATGTCCTCCAAATCCTCCTCGGTGGCCTGGAGGTCCCGGATCAGGTCCAGGGTGACGTAGGCAAAGACCAGGGTGCCGTTCTGCGCCAAATCCATCTCCCGCACCAGGCGGCTCTCAATCTGCATCCGCTTGAGGGACTTGACCCGGAAGTGCCGCTTGTTCACCCACTGGGCATCAAAGCCGGTGTCCATCAGGGCGGCGGCGATGCGGTGGGTGGCCGGGGTGGTGTTGGAGTAGACAAAGCACCCGGTGTCGGTGGCGATGGCCATATAGAGGAGCAGGGCAATCTGGGGGGTGAGATCTACCCCCATAGCCTGGAACACCCGGAAGAGGACCTCCCCACAGGCGGCGCTGTCCGGGTCCACGCAGGTGGCCCGGGCGTAGCCCTCCTGGGAGCCGTGGTGGTCGATGGCCAGGTCGATCCGGTCCCGGTAGGGCTGGGCGCTGTCTGGGAGCATCCCCAGGGCGGCCACATCCACCGCCACCACCGCCTGGGGGACAAAGTCCGCCGGGGCCAGCACCCCCTCCAGATAGGGGTCGAAGAGGTGGTGGGCATCCTCGTTGGGCAGGAGCCAGGCGGTCTTTCCCTTCTGCCGCAGGGCCAGGCACAGGGCGCTGGCGCAGCCGATGGTGTCCCCATCGGGCCGGCGGTGGGTGAGGATGAGGATGTGGTCCAGGGCCAGCAGGCGCTGGGCGGTCTCCTGGGGGGTCATGGCTGTCCCCCCTGTCCCTCCACGTCGTGGAGGAGTTTCAGAATGTGGGAGCCCTTCTCAATGGAGTCGTCGGCCTGGAAGACCAGCTCCGGGGTGTACCGCAGGGAGAGGGCCCGGCCCAGCTCCCGGCGAAGATACCCCCCGGCGGACTTCAGCCCCCGGATGACCTCCTTGACGTCGCTCTGGTCCAGGACGCTTACATAGACCTTGGCGTACCGCAGGTCCGGGGTGGTCTCCACATGGGTGATGGACACCAGGCCGTGTACCCGGGGGTCCTTCACCGTGCGCAGCAGGGAAGCCAGTTCCCGCTGGATCTCCTCGTTGATTCGTCCAATGCGATTGGAAGCCATAAAGGCCCTCCTTTCCGTCCCTATCCAGGGAAATATGGCAGGCGAAGCCAAAGGCCTCGCAGCCCTTTCCCGTCCGCAGACGGGAAACATACTGCTCAGCCCCCCAAGGGTGAGCCATGGCCGCACTGCGGCCATGGCTTGCGCGCCGGGGGCTGCGATCTTCTCATTTTTGAAGCCCAGCGAAGCGGGTTCCAAAATTCTTACACTTCGATCTGCTCCATCACGAAGGCTTCGATGACGTCGCCCACCTTGATGTCGCTGTACTTCTCGATGCCGATGCCGCACTCGTAGCCCTGGGCCACTTCCTTCACCGCGTCCTTAAACCGCTGCAGGGAGGACAGGACGCCCTCGTGGATCACGATGCCGTCCCGCACCAGGCGGACCTGGGCGTTGCGCTGGACCTTGCCGTCGGTGATGTAGCAGCCGGCCACGATGCCCACGCCGGTGATCTTGTAGACCTCCCGGACCTCGGCGGTGCCCAGGGCCACTTCCTTGAACTTGGGGGCCAGCATGCCCTTCATGGCAGCTTCCATCTCGTTGATGCAGTCGTAGATGACCCGGTACATTCTCATGTCCACCTTGTTCCGGGCGGCGGTGTCCTTGGCGTTGGCGTCGGGGCGGACGTTAAAGCCCACGATGATGGCGTTGGACGTGGTGGCCAGCATGACGTCGGACTCGTTGATGGCGCCCACGGCGCAGTGGATGACCCGCACCCGGACCTCCTCGTTGGTGAGCTTCTCCAGGGAGGCTTTCACCGCCTCGGCGGAGCCCTGGACGTCGGCCTTGACGATGATGTTCAGGTCCTTCAGCTCGCCCTGCTGGATCTGGGAGAACAGATCGTCCAGGGTGACCTTCTGGGTGGCGGCGGAGGCGGCCATCTTGTGCTCGTGCTTGCGCTGCTCCACCAGCTCCCGGGCCATGCGCTCGTCGGCCACGGCGTGGAAGTCGTCGCCGGCGCCGGGGACTTCGCCCATACCGGTGATCTCCACCGGGACGGAGGGGCCGGCGGTTTGGATCTTCTGCCCCTTGGCGTTGGTCATGGCACGGACCCGGCCCACGGCGGTGCCGGCGATGATCACGTCGCCCTGGTGCAGGGTGCCGTTCTGCACCAGCAGGGTGGCGATGGGGCCGCGGCCCTTGTCCAGCCGGGCCTCGATGACGGCGCCGTGGGCGGAGCGGTTGGGGTTGGCCTTCAGCTCCCGCATCTCGGCGGTGAGGACCACCATCTCCAGCAGGTTGTCAATGCCCAGGCCGGTCTTGGCGGAGATGGGGCAGCAGATGGTCTCGCCCCCCCACTCCTCGGGGACCAGGCCGTACTCGGTGAGCTGCTGCTTGACCCGCTCGGGGTTGGCCTCGGGCTTATCCATCTTGTTGATGGCCACGATCACGGGGATCTCTGCGGCCTTGGCGTGGTTGATGGACTCAATGGTCTGGGGCATGATGCCGTCGTCGGCGGCCACCACCAGGATGGCGATGTCGGTGATCATGGCGCCCCGGGCCCGCATGGCGGTGAAGGCCTCGTGGCCGGGGGTGTCCAGGAAGGTGATGGGGGAGCCGTTGACCTCCACCTGGTAGGCGCCGATGTGCTGGGTGATGCCGCCGGCCTCGCCCTCGGCCACCTGGGAGTTGCGGATATAGTCCAGCAGGGAGGTCTTGCCGTGGTCCACGTGGCCCATGACCACCACCACGGGCGCCCGGGGGACCAGGTCCTCCTCCTTGTCCTCGGCGGTGTCGATGAGCTTTTCCTCGATGGTGACGATGACTTCCTTCTCCACCTTGCAGCCCAGTTCCATGGCCACCAGGGCGGCGGTGTCATAGTCGATGATGTCGCTGAGGGAGGCCATGATGCCGTTTTTGATGAGGCACTTGACCACCTCGGCCCCGGTTTTCTTCATCCGGGAGGCCAGCTCACCCACGCCGATCTCGTCGGGGATCTTCACGGTGAGGGGGGTCTTTTTGGCGATCTCCAGCTGGAGCCGGCGCATCTTCTCCTGCTCCTCCTGGCGGCGCTTGTTGCCGAAGTTCCCGCCCTTGCGGTGGTTGCCCCGGCTCTGGATCTTCTGCTTGCCGCTCTGCATCTTGTTGGCCCGTTCCGGCGCCAGGTTTTCCAGGTGCTCGTCATACCGGGCCAGGTTCACGTTGCCGGCCTTCCGGGTGTCCACCAGCTTCTTTTCGGGGACCCGGGTGGTGGGGCGGGGGGCTGCCGGCTTGGGCTGCTGCTTGGGCTGCTGGGCGGGCTTGCTCTCCTTGGGGGCCTCGCCGCGGTTGTGGTCCCCCTTGGGGGGACGGTCGCCGCCTTTGCCGCCGGCGTTGCGGCTGCCCTCATTGGGGCGCTTCTGGGGCTGGTTCTGGGGGGCGGGCTTCCTATTGCCCTCCCGTCCGCGGCTGCCCTTGCCTTCGTTTTTGGCAGGGGCAGGGGTGTCCAGGGCGGCCTGGAGATCGGCCACCTGGTTGTGCTGGGTCAGGTATTCAAACACGATGGACAGTTCCCCATCCTCCAACACCTGCATGTGGTTTTTGGGGGTGGTAGCGTACTTGGTGAGGATCTGGGTGATCTCCTTGGTCTGCTTCCCGAAATCCTTGGCTACCTCATGAACACGATATTTTTCAAAACTCAAATAAAGCCACCTCCGTCACGGCCCGGCCGGGAAAGGCCGGCAAGGCCGCTTGTTTGCTCTTTTCTCTCCGCACCGGTAAGCCGATACGGCTGGGAACGATAGGAATTATTTCCGCTTCCCCTTGTCCTTGTGGGGGGAATGCTTCTGGTCCCGGCGTTTCTTCGCCTGGGACGCCTTTTGGGACAGCGCCTGCCAGGCGGGGCCGTAGGCCGCCGGGTCGCTTTGGGCCAGGCGCTGGGCCACCGCCGCGGCAAACCCCACGTCGGTGAGGGCCGCCATGGCGCAGGCGGTCCGCCCCAGCCCGCTGCCCAGCTCCGCCTTGGTCAGGGGGAGCTGGAGGCAGATGGTGTTCTTTGCGGACTGGCTGAAGTGAGAGGCCCGGCGGATGGTGTTGTCCGCCGCGTCGCTGGCCAGCAGCAGCAGGTAGGCTTTGTGCCCCCGGCAGGCTGCCCCGACGGGCTCTTCCCCAACGGCCAGCCGTCCCGCTCTGAGCGCCAGGCCCAGAAGGGAGGGAATGCTATCCATCCAGACCACCACCCTCCATTTGGGCCTCCAGGGAGGCGTAGACATCGTCCGGAATGGGCAGGCTGAAGGCCCGCTCCAGGGCCTTGGACTTCCGTGCCCGCTTCAGGCAGTCCTGGTTGGGGCAGAGGTAGGCGCCTCGCCCAGGCTTTTTGCCGTGAAAGTCCAGGGAAATCTCTCCCTGGGGGGAGCGGACCACCCGGATCAGCTCCCGCTTGGGTTTCATCTCCCGGCAGCCGAGACATTGGCGCATAGGGATCTTTTTTGGCACGGGGCCACCTCCTTACCGGTTTGGGTTTGCTGGGTGGGATAGGGGGGAAAACTCAGCCCTCGCCGCCCTCCAGGGGCTGTGGGTCGGCGGGGTCCTCTGCCTCTGCAGGGGTTGCCGCTTCGGGCTGGGGATCTGCTGCGGGGACGTCGTCCAGGGGTTCCTCTTCCTCGTCCAGCGGGGCCGCCTCATCGGGGGCTTCCTGGGCCAGGGCAGCCTGCTGGGCCAGGGCGGCGTCTTCCTCCTCCCACTCGTGGACGGCGGACTCGGCCTTGATGTCGATTTTATAGCCGGTGAGCTTGGCGGCCAGGCGGGCGTTCTGCCCCTCCTTGCCGATGGCTAGGGAGAGCTGGTCATCCGGCACGGCCACCCGGCAGCTCTTGGAACCTTCCAGGGGCTGGACGGAGAGCACGTCGGCAGGGGAGAGGGCCGCAGCCACGAAGGCGGCGGGGTCGTCGCTGTATTTGATGATGTCGATCTTTTCGCTGCCCAGTTCGGCCACCACATTGTTCACCCGGGCGCCCTTGGGGCCCACGCAGGCGCCGATGGGGTCCACGTTCTCGTCGGCGGACCAGACCGCCAGCTTGGTGCGGCTGCCCGCCTCCCGGGCGATGGAGCGGATCTCCACGGTGCCGTCGTAGATTTCGGGGACTTCCAGCTCAAACAGGCGCTTGACCAGGCCGGGGTGGGTGCGGGAGATGAGCACCTGGGGCCCCCGGCTGGACCGGCGCACCTCCACCACATAGACCTTCAGCCGGTCGCCCTCCCGGATGACCTCGCTGCGCACCTGCTCCGAGGGGGCCAGGTAGGCGTCGGTGGACTCCCCGTTGCTGGTGATGCGCAGGGAGACCGCCCCGTTGCGGGGGTCGATGCGGGTGACGGTGCCCACCAGCATCTCGTGCTCCTTGGAGCTGAACAGGTCATAGATCATGTTGTGCTCGGCCTCCCGCATCCCCTGGATGATCACCTGGCGGGCGGTCTGGGCGGCGATCCGGCCAAAGTTTCGGGGTTTGATCTCGATGCGGACCACGTCCCCGGTCTGGGCGGCGGGGAGGCTCTTCCGGGCCTCGTCCAGGGCGATCTCGGTGGAGGGGTTGGTGACCTCTTCCACGATCTCCTTCTTGACGAACATGCGGACGGTCTGGGTAATCTCGTTGGCCTCCACAAAGACGTTGTCGGAGATCCCCTCGTGGTCCCGCTTGTAGGCGGAGATCAGGGCCTGGGTGATCTTCTCCAGCATGTAGTTTTTGGGGATGCCCTTCTCCTTTTCAATGAGCTCGATGGCGGTGAAGAACTCCTTCCCGTCCAGTTCATTGCTCTTGGCAGGTTTTGATGCTTTCTTAGCCATAACTGATCGTATCCTCCATCAGAATCTTAAAAACCAAGGTGCAGGCGGACCGAGGCCACTTCCTCCTTGGAAAAGGTGGCGGTTTCCCCGCCCAGGTCCAGGGTGATGGCCCCGTCCTGGTAGCCGGCGAGGGTGCCGGTGCAGGTCTTCTGCCCGTTTTTCGCCTGATAAAACTTTACATCCACCTGGGCCCCCAGGAAGGCCTGGAAGTGCTCCGGCTTTTTCAGGGCCCGGTCCGCACCGGCGGAGGAGACCTCGAAGGTGTAGGGGTCCTGGATGGGGTCGGCCTCGTCCAGCAGGTCCGAGAGGACCCGGCTGACGGCCTCGCAATCGTCGATGGACACGCCGGTGTCCTTGTCGATGTAGACCCGCAGGTACCAGCTGCCGGCCTCTTTGACGTACTCCACGTCCCAGAGGGTGCAGCCGTTGGCCTCTACCACAGGGCGGGCCAGCTGGGCTGTGAAATCTGTGATTTTAGACATTGGAAACCTCCCTGCGCCGATGCGCTGTACGTCCCATGGAATGACCAGACACGGGCCCGGCAGCACCGCAGGGCAGCGGCGGCCGGGCTCCCTTGTCATAAAAGAAAGAGCGGGGCAAGCCCCACTCTACCAAAACGTACATCTTAAAACAAAGGCATTATAGCATATAGCGTGGGACCTTGCAAGGGGATTTTGGACATTTCTTGGGGAAAATCCCCCCTTCTTTTTGCGCGGAACCACCGGGCAGGGCAGGCCAGCGGCGGGGAAAATTTCTTTCGGAAGCACTGGAAAACGAAGAAAAATGGATAAAAATTTTAGGGAGAATCGGGAAATTTGGGGCAAAGACTTGCCGGAAATGCAAAAAGTATGTATACTATATCCACTCATGCCCGTTGGGCACCTTGAAACCACAGGCAAAGGAGGCCATCGCTGTGGCCCAGAAAAAGAAACGTAAGCTAAAGAAGAAGTACCGTGTCCTCCGGGGCATTTATGCTGCCATTGTGGCCATTGCCGCAGTGATTGTCATTGGATACGGCGTGTATAAAGTAGCCGTACCCGCACCGGCCCAGGCGCCGGTGGCTTCCACCACCGACCAGACCCAGGAACAGGTCCCCGGCATGGAAACCGGCGACCACACCCGGCGGGAACAGACCTATACCTTCCTCCTCACCTGCCCGGACCAGGTCAGCGGCAATGCCGACGCCATCATGCTGGTGACCTATGACGTGCCCAACCAGAAGGTGGGCATGCTCTCCATCCCCAGGGACACGTTGGTGGACCAGAGCACCCCGAAGATCAACTCCTCCCTCCACGGGGGCATTGAGAACCTCCAGTCGGTGGTGTCCGATTTGGTGGGGTATCCCATTGACTTCTATATCAACATCGACCTGGACGGCTTTGTGGAACTGGTGGATGCCGTAGGCGGGGTGGACTTTAACGTCCCCATCGACATGGAGTACGAGGACTTCACCCAGGACCTCTATATCTCCTTCGAGGCAGGCATGCAGCACCTGGACGGGCAGGCGGCCATGGAGGTCTGCCGCTTCCGGAAGAACAACGACGGCACCGGGTATCCTTTGGGGGACATCCAGCGCAGCGAGACGGTGCGCAACCTGATGGTCACCGTGGCCAAAAAGCTGGTGTCCAACATCGGCAAGCTGGACCAGTTTGTGGACATTCTCCAGCGAAACGTGGAGACCAGCCTCTCCGGCACCGATTTGACCTGGTTTGTCACCAAGGCCATCGGCATCAACCTGGACACCGGCGTGCAGGGCAACGCCCTGCCGGGGGATGGCAACACCACCTACAACGGCACCAGCTATTGCTATGAGCTGGCCCCCGCCGGCAGCCTGGCCATGATCAACCAGCTGGTGAACCCCTTTACCACCGACCTGAAGCCGGAGGATGTAAACATCTTCCAGGTCAACGATTCCAACGGCCGGGGCTATCAGGCCGCCGCCAGTGACTTCGTCGTGGAGGAAGACAAGGAGGCAACTTCCACAACAGACAGTTCTGCCGTCCAAGTGGCGGGGAATGATTGAGGAAAAACACCAATAAATTTCCAGTTCTGCCCGCGCTGAGGGGCCCTGTACCAGGGTCCCTCAGCGTTTTTATGGCAAAAAACGAAAGAAATCACCGTTCACCTTGCAAATTTTGTTTTTTGAAAAACCGAGGAAAATAGTGGTTTTTGGGGAAAACCCTTGAAAATGCTAGGAAAAAATAATTTCTTGTAGGAATTATGCAGAGTTGTACTGAAACGATGCGAAAATGTGTATTGTTTTTCGGCATCCTGTAGGTATAATTGAAATTGAACTTGCATTGGATGTGTGAAAGTGACATAGGAAAGGAGGTTTCTAGGAGAGAAGAAAGACAAAGCCCTAACAGACTTTGCCAAGGAAAAATTGCAAGTCAAACGAAAGTGTATGTTTGTTAGTAGGAATCCAGTTTATGAACCTTATGCTTCCAAGTGCCCGACGGCAAGAAGGCGGGAAGCAGCCCTGTATCAAAGTCTGGAAGTTTGACATCCGCATCCCCTTCGTCCACTACGAGTGGGAAATTCCAGAGATGATCCAGGCCTGCGTGGTGTTCCTTACCGGTACCGCCGCCACCCAATACTTACAGGATTTGTTTGGGTTTACCTTTGAAATGGCCCTGTCCATCGTGTTTGTCCATGAGCTGCTGTACATGGTCAACAACACCATGGGCGACCCCCTGATCGGCGGCTGGATCACCCCAGCCGTTCCTTTGATTACCACCTTCCTTCTCAACTTCGAGGGAACCGACAGAATGTATGCCCTGGTGGGCATGGAACTGATTCTGGGCCTGATGTATGTGATCTTGGGCATCACCGGCATCGCCACCAAGATCATCGACATCTGTCCCCAGAGCTTGAAAGGCGGCATCCTAATAGGATCTGGCTTTGCCGCCTGTTGCGGAACCTACGGGTTTACGTCTGTGGCAGACGGCGGCCGCGGCTTCTTTGCCTACCCCATCTCCTGGTCCATCGGTGTGGCTCTGGGCCTGTTCCTGCTGTTTGCCAACGGGTTTGGTAAGGTGAAGTTCCACAGCAAGAACAAGGTGATTGGAGTGATCAACAAGGCCGGGTTCGTGCCCGCCGTCATCGTGGCCGGCGTCATCGGCATGGTGATCGGCGAGCTGGACATCCCGGACATGGCCGGCATCACCAGCTTCTGGTTTAACCCCCTGCCCGGCCTGCAGTGGGTGTGGCAGAACTTCTCCATTATGGGCATTGGCCTGCCCCCGGCAGATATTCTGCTCCGGGCCCTGCCCATGGCCATCATCTGCTACGTCATTGCCTTCGGCGATATCGTCGGCGGCACGGCCTTCCTGGAGGACACCAAGCGCTTCCGCCGGGACGAGGAAATCGACGTCAACCCCGACCGCACCAACATCTGCTGCGGCATCCGGAACCTGATTGAGGCCTTCTTCAGCCCCACCTGCACCATGTCCGGCCCCCTGTGGTCTGCCATGACCGTGTCTGTGGCCGAGCGGTACAAGACCGGTAAGGACAACATGTACTCCATCTTCGGCGGCGCCTGCACCTTCAACACCACCAAGTGGATCTGCCAGCTGATTGTGCCCCTGGTCACGTTGGTGGAGCCCATCCTGCCCATCGCCATGGCCATGACCCTGATGATCCAGGCCTTCGGCTCCTTCTACGTGGGCATCAACATGTGCCGCACCAACACCGAGCGGGGCGTGGCTGGCATCACCGCCGGCGCCATCGCCACCTGCTCCAACCCGGCTTACGGGCTGTTCATCGGCGTTGCCCTGGCCATCATCATGGAATACATCGGCATGTCCAAGAAGGAACGCCGTGCCAACGTGGAAGAGGGCATCGAAATTTATGTGACCAACTGCCGCGCTGAGCTGGAAGAAATGGACGCCAAGGACGCGGCCAAGGCCGCCAAGAAGGCGTAATCCACCTCATCCCCCATTTTTTAAAACGACAAGTCTCCTCTGTATCCTATGCCAAATCTGCCAATGTGAAACGCACGCCGGCTCCCTGGGAAGGCATCCCAGGGAGCCGGCGTGTATTATGGGCCAAAGAACGCCCCGCCGGCAGGGGCCGGCGGGGCGGAGCGGGCGTGGGGAAGGTCAGGGGAGCTCCTTCTTCAGGAAGTCTTTGTAGAGCATGCTGGGCTGCACGCCGGTGTTGTTTTGGTACTTGCCGCTGTCGTACTTGGTATATTCCCCCTGGATGGTGTGATAGTAGATCTGGCAGATCTCCACATTGGGGTAGATGACGATGGGGTGGATGCAGAACATCTCCAGCGTCCAATATCCGGCAAACCCCACGTCGCCAAAGCCGGCGGTGACGTGGATGAACAGCCCCAACCGGCCCACGGAGGAGCGGCCCTCCAGCATGGGGACGAACTGGTCGGTCTTGGTGTACTCCAGGGTGCGGCCCAGGTAGAGTTTGTTGGTCTCCAGCAGCAGCCCGGTTTCAGGGATGGTCAGGCGTTTGACGGGGTTGTTGGCCTTCATGTCCAGCACGTCGGTGTCATACACCAGCAGTTCATTGGACAGGCGCAGGTTGTAGCTGTTGGGGTTGAGCTGGGAAGGGGAGTAGGGTTCGATGATGATGTTCGTTCCCAGGTTTTTCTTGATTTCCTCGCCGGACAGCAGCATGGGGGTTCCCTCCTGACGTCATGGATTGGGGGGGGACTGCGGGGGGGCGGCTGCTTCGCTCCGGGAGATCTCGCCAAACTGGGTGCAGATTCCCTTGATGCAGGTTTGCAGGGCGCGGCGCAGATGGCCATAATAGGTGTGGTTCAAGGCCTCAATGGCAGGGCCGGGCCCCCGGTGCAGGTCGTAGCCGGTGAGCAGTTCCCGGATAAACTCCCGCCCCAACTGGGTGGCCATGGTACAGTCGGCGTCCAGAATGGTGCCCTGGGGCAGCTCGACGGTGGCCACCAACACCAGGTGGGTGTAGAGCTTTTGGGCGGTGGTGTGGTCGGGGAGCTTGGCATAGCCGGACAGAAAAACCTTGCGCACAGCGATCCCTCCGCAATCGTGTTCTATGGATAAAAATTACTCTACCACAGCCGGCGTCCCCTGTCAATATCCCGGGCAGGGCGGTGGGAAGGGGGTGTCCGGGAGTTATTAAAAACACACAAAAGGGGAGAGGCAAATTTTGGGAGTTTCAGAATAAAAAACCAAAAAATTTGTGGCTTTGGGTTGACATTCTGCTTGGAGAGGCACATAATGACCGTGGATTCTATTACCCATCGCAACGAGGAACTCCATGAGAGTAAGAGACAACAAAAGGAAGTGAATCTGAATGTCGTCCAACCAACTTGCAGCAGACATCCGAACCATTCTGCCCGGCCAGGACTGTGCCGGCCGCGGGGGCTGCGGCTTTCCCACCTGCGCGCAGTGCGCCGCTGCCATCGCCGACGGGGCCCCGGCCAACCGATGTCCCGCCTGCTCCCAGGAGGAGGTAGATGCCATCCTGGCCCTCACCGGCGGGGAACCCGTCCTGGCCAAGGACGAGAAGGCCTTTCTCCAGTGCGCCGGCCAGGCCGCAGGGAAGGCCCGGCTGAAGGGGGCGCCCTCCTGCCAGGCGGCCGTGGAGAGCGGCCTGCGGCCGGAGGAGTGCGCCTACGGCTGCGTAGGCGCCGGCTCCTGCGTGGAAGCCTGCACCTTTGGGGCCCTGTCCGTGGAGGACGGGAACGTCACCGTGGACCGGGACAAGTGCAACGGCTGCGGGGCCTGCGTCAGCGCCTGCGTCCAGCACCTGTTCCGCATGGTGCCCGCCAAGGCCACCAACTTCGTCCCCTGCGCCAACCAGGACGAGGAGGACCGGGCCATCCGCCTGTGCGGCTACAGCTGCATCGGCTGCGGGGACTGCGTGGAGGCCTGCCCCGAGGGGGCCGTCTCCGTGGTGGATAACCGCGCCGTCATCGACTACGAAAAGTGCGTGGGCTGCGTGGCCTGCACCGTCTCCTGCCGGAAGAAGATCATCGTGGACACCTACCACGACCTGACCAAGGTGAAACCCACCGTCTCCTTCGTCCGCTGCCGGGGCGGGTGGTATAACCATGAGGTCTATGCCAAGGCCGGGGCCACCACCTGCCGGGAAGCGGTCAAGCTGGACCTGCCCTACCACTGCAACTACGGCTGCGCCGGGTTTGGGGACTGCGTCCAGGCCTGCCGGTTTGATGCCCTGGAAATCGTCCAAGGCACCGCCAAGGTGGACCCGGACAAGTGCGTGGGCTGCACCGCCTGCGTCCACGTCTGCCCCCAGGAACTGCCGGTCATTGTGCCCTATAAAGGGGCCAAGATGGTCCCCTGTGCCTCCCAGGACGATCCGGAAACCCGGAAAACCCTGTGCTGGGTGTGCTGCATCGGCTGCGGGGACTGCGCCGACAACTGCCCCGACGGCCTGATCCACCTGGAGCACGGCCGGGCGGTCATCGACCCGGCCCCCTGTGAGGACTGTAACATCTGTTCCTATGTTTGCCCCAACGGGGTGATTGCTGCCCGGGCCATGCCGGAGTATGTCTATCTCCAGACCAAAGCCCTGGCGGCCCAGAAAGGAGGCGCGGCAAAATGAGCGACAACCGGCCTTTTAAGAGTATGGACGCCAACGCGGCAGCAGGCCACGTGGCCTATGCCTACACCGAGGTGGCGGCGATCTATCCCATCACCCCCTCCTCCCCCATGGCGGAACATGTGGACGAGTGGGCCAACCAGGACCGGAAGAACATCTTCGGCCAGCCGGTGCGGGTGGTGGAGATGGAGTCGGAGGGCGGCGCCGCCGGCGCGGTCCACGGGTCCCTGTCCACCGGGGCGCTGACCACCACCTTCACCGCCTCCCAGGGCTTGCTGCTGATGATCCCCAACCTCTATAAGATCGCTGGGGAGGGGCTGCCCGGGGTGTTCCATGTGGCGGCCCGTACCCTCACCACCCATGCCCTGTCCATCTTCGGGGACCACCAGGACGTGATGGCCTGCCGGGGCACCGGCATGGCCATGCTGGCCTCCGGCAGCCCCCAAGAGGTCATGGACCTGGCCCCGGTGGCCCATCTGTCCGCCATCCAGGCCAGCATGGGCGTCATCCACTTCTTCGACGGGTTCCGGACCTCCCACGAGATCCAGAAGCTGCGCACCTGGACCGAGGAGGACCTGAAAGACATGGTGGACTGGGATGCCATCCGCCGGTTCCACGACCAGGCCAACCTCCCCAGCCACCCCTATCACCGGGGGTCCAACGAGTCTCCGGAGACCTTCTTCCAGCACCGGGAGGCCTCCAACACCGCCTACAACCGCCTGGTGGAGACGGTGGTGGAGAACATGGAAAAGGTCAACCAGCGCATCGGCACCCACTATAAACCCTTCAACTACTACGGCGCCCCCGACGCCACCGACGTGGTGGTGGCCATGGGCTCCGTCTGCGGCACCCTGGAAGAGGTGGTGGACGTCCTCCTGGCCCAGGGGAGAAAGGTGGGGGTTCTGGAGGTTCACCTCTACCGGCCCTTCTCCTCCCGCCACCTGCTGGCGGAGCTGCCGGACACCCTCCAGCGCCTGGCGGTGCTGGACCGCACCAAGGAGCCCGGCGCCTTCGGCGAACCCCTCTACCTGGATGTGACGGCCGCCCTGAACGAGGTGGACTTCCATGAGATCCGGGTCATCGGCGGCCGGTACGGCCTGTCCTCCAAGGACACCACCCCTGCGGACATGTACGCCGTCTTCCAGCACCTGGCCCGGGAGGGGCACAACCACTTCACCGTGGGCATCACCGACGACGTCACCCACCTGTCCATTGAGCCCGCCCTCTTCCCCATGCCCGGGGACCCCAGCCAGATCTCCGTGAAGTTCTGGGGCATCGGGTCCGACGGGTTGGTGGGCGCCTCCAAGAACACCGCCAAGATCATCGGGGACCACACGGACAAGTACGTCCAGGCCTATTTCCAATACGACTCCAAGAAGTCCGGCGGCCTGACCATCAGCCACCTCCGCTTTGGCGACCACCCCATCCGTTCGGCCTACTACGTGGGGGATGCCGACTGCGTGGTCTGCGGCAACCCATCCTATGTGGACAAGTACGACATGGTGGGGGATGTGAAACCCGGCGGCGTCTTCCTCCTCAACTGCAGCTGGAGTGAGGAGGATTTGGAGAGACGCCTGCCTGCCGACATGAAGCGCACCCTGGCCCAAAAGGGCATCCACCTCTATCTCTGCGACGCGGTGACCATCGCCCGGGAGATTGGCCTGAAGGGGCGGATCAACACCATCATTCAGTCGGCCTACTTCAAGCTGGCGGGCATCCTCCCGGCGGAAGAGGCCATCGAGTATATGAAGCAGGGGATTGTCAACGACTACGCCGCCAAGGGGCAGAAGATCGTGGACATGAACGTGGCCGCCGTCCTGGCCGGCCAGACCGCCGCCCGGGAAGTGGCCGTGCCGGAGCACTGGGCTCACCTGGAGGAGGAGCCCCGGGCCGCCGTGGGCCTCACCGGGGCCAACGCCGACCAGGCCGACTATGTCCAGAACATCCTCCTGCCCACCAACCGGATGGAGGGGGATTCCCTGCCGGTTTCCACCTTCCTGCCCTATGCCACCGGGAAGGTGCCCTCGGGCACCTCTGCCTTTGAGAAGCGGGGCATCGCCGTGGAGATCCCCGTCTGGCACCCGGAAAACTGCATCCAGTGTAACTGGTGCGCCACGGTGTGCCCCCACGCGGTGATCCGGCCCTTCCTCCTGAAGCCGGAGGACGCCAAGGGCCTGGATACCGCCCCCTCCAAGACCGACCCCAGCCGGCGGTTCCTCATCGCCGTCTCCGCCGAGGACTGCGTGGACTGCGGCTCCTGCGCGGAGATGTGCCCAGCCCGGGTGAAGGCCCTGACCATGGAGAAGGCCGAGGACCGGATGCACCAGGACCAGATGATCTTCCACTATGCCAAGGCCCGGGGCGTGCAGAAGGGCTCGGACGGGTCGGTGCGGGAGTCCCAGTTCCTCCGGCCCTATCTGGAGTACTCCGGGGCCTGCCCCGGCTGCGGGGAGACCCCCTATGCCAAACTGGTCACCCAGCTGTTTGGGGACCGGGCGGTGATTGCCAATGCCACCGGCTGCTCCTCCATCTGGGGGGCCTCGGTGCCCAGCATGCCCTACGTGGTGGACGAGACCGGGAAAGGCCCCGCTTGGGCCAACTCCCTGTTTGAGGACAACGCCGAGTTCGGCTACGGCATGGCCATCAGCCTGCGCACCCGCCGGGCAGCGCTGAAAATCGTGGTGGAGCGCATGGCGAAAAACCCGGCCTTTGCCGGCATCGCCAAAGCCTGGCTGGCCCAAATGGACACCCCGGAGGCCGGGCACCTGGGCCAGTCCCTGGCGGCCCTGTGCAAGGTCTATCCCGAGGATGCTGACGCCAAGTACGTCCTGGAGCACGCCGACCTGCTGCCCTCTCCCTCCCTGTGGATCTTCGGCGGGGACGGTTGGGCCTACGACATCGGCTACGGCGGCCTGGACCATATCCTGGCCTCTCGGGAGAACTTCAACGTCCTGGTCTTTGACACCGAGGTGTATTCCAACACCGGCGGCCAGTCCTCCAAAGCCACCCCCACCGGCGCGGTGGCCCAGTTCGCCGCCGGGGGCAAACCCACCGACAAAAAGGATCTGGCCCAGATCGCCATGACCAACGGCCACGTCTACGTGGCCCAGGTGGCCATCGGCGCCAACCCCGCCCAGACCCTCAAAGCCCTGCGGGAGGCCGAGAGCTACGACGGCCCCTCCCTCATCATCGCCTACGCCCCCTGCATCAACCACGGGCTGAAGGCGGGGATGAACCGGTCCATGGTGGAGATGAAGAAGGCCGTCCGGGCCGGGTACTGGAACCTGCTGCGGTACGACCCCCGCCTGGCGGAGGCCGGGAAGAACCCCCTGCAGATCGACAGTGCCAAGCCCAACGAGGACTACCAGGCCTTCCTGCAGGGAGAGGTGCGCTATGCCTCTCTGACCATGAAGAATCCGGACCATGCCAAGGCGTTGTACGAGGCCTCGGAGCACAATGCCGTCCATCGTTATGAGAGCCTGCTCCAGCGCCAGGCCAGCCTGGAGCCAAAGGAGGGAGCCGCAAAATGATCAACCTGGTACACGAACGGACCCCGATGCCGGAGCAGTCCAAGGACCTCCGGTGCAAGAACTTTGACGAGGTGGCCCTGGGCTACACCCCCCTGGAGGCCGTGGGGGAGGCCATGCGCTGCCTGAACTGCCGGGAAAAGCCCTGCGTGGCCGGCTGCCCCATCCACCAACAGATCCCAGAGTTCCTGGCCCGGGTGGCCGAGGGGGACTTTGACGGGGCCTATGATGTGATCACCCAGCGCAGCAGCCTGCCTGCGGTCTGCGGCCGGGTCTGCCCCCAGGAGCAGCAGTGCGAGAAAAACTGCGCCCACGTCAGGAAGGGGGAGGCCGTGGCCATCGGCCGCCTGGAGCGGTTTGTGGCCGACTGGCACGATGCCCACACCCCCATCTCCGCCCCGGAGGTGGAGAAGAAGGGGAAGAAGGTGGCGGTGATTGGTTCCGGCCCGGCGGGCATCGCCTGCGCCGGGGACCTGGCCGCCCTGGGGTATGAGGTCACCGTCTTTGAAAAGCTGGCCTATGCCGGGGGCATTCTCACCTACGGCATTCCCACCTTTGTCCTGCCCCGGTCCGTGGTGGACCGGGCCCTGAAAACCCTCTGGGCCCAGGGGGTGGAGATCGTCACCGGCGCCCCAGTGGATGGGGCCCGGACGGTGGACGACCTCTTTGCCGCCGGGTACCAGGCCGTCTTCGTGGGCAACGGGGCGGATGTGCCCCAGGTCCCCCCAGGACTGGACACCACCCTGGCCGGGGTGTGGACGGCCAACGACTACCTCACCCAGGTGAACCTCCACAGCGGGGAACTGCCGGAGAGCATCCGCGCTGCCAAGCGGGTCCTGGTGGTGGGCGGCGGCAACGTGGCGGTGGACGCCGTCCGCTGTGCCCGCCGCCTGGGGGCGGAGACCATCATGGTCTACCGCCGCACCATCGCCGAGGCCCCCGCTCGCCGGGATGAGATCGCCCACACCTACGAGGAGAACATCCCCATCCGGGAGCTCACCAACCCCGTGGCCTGCTATGGGGAAAACGGGGTGCTCACCGGGGTCAAGTGCGAGAAGATGGCCCTGGGCGAGCCTGACGCCTCCGGCCGCCGCCGTCCCGTGGGCACGGGCGAGTTCTTCGACGTGCCCTGCGATAACCTGGTGATCGCCACCGGCACCTCCTACAGCGAGGAAGTGGTGGACACCACCACCGGCATCCAGAAGGACCGGTGGGGCGGCATTGCCGCCGGGGAGGACGGCCAGACCAGCCGCCCCGGCGTCTTCGCCGGGGGGGATGCCGTCACCGGCCCCAAAACCGTGGTCCAGGCCATGGGCGCGGGGAAACGGGCCGCTGTCAGCATTGACAAGTATCTCTCGGAACGGTAAACTAGAAACCAGCGTACGTTACGGGGCCGGGACGGTCACACACCGTCCCGGCCCCGATGCTGTTTCGAGGGGGAAAGCTGTTATGATGATGCAAGTGGTACACCCGCCGGAGCAGGCCGCCCTCCTCTTTGCCGGGTGGGAGGAGACCCTGCTCTGGTCCTGCCTGCAAGGGGTGATGGGGAAGGTCTATGCCCCGGCGGGGGAGCCCCTCCGGGCCGCCCTGGCCGTCTTGGGGGACTTTACCTTCCTGGCCGGAGAACCTCGGGCGGATCTGGCGGCCTTTGCCCCGCCGGAATGCCGCCGGGACTACCGCCTCCTGCTCCCCCAGAGCGAGGGGTGGGCCCGGTGCATCCAAAAGGTCTACGGACCTCGGGCCCGGCGCATCACCCGCTACGCCACGAAAAAGGACCCCGCCGCCTTCCACCGGGCCCACCTGACCCGCCTGGCCGGCCGGCTGCTGCCGGGGGACGCACTGCGCCCCATCCAAGGCCAGCTCTACCACCGCTGTCTGGCTGATCCTTGGAGCCGGGATCTGGTGGCCCAGTTCCCCACGGAGGGGGACTATGCCCGCCTGGGGCTGGGGGTGGCGGTGGTCCGGCAGGGGGAACTGGTGGCGGGGGCCTCCTCCTATGCCCGATACCGGACGGGGATTGAGATTGAGGTGGACACCCGCCCGGACTGCCGCCGCCAGGGTCTGGCCACCGCCGCGTCGGCCGCCCTCCTGCTGCGCTGCCTGGACCGGGGCCTCTACCCCAGCTGGGATGCCCACACCCCCACCTCCCTGGCCCTGGCGGAGAAGCTGGGGTATGGGTTCAGTCATAGGTATGTGGCCTATGAGATCACTGCGGAGTAGCTATAGGGTAGCGGTGCGCGAAATTTGCAAGGGATCTTATGGTGTGCGTTGCGGCGTGCCCCCAAAATATCATAATGGAGGACCTTACCATGAAAACAACCAACCCAACCAGCGAGCTTGCCCTGGAGACCATTGTCACCAATGCGATCCAAATCCCCGGGGTGAAAGTGGACCGCAACCAATTCCTCTCTACGGCGTTTGCCAATGAGGAGGTGGATTTGGAGAAACTCCTGACAGTAGGCCCTGTAGAGGCGGGGTGCTCCCGGGAGATGCTCCTGCGCATGGCCAACAAGCGGATTCTGGCGGAGACCAGCAAGTCTTCCGCGGCTTCCTTCGCCATGGGGCTTCCCGGCGGCGTTGCCATGGGGGTGACCATCCCCGCGGATCTGGCGCAATTTTTCGGCATGTCTCTGCGCCTAGCCCAGGAACTGTCCTACCTCTTTGGCGCCAAAGATCTGTGGCAGGACGGCGAGGTGGACAACGATGCGGTGCGGGGACAGCTGGTTCTGTACTGCGGCGTAATGTTCGGAGTGTCCGGCGCGGCGGCAGGGGTCCGCTTGCTCTCCACGCGAGTGGCAGGTACCCTTGGTCAAAAAGTGGCCCAGCAGGCCCTGACCAAGACCTTCTGGTATCCCATTGTAAAACAAGTGGGTAAGGCCGTGGGCATCAAGGTGACCAAGAATACCGTGGCCAAGGGGGTCACCAAAGCCGTGCCGGTGATTGGAGGGGTGATCTCCGGGACGCTGAACTTTGCCTCTATGATGCCTATGGCGAAGCGGCTGTTGGAGACGCGGGACCAGGCCAGCTTCCAGTATACCGAGGCGGAAATTGTCGCCGATTACGAGGAGATCCAACGCATGGCCGATGGCGACGAAGGGGATACCGGCAAAGAGCCGGCCACGGCTTCCGCTTTGAAAAAGGGCGTAGGAGACGTGGCAAAGGGTCTCCGGGGCGTCGGTGCTGGGGTCGCTGGACTGGTGTCTAAGGCAAAACAGGGGAAAGTGACAGAACAAGAGAGCCCCGGAACTGCCTCGGAAGAGGATGTATTCACGAAATTGGAAAAATTGCAGAAACTGAAAGAGATGGGGGTCATCACCCAGGAAGAGTTCGAAGGGAAAAAGGCAGAACTTTTGGCAAAAATCTAACGTATGGGATATGATTCCCAGTCAGATCAGAAAGGAGCCTTTCGATGAAACTCATTCGCCCCCTCCCCCTGCTCCTCCTATGCGCCCTCCTCCTGGCCGGCTGCGGCCAGGGGGGCGGGGCGCCCCAGGAGCAAGAAACCGCCCAGACCCAAACCGGCCCCACTTGGGAGAGCCGGACGCCCTCGGAGGCCTTCCAGGGCATCCAGGGCTGCGCCGTCCTCTATGACCTGGGGACGGACCACTACACCCTGTACCAGGAGGACCTGTGCCGCACCCAGGTCTCCCCCTGCTCCACCTTTAAGATTCTCTCCACCCTCATGGGCCTTCACACCGGGGTCCTCACCGGGCCGGAGAGCACCATGACCTACTCCGGCATCCAGTACCCCGTGGCGGCCTGGAACGGGAACCTCACCCTGGCGGAGGCCTTCCAGTCCTCCTGCGTGTGGTACTTCCGCCAGGTGATCGACCAGGTGGGGCAGGCGTCCGTGGCCCAGCAGCTGGCCGCCCTGGACTACGGCAACCAGGACATCTCCCAGTGGGAGGGGGGCGGACAGAACCAGAGCCCGGAGCTCAACGGCTTCTGGATTGATTCCTCCCTGAAAATCTCCCCCCTGGAGCAGGTCCAGGTCCTCACCAAAGTTTTTGAGGGCCGCAGCCAGTACACCCAGGAGGAGGTGGACACCCTCCGGACCATCATGCTGGTCCAGGATGACGGGACCCGGCAGGTCTACGGCAAGACGGGCTCCGGCTTTGGAGAGACCGGCTGGTTCGTGGGCTTCCAGGAGAAGGCCGGGGACAGAACCTACTTCGCGGTCTACCTGGCCGACGAGAACCGCACCGTCTCCGGCAGCCAGGCCCGGGAGGTGGCCTTTGCCCTGCTAAAAGAAACGGCCTCACTTGCATGAGCGGAATGCCCAAATTTCATCTGAGGGGCCATTTCTCCTTGACAGGGGAGAGCGGCTGTGATAAGATACCCTCAAATTTCATACTGTCACAAACCGTTGACGCGGAGATAACGGCAATGATGCCTTTACAGAGAGCCTGTGGTGCTGAGAGTCAGGTAAGAAACAAGTTGTCAAATGGACCGCTGAGGGCGCAGCCAACGGAAGCGGGATCCCCCCTTCCTAGTATGCTGCGACGTGTGGGCATACGTCAGTTGCCGGGGATATGTTGGTATCCTGCTAAGGGCACGGGGTCGTTCCCGTGAATGCAAGGTGGCACCGCGGATAATGCTTTTATTCGTCCTTGACAGAAGCAAGTGTTTCTGTCAAGGGCGTTTTTTCTTCTCCTTTGGCAGGGACAAGGGCAAAGGAGTTTTTTGATTTTGGAGTCCTGCAAACAAAAGTCAAGCCCTGAAATGAAAAAAGCTCCGCAATTTTCGCAGAGCAAAAATGGGTACAGCAAAGCTGACCGGAGAAGGATTCCCTCGCCGACCTGGATTGAGTAATTTGTTGATTCAGCTTTGCGTGGTATCCTGCTGCGCGTCAAATGCCGCAAGGCATTCCTTCACGCGGGCATAGTAGATACGCAGGAACTTGTTCTGGGCAGCGGTCATATAGACAAAATATGGCTTACCCTCGGCGCGTTTCTTCTCGAGAAACTGGTACACCAGCTCATTTGCTGGGGCTTTTCTCAGGTAGGTGCAGACGATCTGGTACAGCGTTTTCCGCAGATGCGGTGAGCCACGTTTGGTCGTAGGAACACTCTTGGCACTATGCTTGCCAGAATCGTCCACACCCGGATCGACACCCGCGAAGCCTACAATGGAACTGCGGCGTGGAAAACGGCGCACATCGCCGATCTCAGCCATAAGCTGCGCGGCAGTGGTTTCGCCAACACCGTACATGGCGCGCACAGTATTGTACTCTGGGAGTTGCATGGCAAGCCTTGTCATCTCGGCCCGCAGTGCGGCCAGCGTCATCTTGCCCGCCAGAAGCTGCTGCGCCGCAGTGGTAATGAGCAGCTTGGTGTTGTCATTCTTCGGCAGCGTGGTGAAATGACCGCAGCTTCCAGCGTAGAGATCCAATGCTTTCTCTGTGCTGAAATGGTAGCCCTTGCGCTTGCACCATTTCTGATAACGCTCGGTGAATGCTTTCTCGCTGACGCGGCAGATGCAGTCACAGTGCCAGAAGGTCATGACAAAGTCTACCCATTTCTGGTGGCCGTCCGCACGCTCCGGGCTGGAGAACAGTTCGTTCACGCCGGGAAAGGTCTTGTCGGTCAGAGAAATGAGATTGTTTTGCAGTGATACCACCGTTTTCATGTAGAGATTGTACTAGCGTGAGCACAGCTTCAGTTGTTGTCTTACAGTGTCCATGGGAGTATATTCCCGCAGATCCACCCAGTTGTCAAGGCCGTACTTAGCAATCTTCATGGCGTCCGCCTTGTCTGTCTTGACTTTGCGGATGGAACCGCCGCCGCTCTGCTTGATGTACAGCGGGTTCAGGACGCATACGTAGATACCGTATTTGTGTAGTGCCGCCGCAACCGGTTCATGGTAGCGGCCGGTGGCTTCTATGATAACGCGGGTATCTTCCCCCAGCGTAGTGATGGCGTAAGCCATCTGCTCCAGACCGACTTCGGTATGGAGAAACTCCCGTGGCAGCAATGCCACTTCACCCATTGGCCGCAGGGCAGCCACCATGCTTTTCCCTTTGGAAACATCGATCCCTACTGCGTTCATTTTGTTCCTCCTTCTGATTGGATATGGCTTTCCGCCTTTTCCTCATTACCTATTCAATCTCCTGGGTGACACGAGCGCACAAGGTGGCTCTACCTGCGCAAATCGAATGCTGCGAACGAGAGAGGCGGCTGACGGACTCCAGTACGGGCATGTTAGCCCATGGTAATTACTGTCAGGCCATTTACTCTCCCATTCTAACAGCTTCGGCTTTGAGATGGAAAAAGACGCGGCTGGCTGCCGCGCCTTCAACCGTAACTATATTGTAGGAGGTAATGACATGCAAATTTCCCCCAGCCTTCCCCAAGTGAAGGCCATTGCCGCCCAGGGCCAGTACCGGGCCCTGCCGGTGCACTGCGAGATCCTCTCGGACTTCCTCACCCCCATAGAGGCCCTGCGGATCCTAAAGAACGTGTCCACCCACTGCTACCTGCTGGAATCCGCCCTGGCCGACGAGAAGTGAGGGCGGTACACCTTTTTGGGCTACGACCCCAAGCTGGAGATCACCTGCCGGGACGGGGAGATGAAGGCAGGGGACCTGCGGTTTTCTACCCAGGATCCCGCCGCCTATCTCCGCCAGGTGCTGGCGGCCCACCGCAGCCCCCGGCTGGCGGGCCTGCCCCCCTTCACCGGGGGCCTGGTGGGGTACTTCTCCTACGATTACCTGGCCTACCAGGAACCCACGGCGAAGTGTGACGTCCCGGACAGCGAGGCCTTCCAGGATGTGGACCTGATGCTCTTTGATAAAGTCATCGCCTTTGACCATTTGCGGCAGAAGATCGTCCTCATGGTGAACATGCCCCTGGAGGACGTGGAGGTCCACTACAACAAGGCGGTGTTGGAGCTGGAGCAGATGGTCCGCCTCCTGCGCACCGGGGAGAAGAAGGCAGAGCCTGCCGGCCGCCTCACCGGCCCGGTGACCCCCCTCTTTGACCGGGCGGCCTTCTGCCGGATGGTGGAGGAGGCCAAGGGCTACATCCGGGAGGGGGACCTCTTCCAGATCGTCCTGTCCAACCGGCTCTCCGCCCCGTTTACCGGGAGCCTGCTGAACACCTACCGGATGCTGCGCACCATCAACCCCTCCCCCTATATGTTCTACTTCTCCGGCACGGATGTAGAGGTGGCTGGAGCCTCCCCGGAGACCCTGGTCAAGTTGGAGGATGGGGTCCTGCACACCTTCCCCCTGGCGGGCACCCGGCCCCGGGGAGAGACCGCGGCCCAGGACCAGGCCCTGGAGGCAGAACTCCTGGACGATGACAAGGAACTGGCCGAGCACGACATGCTGGTGGACTTGGGCCGCAACGACCTGGGGAAGGTGAGCCGGTTTGGGACCGTGGCGGTGGAGCAGTTCCACACCATCCAGCGCTTCTCCCACGTGATGCACATCGGCTCCACCATCCGGGGAGAACTTCGGCAGGACAGGGACGCCCTGGACGCCGTGGCGGCGGTTCTCCCGGCGGGGACCCTCTCCGGGGCCCCCAAGATCCGGGCCTGCCAGCGGATTGGCCAGCTGGAGGGGAACAAGCGGGGGATCTATGGCGGGGCCATCGGGTACCTGGACTTCACCGGCAACCTGGATACCTGCATCGCCATCCGCATCGCCTACCAGAAGAATGGGCGGGTCTTTGTCCGCAGCGGGGCGGGCATCGTGGCCGATTCCGTCCCCGAAACCGAGTATGAGGAGTGCCTGAACAAGGCCAAAGCTGTGATGCGGGCCCTGGAGCTGGCCCAGGAGGTGGAACCATGATCTTGCTCATCGACAGTTACGACAGTTTTTCCTACAACCTCTACCAGCTGGTGGGGGCGCTGAACCCGGACATCCAGGTCATCCGCAACGACGAGAAGACGGTGGAAGAGATCCGGGCCATGGCCCCCAGCCACATCCTCCTCTCTCCGGGCCCCGGCCGGCCGGAGAGGGCGGGGGTCCTGATGGACGTGGTGCAGGCATTGGGGGGCGAGATCCCCATCCTGGGGGTGTGCCTGGGGCACCAGGCCATCTGCGCGGCCCTGGGGGGCACCGTCACCTACGCCCGCCAGCTGATGCACGGCAAGCAGTCCCAGGTGACCTTGGACCAGACCTGCCCCCTCTTCGCCGGCTGCCCCAGCCGGGCCCGGGTGGCCCGGTACCACTCCCTGGCGGTGGCCCCGGCCAGCCTGCCGGCCTGTCTCCAGGTGACGGCAGCCACCGACGAGGGGGAGGTGATGGCGGTGCGCCACAAGGTCTACCCCATTTACGGCCTGCAGTTTCACCCGGAATCCATTCTGACCCCCAACGGCAAGACCATGCTGCAAAACTTTCTCAAGGAGATGTGACCGATGATTCAGCAAGCCATTGTCAAAATCGTGAACAAAGAGGACCTCACCTATGACGAGGCCTACGCCGTGATGAACGAGATCATGGGGGGCCAGACCACCCCCACCCAGAACGCCGCCTTCCTGGCGGCCCTGTCCACCAAGAGCGCCCGGGCAGAGACCATCGACGAGATCGCCGGCTGCGCCGCCGCCATGCGAGCCCACGCCACCCGGGTGGACACGGGGATGGACCTCATCGAGATCGTGGGGACGGGAGGGGACAACGCCCACAGCTTCAACATCTCCACCACCGCCGCCCTGGTGACGGCGGCAGGCGGGGGAAAGGTGGCCAAGCACGGCAACCGGGCGGCCTCCTCCCAGTGCGGCACGGCGGACTGCCTGGAGGCCCTGGGGGTGAACATCCACCAGAGCCCCACTCTGTGCCGGCAGCTGTTGGAGGAGGTGGGCCTGTGCTTCTTCTTTGCCCAGAAGTACCACACCTCCATGAAGTACGTGGGGCCCATCCGGAAGGAGCTGGGCTTCCGCACGGTGTTCAACATCTTAGGACCCCTCACCAACCCCGGCACGCCCACAGTACAGCTGCTGGGAGTGTACGACGGCTACCTGGTGGAGCCTCTGTCCCAGGTGCTCATCAGCCTGGGGGTGAAGCGGGGGATGGTGGTCTACGGCCAGGACAAGCTGGACGAGATCTCTCTGAGCGCCCCCACCCAGGTCTGTGAGATCCAGGACGGCTGGGTGAAGTCCTACACCATAACCCCGGAGGCGTTCGGCTTCCCCCGGTGTGCCAGGGAGGACCTCCGGGGCGGCACCCCGGCGGAAAATGCCGCCATCACCCGGGCCATCCTCCAGGGGGAGCAAGGGCACCGGCGCAATGCCGTCCTCCTCAACGCTGGGGCAGCGCTCTACCTGGGGGGCCAGGCAGACACCATGCAGGAAGGGGTAGCCCTGGCCGCCCACTGCATCGACACCGGCAAGGCCATGGAGACCCTGGAGAGGTTTCTCGCCGGGAGCAACCGGGAGGGGGTGGGGGCATGACCATCCTGGAACAGCTGGCCGCCCACGCCCGCCAGCGGGTGGCGGCGGACCGGGAGGTCAACAGCCTGGATGTGCTCCAGGCCCAGTGCCGTGCCCTGGGAAAGGGAGGCGGGGAGGGGTTCCAAGCTGCCCTGGCCAAAGAGGGCCTCTCCTTCCTCTGCGAGGTGAAGAAGGCCTCTCCCTCTAAGGGGGTCATCGCCAAGGACTTCCCCTACCTGGACATCGCCCGGGCCTACGAGGCCGCCGGGGCGGAGGCCATCTCCTGCCTCACCGAGCCCAAGTGGTTTCTGGGGTCGGACCAGATCTTTCGGGAGATCCGCCAGGCAGTGGCCGCCCCCATGCTCCGCAAGGACTTTACGGTGGACCCCTACCAGCTCTACCAAGCCCGCCTGATGGGGGCGGACTGCGTGCTGCTGCTATGCGCCCTGCTGGACACCCGGACCCTGGCGGACTACCTGGCCCTCTGCGATGACCTGGGCCTGGCCGCCCTGGTGGAGGCCCACGATGAAAAGGAGGTTGCCTCCGCCGTGGCCGCCGGGGCCCGGATCATCGGGGGCAACAACCGGAACCTGGGGGACTTCTCCGTGAACCTGGACAACGCCGCCCGGCTGCGGGACCGCGTCCCCCCGGGGGTGCTGTATGTGGCCGAAAGCGGGGTGCGCCGCCCGGCGGACGTGGCGGCGGTGCGGGCCATGGGGGCCGATGGGGTCCTCATCGGGGAGGCCCTTATGCGGGCCAAGGACAAGAGGGCTATGCTAAACCAGTTTAGGAGGAGCGTATGACCAAAATCAAACTCTGCGGCCTCTCCCGTCCCGAGGACATCCAGGCCGCCAACGCGCTGCAGCCCGCCTGTGTGGGGTTTGTCTTTGCGCCTAAGAGCAAACGGTATGTCACCCCAGCCCAGGCGGCGGACTTGAAACGGGGGCTGGACCCTGCCATCCGAGCGGTGGGGGTTTTTGTGAATGCCCCGCCGGAGGAGGCGGCCACCCTGGCCAACGAGGGGGTCATCGACCTCATCCAGCTCCATGGAGGGGAGAGGGAGGCCTACCTGCAAACCCTCCGGGCGCTCACCCCCAAGCCCATCCTCCAGGCCTTTCGGGTGGACACGGCGGCCGACGTGGCCGCCGCCGAAGCCAGCGGAGCCGACCTGGTCCTGCTGGACGCAGGAGAGGGCGGCACGGGGGAGACCTTCGACTGGTCCCTGCTGGCGGGCATCCGCCGGCCCTACTTCCTGGCGGGGGGGCTGCACCCGGGGAACGTAGGCCAGGCAGTTCGCCGTCTCCATCCCTTCGGGGTGGATGTGAGCTCCGGCATTGAGACCGATGGAAAAAAAGACCCGGCGAAGATGGAAGCCTTCGTCCGGGCGGTGCGAGAGGAGGAGATGATATGACCAATCCCAAGGGGCGCTTTGGGGTCCACGGAGGGCAGTATCTTCCTGAGACCCTGATGAACGCCGTGCTCCAACTGGAGGAAGCCTACGATTTTTATAAGGAGGACCCGGCCTTTCAACAGGAACTGACCGCCTTGCTCAACGACTATGCCGGCCGCCCCTCCCGGCTGTACTATGCGGAGAGAATGACCCGAGACCTGGGGGGCGCCAAGGTCTACCTGAAGCGGGAGGACTTAAACCACACCGGGGCCCACAAGATCAACAACGTCCTGGGCCAGGCCCTGCTGGCCCAGAAGATGGGCAAAACCCGCCTCATCGCCGAGACCGGCGCCGGCCAGCACGGGGTGGCCACCGCCACCGCAGCGGCCCTGCTGGGGATGGCGTGCGTGGTCTACATGGGGGAGGAGGACACCCGCCGCCAGGCCCTCAACGTCTACCGGATGCGGCTGCTGGGGGCCCAGGTGGTCCCCGTCACCACCGGGACGGCCACCTTGAAGGACGCGGTGTCCGAGGCCATGCGGGCCTGGACCGCCCGGGTCCAGGACACCCACTACTGCCTGGGCTCCTGCATGGGGCCCCACCCCTTTCCCACCATCGTCCGGGATTTCCAGGCGGTGATCTCCCGGGAGATCAAGGCGCAGATGCTGGAGAGGGAGGGCCGCCTGCCCGACGCGGTGCTGGCCTGCGTGGGGGGCGGTTCCAACGCCATCGGAAGCTTTTACCACTTTATTGGGGATCCCTCCGTCCGCCTCATCGGCTGTGAGGCCGCCGGACGGGGGGTGGAAACCCCGGAGACCGCCGCCACCATCGCCACCGGCCGGCTGGGCATTTTCCACGGCATGAAGTCCTACTTCTGCCAGGACCAGTACGGGCAGATCGCCCCGGTGTACTCTCTGTCCGCCGGGCTGGACTACCCGGGCATCGGCCCGGAGCACGCCCATCTCCACGACACGGGAAGGGCCCAGTATGTCCCCGTCACCGACCAGGAGGCGGTGGAGGCCTTCGAGTACCTGGCCCGCACCGAGGGGATCATCCCCGCCATTGAGTCGGCCCATGCGGTGGCCTATGCCCGGAAGCTGGCCCCCACCATGGGGAAGGAACAGAGCATCGTCGTCACCCTCTCCGGGCGGGGGGACAAGGACTGCGCGGCCATCGCCCGCTATCGAGGGGAGGACCTCCAAGATGTATGATCGAATCCAAGCTGCCTTTGCTCAGGGGAAGGCCTTCATCCCCTTCCTCACCTGTGGGGACCCTGACCTGGAGACCACCGCTGCCACCGTCCGGGCCATGGCGGCCAACGGGGCGGACCTTATCGAGCTGGGCATTCCCTTCTCTGACCCCACCGCCGAGGGGCCGGTGATCCAGGAGGCCAACCTCCGGGCCCTTCGGGGCGGGGTGACCACCGACCAGGTGTTTGCCCTGGTGCAGGACCTCCGCCGGGACGTGACGGTCCCCCTGGTGTTCATGACCTACGCCAACGTGGTCTTTACCTACGGGGCGGAGGCCTTCTTTGCCCGCTGCCAATCGGTGGGGGTGGATGGGATCATCCTCCCCGACCTGCCCTATGAGGAGAAGGGGGAGTTCCAGGCCGCCTGCCGGAAGCACGGCGTGGCCCTGATCTCCATGATCGCCCCCACCTCCGCCGGCCGCATTGCCAAGATTGCCCGGGAGGCGGAGGGGTTCCTCTACCTGGTCTCCAGCCTGGGGGTCACCGGGGTGCGGCAGGCCATCACCACCGACCTGGCCGCCATCCTCCAGGTGATCCGAGAGAATACGGACCTGCCCTGTGCCATCGGCTTTGGCATCGCCACCCCCGACCAGGCCCGGCAGATGGCCGCGCTGGCGGACGGGGCCATTGTAGGCTCGGCCATTGTGAAGAAGATGGCGGCCCACGGGCGGGGGGCCCCCGCCGATGTAGGGGCCTACGTCAAGGCCATGAAAGCGGCGGTGGGGCAGGGCGCCCCCCAAGGAAAGGCATAGACAGGGCGAGGGTTTTCGGGTATACTATCGGAGAAAACCAGGAAGGCGGCAGCACGCCTTTCCCAAAGGAGAATGTATGATGGACCAAGCTTTGCGCAGCCGCTGTGAGCGCTTCCTTGCCAACCGGGACACCCTGAGAAAGGCCTTTCCGTGGGAGAATCCCTACCTTCACGCCGTGTGTGCCGGCATCCTCACCCAGAAAAACCAGACGGCAGAGGTGGACCGCCTCCACGACTGCCGGGACCTGCTCAGGGCCCGCACGGGCTTCTTTTCCAACTTCCGGGGGATCGCCCAGGAGGCAATGATCACCCTCCTGTCCCTGGAGCCGGCCCCCCAGGAGAAACTGGACCAGGGGCTGCGCCTCTACGATGCCTTGAAGGACCACTTCCGCCCCTCCCAGTACCTCCCCCTGGCCGCCCTGCTTCTGGCCGACCAGGTGGAAGAGCGCCAGTACGGGGCGTTTGCCGCCCGCACCCGGGCCATCTACAACGGCATGAAGGAGGCGCACTGCTTCCTCACCGGGGTGGAAGACAGCGTGTTTGCGGCCCTGCTGGCCCTCTCCCCCCGCCCGGTGGAGGAACTCATTGCCGAGACGGAGGCCTGCTACGATAGGCTCAAGCACCGCCCCTTTGGCACGGGGCAGTTCACCCAAACCCTCAGCCACGTGCTGGCCCTGGGGGAGGGGAGCGCCCAGGAGAAGTGCGACCGGACCCTGGCCCTCTACGATGCCCTGAAGGACCGCGGCCGGAAGTACAGCACCGGCCACGAGCTGGGCACCCTGGGCCTGCTGACCCTGGTCCCCGGAGAGGTGGGGGCCCTGGCGGAAGAGGTGGTGGAGGTTGACCACTTCCTCTCCCAGCAGAAGGGGTATGGCCTCATGGGGGTGGGAAAGGCCCAGCGCCTCATGCATGGGGTGATGCTCACCGCCGGCTACATCCTGGACCAGAACCAGGCGGTTCTGGGGGCGGCGGCAGTGAGCACCACCGTCTCCCTCATTGTGGCCCAGGAGGTGGCCCTCTTCACCGTGGTGGCCGCCGGCAGTGCTGCAGGGATCGCCGCCAGCAGCACAGGGCAGGAGTGACCGTAAACACCGAAAAAACGCGCCCAACGGGCGCGTTTTTTTATGGGAGAGGGTCAGGGCAGGTCCTGCTCCCCCAGCCAGGTGAGAAGGCTGCGGGCCAGGGCGAGCTGCTTTTCGTTCATGGGGCGCAGCAGTTCGGCCACGTCCTGCCAGCCCTCCTCGGGGTGGCGGACGGCGCCCACCAGAAACTCGTCCGGGGTGGTCTCCAGGGCGATGGCCAGGCGCATGATGACCTCGGTGGAGGGGATGGAGATGGCCCGTTCGATGTTGGAGAGGTACTTGTCTCCGATCCCAGCGCGCTCTTCCACTTCCGACTGCTTCAGGCCCAACTGTTTCCGGCGTCGGGCGATGCGTTTTCCGATGAGGGAGTAGTCTAACGTCATAAGGCACCTCTTTGGTCTTTTTGGTTTCTCCGTTATCCTATCCACTTTCCCGAAAACCATGAACCGATGAAAAATCGGAAAACATCTTGACATTCCGGAAAATAGTATTTATAGTCGAATTACCAACGAAAAGACGGAGGGATGTCCATGGGAGACCGGGCAGAGCAGATGCTGCGTCAATGGGGCGTGCCCCCCAACTATGTGGGCTACGCCTACCTTCTGGACGCGGCGGACCTCTTTCGGCAGGGGGTGGCGCCCTCCCCCCAGCTGTTTGAGACCATCGCCCAGCGCCACGGCAAGCGGGGGTTCCAGGTCCGCAAGGGGATGGCCAACGTGGCCAAGTACTTGCGCACCACCGCCATGGGCCAGGCCTGGCGGCGGGAGCAGGGCAGGCTCCTGTCCCACTGGGACGTGATCTTTCTGCTGTGGGGGGCAGTGGGGAAGGGGCAGCCCTAGCCGTTTCCCCCTTCCTGCCAAAAGGCAGCCCAGACTGGGCTGCCTTTTCTGTATGCAACAGGGAAGGGGCGGGGCATGTGCCGGCCGGCGGCCTTACATGCTCTGCTGGAGGATCTCCACAATCTCCTGGTGGCTGAGCACTTTGTAGCCCCCCTCCATCACGAAGGAGCCCTTGGCGATGCCCTCCACCATGTCCTGGGTGACCCCCAGTTCGGCCAGGTGGAGCACCAGGCCCATCTCCTTCATCCAGGCCTCCATGGCATCCAGGCCTTCCTGGGCGATGGCCTCGTCGGTCTTGCCCTCGGGGCGCACCCCCCAGACGTTCACGGCGAACTTCTTGAACTGGTGCAGGCCATAGGGGAGGATGTGCCGGTAGTAGGGCAGGGACACCGCCGACAGGGTCATGCCGTGGGTGGCGTCGGTGTAGGCCCCCACGGACTGGCCGATCATGTGGACCATCCAGTCGGTGGCCTTACCCTGGGCGATCAGGGTGTTCAGGGCCCAGGTGGCGACCCACATGATGTTGCTGCGGGCCTCGTAGTTCTTGGGGTCCTTCACGGCGATCCGGCTGCTGTGGATCAGGGAGCGCATAAGGCCCTCCATGAGGTAGTCGGAGGTGGAGTCGTCCTCCCCGGAGAAGTACTGCTCGGTGATGTGGTTCATGATGTCATAGATCCCCGCCACCATCTGATAGTGGGGGAGGGTATAGGTGTACTCCGGGTTCAGGATGGAGAACTTGGGGAAGACCTCCTCGCCAAACACATGGCCGATCTTCAGCTTGGCGGCGTGGTTGGTGATGACGGAGCCGCCGTTCATCTCCGAGCCCGTACCCACCATGGTGAGCACGCACCCCACGGGGATGAGCTTGTTGTCCTGGTCCTCCATCCGCAGGTAGTACTTTTCCCAGGGGTCCTCATCGCACCAGGCGGAGACGGAGACCGCCTTGGCATAGTCGCAGCAGGAGCCGCCGCCCACAGACAGCAGCAGGTCCACGTCGTTCTCCCGGGCGATCTTGCAGCCCTCGTAGAGCTTTTCCACCGTGGGGTTGGGCATGACGCCGGGGTCCTCGAAGACCTCCTTGCCGGCGGCCTTCAGGATGGCCACCACCTGGTCATAGATGCCGTTCTTTTTGATGGACCCGCCGCCGTAGATCAGCTGGACCTTGGGCCCGTAGTGGGTCAACTCCCCCGCCAGGGCGTCCATGGCGTTGGGGCCGAAGTGGAGTTTGGTGGGGTTGCAGTAGGTGAAGTTGCCTAACATATCGTGTTCTCCTTTATCCTTCGTAGACTTCCTTGGCCATTCGGAAGGCGGCCCAGGCCTTGGGCCAGCCGGCATAGAAGGCCGCGTGGGTGAGGATCTCCGCCATCTCCTGGGCGGTGACCCCGTGGTTCTTGGCGTTGAGAATGTGGAACTGCAGGGAGCTGTCCAGCACCCCGCTGGCCATCAGGGCCGTCACGGTGACGATGCACCGGTCCCGGGTGGAGAGCTCGGCCTCCCGGGCCCACACCTCACCGAAGAGGACGTCGTCGTTGAGCTGGGCGAATTTGGGGGCGAACTGCCCCAGCTGGTCTCTGCCAGCGGTGACTTTTTCTGCCATGGGAAAGGATCTCCTTTATATTTAGAATCTTGGTGCCCCAACACGGGGCAGGGGAAGGGGATTTGAGGTTGGTTACCGGCCCAGGCTGGTGAGGAACTCCACCGTGGCCGGGTCGTAGTGGGAGAAGAAGGCGCTCTGGCCGTCATCCAGGGCCCGGATGGCCACCATGTCCTCCTGGCTGAGCTGGAAGTCAAAGACGTCCAGGTTCTCCGCCATCCGCTCCTTGTGGGTGGACTTAGGGATGACCACCACGTCGCTCTGGATCAGAAAACGCAGGGCGGTCTGGGCCACGGACTTGCCGTACTTGGCGCCGATGGCCTGGAGGGTGGGGTTGGTGAAGAAGTCCTTCCGCCCTTCGGCGAAGGGGCCCCAGGACTCGTGAACCACGCCGTACTTGGCCATCACCTCGTGGGCGGCGGCCTGCTGGAAGAGGGCGTGGGTCTCCACCTGGTTCACTATGGGCTTGATCTCAGAAAACTGGCACAGGTCGATGAGCCGGTCGGGGTAGAAGTTGGACACGCCGATGGCCCGGAGCTTGCCGGCCTTGTAGGCCTCCTCCATGGCCCGCCAGGTGCCGTAGTAGTCGTTGAAGGGCTGGTGGATGAGGAGCAGGTCGATGTAGTCGGTCTGCAGCTTGGCCAGGGATTCGTCGATGGAGGCCTTGGCCTTCTCGTACCCGCCGTTGGAGATCCACACCTTGGTGGTGAGGAAGAAATCCTCCCGGGGCAGGCCGGACTTGCGGACGGCGTTGCCCACGCCCTCCTCGTTGTGGTAGGCCTGGGCGGTGTCGATGGAGCGGTAGCCCACGGCGATGGCGTCGGTAACGCAGCGTTCACACTCGGCGGGGTCCACCTGGTACACGCCGTAGCCCAGCAGGGGCATCTTGACACCGTTGGCAAGGGTGATGTATTCCATGTTGATTCCTCCTATTGCATTGGGAACGGTAGATGATTTTCTTCGGGTATGTTACAGGTTAGAATGGGAAGCGGGAAGGGCAGTCAGGGGGCCTGGGTGGCCTCTCCATAGTTGACCCGGTACCGCAGCCAGAGGGTGCTGCCCTCGCTGGTCTCCGCCCCCAGAAGGGTGAAGGAGAGAGGGGCGTCGGTGCTCAGCCCCTCCTTGGCCAGGAAGAGGGATTGGGTGTTGGGGTTGCCGTCGGCGGCGGGGGCCACGACGAGGCTCACCTCGTCGCACATCCCCGCCTGGAGGAAGGACCAGTTGAGCACGCCCCCGCCCCCCAGCATCAGCACCTGGATGCCGAAGCGGGTTTTCAGCTTCTCCAGGGCCAGGGCGTAGTCCAGGCGGTCCTTCCCCGCCAGGATGTAGGAGATGCCCAGCTTCCGCAGGAAGGCCTTGTAGTCGTTGGAGGCCTCCTCGGTGAGGACCTCGATGACGTGGGCGGTGGTGGTCTCATAGGTGAGGGTGGCGCTCTCCCACCCCAGCTTGCCTTTGGGGTCCACGGAGACGTAGTACATGGGGGCCTGCTGGGCCACGAAGTCCCCCTCCGGCACCGTGGGGGCGCCGGGGGTCAGGGCGGGGGCGCGGTAGTGGGTGAAGTTGTCGTCGGTGGTCACCCGGCCAGACAGCCACCCCTGGTGGCGGTAGAAGGGGTCCTCCCCGAAGGCGATGTCGTAGAAGAGGTCCCCGGCGGGCTCGCAGGCGGGCAGGTCCATGTAGTTGCCCATGATCTTCCCGTCCAGGGAGGTGAGCATGTGGCAGAAGATGTAGGGTCGGTTCACGGCTGCCCTCCTTATTTGAGTTTGGCGTACTCCGCCGGGTCCACGGCCTCCAGCCACTGGCTGCCGGTGCCCTCACCGGGGACCTCCACGGCCAGGTGCTGGAAGGCGCTGTCCGGGGCGGCCCCGTGCCAGTGCTTCACGTTGGGGGGAATGTTTACCACGTCTCCCGGGTGGAGCTCCTGGGCGGGTTTGCCCCACTCCTGGTAATACCCCCGGCCGGCGGTGACCAGCAGGATCTGCCCGCCCCCCTGGGTGGCCTTGTGGATGTGCCAGTGGTTCCGGCAGCCGGGCTCAAAGGTGACGTTGCCGATGGGCACCTGCTGGGTGGTGAGCATGTTCAGGTAGCTGGTGCCGTCAAAGTACGCCGCAAAGGCGGTGTTTTCCTCCCCCACGGGGAAGAGGCTGTTTTCTTTCAAAGTGTTCAGATCCATGTTAGTTTCCTCCTTTGATCCAGGCCTCCAGGGCCCGCTCCTCCCGGAACACGGCGGTGCCGTGGATGGCAAGGCCTTTCCCCACCTTGGCCCCGGGGCACAGGCGGCGGATATCCGCCTCGCTGTGGCCCAGGCCGCTGCCCTCGTGGGTGCAGAAGGGGAGGATGGTCTTGCCGGTGAAGTCGAACCGTTCCAAAAAGGTAAAGACGCACATGGGCATGGTGCCCCAGTAGTTGGGGTAGCCCAGGTAGATGGTGTCGTAGGGGTCCAGCGTCTCCGGGCAGGCCTTCAGGGCGGGGCGGGCGTCCCGCCGCTGGTCGTCCTGGGCTTGCTGGATGCATTCGTTGTAGTCGTCGGAGTAGGGCTGCATGGGCTCCAACTGGAAGAGGTCGGCCCCTGTGAGGGCCTGGAGCCGCCGGGCCACCGCTTCGGTGTTGCCCACCGCCAGGGTCTGGATGGAGCCGCTGACGTAGTTTTCCCCCCGGCGGGAGTAGTAGACGATGAGTTGTGCCATACATGGCCTCCTTCTTATGGTGGGGATCCCTTGGATGCCCCTATTTTACCCCCGCCCCCCTTGACAGGGAAGAATGGATTTTGTACCATGGTTATAACCAAAAGTTAGAACAGACAAGGGGGCACACCATGTATAACCCACAGCTGGACGCCTTTGTCCAGGTGGCTGACTGCGGCAGCTTCAACAAGGCGGCGGAGGCGCTGTACCTCTCCTCCACGGCGGTGATCAAGCAGATCAACGCCCTGGAAAAGCATCTGGACCTGCAGTTGGTGTTTCGCACCAACCATGGCATCACCCTCACCGAGGCGGGGAAGGTCCTCTATAAGCATGCCAAGGGCATCATGGACTATTCCCAGCGGGCCATCCAGGAGGCCCGCCTGGCGGCGGAAGCCGCCGCCACCACCTTCTGTGTGGGGACCTCCATCCTCAACCCCTGCAAGCCCTTCATGGACCTGTGGTACCAGGTGAGTGAAAACCTGCCGGGGTTCAAGCTCCACATCGTCCCCTTCGAGGACGACCACCAGGGCATCCTGGGGGAGATCGCCGCCCTAGGGGAGAAGTTCGACTTCCTGGTGGGGGCCTGCGACTCCCGCCAGTGGCTGGACCGGTGCAACTTCTTCCCCCTGGGGGCCTACCGCCACTGCGTGGCGGTGCCCCGGGAGCACCCCCTGGCCCGGAAGGAGCGCCTCACCGTCCAGGACCTCTACGGGTACACCCTGATGATGGTCAAGCGGGGGGACTCCACTTCGGTGGATCAGGTGCGGAACTTTGTGGAGCAGCACCCCGCCATCACCATCGAGGACACCCCCCAGTTCTACGACATGGAGGTGTTCAACCGCTGCGTCCAGACCCGCAATCCCCTGATGACCCTGGAGTGCTGGAGCGAGGTGCACCCCTCCCTGGTGACCCTTCCCGTGGACTGGGACTTTACCATCCCCTATGGAATCCTCTATGCCCTCCACCCGGACGGGGACACCCTCCGCTTTCTGGACCTGGTGAGGGAACAGATGGAGCAGGCGAACGGGGCTTGACAGAATTAGGATGTTTGTGCTAAATTTTGAATAGTACGAACGTACTAATTCTGCGAGAAAAGAGAGGGATGCCCTATGGGAGCCAACCCACGCCCGCCGGCCCTGGACACGGCGCCGGTGAACAAACTCATCTGGACCTTCTCCCTGCCTGCCATTTGCAGCCAGGTGGTCAGCTCCATGAACAACATTGTAGACCAGACCTTCATGGGCTGGGGGATCGGCGATCTGGCCATCGCCGCGGCCAACGTGGCCTTTCCCGTGTTTACCCTGATCACGGCCCTGGCCTGCCTCATCGGCATCGGCTGCGCCTCGGGGTACAGCCTCTTCCTGGGCCGGCGAGACGAGGCCGGCGCCCGGAAAAACCTGGGCAACGCCGTGGTCTTGGCGGTGGCGGTGGGCCTGCTGATGGCCGTCCTTGGCCTGGTGTTTTTGGAGCCCATGCTCTACCTCTTCGGGGCCACCGAGGCCATGATGCCCTACGCCCGGCCCTATACCTTCGTCCTCCTCTTGGGGGTGCCCTTCGGCATCTTTGCCACGGCCATGGCCCATGTGATCCGGGCTGACGGCAGCCCCCGGTACTCCAGTGCGGTCCTGCTCTCCGGGGCCATTTTCAACATGATCTTTGACCCCATCCTCCTCTTCGGGTTGGATATGGGGGTGGAGGGCATCGCCCTGGCCACCGTGCTGGGGCAGATCCTGTCCGCCCTCCTGGCGGTGCGCTACCTGGCCCGGCGGCTGCAGATGGTCCACCCCAGCCGGGGGGATTTCCGCCCCGCCGCCCCGGCGGTGAAGAGTATCCTGGCCCTGGGCGGCCCCATCTTCTGCAACCATGTGCTGATGACGGCTTCCCAGATCCTCCTGATGAACATGCTGCGTACCTATGGGGCCCAGTCGGTCTATGGCAGCGAGGTCACCATCGCCGGGGCGGGGTCCATGGGAAAGGTGGTCATAGTGCTCTTCAGCTGCATCATCGGCATCGCCCTGGGCTGCCAGCCCATCCTGGGATTCAACTACGGCCGGAAAAACTACGGCCGGGTGGTGGAGGCCTACCAGAAGGCCCTGTTCTATGGCACTGTGGTGGCGGTGGTCACCTTCCTGGTGCTCCAGCTCTTCCCCCAGCAGATTGCAGGGCTCTTCGGGTCTGAGGATCCGCTGTTCTACCAGTTTGCCACCCATTATGTCCGGATTTACCTGCTGATGAGTTTCCTCAACGCCTTCCAGCCCATTACCTCCAACTTCTTCACCGCCATCGGCAAGGCCCAGATGGGGTTATGGATGACCTTGGTCCGCCAGGGCATACTCCTCATCCCCATGCTCCTGCTGCTGCCGCAGTTTCTGGGGCTGGACGGGGTGCTGTGGGCCGGCCCCATCTCCGATGGGGGCGCGGCGGTGGTGGTGCTCCTGCTGGGCTTCCGGGAGGTCCGCCGGCTGAAAGCACTGCAAAAGGCCCAGGAGAAGGAGACACCCCAATGAAACGCGACACCCGTCAAGACATCTTGAACACCGCCCAGGCCCTCTTCCGGGAGAAGGGGTACAACGCCGTCTCCGTGGGGGAGATTGCCGCCGCCCTGGGCATCAGCAAAGGCAACCTTACCTACTATTTTAAGCGGAAGGAAGCGATCGTAGAGGCCCTCTTGGAGAGCGCCAACCCCACCTTTCCCCAGGACCCGCCCCAGACCCTGGCCCAGCTGGACGCCTGCCTGCGGGACATGGAGCAGGCCCGGGAGAACAACGCCTTCTACTTCCGCAGCCACACCCAGCTGGGTCAGCTGTCGGAGAAGATCCGGGCCAAGCAGCGGGAGGTGTACCGCCGCCACAGCCAGCTGCTCTGCCAGGGTCTGGCCAACCTGGCCGCCCAAGGCCTGTTCCGCCGGGAAGCCTTTCCCGGGGAGTACGTCCGGGTGGTGGACACGGTGTTCCTCACTGCCGTCTACTGGCTGCCCTTTTGTGAGATCAAGGGGGAGGTATCCTCCTTCCGCACCCAGGCCTGGTCGACGCTCCACCCCTTGCTGACCGAGGCGGGGCGCCAGGCCGTGGCCCCCATCGTCCCCAGCCTGGGGGCAGGGGGCACGCCCGCAGACCCTTAGAAGTCCAGAAAACAAAGGAGAGACATCCTATGAGCATCCTGCTTGGCATCCTGGTGGGCCTGGCCCTGCCGGTGCAGACCAGTGTGAACAACAAACTCCGGGACAAGGTGGGCACCCCCTACAACTCCTCCCTGGTGTCCTTTATCATTTCCACCGTCTTTCTGGCCTGCCTGCTGCTGGTGACGGGGCAGGGCTTCCACCTGCCCATGGACCAGCTGGCAGGGGAACCCTTCTGGGTTTGGCTGGGCGGCCTGTGCGGGGTGGTCTTCCTCACGGCCAACGTCATCCTGCTCACCAAGCTGGGCAGTGCGGAGACGGTGATCCTCCCGGTGCTGGGGCAGCTGCTCATGGGGCTGCTGGTGGACAGTTTGGGCCTCTTCCGGGCCCAGCAGATCCCCCTCACCCCCCTGCGGGCAGGGGGCGCGGTGCTGGTGCTGGCGGGGGTCATGGTGGTGGCCTGGTCGGGGCAGGCTGCTGCTGCCCAGGGCCAGCGCCCCGCCGGCAGACTGTGGCTGTGGCGCATCGTGGGGGTGGCCGCGGGGATGTTCAGCGCCACCCAGACGGCCATCAACGGCCACCTGGGCCAGGTGGTGGGCTCCCCCCTGACGGCCTCCATGGTGTCCTTCCTGGTGGGGCTGGCAGCGCTGGTGGTGCTGTGCGCCGTTCTCCGGGTCAAGCAGGGGCCGCCCACCCTGGGGCAGGGGAAGTTCCCCTGGTGGACCTGGACCGGCGGCCTGCTGGGGGCGGTCTATGTTCTGGCCAACATCTACCTCTCCGGCATCCTGGGCACCGGCATGACGGTGATCATCCTCCTGGTGGGGGCCACCGCCGGGGGCGCGGTCATTGACCACTTTGGCCTCCTAGGGGCCGCCCAGAAATCCCTCACAGTTCGGAAAGTGGTGGGCATTCTGGGGATGCTGGCGGGGGCCGCGGCCATCAAACTGTTTTGATTCCCAGCGGGTTTTCTCCATCCCCGCCCCTTGACAGGGCGGGGGCGCGCCCCCTACAATAGACGGCAAGAAAACGCCCCCGGCTCCGCCGGCGGCAGAAGGGAAGGGGACGCCCCATGTACAACCCCCAGCTGGAAACCTTCCTCACCGTGGCCGAGGCCGGCAGCTTCAACAAAGCCGCGGAGAAGCTCTACATCTCCCCCCCGGCGGTGATCAAGCAGATCAACCTCCTGGAGCGGGACTTGGACCTGCGCCTCTTCCTGCGCACCCACCGGGGGCTGCAGCTGACCAAGGCGGGCCAGTCCCTGTACCAGGACGCCAAATACATCATCCAGTACTGCAAAGACTCCGTCACCCGGGCAAGGAACGCCATGGAGGAGGCCGGCCAGGTCATCCGCATCGGCACCTCCCCCATGACCCCCGCCCAGGTGCTGGTGGACCTGTGGCCCCAACTCCAGGAGGACTGCCCGGACACCAAGTTCCAGCTCATCCCCTTCGACAACACCCCGGAGAACGCCCGGGAGATTTTAGGCAACCTGGGCCAGAACATCGACGTAGTGGCGGGGATCTTCGATGAGACCATGCTCCACCTCCGCCAGTGCGCCGGGTTGGAGCTCACCCGGGAGCCCATCTGCTGCGCCGTCTCCGTCCACCACCCCCTGGCGGGGAAGGACCGCCTCACCCTCCAGGACCTCTACGGGGAGCACCTCATGCTCATGCGCCGGGGCTGGAGCCATTATGTGGACCTGCTCCGGGACGATATCTGGAAGAACCACCCCCAGATCCACATCGTGGACTTTGACTTTTACGACGTGGGGGCCTTCAACCAGTGCGAGAACAACAACTGCGTCCTCATGGCGGTGGAGAACTGGCGGTACGTCCACCCCTTGCTGAAGATTCTTCCGGTGGATTGGGGGTACACCATCCCCTTTGGCCTGCTCCACGCCCCGGACCCCGCTCCCCCGGTGGCCAAGTTTCTCCGGGCAGTGGCCAAGGCGGTGAAGGCCCGGGAAGGGCTGTAAACCCGGGGGTAACTAGGGCATAAAAAAACGAGACTTCTCGGGAAGTCTCGTTTTTTCTATGATAGGGGTAAAACCAACGAAAGATAGGTGATTGGGATGAAGTCCCTGGTATGCATCGCCGCTGCCCTCTGCCTACTCCTGGCCGGGTGCAGCGGAACGGCGCCTGACGGCGGCACCGCCGCCCCCCAAACCACCCCACAGGAGGGATCCGCCGTGCCCACAGGCCCTTACACCACCGACACCCCCATCCAGACCGTGATGGACGACCCCGTGTTCGGGGACTACGGCCGCCTCCTCTTCCCTGCGGACACGGGGTACTGGAGCGGGGACACCTTGGGGAGCCTCCGCCTGACCTGGTACCACAACATCGACCCGGAGGAGACCGTGGCCATTGTCAACCACCTCCACACCCAGGCCGCAGCAGGGGAGACGGTGTTCTACGACATCTACACCCCTGAGGAAAAGGCTGCCGACCCGGACAAGGCGGATACCGGCCTCTTCTTCTTCCGGGGGGACCCCGGGGGCAAGGTGGCCTTCTGCAACGCCGGCGGCGGCTTTGCCTACGTGGGGGCCATGCAGGACAGCTTCCCCCACGCCCTGGAGCTCTCCCGCCGGGGGTACAATGCCTTTGCCCTCCTCTACCGCCCCGGGGCCCAGACGGCCTGCGAAGACCTGGCCCGGGCCATCACCTTCGTCTCTGACCACGCCCAGGAACTCCAGGTGGACCTGGAGGGGTACTCCCTCTGGGGCGGCTCCGCCGGGGGGAGGATGGCGGCCTGGCTGGGGTCCTATGGCCCGGCGGCCTTCGGCGGGGGCGACCTGCCTCGGGCCGGGGCGGTGATCATGCAGTACACCGGCCACAGCGACTACACAGAGAACGATCCCCCCACCTTCGCCTGCGTGGGGGAGCGGGACGGCATCGCCAACTGGCGGACCATGGAGCGCCGCCTCCAGGCCCTGTCTGCCCTGGGCATCCCCACGGAGTTCCACCACTACCCCGGTTTAAGGCACGGCTTCGGCCTGGGCACCGGCACCGTGGCGGAGGGGTGGCTGGACCAGGCGGTGGCCTTTTGGGAGGCCAACACCAGCCCAAGCACCCCCCAGACGTGACGGCCGCTGGCGCCTCGAGGCAGAAACCCCTGTCTCCCAACCAGCAACCCCTGTTTCTACTAGGCGGGGACCCCTTTGGGGTCTCCGCCTTTCCCTTTGGGTGGCCGGGGAAACCACTGTAAACCTTTGGGTAAGGTCTCCATAACGAATGGAAACTTCACAAATCCCCTGGGGGTTTTTATACTGAAGGCAGACCAAGGGAAGGCCCGCATTCCAGCAACAAACGGCGCCGAAGGAACCCTTGGGAAAGGACTGTGTGCGATGAACAACTTTATTTTCGAGAATGCCACCAAGGTCTATTTCGGCCAAGGCTGCGTTCAGGAGTACCTGACCTGCCTGGTGCAGGATGCCTCCACCGTGCTGCTGGCCTATGGCGGCGGGTCCATCCGGCGCAACGGGATCTATGACCAGGTGGCCGGCCTCCTCCGCCAGGCGGGCAAGACCGTGGTGGACTTTGCCGGCATCCCCTCCAACCCCACTTACGACCAGGTGCTGGCGGGGGCCAAACTGGCCCGGGAGACGGGGGCGGACTGGATCCTGGGGGTGGGCGGCGGCTCGGTGATGGACTGCGCCAAGGCCATCGCCCTGGCCGCCCGGTACCCCGGGGACGTGTGGGAGGACTTCTGGGCCCGGCCCGGGGTCATCGACTTCGACTCCCTCCCCCTGGGGGTCATCGTCACCGTGGCGGGCACCGGCAGCGAGTGCAACGGCGGCGCGGTGATCACCCACCCGGGGAAGAAGATCAAAACCGGCCGGGACTATCCCCAGCTCAACCCCCGCTTCGCCCTGATGGACCCCACCTACACCTACTCCGTGCCCCAGGCCCAGATGATCTCCGGCGGGTTTGACACCCTGAGCCACCTGATGGAGATCTACTTCAGCCGGCCCGACGAGGACAACGTCTCCGACGACCTCAACGAGGCCCTGATGGTCAGCGTGATCCGCAACCTCCGGGCTGCCGTGGCCACCCCCCAGGATTACACCGCCCGCTCCAACCTCATGTGGGCCGCCACCATGGCGGAAAACCGGGTGGTGAAGCTGGGCAAGCAGGGGGACTTCCAGTGCCACAACATGGAGCACCAGCTGGGAGCCTACACCGACTGCAACCATGGCCAGGGGCTGGCGGTCCTCCACCCGGTGTACTACCGGCACATCTATCAGGACGGCCTGCCCAAGTTCCTCCGGTTTGCCCAGAAGGTCTGGGGACTGCCCCGGGACGGGCGGAGCGACGAGGCCCTGGCCCTGGCGGGGATCGAGGCTTTGGCCGGCTTCATCCGAGACCTGGGCCTGCCCACCACCCTCCGCCAGCTGGGGGTGGAGCGGGAGCAGCTGAAGGAGATTGCCGATTCCTGCGGCATCTCCCCGGGCAGCTACCGGCGTATGACCCACCAAGAGATCCTGGAGCTCTTCCAGGAATGTTACGAATCCCCCCTGTAACCCTATTGAAAGGAGATTTTCCCATGAAAAAGTTCACTGCCATCCTGCTGACCCTGGTGCTGGCCCTGTCCCTGGCCGCCTGCGGCAGCGACACGACCACCGCTTCCGACGGGGAGGGCACCACCGCCCCCGCCACGGAACCCCAGGACACCACGACCCAGGAAGACACCAACGCCGGCACCGCTTCGGTGTCCACCGGCCGCACCCTGGTGGTGTACTTCTCCGCCACAGGGAACACCCAGGTGGCAGCGGAGTACATCGCCGACCTCACCGGCGGGGACCTGTTCCAACTGGAACCTGCCGACCCCTACACCGACGAGGACCTGAACTGGACCGATGAGAGCAGCCGGGTGGTGCAGGAGCACGACAACCCCGATGCCCGAGACGTGGCCTTGGTGGCAGACACCGTGGACAACTGGGACGAGTACGACACCGTGTTTCTTGGCTACCCCATCTGGTGGGGCATCGCCGCCTGGCCGGTGGACACCTTCGTGGCAGCCAATGACTTCACCGGCAAGACGGTGATCCCCTTCTGCACCTCCTCCAGCTCTGGAATCGGGGAGAGCGGCCAACTCCTGGCGGACCTGGCCGGCACCGGGGACTGGCAGGAAGGCCAGCGGTTCTCCTCCCACGTGGACCGGGATGCCGTGGAGACCTGGCTGGCCGGGCTGGGCCTGGCCTGAGCCGGAGAGGAGGCCCTGACCCATGGGACGACGCATCCTTTCCCTCTTGCTGGCCCTGACAGCGGGAGTGGGCCTGGCCGCCTGCGGCCAAACCCAGTCCCCGGCGGAGGGCCAAGAGGCGGCAGCCCCCGAAGCCCAGAACAGCGCCCTTCTGATCGCCTATGCCCCCGAGACCGAGGGGGACCCCGTGGCCCAGGCGACCACCCTGCTGGCAGAGACCCTGGGGGGCGACGTGGTGGAGATGGGCCAAGAGGGGGACCTCACCCCCAGCGACTACGAGTTTGTCCTCCTGGGCTTTGCCGCGACGGACAATGCGCTGCCGGCGGCGGTGGAGACCTTCCTGGACACCTATGACTTTGGGGCCCGGACCCTCTACCCCTTCGTCTTGGGGACGGGGAACGACGAGGCATCCCTCCTCGCCGCCCTCTCCCAGCACCAGCCCGGGGCCCTGCTGGGGGAGCCGGCCCTCCTCTTCACCCCGGAGACGGAGGAGGCGGCCATCACCCAGTGGGCCCAGTCCCTGCCCCTGCGCGATGGGGGCCCTGCCCCGGAAGGGGGCACGGGGAACACCGTGGCCACCGCCCAGGTGATGCCCCACGCCCAGCAGGTCCTCTACCTCTGGGAGGAGGGCAACGCCCCCGCCGTCACGGAGTACACCGTCAACAACGGCAGCTACTCGGATGACCCGGACTTCCGGCCCTATTTGACCACCTTCCCGGTGCCAGAGGGGACGGCGGTGAAAGGGGCGGTGCTCATCTGCCCCGGCGGGGCCTTCCAGTTCCGCAGCGACCAGCCGGAGGGGGTGGCGGTGGCCCAGGCCCTCAGCGCCCGGGGCTACCAGAGCTTCGTGGTGGACTACCGCCTGCGCCCCTACACCCAGCAGGAGGGGGCTTTGGACCTGGCCCGGGCGGTGCGGTTTGTCCGGGCCCACGCAGAGGATTACGGCATTGACCCGGCGGACATCGCGGTGATGGGATTTTCCGCCGGGGGCATCCTCAGCGGGGAGATGCTCCTCCACTTTGACGGCACGGTCAACGGCACGGCCCTGGACCCGGACTACGTGCCCGATGCCCTGGACCAGGTCTCCGCCGACGGGGCGGCCTGCGGGATGATCTATGCCTTTTACGGCCGCCTCAGCGTGGGCACCACCGACGTGGAGCTGCTGCGCAGCGGCAGCCTGCCCCCCACCTTCTACTGCTACGGCACCCGGGACCCCTTCTACCGGCAGTTCCTGGCCAACGCCGACGCGGCGGAGGCGGCGGGGGTTTCCGTGGAGCGGCTGCAGCTGGACGGCATGCCCCATGGGTTTGGCGCCCAGGGGGACTGGATCCCCACCTACGACCAGTGGCTGACCACCGTATTTTCCCAGACAAGTTGACAACTGCGGGACCCGGTCTTATAAAATCCTCCGCCGGGCCTCCCGTTCCTTTCCCGGCCTCCCCCGCAGACCCCTGCGGGGGAGGCCGAATTTTTTCCGCAAAGACCAAGAAAGAAGGCGTGTAGCGATGGGGGAACCCTCGGAAGAGCGATATCTGTTTGAAGAAATGCCGGTGCACAAGGCGGTGGCCACCCTGGCCATCCCCACGGTCATCAGCCAGCTGGTGACCATGGTGTACAACCTGGCGGACACTTTTTTCATCGGTCAGATCGGCAACCCCGTGATGGTGGCGGCGGTGTCCCTGGTCTCCCCGTGGTTTAACCTTCTCACCGCCCTGGGAAACCTCTTCGGCCTGGGGGGGCAGCAGCCTCATCTCCCGGATGCTGGGGGCCCAGAACCACCGGGACGTCAAGCATGTGGCGGCCTTCAGTGTGTGGGGCGGCGGGGCGGCCACCCTCCTCTTTTCCCTGGCCACCTACTTGGGCCGGGGGCCTCTGCTGACCTTCTTAGGGGCCAGTCCGGACACGGATGGCTATGCCGAGGGCTACCTCTTCTGGGTGGTGGTGCTGGGGGGCGTGCCCACCATGGTGAGCCTCACCCTGGGCCACCTGCTGCGCAGCGAGGGCCATGCCCGCCAGGCCAGCGCGGGGATGATGTTCGGGGGCATCCTCAACGTGGTGCTGGACCCGGTGTTCATCTTCGGCTGCCACCTGGCGGTGACGGGGGCGGCCCTGGCCACGGCCCTGTCCAACGTGGCCTCGGTGGGGTTCTTCCTGGTGGTCTACCGCCGGTTGGGGGAGGGGACTGCCGTCTCCCTCCGGCCCCGGTACTTCACCTTCCGGTTTATGGGGCCCATCTTCTCTGTGGGGCTGGCTTCGGCTCTGGCCACCACCTTGGGCAATGCCGCCAACATGGTGATGGTGCGCCTGGCCGCCGGCTATGGGGACATCCCCGTGGCGGCCTACGGCATTGTCAAACGGATTGACCAGGTGCCCTTAAACCTCTCCATGGGCTTGTGCCAGGGGTTCATGCCCCTGGTGGGGTACAACTTCGCCGCAGGGAACTACCGGCGGATGCGCCAGGTGTCGGTGTTCTCCTGGAAGACCGCCTTGGGGATGTCGGCCTGCTTTGTGGCCTGCTTCGCCCTCTTTGCCCCGCAGATCCTCCACCTCTTTCTCCCCGAGGCCCAGACCAGCGCCCTGGGAGCCTCCTTCCTGCGGATCGCCTGCCTGGCGGTGCCGTTGACGGCGGTGAACTTCCTCATCAGCTACACCCTCCAGGCCATGGGGAAGGGGGCGCAGTCGGCCCTTTTGACCTTCAGCCGCCAGGGGCTGCTGAACATCCCCCTGCTGCTTCTCATGAACTGGATCTTTGGCCTGTACGGCATGATCTGGACCCAGTTGGTGGTGGAGGTCATCATGCTTCCCGTCTCCCTGGGGATGTACACCCGCACCTTCCGGGCCCTGGGGCCCCAGACCCCCCAGGGGAGATAACCTTTGGCTTTTCACTGATGAACCAACGGAGACTTCTGCCCGGCGGCCCGGGGGTAGAATACCCGTATAAGATAAGGAGATGAAGACGATGCAGAACAGAACGTTAGGCAAAGACCTTTCCGTGTCCGCGGTGGGCCTGGGGTGCATGGGGTTTTCCCACGGCTACGGCCTGCCCACAGAGGCGGGGGAGACGGTGAAGCTGCTGCGCCGGGCGGTGGACCTGGGGTACACCTTCTTTGACACCGCCGAGGTCTACGGCACCCAGACGGACCCCCATGCCAACGAGACCCTGGTGGGCCAGGCCCTGGCCCCGGTGCGGGACCAGGTGGTGCTGTCCACCAAGTTCGGCCTGACCTTTGACTTTGCCAGCGGGAAGACCCCGCTGCCCATCGTGCCGGACTCCCGGCCGGAGACCATCCGCCGGTCGGTGGAGGGGTCCCTCCGGCGGCTGGGCACCGACCACATCGACCTCTACTTCCAGCACCGCATCGACCCGGCGGTGGCCCCGGAGGAGGTGGCCGAGGGGATGGCCGACCTCATCCGGGAGGGGAAGATCACCCACTGGGGGATCTCCGAGGCCAACGAGGACTACCTCCGCCGGGCCCACAAGGTCTGCCCGGTGACGGCGGTGCAGAACCGCTACTCCATGATGGCCCGGCAGTATGAATCCCTCTTTCCAACCTTGGAGGAGCTGGGGATCGGCTTTGTGGCCTTCTCCCCCATGGCCAACGGGTTCCTCACCGGCCAGTACGGCAAGGGCGCGGCCTTCGATCCCCGGTATGACTACCGGTCCAGCATGCCCCAGTTTACCGACCAGGCGGTGGACCAGAACCAGGCCCTGCTGATCCTTCTGACCACCCTGGCCCAGGAGAAGGGGGCCACCCCCGCTCAGATCTCCCTGGCCTGGATGCTGGGGAAGAAGCCCTGGATCGTCCCCATCCCCGGCACCCGGAAGGAGGCCCGGATGGCGGAGAACGCCGGGGCCGCCCAGGTGGCCCTCACCCCCCAGGAGGTGGCCGCCCTGGACCAGGCCCTGGACGCCATGTCCATGTCCCCGGTGTTCGGGGGGACCGACCTGTCTGCCCACGCAAAGGAGGGTGACCAATGAAGGTCCTGCTTGTCAACGGCAGCCCCCATAAAAACGGCTGCACCCACGCGGCCCTGGAGGAGGTGGGCCGGGCCCTGGAGGGGGAGGGGGTGTACACCGACTGGTTCTGGATCGGCAACCGCCCCCTCACCGGCTGCCTGGGCTGCGGCTACTGCGCCACCCACGGGGCCTGCCACTACCAGGACCGGGTGAACGAATTCCTGGAAGCGGCCAAGGACTATGACGGCTTCGTCTTTGGCGCGCCGGTCCACTTTGCCTCGGCGGCGGCCTCCATGAGCGCCTTCCTGGACCGGGCCTTCTACACCGACCAGTGCGCTGGGCTGGGGCGCTTTGCCTTCAAGCCCGGGGCGGTGGTGGTGTCTGCCCGCCGGGCGGGGACCACCGCCACCCTGGACCAGCTGAACAAATACCTCCTCTATGCCCAGATGCCCATCCCCTCCTCCCGGTACTGGAACATGGTCCACGGCAAAACCCCGGAGGAGGTCCGCCAGGACGAGGAGGGGATGCAGATCATGCGGGTGCTGGGCCGGAACATGGCTTGGCTGCTGGGCTGCATCCAGGCGGGCCGCCAAGCCGGCCTCCCCCTGCCGGAGCAGGAGACCCAGATCAACACCAACTATATCCGGTGAGGAGGGAGCCCATGGAGAGAACTTGGCTCATCACCGGCTGCTCCAGCGGCCTGGGGAAGGGGATCGCCAAAGCCGTCCTGGCCCGGGGAGACCGGGCCGCCCTCACCGCCCGGGACCCGGCCGCCCTGGCAGCCTTTACCGCGGCCTACCCCGGCCGGGCCCTGGCCCTGTCTCTGGACCTCAGCTGTGCAGACAGCATCCCCAAGGTGGTGGCGGAGACCCAGCGCGCCTTCGGCGGCATCGACGTGCTGGTGAACAACGCCGGCCACGGCTATCGGGCCGCCATCGAAGAGAGCCAGCCCCATCAGGTGGCAGAGCTCTTTGCAGTCAACTTCTTCGGGCCCATGGACCTCATCCGGGCCGCCCTTCCCGGTATGCGGGAGAGGGGCGGGGGATGGATCTGCAACGTCACCTCCATCGGCGGGGTGCGGGGCGCCCTGGGCAACGGAGATTACTCCGCCGCCAAAGCCGCCCTGGAGCGGGCCTCCGAGGCCCTGGCCCAGGAGGTGGCCGCCTTCGGCATCCGGGTGATGCTGGTAGAGCCGGGGGCCTTCCGCACGGGGTTCTATGGCCACCGCCTGGCGGAGCCCTCCACCCATCTGGCCGCCTATGGCCCCATCGGAGACCGGTACCGAAAGGGCCCCGGCCCCCTGCCGGCCAACCAGCCCGGGGACCCGGACCGGGGCGGCCAGCGCATCGTGGAGACCCTGCTGCGGGAGGACGCCCCCTTCCGCCTCTTCCTGGGCAGCGACGCGGTGGAGGCCGCCCAGGCCGCCTGGGAGGGCCGGCTCCGGGAGCTCCAGGCCTGGCAGGGGGTCAGCCGGCAGTCCGATGGAGGGAAGGGGGAGAGACCATGATCCTGTGCGTCAACACCTACCGGGTCAAGCCCGGGCAGCGAGACGCCTTGGTGGCGGACCTGGTGCAGGAGGGGATCGCAGACCAGCTCCAAGGGCTGCCGGGGAATGTGTTCTTCGCCTTTTCCCTCCCCATCCAGGACCCGGAAGGGCTCTGCCTCACCGATGCCTGGGAGGACGAAGCGGCCTTCCAGGCCCACTTGAACCACCCGGCCACCCTGCGCTGGGGGAAACTGAAAGCAACCTATATCACAGACAGCCAGGTGCGGCGCTATGACCTGTGAGGGCGGCGCCCCCCGGCTGCAGAAAGGAGTTGTCCAAGGATGAAGTATTGCAAAGGCGTTGTGATCACGGGGGAGAATACCATGGCGGTGTCTGACCGCTGCCCCGTGCCGGAGGAACCCTGCCCCACCGGGGCCCTGATCCGTCCGCTGATCTGGTCCCCCTGCACCAGCGATGCCCACCTGTGCGCCACGGGGTGCGCCTCCCTGCCCTATCTGGTGGGGAAGGCCATGGGCCACGAGATGTGCGGCGAGATCACCAAAGTGGGGGCCGAGGTCCAGGACTTCCACGTGGGGGACCGGGTGATTGTCTGCGCCGTCATGCCCCATTGGCGGAGCCTGGAGGCCCAGGACGGCTGGGGCAAGCAGCGCCAGGACAACCTCTACGCCGGGGTGGATGACCCCCAGCGGGGCGGCTCCTTCGTGGAGGAGTACTATATTCGGGACGCGGACATGAACCTGGCCCACATCCCCGAGGGGGTCACCCTGGAGCAGGCAGTGATGGTGCCGGACATGATGTGCACCGCCTTTGAGGGGGTGCGCCAGCTGGACCCGGCCTTTGGGGCCTCGGTGGCAGTCCTGGGCATCGGCCCGGTGGGCCTTATGGCAGTGCGGGCGGCGGTCCTCCGCGGGGCAGGGAAGGTCTTTGCCATCGGCTCCCGGAAGGGCTGCTTCGAGGTGGCCCAGGCCTATGGCGCCACCCACCTGGTGGACTACCACCACGAGGATTACCTCCAGCAGATCCTGGCGGCCAACGGCGGCCCGGTGGATGGGGTGGTCCTCTGCGGCGGCGGCGAGGCGGAGCTGAGCAAGGGCCTCTCCCTCCTGAAAAAGGGGGGCACCCTGGTCAACCTCAGCGCCTACTTCAGCGGCCAGCCCATCCCCATCGCCCCCGAGGTGTGGGGCTTCGGCTATGGGGACAAGACCATCAAAGGGGTGGGCTGCGCAGGCGGCCGGCTGTGGATGTCCCGGATGGCCCAGCTCATCGCCTGGGGCCGGGTGGCGCCGGAAAAGCTCATCACCCACCGCTTCCACGGGCTGGACCAGATCCCTGCGGCCATGGACCTCTTCCTCCAGCACGACCGCAGCCTCATCAAGCCGGTCATTTACAACGACTGATCCCATATCACATCACACAGGAAAGGAAGTTAAGACAATGGAATACGCAATCCTAAACAACGGCATCAAAATGCCCATGGCGGGCATCGGCACCTTTCTCCTCTCCCCGGACGAGGCGGAGTCCGCCGTTCTCCACGCCCTGGAGGATGGGTACCGCCTCATCGACACCGCCAACGCCTACCTCAACGAGAAGGCCGTGGGCCGGGCCATGCAGGGGTCCGGCCTGAAGCGGGAGGACATCTTCCTGGAGACCAAGCTGTGGCCCAGCTTTTACCAGCAGGCCGACGCGGTGGACAAGACCCTGGCCCGGCTGGGTACGGACTATATTGACCTCCTCCTCATCCACCAGCCCGCCGGCAACTATGTGGCCGGTTACCGCCAGATGGAGGCAGCCTACAAGGAGGGGAAGGTGCGGGCCATCGGCCTGTCTAACTTTAGCCAGGCCCAGATCCAGGAGATCCTCTCCCTCTGCGAGGTGAAACCCACCGTGCTGCAGACCGAGGCCCACCCCTACTCCCAGAAGAAGGACCTCAAAGGGTTCCTGGAGAACGAGGGCATCGTCCTCCAGGCCTGGTACCCCCTGGGCCACGGGGACAAAACCCTGCTGGAGGAGCCTCTCTTTGCCCAGCTGGGCCAGAAGTACGGCAAGACCAGCGCCCAGGTTATCCTCCGCTGGCACATCCAGGACGGCAACATTGTGATCCCCGGCTCTAAGAACCCCGGCCACATCCGGGACAACTTCACCCTCTTCGACTTTGCCCTCACCGACCAGGAGATGGCCCAGATTGCCGCCCTAGACCGGCAGAAGAACTACTACACCAGTACCCCGGAACTGCTTCGGCAGTATGTGGCCATGGTGCCCCCGGTGGACAGCCAGAAGTAACAAGGAGGCGCAGTATGCGTAAAAATTTCGGCGTAAAGCCTTGGTTTTATCCCCTGCCGGTGCTCATCATCGGCACCTACAACGAGGACGGCACCCCCAACGCCATGAATGCCGCCTGGGGCGGCCTGTATGGGGGGGACCAGGTGGTCCTCTGCCTGAGCCGAGCCCCAACCACAAGACCACCGGCAACCTCAAGGCACGGGGTGCCTTCACCGTGCACTTTGCCGACGCGGCCCATGTGGTCCCCGCGGACTATGTGGGCCTGGTCTCCGGCCGGGACCAGCCGGACAAGCTGGCCAAGGCCGGCCTCCACGGGGAGAAGAGCCCCTTTGTGGATGCCCCCCTGCTGAAGGAGTTCCCGGTGGCCCTGGAGTGTAAACTGGTCAAAATCACCGAGGAGGGCAACCTCATCGGCCAGATCGTCAATGTCAGCGCCGACGAGGCCGTTCTGGGGGCCGATGGCAAGATTGACTTTGCCAAGTTCCGCCCCATCGCCTATGAGCCCGTCCACAACGGATACCATGTGCTGGGAGAGCGGGTCGGCAGCGCCTTCCAGGACGGGGCCCAGTTGAAGTAAGGGGGCGCTACGATGGAGCAGCTGGCTGGAAAAGTCGTCCTCATCACCGGAGCCTCCTCGGGCATCGGGGAGGCCACCGCCCGGCGGTTGGTGGCGCAGGGGGCGAAGGTGGTCCTCAGCGCCCGGCGGAAGGAGCGGCTGGAGGCCCTGGCCGCCCAGCTGGGGGCGGAGCAGGTCGCCTTCCTGCCCTCAGACGTCACCCGCCGGGAGGATATGGAGGCTCTGGTCTCCCTGGCCCGGGAACGGTTTGGGAAGGTCGATGCCCTCTTTGCCAACGCAGGGGTGATGCCCGCAGGGAACCTCTCGGAATGGAAGGTGGAGGACTGGACGGCCATGGTGGAGGTCAACATCAAGGGAGTTCTCTACGCCATGGCAGCGGTCCTGCCGGAGATGATCGCCCAGAAGCGGGGCCACATCCTGGTGACCTCCTCCGTGGCGGGAACCCGGGCGGTGCCGGGGAACGCGGTCTACTGCGGCACCAAGCACTTCGTCCGGGCTCTGCTGGAGTCCTTCCGGGCCGAGGCGGTGCTGGAGGGGACCAACCTTCGCACCACCATCCTCTACCCCGGCGCGGTGCAGACCGAACTCCTCCACACCATCGCCCCCTCGGAGACCAAGACGGCGGTGGAGGCCTTCTACCAGGCGGTGGGCCTGGCGCCGGAGGTCATTGCGGAGGCGGTGTGCTACGCCCTGGCCCAGCCGGAGAACGTGGACGTGTCCGACCTGGTGGTGCGTCCCAGCAGAGAACAGTGACCCCCGGGCCCAGGCGCCCGGGGAGATGGGAGGAAACCATGTTTACAGTCTGTCATATGTTTGTCTCCCTGGATGGGAAGATCGACGGGGACTTTTTTGCCGCCCCGGAAGCCGCCCCTGCCCTGGCGGCCTACGGGGCCCTTCGGGAGGACTACCGCTGCCAGGCCATCCTCTACGGCACCACCACCATGCTGGGTGGCTTTGCCGACGGCCCGGCCCCCCGCCTGCCCCGGCAGGGGGCGCCCCTGGCCAAGGAGGACTCTGTGAACCCCCAGGGCCGGCGGATGGGCCAGTTTGTGGTCTCGGTGGACCCCAAGGGGTCTCTGGCCTTTTCCGGGCCGGTGCTGGAGCGGAGGGGCCGCCCCGCCGCCCATGTGATCCAGGCGGTGACGGAGCAGGTGGACCCGGCCTACCTGGCCTACCTGCGGCAGGTGGGGGTGTCCTACCTCTTTGCCGGAAAGGAGCAGCTGGACTGCCCCCTGCTGCTGGAGAAGCTGGCGGCCCGGTTCGGGGTCCAGCGGCTGATGGTGGCCGGCGGCGGGGTGGTGAACTGGTCCTTCCTCCAAGCCGGATGCGTGGACGAGGTGAGCCTGGTGGTGGCCCCCGTGGCGGACGGGTCCACCACCGCCGTGTCCAGCTTTGAGCGGGGCGGGTTCCTGCCAAACCACGGCCCGGTGGCCCTCTCCCTGGCGGAGGCCAAACCCCTGGCGGGGGACGGGTTGTGGCTGCGGTACACCGCCCGGGGGAAGGAGAGGACGGCGCCATGAGAAGGGGAGCGCACGACAGGGGCAGGATCCCCTCTCTGGCCCTCCTTCTAGCTGCCTTGCTGCTGGGGCTCTCCGCCTGCGGGACGGCGGAACCCGCCCAGGCGGGGGCGGAAGCCCCGGCACAGGAGGCCATTCAGCCCGCTGCCCAGGACGGGGCCGTGACCCAGGGGACGGAGACCTACCGGGGCTTTCAGATGGACAACGTCCTCCACCACCCCCAGGAGGGGGACATCCACTACCACCTCCACCTCCCAGAGGGGTACGATGGGACCACCCCCTGCGCCCTCTTTGTGACCCTGCCGGGGTATGAGGGGCTCTACTTCCAAGGGGTGGGGGCCAACCTGTACGGGGAGGACTTTGCCTTCACCGCCCAGGACTACCTCCCAGACCTCATCGTGGCGGCCCCCCAACTCAGCGATTGGGGGGAGACCTCCGCCCGCCAGACCATCGCCCTGACCGAGCACCTCCTGGCCCAGTATGCCATTGATCCGGACCGGGTGTACCTGGAGGGGTACTCCGGCGGCGGGGAGACCGGCTCCCTGGTGCTGGGGCTGCGGCCGGACCTGTACACCGCCTACCTGGCGGTGAGCACCCAGTGGGACGGGGACCTGGCGGCAGTGGCCCAGGCAGAGGTCCCGGTCTACCTGGCGATGGGGGAGGCGGACAGCTACTACGGTTCGGAACCCCTCCGCACCGCCTATGCCCAACTCCGGGCACTGTATGAGGAGAAGGGGCTGTCCCAGGAGGCAATCGATGCCCTGCTGGTGCTGGATGTGCGGGACCAGGCCTACTTCACCCAGCAGGGATACACGGATCAGCACGCCGGCGGCGGGGCCTTCGCCTCGGACCCGGCGGTGATGGGCTGGCTCTTCCAGCAGTGAGCGGGGAAGAACCGGTGGCCCAAACAAGAAAGAAGGATGTTTCATGGAACAACGCAAGTACATCTCCATCCTGGGGGATGATCGGAGCACCTTTGAGGGGGTCACCCCCAAGATCGGCAGTTTCTATTCCCCCAGCTATGTCTCCTATGCGGGGTTTGCCACCCCGGAGGGCACCTGGTGGATGCAGCTGATCCACCGGCTGGGGGGTCAGCTGCTGGTCAACAACTCCTTTGCCGGCTCCCACATCAGCTGCGCGGGGAACTATGCCGCCTGCCTGCCCGGGCGGATCCGCAGCTTGGCCACGGAGGCGGCGGCCCCGGACCTGGTCCTGGTGTGCACCGGCCTCAACGACGTGGCCCACCGGGTGGACCTGGGGGCCTTCCGCCGGGACTGCCGGGACATGGTCCAAAAGCTGGCGGCCCAGTACCCCGCCGCCCAAATCTGGGTGGGGACCATCACCGTGGGCAAGCCCTCCCAGGGCCCCTGGTACTTGGACCCCGCCACCCTGGAGGACCGGGCAGACTACAACGCCGTGCTCCGCCAGTGCGTGGCGGAGGCCGGCCCTTCCGTCCACCTGGCGGACCTCACCCCCATCGACGGGGGCTACGAGACCGTCAACGGCACCCACCCCAACCGGGCGGGCATGGTCACCTTTGCCGACGGTTGGTACCAGGCCATGGCAGGGACGGTGCCCACAAAAGGCTGAGGACGGCCCGGGGAGAATCACCGCAGGGGTTTCCTCGCAGTTCCGAAACCAGATGGACAAACGGCCAGCCGGCACGAGACCTCGTGCCGGCTGGCTGTTTTGGGGAAAAGGATGCAGCCCCGTGCATCTGCCTTGTGTCAGCGGGTAAACTGAGAGGCAGAATCACGTAAGGAGGAAACCACCATGACGCAACACATCATCACCACAGAGGCGATGGCTGCCTTCCGCCGGTATTTGATGGCGGCAGAGCGCCGCCCGGCCACCATCGCCAAGTACCTTCGAGAGGTGCAGGCCTTTACCCAAACCCTGCCCCCTGGAGGGCCGGTGACCAAGGAGACCGTGTTGGCCTGGAAGCGCACGCTGGTTCAGACGCACGCCCCCAGCACCGTCAACGGCAAACTGGCGGCGTTGAACACCTTTTTCTCGTTCTTAGGCTGGGGGGAGTGCCGGGTGAGGGCCCTCCGCCGCCAGCGGGAACTCTTCCGGGACCCGGGCCGGGAACTGCATAAGGGGGACTATCTGCGCCTGCTGGCGGCGGCCAGACAGGCGCGCAACTGGCGGCTCTATTACCTCATGGAGACCTTGGCTTCCACCGGGGTGCGGATCTCGGAGCTGCAGTATGTGACGGTCCAAACCCTCCGCACAGGGCGGGTTTGGGTGGAAGGCAAGGGGAAGGGCAGGCTGGTCCTCCTCACCCCCAAGCTGTGCCGGGTGCTGGCCAAGTACTGCCGGCAGCGGGGAATCACCGCTGGGCCGGTGTTCGTCACCCGGACGGGGCGGCACATGGACCGGTCCAACATCTGGCGGGAGCTGCACCATCTCTGTGAGGCAGCGGGGGTGGAGGCCAGGCGGGTCTTCCCCCACAACTTCCGCCACCTCTTTGCCCGGGCCTTTTATGCGTTGGAGAAAGACATAGCAAAGCTGGCGGACCTTTTGGGCCACGCCAGCGTGGAGACAACACGAATCTATATCATGGAGAGCGGCGCAGAGCATAAGCGCCAAGTAGAACGACTAGGATTGGTTTTATAACAACAGAATTTCGATTTTGTTGTACTTTTTTCCGAAAAGAGAACCGAATCCCTGGAAGAAATCCAGGGGACCTTTGGGGTTGTACATAGCTTATCACAAAAGCCCCGTCTAACGCAAGAGAAAACTGGAAAAAACGCACGAAAGGAAGCCGGAGAAACGCCGAAATTTTCTCCAGCTTGTTTTCGTGCGTTTTTTTGCCCACAGAATGGTAAAATTTGGAAATCCCGGTCGGGAGAGGGGCCTTGGAACCGTTGGATTACAACAAAATCGAAATTCTGTGGTTGTCCCGAAAAGGGCCGAGACGCGAAGGGAGGTGAACAATGCGAGAAAGCTTAGCAGCCTACTGCGCCCGTCTCCATCGGCGGGATCTGCTGGACCAGTGGGATGGGAGCCGGAACGGCACCCTGACCCCGGACACCATCTCCTACGGCAGCCGCCAAAAACTCTGGTGGCGCTGTGAACAGGGCCATGTGTGGCAGGCGGCGGTGTACACCCGGGCCGGGGGAGAGAGCGGCTGCCCCTACTGCGCCGGCAAGCGCCCCTGGCCGGGGTTTAACGACCTGGCCTCCCGGTTCCCTGACCTGGCCAAGGAGTGGCACCCCACCAAGAACGGGGACCTCACCCCGGACCAAGTCCTCTGGGGCAGCAACCGCCGGGTGTGGTGGCAGTGTGCCCACGGCCATGTGTGGGATGCCCGGGTCAAGTCCCGGGCGGCGGGGGCGGGCTGCCCCTACTGCGCCAGCCGGCAGATCAGCCCCGGGGACAACGATTTGGCCGCCCAATACCCCGACCTGGCCGCCCAGTGGCACCCCACCAAGAATGGGGACCTGCGGCCCCAGGACGTGGTGGCCGGCAGCCGCCGGAAGGTCTGGTGGCAGTGCCCCAAGGGCCATGTGTGGCAGGCGGCCATTGCCTCCCGGGCCGGCGGAGGCGCAGGCTGCCCGGTGTGCGCCGGCAAGCAGGTGGTGCCTGGGGAGAACGACCTGGCTACCCTCTTCCCCCAGCTGGCCCAGCAGTGGGACCGGGAGAAGAACGGGGCCCTCACGCCCCAGCAGGTCTCCTCCTACAGCAACCGCGCCGCCTGGTGGCGGTGTCCGCTGGGCCACAGCTGGCGGGCGGCCATCAGTGCCCGGGCTTGGGGGAGCGACTGCCCCTACTGCGCCGGCCGCAAGGTCCTGCCCGGGTTCAACGACCTGGCCACCCGGGACCCTGCCGTGGCAGCGGAATGGGACCCGGACCTCAACGGGGCCCTGACGCCCCAGATGGTGACCGCCGGCAGCCATAAGAAGGCCTGGTGGCGGTGCCCGGAAAACCACGTGTGGAAGGCCGTGGTCTACTCCCGCACCGGCCCCAAACACTGCGGGTGCCCGGTGTGCGCCGGGAAGGTGAGCCAGCGGAACCAGGTGCGGTACCCCATCCCCACCGGGGAACCGCGGGGCCCGCGGAGACTGTCCCAGGACGGGGCAGGCAGCAGAGAAGAAACCTTAGCAAAGACGAAAACCCTTTGAAAAGGAGGAAAGACACGCAATGAAGAAGCGATTGGTTGCCCTCATTATGGTGATGGCTTTGGCGCTTTCCCTTGTGCCCGTGGGGGCGACGGGGGATAGTGAAGCCAACGGGGGCAATGGCAATTCCGACACCCAAATTGTGGATGAGGGCGGAAAGGTCTTCTATGACAAGAACGGGAAGCAAGTTGATGCCAGTGAGTTGGGTGATAAGGACTCCGTAGTGGAGATGTCCAAAACCGTGGCAGAGACGGGCGAGGAGAACGAGTTCTTGGTCACCCTGAACGTGAAGACGAATCAAAATCTGACCGAACTGTCCTCGGCAAACCCCGATGCCGCGGTGGTACTGGTGCTGGACGTGTCCGGTTCTATGGATTGGTGCGTCCACTGTGGGAAAGAGAAAGACGATCATTACGGATGGCCTGACTATTGTTATGAAGGCAAACACGATTCGAACTCTCCCCGGTACGAGTCCCGCCTGGAGGCGGCACAGGATGCGGCCTGTGACTTTCTGGACGATTTTGCCGCTCTGACAGCCGGCGAGGGCGAAACTGCCCACCGCTGGGTGAAGGTCATCAAGTTTGAGAGTAGTGCTAGGACCGTCAATGAAAGCTGGATTGATGTGAGTACAGAGCAGGGGCTCACTTCGGCAAAAAGGTATATCAATGGCCTTGAGGCCGACGGCGGTACTAACATTGAGGCGGGCCTCCAGCTAGCCAGAAATAACCTGAATCAACGAAACAATACATCTAGCGCCATTTATAATGTCGATTACCTATACACGATCCTGCTGACCGATGGCAAGCCGACCTATGGTACAAGTAGTAAATATGACGGGGTGAACACATCGAGCATCAGCTATACGGGAGACGGAAGCGATACTCACTACTCCGATGTGGACGACGTCACTACCTTTGCTAATAACATCAAAGGCATAACA
>HHCFC01400__coassemble_1207_pt1 | contig 53120 bp, 49 predicted proteins | sample HHCFC01400__metabat2_high_PE_020 | metagenome-assembled genome bin HHCFC01400
CGGGAGAAATGGGGACCCCCGCCGGGTAGGCGGGGCCCCCGGGGCGCTGCGCCCCGAGGTTTCGTAAGAGACTGGACCACCCACAGGGTACCTACAACCGGCAGTCCCAGGCCCCCGGCCCCACGGGAAGGGCCTCTGGGCGCCGGTCCCAGCGGGACCACCCACCGACGTCAGAGGCCCCCGGCCCCACCGAAAGCCCCCCTGCCGCGGGGGCTCTTACAGTAAAATATGTGTCACCAGCGGCAGCGTCCCCGCGCACAGGACGGTGCTGACAAAATTCACCCGGGTGGCGAAGGTCTCGTCCACCCCGTACCGGAGGCTGAGAATGGTGATCATGGCCCCGCTGGGGCAGGCGGCGATCACCGTGAGCACCCCCAGCACCGTGCCGCTGACAAAGAGCCGCAGCACCCCCCACACCACCAGGGGGCAGAGGATGAGCCGCACCAGGCTCACCACATAGGCCCGCCAGTCGGTGATGGCCTCCTTCACAGGCACCCGGCTCAGGGAGATGCCGATGATCAGCATCGACAGGGGCACCGTGGCGCCCCCCAGGGTCTGGACGGTGTCCGCCACCAGCTGGGGGAAGGGGATCTGCCCCAGGAAAAAGACGATGCTCACCAAAGTGGCAATGAGGGCGGGGGAAAACACCTCCCGGAGCCGCACCCGCCCCCTGCCCTGCCCCGCCCGCAGACGGCTGACGCCCATGGAGAAGAGCAGCAGGTTAAAGGGCAGCCCCGTGAGGGCAGCGCAAAATACGGCGTTCTGCCCGAACAGCGCCTCCACCACGGGAAAGCCGATGAAGACGTTGTTCATGAAGAACACCGACAGCCAGGCCGCCGTCCGGTCCCCCGGCGACAGGGGGAGGAGTTTGGCGCAGATCCACCCCAGCACCCCGCCGATGGCGAAGAGGATGAACACTGCCACCACCGACACCACCAGCTCCCGGCCGGAGAAGAGGGGTTCCATCCCCACCACCGAGGCCAAAATGGTGGCCACGATGAACACGTTGGCCACCAGGAAGCTGGCCTTTTGGCCAAACGACTCGTCCACCCATTTGCCTTTGGCGGCCAGGAAGCCCACCAGCATCAGCAGGACCAGCATGACCATTTTTTCCAGCACGACCAATCCGGCCATGTTCTTATCCCTCCTTGTGGTGGCCCTCCAGGCGGGGCCTGGGCCCGTACCCTTCGGGTGGGTGCCTCAGAAACACCCTTGGGGCGCAGCGCCCCGGGGGCCCCGCCTACCCGGCGGGGGTCCCCATTTCTCCCGAGAAATGGGGAGAAAGAGGGCCGGGGGCAAGCCCCCTGGACCCCCGGTTCTGATAGCCGCTCGTTCCCACTCGCTGGTTTTTAGGTTGGTTGCCTCTGATGCAGTCGAGGGGCTATTTCTTCCGATATCCTAAGACCGATTTGGGACGCATTTTCGAGAAAAAATATGCTGGAAAGCATTTTCCCGAAAGAAAGTTTCCAAATCAGGGTACATACATGGGCGCCGTACTAGCCCCTCGACCGCAACAATGCGACACCACCGCCAAAACGAGCGAGTGCCAACGAGCGGGCCATAAAAGAAGGGGGTCCAGGGGGCAAGGCCCCCGGCGCTCTTTCCTCCGGCTTTCTCCGGAGAAAGCCGGGCTCCCGCCCGGAGTCGGGCGGGAAACCACGCCGCAGGTCTGGACCTGCGATGGTCCAAACCGGACCACCTACCGACGGCAGAGAGGCCCCGCCCGGCGCGGGGGCCTTATACCATAATCTCCGCGCTGTGCCCCGCTAGGGCACCAGCGTACTTCTCCAGCACCGGCTGGATGCAGTCCCGGAGGAACCGCTCCACCTGCTCCGGGCAACAGCCGATGTAGTCCGCCGGGTCCAGGTGGCGGAGGATCTGCTCCCGGGTCAGGCCAAAGGCGGGGTCGGCGGCGATGCGCTCCAGGAGGTCGTTGTCCTTCCCCTCGTCCTTCACCCGGCTGCCGGCGGCCAGGGAGTGGGTGCGGATGCGCTCGTGGAGGGCCTGCCGGTCTCCCCCCGCCTTCACGGCGTCCATGAGGATGTTCTCCGTGGCCATGAAGGGCAGCTCCTCCTGGATGTGCTTGGCGATGACCTTTTCGTGGACTACCAGGTTGGAAGCCACGTTCTCATAGAGGTTCAGGATGGCATCCACCGCCAAAAAGGCCTCAGACACGGAGATCCGCTTGTTGGCCGAGTCGTCCAGGGTGCGCTCGAACCACTGGACGGAGGCCGTCATAGCCGGGTTCAGGCTGTCGGCCATGACGTACCGGGCCAGGGCGCAGATCCGCTCCGACCGCATGGGGTTGCGCTTGTAAGGCATGGCGGAGGAGCCCACCTGGTGCTTCTCAAAGGGTTCCTCGATCTCCTTCATGTGGCACAGCAGCCGCAGGTCGGTGGCAAACTTGTGGGCCGACTGGGCGATGCCGGACAGGGTGGCCAGGATGGCCGCGTCCACCTTCCGGCTGTAGGTCTGGCCGGTGACGGGCTGCACCTGGTCGGGGCCGAAGCCCATCTCCACGGCGATCTTCCGGTCCAGCTGGCGCACCTTCTCCTGATCCCCGGCGAAGAGCTCCAGGAAGCTGGCCTGGGTGCCGGTGGTGCCCTTGCAGCCCAGGAGCTTCAGGTGGTCCAGGCGGTACTCCACCTCCTCCAAGTCAGAGAGAAGTTCGTTCATCCATAAGGTGGCCCGCTTGCCCACGGTGACCATCTGGGCGGCCTGGTAGTGGGTGTAGCCCAGGGTGGGCAGGGCCTTGTACTGGTCGGCAAACTTGGCCAGGCTGGCCAGCACCCGCACCAGCTTATCCCGGATGAGAATGAGGCCCTCCTTCATCAAAATCACGTCCGTATTGTCCCCCACGTAGCAGCTGGTGGCCCCCAGGTGGATGATGGGCATGGCGTTGGGGCAGTGGGCCCCGTAGGCGTGGATGTGGGCCATCACGTCGTGGCGGAGCTCCTTCTCCTTCTGGGCGGCCAGGTCGTAGTCGATGTGGTCACGCTCCCGCTCCATCTCGTCGATCTGGGCCTGGGTGATGGGCAGGCCCAGTTCCATCTCCGCCCGGGCCAGGGCGATCCACAACCGGTGCCAGGTGGTAAACTTCTTGTCCGGGGAGAAGAGGTACAGCATCTCCCGGCTGGCGTACCGGGATGCCAACGGGCTTTCATAGGTGTCTTTCATAGCAGTCTAACCTCGTTTCGTCGCAGGGGAAAATTCCGTTTTTTACCGAGGATACTATAGCATAAAAGGGGATGGTTTGCAAGGCGGCGCGGCCTGTCCCCTCGCCCCGCAGCCCGCTCCCGCCCTCTGTGCATTTTCTCTTTCCTCCCTTCCCTCCGGCCCGGATCTATGGTATACTATGGGGTCCAATCATTCCACCGGAACAGGAGGGGTGCCCTGTGGCCTATGAAAACTGTCTGGACTACCTGCGTCTGCGGGGGATCTTCCCCGGGAGCGTGGCCCCCTTCTGCCCGGTGGATAACCTGATCCTCTCCGTCTGCGCCTACGTCCCCTGGGAGGAGGCCGTGCCCACCCTCCGGGACGGGGACTGGCTCCCCTTCCCCCAGGCGGTGGAGGCCCTCACCAGCCACCCGGACTGGGACGCGGTGGGCCTCATCATGCCCAAGGACACCCCCACCCTGGTGGTGGAGGCCGCCCGCAGCCCCCGGTTCCGCCCCCTGTCCCTGGGGTGCTGCGAGCACGTGCAGGACGAGAACACCCAGTTTACCGCCCTCACCTACCGCCTGCCCGACGGCACCCTCTACCTGGCCTTCCGGGGCACCGACGACTCCCTGGCCGGGTGGAAGGAGTGCTTCGCCCTGAGCTACACCACCGTCCCCGCTCAGAAGCTGGCCCAGGAGTACCTGATTCAAGTGGCCCGCCGGTACCCCGGCAAGCTCCGGGTGGGGGGCCACTCCAAGGGGGGCAACCTGGCGGTGTGGGCGGCGGTGCACGCCCCGCCCCTGGTCCGCCGGCGGATCCTCCAGGTGATCAGCAACGACGGCCCTGGCTTCGGCCGGGACCTCACCACCACCCGGGCCTACCAGGAGCTGGCAGACCGGATCGTCACCTACGTCCCCCAGGCCTCCCTGGTGGGCACCCTCCTCCACCAGGACCCCCGGGCCAGGATCATCCAGAGCCACGGGGCAAGCACCGTGGGCCAGCACGACCCCTTCTCCTGGGAGGTCAAGGGGACTGGCTTTGTCCCCCTCCCCCACCGCTCCCGCCGGGGCGAGCGGGAGTCGGCGGGCTTCCGGGGGTGGGTGGACTCCATGAACCCCCAGGAGCGGGAGGAGTTCACCGAAGTGTTCTTCTCCCTGCTGGCCGCCTCCCAGGCGGAGACCCTGTCCGAACTCTCCCAGGGCTGGGCAGACAGTGCCCTGGCCGTGGTGTCCGCCTATGCCGCCCTGCCGCCGGAGATCCGGCGGGATATGCTGCGGTTTATTTGGCGCTTGCTAAAAAACCTCAGCTGGGGAATTTTGGGAGGGGCAAGCGGGGACTGAGCTTCGTTCGGGAGGGCAGTGTACGGGGGTGTCAAGGGTTCTGCTTGGTGGGAGGCCCCTCCCAAAATTGGGGGATGCAGCCGCTGCGCGCGCCCTGCGGGCACACTGGCGGCTGAGAAGTATGTTTTGGCCGGCGGAGCCGGTCAAAACATGATTTTATCCTTTTCCGCCGGCTGCGGCCGGCGGAACTCTGCGAGGCGTGCCCTACCGGGCGAGTCCGTTGGGCGGAAAGGTTAGTGGGGCCCTTTGGGTCTTTTTGCGGGCTGCCGCCCGGACCTGCTGGGTGTGCCCTACCGGGCGAGTCGGTGGGGCGGCAGGTGTCGGATACCCTAAAGGAGGGTTTCCCTACCCCAAAGCCTTCCCCTCGGGGGGAAGGTGCTCCAGTGCGCACACTGGGGCGGATGAGGGGGCGATCCCGTACCCAACCTTTCCTTGTAGAAGTAGAAAAAGGGGGCTACCGGCTGTCGCCTCAACGAGGTTTTTCTATTGCCCCGTTGGGCAAGTCGATCGCCCCCTCATCCGTCACCTTCGGTGACAGCTTCCCCCCAAGGGGAAGCCTTCGTAGGTGCTACACTCCCGCCACGAAATTCTTTTTCCCCCAAACCCCGCTCCCGCAAAATGCGAATCCAAATCAGGGCACGTACACGGGCCCCGTAATAGCCCCACTACCATCCCGCTGCGCTACCCAACGCCAAAACCAGCGAGTGGGAACGAGCGGGCCCTAAAAAAAGAGGAGGGGCGGGGGGCATCCCCCCGCGACTCTTTGCGTCCGGGCTTTCTCTAGAGAAAGCCTGGATCCCCCGCCCGGGACCGGGCGGGAAACCACGTGGCAGGTGCCAACCTGCGCCGGTCCCAGCGGGACCAGCTGCCGATGACGGAGGGCCCCCGGGGCGCTGCACCCCGTGGCACCGTAAGAGCTCCACCACCCGAAGGGTACGTAGTACCCTGCCGCGCCCCCGCCCGGGACCGGGCGGGAACCCACCTCGCAGGTCCTAACCTGCGCCGGTCCAGAAGGAACCCCCTGCCGATGGCGACCCCGGTAGAGCCCCCCACCAATGCCATCCATGAACCGCCGGCCTGGCCGGCCTCCCCTTGCGAAAGGAATTGACCCCATGAATCTCATCGAAACCTTCGGCGCCAAAGTGGGCGCCCTGTCTGAAACCAACCCCCAGCGGGCCCGGGCGCTGCTCTCCGCCGGCTTCCGGGCCAACGGGGTGAAGAATAAGGTGGCCGGAAAAAAGGCCACCAAGTCCGACCGGATGCTCTTCCAGCTGGTCAACCACGCCATGGTGGACTGCCTGGCCAACCCCCAGCAAAACGTGATGGTGAGCCTCTTCACCCCCTGCGAGATGCTCCACCTCCAGGGCCTGCACCCCTACTCCTGCGAGGCCTTCTCCAGCTACCTCTCCGGCTCCATGGCCGAGCAGCCCTTCCTCCGCCAGGCGGAGGACACGGGCATCCCCAACAGCCTGTGCTCCTACCACAAGATCTTCATCGGGGCTGCCCAGCGGGGGCTCATGCCCAAGCCCCGGTTCATCCTCTCCACCTCCCTGGCCTGCGATGCCAACACCCTCACCTTCCGCCACATGGCGGAGTTCTACGGGGTCCCTCACTTCGCCCTGGATGTGCCCTTTGAGTCCTCCCCCCAGGCGGTGGACTATGTGGCCGGCCAGCTGCGGCAGATGGGCCAGTTCCTGGCCCAGCAGACCGGGATCCCTGTGGACGAGGGGGAACTGGTCCGCACCGTGGCCCGGAGCCAGCGGACCATGGCCCTCTTCCAGCGGGGGCTGGAAAAGCGCCGGGGCAAGCAGGTGCTCAGCGACCTGACCAGCGAGCTCTTCCGCACCGCCGCCTTCCACTTCCTCCTGGGGCTGCCGGAGGTGGAACGGTACGCCCGCCAGCTCCTCCGGGAGATTGAGGCCGCGCCCCCCGCCCGGGGCAAGCAGCTCCTCTGGATCCACACCACCCCCTACTGGGTGGCTCCCCTGCGGCAGCTCTTCGCCCAGAGCACCCGGGTGCAGATTGCCGCCTGTGACATGAGCTACGAGGGCATCGTAGAGGCAGACCCCACCAAACCCTACGAGGCCATGGCCCGCCGGCTGGTCTACTCCCCCTTCAACGGCCCTGCCCAGCGGCGGATTGACCGTGCCCTGGCCATGGCCCAGACCGTGGGGGCCGACGGGGCCATCTGGTTCTGCCACTGGGGCTGCAAGCACACCCTGGGGGGCGCCCGGCTGGGAAAGAAACGGTTTGAGGAGGCCGGCCTGCCCACCCTCCTCCTGGACGGGGACAGCTGCGACCGGGGCTTCGGCGGGGAGGGCCAGGCCGCCACCCGGGTGGAGGCCTTCCTGGAAGTATTGGAGGGAACGCGATGAGCATCACCTATCACGTCTGTAAATACACCCCCACAGAGCTTCTCACCGCCCTGGGGGGCCAGTGCGCCCTGCTGGACGAGGCGCCGGAGAACTTCGACCTCTCCGACCAGGTTGCCCACCCCAACCTGTGCGGCTTTGGCAAGTCGGTGATCCAGGCGGCCATGGCCGGCCACGTCAAGGAGCTGGTGCTGGTCAACTGCTGTGACACCATCCGCAGCGCCTACGATATTTTAAAGGAGTTCGGCAACCTGGACTTCCTCTACCTGCTGGACATCCTCCACAGCCAGGAGAGCTGTTCCGTCCAGCACGCCCGGGACCAGCTGCTGGACCTGGCAGAGGCCTACGGGGCCTATAAGGGCACCCAGTTTGACCGGGCGGCCTTCTTTGCCGCCTTCCAGCCCAAGCCCCAGCCCCCCGGCCCCCACATCGCCGTGCTGGGGGCCAAGATGGGGACCCACCTCTTCTCCCTGGTGGAGGAGACCATGCCCCTGCCTGCGGTAAACCAGACCTGTGCCGCCAACCGCTGGGTGGCCCCGCCGGAGGATGAAGGGGACCTGCCCACCCTCCTGGAGGCCTACGCCCGGAACCTGCTGGGCCAGCTGCCCTGCATGCGGATGACCGACCACACCGCCCGCCGGGCCCTCTACAACACCCCGGGGCTGGAGGGGGTGGTCTACCACACCCTGCAATTCTGTGACTACTACGGCTTTGAGTACGCGGGGCTGCGCAGCCAGCTCCCCGTACCCCTGTTGAAAATCGAATCCGACGGCACCACCCAGAGCCGGGAGCAGCTGCGCACCCGGCTGGAAGCCTTCGCCGAGGGCTTCGCCGCCCCCCAGAAAGGAGACAACCCCATGCCATCCCACGGCTACTTCGCCGGCATTGACAGCGGCTCGGCCACCACCGACGTGGTCATCCTGGACCAGGACAAAACCATTGTGGCAAAAGTCATCCTGCCCACCGGGGCAGGGGCCTCCAACGGGGCCCAGCGGGCCCTGGAGGAGGCCCTGCAGCAGGCCGGCCTCTCCCAGGCTGACCTCACCGCCACCGTCACCACCGGCTACGGCCGGGGGGTGATCCAGGCGGGGGACAAATCCATCACCGAGATCACCTGCCACGCCAAGGGGGCCCACTTCCTCTACCCCCAGGTGCGCACCGTCATCGACATCGGCGGGCAGGACAGCAAGGTCATCGCCATCGCCCCCGATGGCAGCGTCACCAACTTCGTCATGAACGACAAGTGCGCCGCCGGCACCGGCCGCTTCCTGGAGATGATGGCCCGCACCCTGGAGCTCTCCCTGGAGGAAATCTCCACCGTGGGCCTGCAGTGGAAGGAGGAGATCACCATCTCCTCCATGTGCACCGTCTTTGCCGACTCCGAGGTGGTCTCCCTGGTGGCTCAGAACAAGGCCCTGCCGGACATCGTCCACGGCCTGAACCAGTCGGTGGCCAGCCGGGCCGCCGCCCTCTACCGCCGGGCTGGGGGCACCGGCCCCTGCATGATGACCGGGGGCGTGGCCCGGAACCAGGGGGTGGTGGAGGCCATCCAGGAGAAGCTGGGGCAGCCCCTTTTCATCCACCCGGACGCCCAGCTGTGCGGGGCCCTGGGGGCCGCGCTGTTTGCCCTGGAGATGTGACCAAAACGCGGGGCCGGGGGGGGCGGTAGTACGTACCCTACGGGTGGTCAGGGCTCTTACGGTGCCTCGGGGCGCAGCGCCCCGTTGCCCCGCCTGCCCGGCGGGGGTCCCCATTTCTCCCGAGAAATGGGGAGAAAGAGGGCCGGGGCTGCGCCCCTGGACCCCGGGGTTTATGGCCCGCTCACTCTCGTTCGCTCGTTTTGGGGATCGTTGTCTTTGGTACGATAGTGGGGCTGTTACGTCCGGTATGCTAAGACCGATTTGGGACGCATTTTCGAGGAAAAATATGCTGGAAAGCATTTTGGGGAAAGAAGGTTCCCAAATCAGGGTACGTAGGTGGGCTCCGAAATAGCCTATCCACCGGAACAATGTGGCACCCAACGCCAAAACGAGCGAGTGGGAACGAGCGGGCGATAAAAAAGGGGGAGCGGGGGGCATCCCCCCGCGACTCTTTGCGTCCGGGCTTTCTCTAGAGAAAGCCTGGATCCCCCGCCCGGGACCGGGCGGGAAACCACCTCGCAGGGGCTAACCTGCGCCGGTCCTAACAGGACCACCTGCCGAAGGCAACCCCGGCCCCTCGGGAATCCCCCCTCTCATGGAGAATGGAGAAAGGAGCAACACCTCTATGACCCAAAAACTCTACGACCAAGACAGCCACTGCCGCGCCTTCTCGGCCCAGGTCCTCGCCTGCCAGCCTGGGGCAGCGGGCACCTGGCAAGTCACCCTGGACCGCACCGCCTTCTTCCCCGAGGGGGGCGGCCAGCCCGCCGACCGGGGCACCCTGGGGGGCGCCGCCGTCCTGGACGTCCAGGAGGTGGGGGAGGCCATCCTCCACACCACCGATGCCCCCCTGACCCCCGGCACCACCGTCCAGGGGACCCTGGACTGGCCCCTCCGCTTTGGCCGGATGCAGTGCCACTCCGGGGAGCATGTGATCTCCGGCCTGGCCCACAGCCTCTACGGCTGCACCAACGTGGGCTTCCACATGGGGGAGGATGCCGTGATCCTGGACTTTGACAAGGAGCTCTCCCCCGCCCAGCTCCGGGAGATCGAGAACCAGGCCAACGCCATCATCACCGAGAACCGCCCCGTCACCGCCCGCTACCCCAGCCAGGCGGAGCTGGCCGCCCTGGACTACCGCAGCAAACTGGATCTGACGGAAAACGTCCGCATCGTCACCATCCAGGGGTGCGACGTGTGCGCCTGCTGCGCCCCCCATGTAAAGCACACCGGGGAGATCGGCCTGGTCAAACTCCTGGACGCCATGCGCCACCGGGGCGGCATCCGCATCTGGATGGCCGCCGGAAAGATGGCCCTGGCCGACTACCAGGTCAAGCAGGAGAACATCGCCGCCATCTCCGCCGCCCTTTCCGTGCAGCAGCCCCAAGCCGCCCAAGGGGTCCAGCGGATCCTGGGGGAGATGGAGGGGCTGAAGGAAACCCTGAAAGCCGCCCGCCAGGCCCTGGTGCTGGAGAAGGCCAAGGCCCTGCCAGAGACCCAGGGCAACCTCTGCCTCTTCGAGGCGGACCTGGACGCCGGCAGCCTCCGGGCCCTGGCCAACGCGGGGATGGAAAAGTGCACCGGCATCTGTGCCGTGTTCACCGGCGATGACCAAACCGGCTACCGCTACGTCATGGGCAGCCGGACGGTGGACCTCCGGGCCCAGGCCAAGGCCATCAACACCGCCTTGGGGGGCAAGGGCGGCGGCCAGCCCACCATGATCCAGGGGTCGGTTACCGCCGGGCAGGCGGCCATCCTGGCCTACTTCCAGTGAGGGCCCGCCATGGCCAAGAAGAACACCCGGAACACCCGGGCCAGCATCGTGGACGCCGCCTGGCAGCTCTTTTACGAGCAGGGGTATGAGGACACCACGGTGGAGGAGATCATCGCTGCCTCCCACACCTCCAAGGGGTCCTTCTACCACTACTTTGGGGGGAAGGATGCCCTGCTGGCCACCCTCAGCGACCTCTTTGACCAGAAGTACCAAGACCTGCAGCCCACCCTGGACCCGGCCATGCCCGCGTTGGACAAGCTCCTCTTCCTCAACCGGGCCCTGTTTCAAATGATCGAGGACCGGGTGCCCCTGGACCTGCTGGCCCGGCTACTTTCCACCCAGCTGGTGACCACGGGAGCGCGCCACCTGCTGGACCACCGGCGAACCTACTACCGCCTGCTGCGGCAGATCATCACCCAGGGACAGGAGGCCGGCCAGCTCACCCGGGACCAGAGTGTCAGCGACATGGTCAAAATCTATGCCCTGTGTGAACGAGCCCTGCTCTACGACTGGTGCCTTTGCGGGGGAGAATACTCCCTGGCCGCCTACGCCCGGGAGCAGATGCCCCGGTTCCTGGCACAGCTTCTCCCGGGAAATTCGTCTGGTTAACGTCTATCCAAAAATCCCTTTATTTTCCAAATCTTTTCCAGTTTTTTCAAGAACGCCGTATAGACTATAGTCTATACGGCGTTCTGCATTGCGTTCTCCGCCTGTTCGTGGTAAGATAGGAAACAACACGCTTCGGACCTGTCCCCGCCCCTTTCCCGACGGAGGCGGGTTCGCTTATGCGGTTTCCCAACCAGAGAAAGAAAAGAGGTATCCTATGTCAACATCCCAAATCTGCATCCTGCTGACCATCGTGGTCTATCTGGTGGCCATGGTGCTGGTGGGGGTCTACTGCAGCCGCAAGGGCGGGGGCGACAGCTCCAACGAGTTCTACCTGGGCGGCCGGAAGCTGGGCCCCATCGTCACCGCCATGAGTGCCGAGGCCTCGGACATGAGCAGTTACTTGCTCATGGGTTTGCCCGGCCTGGCCTATCTCTCCGGCGTGGCCGAGGTGGGCTGGACCGCCCTGGGCCTGGCCATCGGCACCTATCTCAACTGGCTCATCGTGGCCAAGCGTCTGCGGCGGTACACCGCCAAGGTGGGGGCCATCACCATCCCCAGCTTCTTCTCCCGGCGGTACCAGGACCAGCGGAACGTCCTGTCCTGCATCGCCGCTGTGGTCATCCTCATCTTCTTCATCCCCTATACCGCCTCTGGCTTCAAGGCCATCGGCACCCTCTTCAACAGCCTCTTTGGGGTAGATTATCACACCACCATGATCATCGGCGCCGCCGTGGTCATCGGCTACACGGTGCTGGGCGGGTTCCTGGCCGTGTCCACCACCGACCTGATCCAGAGCATCATCATGACCTTTGCTCTGATCTTCATCGTGCTCTTCGGCATCCAGCAGGCTGGCGGGTGGGATCTGGTGGCCTCCAACGCCTCCTCCCTGCCTGGCTTCCTGAACATGACCCAGGGGTACGACCCCGCCACCGGGCAGGCCAGTTCCTACGGAGGATTGAGTATCGTCTCCACCTTGGCCTGGGGTTTGGGCTACTTCGGCATGCCCCACATCCTGCTGCGGTTCATGGCCATTGAGGACGACGCCAAGCTGAAGACCTCCCGGCGGATCGCCACGGTGTGGGTGGTCATCTCCATGTTCATCGCCATCCTCATCGGCATCGTTGGCCTGGGCGTCACCCAGACCGGCAAGATCCCCTTCCTGGGCTCCAGCGCCGAGGCAGAGACCATCATCATCCGCCTGTCTGACCTGCTCAGCCAGCACGGGGTGCTCTTCGCCATCATCGCCGGCGTGGTGCTGGCAGGCATCCTGGCCTCCACCATGTCCACCGCCGACTCCCAGCTGCTGGCCGCTGCCTCCAGCATGTCCCACGACCTGATCCAGGACTTCTTTGGCCTGAAGCTCAGCCCCAAGGCCGCCATGCACGCAGCCCGGGGCACCGTCATCGGCATCGCCATTGTGGCCATCTTCCTGGCCTGGGACCCCAACAGCACGGTGTTTAACATCGTCTCCTTCGCCTGGGCAGGTTTCGGCGCCTCCTTCGGTCCCCTGGTCCTCTTCTCCCTGTTCTGGAAGCGGACCAACAAGTACGGGGCCATCTCCGGCATGATCGCCGGCGGCGCCATGGTCTTCATCTGGAAGTACCTCATCGCCCCCCTGGGCGGCGCCTGGGGCATCTACGAGCTGCTCCCCGCCTTCCTGGTGGGCTGCATCGTCATCGTGGTGGTCTCCCTGGCCACCGCGCCCCCCAGCAAGGAGATCGTGGACACCTTCGAGTCCGTCTGACCTGTCTCCCTTTTCCATCCAACCGACCAAGGGACGTGCGCATCAGCGCACGTCCCTTTTCTGCTTCGCGGTGCATGGCCCTATCACGGCACCTCCATCACCTTCAAGATCTCCTTCTTCAGCCGCCCAATGATCCGCTTTTCCAGCCGGGAGATGTAGGACTGGGAGATGCCCATCCGGTCCGCCACCTCCTTCTGGGTGTGCTCCCGGCGCCCCCCCAGGCCGAAGCGGAGGGTGATGATCTCCCGCTCCCGGTCATTGAGGGTGGCCAGGGCCTGGGCCAGCACCTGGCGGTCTGCGTCCTCCTCCATAGGCCGGACCACCAGGTCGCTGTCGGTCCCCAGAACGTCGGAGAGGAGGAGCTCGTTGCCGTTCCAGTCGGTGCTCAGGGGCTCGTCAAAGGGGACCTCGCTCTTTTGCCCTGCGGTTTTCCGCAGGTGCATGAGGATCTCGTTCTCAATGCACCGGGAGGCGTAGGTGGCCAGCTTGATCTTCTTGGCCGGCTGGTAGGTGCCCACCGCCTTGATCAGTCCGATGGTGCCGATGGAGATCAGGTCCTCGATGTTGATCCCCGTGTTCTCAAACCGCCGGGCGATGTACACCACCAGGCGGAGGTTGTGCTCGATGAGGGGGCCGGAGGCGCTCTGGTCCCCCTGGGCCAGGCGTTGGATGAGCTGGCTCTCCTCCTCCCGGCTCAGGGGGGCTGGCAGCACGTCGCTGCCCCCGATGTACATGAGCTTTCCCGGCTGCCACAGCCGGAGGCGGGCCAGCCACCCGCCCAGGGCCCAGCGCCAGCGGGCCCACGGTTTCTTCATCCCCATTCCTCCTGTCATTGTGTGTTCACGCCCCCTCGCCGCCGATGAGGGCGCTGTACCCCCCGCCGTCCGACAGCGGGGTGGGAGAGAGGGCGGTGAGGCAGTCCCGGACTTCCCCGCCGCCGCAGTTGGCCCGGTCCACCCGCAGGGCCAGGAGCAGGCCGCACTCCACCCCCACCGCCCGATAGGGCAGCAGCTGGAGCCGCAGGTCCCCCGCCGTCCCCTCCAAGTCCCGGAGGAGCTCCACCGGGTGGGCCAGGCTCTGCCGGTCCAGCCGGGGCAGTTCCGGCAGGAGGGGGCGGAGCTTCTCCCCCTCCACCACCACCACGGGCCGGCCGGTGAGGGGGTCCTGGAGGGTGTTGCCCGTGTCCCGAAGGGCCAGCAGCTTCACCGAGCGCCCCTGACGGGTGAGGGTGAGTTCCTGGAGCTCCCCCCCTGTCCGGGTGTGGGTGAACTGCCGCCCCAGCACCAGGGAGAGGACCCCGTAGCACAGCGCCGCCGCAATGAGGATGCCCCGCATCCCCAGGGAGGGCCCCAATAGCCCCCCGGCCATCACCGGGGTCTCCCGGGCCAGGGAGACCAACAGCAGCAGCCCCCCAAAGGCGCAGGAGAGGACCAGAAACAGCCCCCCTGTCCGCAGCAGCTTCTCGGACCGGCCATAGGCCGCCAGGAGCATGGCCACCGCCGCCCCGGCCTTGCAGGCCGGGTGCTCCAGAAAGGCCCAGCCAGGCAGCAGGGTCAGGGCGGCGTACCCCGCCCCCAGCCCGGCGGCCAGGGCCACCCGCCACCGGCACCGGGGCTCCCCGTCCAGCCGGCCGGCGCAGGCCAGCAGCAGATAGTTCACCCCGAAGTTCAGGGCCAGGAAGGCGTCCAAATAGACCACCGTCACAGCATCCCTCCTTCCTCTCCTTTGGGCTTGGCCCCCATTATAGCCCCGCCGCCTACGCAAAAAAAGTCACAGCAAGGCGCCCCTGCCCAACAAAAAAGCAAGACCTTCCGTATAGAGAGGTCTTGCTGAACCCTTAAAATACAGTTCCCAATGGAGGGGCCGGTTCGGCGCAGATAGGCCAGGGGGGGGCGCCTAGGCCGCCCTCACCCGTTGATGCTGTCCAGCACCGCGTCCCGGAAGTGCACCGGGGACAGGCCCAGGCGGTTGAACTGGCTGGCCAGGCACAGGACATTGTCCCGGCTGGGGGAGACGTCCTCAATACAATCCGTCTGCACCCACGCCCCTTGGCACTCTGTGAGGCAGGCCAGGCCATAGGTACAGGGAACCTCCGGGTTGTCCTTCACAGGGGAACACACCGTCTGGTACCGTACAGCAGCATGGGGCAGCACCTCCCAGACGCTGTGGGTGGTTTCGGCGCTCTGCGTATCTCTTCTCTCGGTCATCCCAACCGGCTCCTTTCTCTAAAATCCATCTTTACAGGAGCGGTGGGGAGATGGTATACTACCCCATGGTCTGTGGCGCAGCCGCCCTGTCGGATTGCCAATTTTTCCCTGCCCTCCGTTCCCCTTTCTTGTGGATTCCGGTGGGAAGGGCTCTGCTGTCATGGTACAAAATCCGACTGCTTTCGTCAAGAACAGGGATAAACAGCGGCTTCCACATCCTCTCATATCTGATAAAATCCTTACCCACAGGTGATAAACATGATGCTTGCCACCCAATTGAAGCTTCTCAAAGAGAAACGGAAGCTCACCACCCAACAGCTCTCTGACCTGTCCGGCGTCCCGGTGGGGACCATCAACCGCATCCTCTCCGGGCAGACAGACAACCCCAGCTTTCAAACCGTCTGCGACCTGGTGATGGCCATGGACGGCTCTCTGGACGAGCTGGTGGGCATCCAGGCAGAGACCCCTCCCGCCGAAAAAAAGGCCCAGGCCAGTCAGGAGATCCTCCGCCTCTACGAGGAGATGATTGCCACCAAGAACGCCTGGCTGCTGCGCCTGTTCGTCTGTCTGTGTGTGGTGACCTTTGCCTTCCTCTTTGTGGTCATCTTCGACCTGATGAACCCCTCCATTGGCTTCTTCCGAGGGTGACCCGCCCTCCCTCCTGCAAACACCGCCCCCAAGGCCATCTCGTGCCTTGGGGGCGGTGTCTTTCCTGCGGTTGACCGGGGGGCTGCCCTTAGCGGCCTGCCGGGTTTTGGTAGTGGTGGATCAAGGCCTGGGTGCCCCGGTCCCCCAGGCCTTGGCCTTCCAGGTCGGCGCAGTTGGCCAAAGCCTGGCCCAGCACTTCCAGGGTCAGGCCGCTGCCCCGGGCCTCGGCCTGGGCCAGGCCCAGGTCCTTCACAAAGTGCTTGAGGTAGAAGCCCGGGGCGTCGTCCCCGGTGAGGATCTTCTCCCCCAGGGTGTCCAGCTGGCGGCTTCCGGCCGCCCCTGTGGCCAGGGCGCCCAGGAGCTTCCCCCCGTCCAGTCCCTTGGCCTGGGCGTAAGCCAGGGCCTCACACAGGCCGGAGAGGGTGCCGGCAATCATGATCTGGTTGGCCAGCTTGGCGTGCTGGCCGCAGCCGGCAGGCCCTTGGTGGGTGATGTTGGTGCCCAGGGCTGCAAACAGGGGGCGGCAGGCTGCAAAATCCGCCGCCTCGCCCCCCACCAGGATGGAGAGGGTACCTGCTTTGGCTCCCACGTCCCCTCCGGTCACCGGGGCGTCCAGCACCCGGAAGCCCCGCTTGGCCCCCTCCACCGCCAGGCGCTGGGCCAGGGTGGGGCTGGTGGTGGTCATGTCGATGAGGTAGGTCCCCGGCGCCGCCTGGTCCAGAATGTTCCCCGGGGCGAAGTAGACCTCCTCCACGTCTTGGGGGTACCCCACCATGGTGACCACCACCTGGCGCCCCTGGACGCAGCCGGCAATGGTGTCGTGGAACACGGCCCCCGCCCGGATGACTTCCTCCACCTTGGCCCGGTTTCGAGCCGTGATGTGGACCTCAAACCCTGCCTTCAGCAGGTTGCGTACCATGGGCCCTCCCATGATGCCCACACCAATCCATCCGATGCTCTGCATAGATATCTCCTCCTTTTCAAAACAAACAGGCGGGCCCGTCTGGGCCCGCCTGGAATGTTGGCTGTTGGGTTGGGGTCAACCTGTGGTGCTGGTGGTGCCACCGGTTCCCCCTGTGCCGTCGGTGCCCGTCCCGGTGTCGGTGCTGCCGCCGGTACCCGAACCGGTGCCAGTGTCCCCGGTGTCGGTGCTGCCGCCGCTTCCGGTACCCGTGTCGGTGCTGCCGCCGGTACCAGAGCCGGTGCCGGTGTCCCCGGTGCCGGTGCTATCGCCGGTGCCCGTCCCAGTGCCGGTGTCTCCGGTATCCGTCTGGGTGCCGTCCTCCGGCTCCTGGCCCACGTCCTGGGTGGCATCGTGGGTGCTGTTGTCTGTGCTGGTGTTCTCCACCACTTCCACGGAGATCTCCACCGTCTGGGTGCCTGCCACGCCCTTAATGATGGCATTGCCCACCTGACGGGCAGTGATGACGCCGTCCTCGCTGACGGTGGCCACGGAGGTGTTGTTGCTGCTCCACTGGATGGTGGCGGGGCTGTCCTGATACTCCTCCTCCATCTCCACGGTGGCGTTGATGGTGTAACTCTCGCCGGAGGGGATGGTGATCTCCTCCTGACTGACCCGGATGGCAGCCACACCCACGGCGGTTTCCACGGCGGTGACGGTCTGGGTGGCCACGGTCTCCCCATTGATGGAGGCCACAATGGTAGCATTGCCCAAGCTCTCTGCGGTGAGGGTGGCGGTGGGGCCGTCGCCGCTGACGGAAATCACATTGTTATCCCGGCTGCTCCACTCCACCTGGGTGCTTTCGCTTAAGGGGGCGTTGTCCCGCCCCACCAGAGTGGCGGTGGCGGTTTCGCCCAGCACGATGTTGCTGGAAACCTGGATGCTATAGTCGCTGTTGCCGCTGAGCATGTTGCGGATCACCAGGGCAGCCAGGATGATGACCACCAGGCCGATGATCACCGGCAGGAACTGCAGGGCACTTCTCCGCTTATTGTTCCCGCCGCCGGAGCGGCGCTGGTTGCCGCCGCGCCGGCGGTCCCGCTCGTCATAGTCGTAGGAGCGGCGGCTGCCATTGCGGCTGCTCTGGGCGGGGCGGCGGTCTCTGTCCCGGTCACGGTCCCGGTCCCGGCTGCGGTCGCTGCTGCGGCCGCTGCGGCTGCTGGAGGAGCCGCTCCTCCGGGCCGGGGCAGAAGAGGAACTGCTCCGTTTTTTCCGGTTGCCGTGCTCCTCCCAATCGGGGGCGGTGCGCTCCCAGTCGGAGCGGTCAAAGTCGTCGTAAAAATCCCGGCTGCTGCGGGTATCGTACCGGTCGGAATAGCGGTTGCGGTCGGAGTAACCCCGGTTATAGTCGTAACTCCGGCCGTAGTCGCTGCGGTAGTCTCTGTCATAGTAATCCCGGTCATAGTCCCGCCCGCTGGAGCGGGAAGAGGAGCTCCGTCGGGAACCGTTTCGGGAAGACCGGCTATTGTAATCGTAGTCGTCGTCGTAACGCATGGTAAGTATCCTCCTGACCGTTGTTCTGCTGGCAGAAACGTCATCGGGTCTGCTTGATTTCTCCACAGTTCAGGTTATTATATCACAATTCGCCATTCCTTGAAAACACCCAATTTGTAAAGAATCTGCAAAATATTGTCACCGCTTTTGGTGGGAATCCCCCCCTTACCCTTTACCAACGGAGGGGTTTGTGCTACAATCATGACAAATCTTACCCGGTCTGCCAGGGGCTTCCACCGCCCAGGGGCAGGCTAGAAACGAGGGGATCCCATGAACCTGACCTTTCAACTGATCGACCCCGCCGGGGAGGCCCTCCTCCTGGTCCACACCCCCGTGCCCCGGGAGGCGTACGCCGACCTCACCCGCCGGCTGCTGGCCATCCGGGAGCTGGCCCCCCGCCAGGTGGCCTTCCTCACCGCCCCCACCCAGGGGGGCGTGGTGCGGGTGGAGGCGGCCGCCGCCGTCTGCGGCGGGGAGGTCCTCCGCCAGGCCGCCTTCGCCTTCGCCGTGGCCCGGGAGATCCGCCGGGAGCGCAAGGTGCCGGTGGAGGGGGACGGGTGGCCGGAGGCCCTCCCCGCCCAGGTCAATCCCCTCACCGGCCAGGCCACCCTGGACTTCCCCCTCCCCCAGGTGCAGCCCGGCGAGGGGGAGCGGGGGGACCGCCTCCTCTTCCCCGGGGTGGCGTGGGCGCTGCAAAAGGGGGGCGTGCTGCCCTCGGAGGCCGCCCTGGCCCCCGCCCTCCAGGCCCTGGCCCAGGAGACCCAGCGCCCCGCAGCCGGCCTGCTGGTCTGGGACTTCCGGGCCCAGACCCTGGAAACCGCCCTGTGGACCGCCCAGGACGCCGCCCTCACCCACCCCCGCCGGTGTGCCGCCGGGGGAGCGGCAGCCGCCGCCTGGCAGGCCCTGCGCAGCCGGGAAGGCCGCCAGACCTGGCCCTTCCACCAGCCCGGGGGCTCCCTGGAGGTCACCACCGTCACCCAGGGCAGGCAGCTCAAGCGGCTGTCCGTGGCGGGCGGGGTGGACCTGGGGCCGGTGTATACCGTGGAGTTTTGAACGGACAGAAAAAGGAGAGAGCGCCTTTCCAGGCGCTCTCTCCTTTTGGTATCTCGCAAAAATCGCCTCTGGTCCAACCACAGGCGATTTTTCCTTGGGATCAATCCCCCCGGTATTTCTCCAAAAACTGGCGGGTGCGCTCCTGCTGGGGGTTGCCGAAGACGGCCTCCGGCGTCCCCTCCTCCACCACCACGCCCCCGTCCATGAAGATCACCTGGTCGGCCACGTCCCGGGCGAAGGACATCTCGTGGGTGACGATGATCATGGTGGTGTGCTGGTCGGCCAGCCCCCGGATCACCCGGAGGACCTCCCCGGTGAGTTCCGGGTCCAGGGCGGAGGTGGGCTCGTCAAAGCAGAGGATGTCCGGCTTCATGGCCAGGGCCCGGGCGATGGCCACCCGCTGCTGCTGCCCGCCGGAGAGCTGGTGGGGGTAGTTGCCCATCCGGTCCTGGAGGCCCATCTGGGTCAGCAGGCGCTCCCCCTCGGCCCGGATGGCGGCCAGGTCCTCCCCGGTTTTCTCCCCCTTGGCCATGAGTTCCCGGGCCAGGGTGACGTTCTGCAGGGCGGTGTACTGGGGGAAGAGGTTGAAGTTCTGGAACACCAGGCCGAAGTGGAGGCGCTTGCGGCGGATCTCCCCCTCCCGCTGGGTGGCGGGGTCGGCGGCGTCGAAGAGGACCTCGTCCCGGACGGAGATGGTCCCCTGGTCTGGGGTCTCCAGGAAGTTTAGGCAGCGCAGCAAGGTGGTCTTGCCGCTGCCGGAGGAGCCAATGATGGCCAGCACCTGCCCCTCCTCCAGGGAGAAGTTGATGTCCCGGAGGACCTTGGTGCTGCCGAAGCTCTTTTCAATGTGCTGTACGTCTAAGATCGCCATGGTGGCACCTCCTTACCGGAAGTAGCTGAGCTTGCGCTCGATGAAGTTGAAGAGAAGGGTGAGGATGCCCACAAATACCAGATAGAACACGCCGGTGTAGAACAGGGGCCAGATGATCCCCTCGGCCTTGATATAGGCCTCACCGGCCTTGATGAGCTCGGTGATGGCGATGATCCGGGCCAGGGAGGTGTCCTTCACCAGGGTGATGATCTCGTTGGACATGGGGGGCACGATGCGCTTGATCATCTGCAGCAAGGTGACCTTGAAGAAGATCTGCCGCCGGGTGAAGCCCAGGACCTGGGCGGCCTCCCGCTGGCCCAGGGGGACGCCTTGGATGCCGCCCCGGTAGATCACGGAGAAGTAGCAGGCGTAGTTGATGACAAAGGCCACCACGCAGGCGGCCATCCGGTTGCCCCCCCAGATGTTATTGTCAAACCACATTCCGGGCCCATAGAAAATGATGATAAGCTGGAGCATCAAGGGGGTGCCCCGGATGACCCACACCACCACGTCGGTGATGGTATGGATGGGCCGAAAGGCCGCCAAGGCCTTGATAAACTTACTGGGCTCCTGTTTCACGGGGGCCAGGTCGGTCTCCGCCGTGGGGGTGCCGCTGTCTTTCCGTTTTTTGGGCTGAAGCAGGAAACGGAAGGGCTGCCATTTGCTCATGGACCCGAAGGCCACCACCAGCCCCAGGGGCAGGCCGAACAGCAGGGTCAAGAAAAAGATCTCTGCCGTCTGACCCAGGGCGTCAAACAGGGATTGGGTTACCGTCCAAAACATGGGTTTCGCTCCTCTGATCTCTGGTTTCTAAGCTGCCCAAAGGCAGAGGGCGGCCGCCCTCTGCCTTTGGGGAATGCTGCATTCCGGGGGAACACAAATCACTGTGCCTTGGTCACCACGACCTGGGCATTGTTCACATAGGGGTTGGTGCACTCCATGGAGCTGGTGACCTCGTCGGTGAGGGTCATGCCATTCCAGACCACGTCAATGTTCTTGGAATCCAGTTCCATAATTTTGTTGTTCCAGTCGATGACGATGAACTCGATCTCCACGCCCAGCTTTTCGGCCACCAGCTTGGCCATGTCGGCGTCGAAGCCGATCCACTCGCCGTTTTCGTCCCGGTAGTCCATCGGCTCGAACTCGGTGATGCCCACGATGAGGGTGCCCTTATCCTGGATATAGGCCACGTCGCTGTCGCTCTCGGCGGGGGTGAACTCCTCTGCCGCGGGCTGCTCCACCAGGGCGTCCTCAATGCCATAGGTGGCGGCGATCTCCGCCATGCTGCCGTCGGCATAGGACTCGGCCAGAACGGTGTTGATGTAGGCAGCCAGGTCAGAACCCTTCCGGCAGCCGATGCCATACTCCTCGGTGGTGAGGCCTTCGGTGTCATAGACCAGGTCAGGGTAGCTGGTGCCCTCGCCGGTCATGGTGGCTGCCATGAGCAGGTCGATGATGGCGGCATCGGAGGTACCGGCGTCCACTTCCATCAGGGCGTCGGCCTGGGCGGTCACAGAGGTGAACTCCCAGCCCTTCTCGGTGGCCACCGCCTCGCCGGCGCTGCCGGCCTCCACGGCGTAGACCAGGTCGCTGGTCTCGGTGGTGTCCCCGGTGTCGGTGGTTTCGCCGGCGGTATTGTCCTGGCCGCAGCCGGCCAGGAGGGTGCAGCTCATAGCAGCTGCCAAAAAGAGTGCAAGTGCTTTTTTCATGGTGTTCTCTCCTTCTCACGATTTCCGTGTTCTCCCGCGACCTTTTAATACTCTATCGCGGTAAAGTACTAACATGATACCACACCAGAGACAGATTGCAAGTCTTTTCCGCGATTTTTCCTGTTCTTAACCGATTTTTGTGATTTTGCCCAAAAAGCCCCCCTGAACCCGTCGGGTTCAGGGGGGCAAACGGAGGGTTCTCAGTATCGGGTCTCCCGGGGGGAGAGGACGGTATCCCCGTCTTCCACCAACTGGCTCAGGACCCCGGCCAGGGCGCCGCTGGCCTGCTGGCTGTCCACCAGCACCCGAAGGGGGGTGGTGCTGCCGTCCCCCGCCTCTACCAGGGTCTCATAGGTGGTGGTGGCATCCCGCACCTGCTGGAAGGTGAGGCTGGGGGTCCAGCAAAGATAGCCCGCCTGGGTCAGGGCCTCGTCGTTGCCCAGGACGAACCAGGTCTCCTGCCGGAGGATGGCCGCCAGGACCTGGCTGCCCTGGTCCACGCTGGCCACCTGGTCCTCCGCCGTGTCCCCTGTGGGGATGAGGCCCACCTTATGGCCCCGGCCGGCGGCCTGGCGGATCTGGTCGGCGCACTGGGCCACCTGGTCCGCCGGGAAGAAGACCACCGCCGTGCCCCCACCCCGGTCCAGGGCATTGAAGGTGGCCGTAATGTCCCCCTCGGCGGAGGCCGCCACCCCCAGGTAGAGGGAGAACACCGGCGCAGGCGCGGCGTCCTCCGGGATCTCCGGTGCCACGGGGGTGTTGCCGTCGGTGGTGGGAGGCGTGGTGGTGCCGCCCCCACCGGGGAGGGTGACATCCTCGCTCCCCCCGCCGTTGTCGCCGCCGTTGGGGGTGTTGTCCTGGGCGTAGCTGTTGGCCCGGCTGCGCATGATGGACTCCGCAGAGTTGAGGAACAGGGCGTCGCTGAGGACGGCATTGCCGTCCTTGATCCGCAGCAGGGGGCCGTAATCTGTACTGTAATAGGAGTAGGTCAGACCAAAATACCGGCAGATGGGGTAGGCCGGAACGTAGTAGACCCCATTCTGGGCAATGGCCCGGCTGGGGTTGATGGTCTCCCCCTCCGAGGTCACGGCGGTGCCGTTGGTCAAGTCAAAGGTAATGCTCCTTCCGGAGAGGTTGTAGAGAAGAATGGAGCTGCCATTCTCCGTCACCCCATAGTAGACCCCAAAGTTAATCCCCGTGGTCCGGCTGCTGAAGACGTTCACCGGCACGTAGACCCAGCCGTTGTACTGGATGGGGGTGGTCTGAGTGGACTGGGCAGGCAGCGTGTCGTTGAGGGACAGGAAGAACAGGCTTCCGGAGGCCGAGGACGGCACCACCAGCAGGGTGAGCGTCAGGGCCACCGCGCACAGCAGCGATAGGGCAGTTTTGCGTGGCTTCATGGTATCCCCCTCCTTTCCAGGCATTCGGGGCGCGCAGTCTTTTACAGAATCCAGTGTAGCAGAAATCCTCCCATTTTTCAACGGCCTGCCCACTGTTTTTCTGAGGAATTGCCCCGATGGCAGGGCCGGTGGGTTGCAATTTCCCCCGGCCTTCGCTATGATAAACTTATCCTAAGCCATGAATCCATAGGAGGTCATCCCATGCTGTTTGTATGCTATCCCCGGTGCTCCACCTGCAAAAAGGCCCAGAAGTGGCTGGACGAGCACCAGCTCCCCTACACCGTTCGGGACATTAAAGAGGACAACCCCACCTTGCAGGAGCTGGAGACCTGGCACCAGGCCAGCGGCCTGCCCCTGAAAAAGTTCTTCAACACCAGCGGCCAGCTCTACCGCAGCCTGGGCCTGTCCAAAAAGCTGCCGGAGATGAGCCAGGCCGAGCAGTACGCCCTCCTCGCCTCCGACGGTCTGCTGGTCAAGCGGCCCATCCTGGTCTTGGACGACGGCCAGGTGCTGGTGGGCTTCCAGGAGGCCGCCTGGGCCCAGGCCCTGGGCCAGTGAGGGGGCTGCCATGAAACTGCTGGTCAGCGCCTGCCTGCTGGGGGTGGGCTGCCGGTATGACGGCGGCCACAACCAGCTCCCCCAGCTGAAGGAATTGCTCAAAACCCACACCTGCATCCCCATCTGCCCGGAGCAGATGGGGGGCCTGCCCACCCCCCGCCCCCCGGCGGAGCGCCAGGGCAGCCGGGTGGTCACCCGGGACGGGGAAGACGTCACCGAGGCCTTCCTCCGGGGTACGGCGGAGGTCCTCCGCCTGGCCGACCTCTACCGGTGCAAGGCCGCCCTGCTGAAGGAACGCAGCCCCTCCTGCGGCTGCGGGCAGATCTACGACGGCACCTTCTCCAAAACCCTGGTGGAGGGGGACGGCATGGCCGCCCAAATGCTGAAAAAACACGGGCTCACCGTCTACGGGGAGTCCCAGATTGGGGAGCTGGTGAACACCCGCCCCTTCTTCTACAGCATCTAAAACGCCAAACCGGCAGGCCCATTCTGGGCCTGCCGGCGTTTTTCTTTCAGGCAGGTTTCCCCACAAGCTGGGCAGGGGTCATCCCTGGGTGGGAAGTTCCTTCCCGTTGAGCACTGCCCGCACCAGGGTGTCCCCCACATACTCCAGCTTCAGGGAGAAAAAGGGGACGTTTTGGGTGAGCAGGTCCAGGAAGATCTTATCCCCCGTCCAGATGGGCAGGTCCTGCACCTTGTCCTTGTCCACCCACTCCAGGTCCCCCTCGTCACAGACCACGGTGGGGTCCTCCTCCGTGCGGGCGGTGAAGAGGTGCATGTACTCTGTGACCCACCGGTCGGAGACGAAGGTCACCAGGCCCCGGTAGGTGTAGTCGGTGAGGGTCAGGCCGGTCTCCTCCTTCACCTCCCGGACCAGGCACTCCTCGGGGCTCTCCTTGTCCTCAAACTTGCCCCCGATGCCGATCCACTTGTCCTTGTTGATGTCGTTCTCCTTCTTCACCCGGTGGAGCATGAGATACTGCCCCTCCCGCTCAATGTAGCACAGGGTGGTGTTCCACATGGCGCTGCCCTCCTCAATACTGCCGGCTGAACCGGTCGTAGATGGTGTAGACCTCCCCGTCCAGGTAGGCCATGGCCTGGTCCCGGATGTCCCGAGGGATGCCGTAAAAGGCGGCGGCCACCGCCCCGGCCATGGAGGCGATGGTGTCGCTGTCCCCGCCGATGGACACGGCGCCCCGGAGGGCGTCCTCAAAGCTCTCCGCCTCCAGGAAGGCCTCCATGGCCTGGGGGACGCTGCCGGCGCAGGTGACGTCAAAGGCGTAGTCTTCCCGGATCTCATCCAGGGTGAAGTCCAGGGGGTAGTACCGGGTGACGTGGTCGGCGATGGCCGCCTTGCTCTCCCCCACCCGGGCCAGGTAGACCGCCCCGGCCACCACGCAGGCCCCGGCGATGCCGTCGGGGTGGTTGTGGGTGACCTCTGCCGAGGCCTTGGCCAGGGCCAGGCACTGGGACAAACTCTCCGCCGCCCAGGCCACTGGGGAGACCCGCATGGCACTGCCGTTGCCCAGGCTGCCGTAGGGCTGGGGATCCGGGTTGGCCAGCCAGGCCTCAAACCGGGGGCCGTAGCCCAGCCGGGGGTGCTGCCGGCCCAGGCGGCGCATCTCCGCCACCACGTTGGTCTGGAACTGGGCCAAATCCTCCGTGCCCATGAGCACCGCCGAGGCCACCGCCGCCGTCATCACACTGTCGTCGGTCATCCGGCAGTCGGGCTGGAAGAGGGGGAAGTCTTTCGATTTGTGGTTGTGCCACTCGTACACCGAACCCACAATGTCTCCAATCAAAGCGCCCAGCATGGCAAGGCCCTCCTTTCCATGGTTACAACAGAATTGATCCCATCATACCACAGGGCGGGGTGGTTTTCCAGTCCCTGGTGGGGGGTACTGCGTACCCTTTGGGTGGGCGGGGCTCTTCCCGGCCTTGGGGCGCAGCGCCCCGTTGCCCCGCCTGCCCGGCGGGGGTCCCCATTTCTCCCGAGAAATGGGGAGAAAGAGGGCCGGGGCTCCGCCCCTGGACCCCAGGTATTATGGCCGCTCGTTCCCACTCGCTGATTTTTGGGATCGTTGTTTTTGGTACGATAGTGGGGCTATTACTTCCGATATGCTAAGACCGATTTGGGGCGCATTTTCCGGGAAAAATATGCTGAAAAGCATTTTTGCGAAAGACAGTCCCCAAATCAGGGCACGAAAATGGTTGCAGCTGAAAACAACTACCGTTCTGCTGTGCCCCACCACGCCAAAACGAGCGAGTGCCAACGAGCGGGCCATAAAAGAAGGGGGGGCGGGGGGCCACCCCCCGCGACTCTTTGCGTCCAGGCTTTCTCTAGAGAAAGCCTGGATCCCCCGCCCGGGACCGGGCGGGAACCCACCTCGCAGGGTCCACCCTGCGCCGGTCCCCCCCCACCGGGGGGTACCTCCCCCCAAACAGACACCACCCCCGGCGAGCTGCTGTTCTCACCGGGGGCGGCATCTATTGCAAGTCAGTGTGTAGACAGGGTATCGTGGGTATGCCTCCCCACAGCCAGGCCGGCGGCCATGATGACCAGGCAGACGGCCATGCCCAGGAAGAGGGAGTCGAAGGGCAGGTTCATAAAGTTCCCTGCCAGAACGGCGATGGGCCCGGCCAGGATCGCCGTGAGGGTAAAGGCCCGGGGGATCTTTCCCTTGAGCCACAGGGCCCCACACAGGGGCAGGAAGACCACCGCTCCCCGCAGGCCCATGGAGAGGAAGCCGAAGTCGTTGATCATAGCTCCAGGCACCAGGATGGCCACCACGGCAGCCGCCAATAGGATGCCCAGGATGGTGCCTCGGGTCACCAGGAGGTTGGTGCGGGAGTCCCCCTTGACCCGGGCACTCTTTCGGGAGAAGATGTCCGTCACCAGGATGGAGGCCATCCCCAAAGCCAGGCCGGAGCCGCCCCCCACCACGGTGATGAACAAGGTCCCCAGCACCACCCCGCCGAAGAGGGCGGGCATAAACCGGGCCACAAACACCGGAAAGACCTGGGACGTGGACTCAATCTGGATGAGCCCCTCTGGTACGCTCTGTCCCACGGCCTGGAGGGCGGCCACCTCGTCGGCAGTGATGCAGTGGCCCCGCATATACAGGCCGATGAGGATGCAGGCGATGCCGATGGGAGGGATGAGGCAGGCACTGAGGAGGGCGCCCTTCTTGGCGGCCCGGTCACTCTTCCCCGACCAGATGGCCTGGGCATAGGTCTGGGTGGACAGCACCCCCAGCACCAGGGACAGGCCGGAGCCAATGTCCTTGGAGGCCCCCCGGGCAATGAGGGAGGTGAAGCGCTCGTGAACGGCCTGCTGGCTCTCCACCCCGCTGAGGGCGCCCAGGGGGGAGTTCACCAGCAGGTGCTCCACCGTCTCCAGTACGCCACCGAAGCCGTTGGCCAGTCCGTAGACCAGCACCCCGCCTGCAATGGCGGAGACATAGAGCAAAATGAGTTTCACCACGCCTCCCATGCCGGCGCCCCACACCCCGCCGAACATGACGTACACCGCCATGAGGAGGATGGAGATCAAGGCCGCCGCCAAATGGCTGACGGGGAAAATGGTGATGAGCAGCGCCGTGGCAGAGAGGATCTGGGCCACCACGCTGATGAAGATGCCGATGGAGCTGAGCACGCTCCCCCAAGTCTCCGCCCGGGGGCCGTACTCCCGGGAGACGATCTGCAGCAAGGTGGAGCATCCGCTGTGCCGCAGGGGCGCAGCGTAGCCCAACGCCAAAATCAGGCAGCCGATGCCCGACCCCAAGGTGAACCACCAGGCGGACATGCCGTAGTTAAAGGCCAGCTGGGCGGTGCCAATGGTGGCCTGGCCGCTGACCAAGGTTCCCATGATGGCGCCACAGACGATCCAGGCGCCGGCCTTGCCGCCGCCGCTGGCAAAATCCGCCGCGGAGCGGACCTTCCGCCCGGAATAGATGCCCACGCCGATGATCAAAGCGATGGTGGCCAGCAGGCCCACCACGTGCCAGGGGGTCAAGTGCATGTAGGGTCTCTCCTTTTCTCCCAAAGGGTACAAAAAAGCCGACAATGGGTGCGTCTACACAAACGCACGCCCATTTGCCGGCTTTCAAACAGAGCCTGGGGGCGGGGGAAATCCGCCCTCTTCCGTTCAAAACAGCGAAACAGTTGTACACCTTTTGTACAAAAACAGGATAGCACCTGGAATCTCTTTTGTCAAGTCCTCCTGGGAACTTTTCTTCGCCTTGATTTTTCCCCGGGTTTGTGCTGAAATAAATCCGACAAGATTTCCCGAAAGGAGCGCCCGCCCATGCAATTTTGGAAAATGAACGGCGCCGGCAACGACTTTATCATCCTCAATAACATCCAGGAGGGCCTGCCGGCAGAGGCCTTCCCCGTTCTGGCCCGCACCTTGTGCACCCCCCACCGCTCCTTGGGCGCGGATGGCTTCATGGTAGTGGAGCCTGCCCAGGGGGAGGGGGACTTCCGGATGCGCTTTTACAACAGCGACGGCTCCGTGGGGGAGATGTGCGGCAACGGCGCCCGGTGCATCTGCCGCTACGGCTACGAGACCGGCCTGGCCGGCCCCACCCAGCGGGTGGAGACCACCGCCGGCCTGGTCATCGGGGAGCGGATCTCCCCCCGGGCCTATCGGGTCCGCCTCAACGATCCCACCACCCTCTCCCTCCATGAGGCGCTGGAGGCGGAGGGGGCGGTTTGGCCCTGCGCCTATGTGGAGCTGGGCAACCCCGGCCTGCCCCACGCGGTGGTCCCCTACCCCGGCCTGGCCGGGGCAGATCCCCAGGCCCTCTTCCGCCTGGGCCGGGCCCTGCGGAACCACCCCCGGTTCCCCAAGGGGGCCAACGTGAACTTCTACGAGGTCACCGGCCCGGACCAGGTGCTGGAAAAGACCTACGAGCGGGGGGTGGAGGACTTCACCCTGGCCTGCGGCACCGGCACCGGCAGCGTGGTCACGGTACTCACCCTCCTGGGGCAGGTCAGCGGCCAGGGGGTTCAGGTGACCATGGCCGGCGGGGTGCTCACCGTAGACGTGGAGCGCCAGGGGGACCAGGTCACCGGGCTCTACCTCACCGGGCCCACCAACCTGGTGGCCAAAGGTGAAATCTTTGATGAGGAGCTGGTGCTCCCCTAAGGGGGGCCGGTCCTGGGTACCCTAAGGGTGGATAGCTCTAAAGCCACCCTCGGGGCGCAGCGCCCCGGGGCCCCGCCTGCCCGGCGGGGGTCCCCATTTCTCCCGAGAAATGGGGAGAAAGAGGGCCGGGGCTCCGCCCCTGGACCCCGGGTTTTCATAGCCGCTCGTTCCCACTCGCTGGGTTTTGCGGCAGTTTTCTCTGATACGTTTGAGGGGCTATTTCCTCCGGTATGCTAAGACCAATTTGGGCCGCATTTTCCGGAAAAATATGCTCAAAAAGCATTTTGAGAAAGAAAGTTCCCAAATCAGGGCACGTACATGGGCCCCGAAATAACCCCACCACCGCCCCGCTGCGCCCCACCACGCCAAAACGAGCGAGTGGGAACGAGCGGGTCATAAAAGAAGGGGGTCCAGGGGGCAACGCCCCCGGCGCTCTTTCCTCCGGCTTTCTCCGGGGCGAATTATCAAGTGAAGTGCAACACTTCAGCAGGGGAGGCAAATCGGAGGCACTTTCTGGGTCTGTGATTGAGCATATCCATGACCTGGGTAACTTCTTGCTGGGACATCTCCTGGAAGTTGGTGCCTCTCGGGAAAAATTGACGTACCAGGCCATTCAGGTTCTCTACCGAAGGCTTCTGCCAAGGGGAATGGGGACGAGTGAAATAGAAGGGGACCCCCAAGGTTTTCTCCACTTCCTGATAACAGGCAAATTCTTTTCCCCGATCCCCGGTCATGGTTTTCAGTGGGAGCTTCCCGTCCTCAAACAGGAACCGAAATCCCCGCATGGCCTCCTTGGCCGAGCAGCTTCTTAAGAGAACCAGCCCACAGTACCTGCTCTTTCTGTCACACACAGAAAGCAGGCAGCCTTTCCGGTTGGAGGAAACGATGGTGTCTACCTCCCAGTCTCCGACCCGCTTCCTCCACAGGGCCTGTCTGCTGCGTTCGTTTAGTTCCCGAATCCCGTGAAATCGTCCTCTTTTCTCCCCGTGTTGGTGCTTATAGTGCCGTAAATGGACCTGTAAGGCCGCAGATTGTTCTAAAAGGCCCTTTTTCAGCCAACGGTAAATGCTGCTGCAGGAGACCCATTTGGCGGGCTCCTGAGGGTATTCCCGGCGTAGCCTCCCCGCAATTTGTTCGGGGGACCAGCATTGGCTCAGCTTTTCCCGCACATATTGTTGGATCCACGGATCCTGATAGCGCAACGTACGGTGGCTGGCCTGCCGACGCAGGACAGAACGTTTCTGGGCCTCATCTGCTCGGTACCGCCCCTCTCCCTTTCCATTGGCCAGCTCCCGGCTGATCGTAGAGGGACTGCGGTGAAGACGGCGAGCGATTTCTCGACGAGGAACACGATTATTTTCCCACAGGGCTATCATTCCCCGCTCTTTTCTGCTAAGATGGTGGTAGCTCACAGGACGGCCTCCTTTGGTGATAAGTTTTTATTGACTCTCTTATTCTACCAGATTGCTGCCTTCCTGTGGGCCTTTTTCTTCTGCTGTTGCACTTCCTATTGTAATTCGCCCCGGAGAAAGCCGGGCTCCCCCGCCGGAGCCGGCGGGGGAACCCACGTTGCAGGGCCCACCCTGCGGCGGTCCCAGACCGGACCACCTGCCGACGGCAGCCGACCCCCTCAGAGCTCTCTGAGGGCATCCACCAACGCCGTCTTGTCGGCGGTCTTCCCGTCCTTAGTCTTGAGGACCTTGGCCGGCACCCCGGCCACCACAGCGCCGGGGGCCACGTCGCTGACCACCACGGCCCCGGCGGCCACCACAGCGCCTTTGCCTACCCGGCAGCCCTCCAGGACCACGGCGTTGGCCCCGATGACCACGTCATCCTCGATGACCACGGGGACGGCGCTGGCCGGCTCCACCACCCCGGCCAGGACGGTGCCCGCCCCGATGTGGCAGTTCTTGCCTACGATGGCCCGGCCGCCCAGGACGGCCCCCATGTCGATCATGGTGCCGGACCCGATGACGGCGCCGATGTTGATGACCGCCCCCATCATCACCACCGCGTTGTCCCCGATCTCCACGTCGTCCCGGATGATGGCCCCGGGCTCGATGCGGGCCTTGAGGTCCTTGGTGTCCAGCAGGGGGATGGCGGAGTTGCGGCTGTCGCTCTCCACCACCAGCTGGTCAATGTCCCCGGCGTGGGCCTGGAGGACGGGAGCAATGTCCTTCCAGTCCCCAAAGACGATCTTGCTCTCCCCGCAGGGGAAGACCGTGGCGTGGGGGAAGTCCAAGGGGGTCTTTTCCTTGAGAAAGACCCGGACGGGGGTTTTCTTTTCCGCGGTACGGATCCGCTCGATGATTTCCTGTGCATTCATGGCAGTCTGCCTCCTTTGGGGAATCAAAAATTTACGGAGGCAGTATAGCATTTTTTTCGCTTCTCTGCAAGCAGATGGGAGGAAGTATGCAAATCATCCAACACCGCCGGGCCCTCCACCAGATCCCGGAACTGGACCGGGACCTGCCGGAGACCATGGCCTATCTCCGCAAGGTGCTCACCCCCCTGGGGTGCACCCTGTCCTCCCCCATTCCGGGGGCTTTGTGCGCCTTTTTCGACTTCGGCCGGGCCGATGCCATCGCCTTTCGCAGCGACGCCGACGCCCTGCCCATCCAGGAGAACACCGGCCTGCCCTTCGCCTCCCGCCACCCCGGGAAGATGCACGCCTGCGGCCACGACGCCCACATGGCCATGGTCCTGGACCTGGCCCAGTGGCTGGCGGAGCAGACCGCCCTGCCCCACAACGTCCTCCTCCTCTTCCAGCCGGCGGAGGAAACCACCGGCGGGGCCAAAGACCTGTGCCAGAGCGGGGTCTTTGAGGCCCACCACGTCCGGTGCGTCTTTGGGATGCACCTGTGGCCCGACCTGCCCGCCGGGGTGATCGCCTCCCGAAAGAAGGAGCTGATGAGCCGGTCCTGCGAGGTGTCCGTCACCGTCACAGGAAAGTCCAGCCACATCGCCAAGGCCGAGGAGGGGCGGGATGCCCTGGCCGCCGGGGTGGCGTTCTACCGCCGGGCGGTGGCCCTGGAGCAGTCCCTGCCGCCAGAGGTCTTCCGGCTGCTGAAGTTCGGCCGGATGGACAGCGGCACCGTGCGCAACGCCGTCAGCGGCAAAACCCTCCTGCTGGGGAGCCTGCGGGCCTTCCAGGATGAAGTGTTCTTCGCCCTCCGGGATGGGCTGGTCCAGATTGGCCAGGCCGTAGCAGAAGAGACCGGCTGCCAGGTGACCGTCCACACCAACGACGGCTACCCCGCCGTGTGGAACCCGGAGGACCTCTACGACCAAGTCCGGGCCTGCGGGGTGGCCTTTCAGGAGCTGGAAAAGCCGGTGATGATCTCGGAGGACTTCTCCTGGTACCAGCGGCACCTGCCGGGGCTGTTCTTCTTCCTGGGCTGCGGCCCAGCCCCGGCCCTCCACGCGGACAACTTCACCTTTGACGAGGCCATTCTGGCCAAGGGCTCCGCTTTCTGGAAGGCCCTGGCCGCTGCCTTTTAAAGGCCGTACCCATCAAGGGCGGCTGCGAGGAAACCCAATGTTTCCTCGCAGCCGCCCTTTTCTTGTTGGGTTCCGTTATCCCTGCAGCTTCCGCAGGTCCCACCGGGAGGACACGCCGCACTTCCGGTAGAGGTTCTGCAAGTGCTTGAGCAGGGTGTTGCGGGAGATCACCAGTTTGGCCAGAATCTCCTCGTTGTTGCAGTCTTGGAGGATGAGGCCCAGGATCTCCCCCTCCCGCCGGGTCAGGCTGTAGGTGGTAATGAGCTCTGGCAAACTTCGTTTTTCCCCACCGGCTGCCCCCTGGTTTTGGAGGCACCGGGTACAGGCCAGGCCGATGTGGTTGGCCAAGGCCCGGAGGGCGAAGGTGTCCTGGTCGGTGAAGGCCCCCTCCGCCCGGGTGCGGTAGAGGGCCAGCCGGCCCATGTTCCGGCCGGCCAAGGCCACGTTCATCTGCAGGCAGTCGTAGATGTGGTAGTCCAGATAGATCTGCCGGTAGCTGGGGGCGTCAAACCGGCTGTCCCCGGAGAGGAGCTCGCTGTCCCGGGCCACCACCGCCTCTGGGGCATAGCTGAGCCACAGGCTGTACCCCCGGTGGATGGCCTGGAGCCACCTCTCCTCCGCCTGGACAAAGGAGGGGGGATAGCAGCAGGGCTCTCCGTGGGTGACCTCCTGGGTCTTCGGGTCCGTGTGGATGGGGATGAAACTGCCGTAGGCATAGGGGATCAGGAGCTTCACCTGGGTCAAAAGAATGGTGGGGAACTCCTCCATGGTCCGGCAGGCGTGGATGCGGTAGACCACCTCGTTGTACAGCAGGAAATCGTTGGTTTGCAAAGCGGCACCCTCCTTTCTGCCCGGTTTCTTCAGGGCCCCAGCTTCCGCAAGTCCCACCGGGAGGAAACCCCGCACTTGCGGTAGATGTTTTGCAGGTGTTTGAGCAAAGTATAGCGGGAAATGCGCAGTTTTTCCAGGATCTCCTCATTGTTCCAATCCTGAAAAATCAGGCCCAAGATCTCCCCCTCCCGGGGCGTCTGGTGGTAGGTCTGGACCAGTTCCGGCGGGGAGGCCCGCCCTCGGTTCCTCTCCTCCTGCTCCAGGCAGCGGGCGTAGGCCAGGTTGATGTGGTTGGCCAGAACCCGGAGATAGAAGGCCTCCTTCTCCGTGAACAGCCCCTCCCGTCGGGTGCGGTAGAGGGACAGCCGCCCCAGCACTTGCTCACTGTAGACCAGGTTCATCTGGAGGCAGTCGTAAAACCGATAGCCGTTGCGCTCATAAAACCGATAGGTGGGGATGGAGAACCGCTCCTCCTCCCCCAGAACCTCGCTGTCCCGGAGAAGCACCGGCTCCCGGGCATGGCTGAGCCAGGCGGTGTAGGCCTGGTCGATGCCCTCGATCCAGCGCTGCTCCACCGTTTGGAAGGCTTCCGGCCAGCAGAAGGGGATGCCATGGCGGATCTCATGGCTGTCCGGATCCTCCTGAATGGGAATGATGCTGGCGCAGGCGTAGGGGATGATCAGCTTCAGCTGGGCCAGCAGCACCCCCCGCAGTTCCCCCACCGTCCGGCAGACGTTGATGTGGTAGATGACCTCACTGCACAGCAAGAATTCATTCTTTTCCATGGGCTTCCCCTCCTCTCCATGCCGTGTTCTCAGGGCCCCAGCTTCCGCAGGTCCCACCGGGAGGAGACGCCGCACTTGCGGTAGAGGTTCTGCAAATGCTTAAGCAGGGTGTGGCGGGAGATCACCAGCTTGTCCAAAATCTCCTCGTTGCTCCAGTCCTGGAACACCAGGCGGAGGATCTCCTCCTCCCGCCGGGTCAGGTGGCAGGTCTGCACCAGTTCCTCCAAGCTCCGGGCCTGGGCCTTCTCCTGCTGGGGCCGGCGGGACATGGTGTAATAGGCATAGTTCAAATGGTTGGTGAGAGCGCGGAGGGAAAAGGCCTCCTCCTCGGTAAAGTCCCCTTCCGCCTGGGTGCGGTAGAGGGTGAGCAAGGCCATCACCTGGTGGTCATAGGTGAGGTTCAGGGTCATGGTGTCGCAGATGTCATAGGGGGCGTAGAGGTCCCGGTAGATCAGGGAGTCCTGCCGGTCCGGCGAGCTCTCGCTGCCTCGGACCACCAGGGACTCTGGGGCGTGGCTCACCCACAGGCTCTCGTCCTGGTGGTCCCGCTGGATCCACAGCTCCTCCAGCTTGCGAAAGGATTCCGGCAGGCAGAGGGGGTTCCGGTGGAGGATCTCCCGGGTGTTGGGAGCAATCTCCACCTCCATCAAACTGGCATAGGCGCAGGGGATCAGCAGCTTCACCTGGGCCAGGATGGAGCGCTTCAGGTCGTCCATGTCCTCACAGGTGTGGATGTGGTAGACAATTTCGTTATAAAGCAGAAAAAAATTCTTGTCCATGGGCCTCCCCCTTTCCGGCAAATCCGCCTGCGGCAACGTACTTGTGTCCCATTTTACTGCCCGCCTCCGGCAAAATCAAGAGCATCCCCTTCCTTTTTTTCTACCTACAAAAGGGAAGCTTCCTACTGTATTTCTACCACTGCCTACCCTTTCCTGCTGGATTGGGGAAGGGCCTACCGAAGAATCATCCCATTTTTCACCGGGTTTAGCCATTGTTCCCGGCGGCCTTTCCGGCTATCATACAGACAGAACAAAACCAAGGCCGCCGGCCCCCGCCGGAAGCGCCTCACCCTCTCAGAAAGGAGGTCCCCCACCATGAAGAAACCCCTGCGCCTCTCCCCCCTGGCCATGACCGCCGCCCTGGCTGCTCTGGCCGCTCTGCTCCTCCCCCTGGCAGGGCAGGAGGTGCTCCACACCCTGGCCCCTCTGGTCCTGGCCCTGCTGCTGGGTCTGGCTGCCGCCCTGGGTTGGGACCGGCCCAACCGGCCCAGCCATCCCCTCCAGCCCGGGGAGCCCCCCCTTTCCCAGAGGGCATGAGGGCGCCGAGCCTTCCCCATCCCCCAAACATCCCTACACCATAAGGAGGTTTTTTCCATGAAACGTCTCTCTGTCATTCTGCTGGCGTTGGCCTGCGCCGCTGCTTCCGCAGCCGCCCTGCTCCTGCCCATCGCGAGCCCCAGCTTGCTGGAGGCCCTGGGCCCCACCGCCCTGTGCCTTCTCATCGCCCTGCTGGCTGCCGCTGGCATCGCCCATCTTACCGGGCCAGAAGTCCCTGCCACCCCCCGCGGCCACCTCTCTCCCCGTCCCGGGGAGACCTGAGCTGTCCGGGCAATGACCCGCCAGGCCCTGCTGGCCTTGATCCTCAACAGCACCCCCTACTTTTCTTTTCCCCAGCGTTTGGCTGGCTTCCCGCTCACGTTTTCACACAATGAAAGGAGTTCCTCATGAAAAAGCTCGCTATCGTTCTACTGGGCATGCTTGCTGCCGTCAGTTCTTTGGCCGTGTTCTATCTTCCCTTGACCACCGAGCCCATCGAAAATGCCATTCTGCCCACCATTGTGGCCGCCGCCGTGGGCCTGGCCTCCGGCGCGATCATCGGCCGTCTCAGCGGCCCGGCGTCTTCGGACCAGCGGGACCCCGCTGCCACGCCCACCTATCGCCGTCGAAACACCTAAACTTTGCTCCCGATTGCTTGCCCATATAGAAGGCCTCTCCACCGGAACGCACCCGGCGGAGAGGCCTTCCCTCGTCTTCCTCCAACACTACTCATTTTTCCGTAGTTTTTCACAAGAAGAAAGCAGAACGGATCAAAAGCAAGCAAACTTTTCCTTCCCTTTTGTCATTGTCAACTGCCCTGGTCCAGGCTATGATACAGGCAGGTTCCCGGGGACGGCCCCGGTACCAGCCTTTTTTCTCGTCTCCCTTTCTTCCAACCATGTCCCCTGCCGGGCAGAAACGGCGGGGGGCATCCCCATTTCATCCCAAGGAGGTCTGTCCCATGAAGAATGCCATGCGCTCCGCCACCCCCCACTACACCTGGATCCAAGGGTGCTATTGGATGGTCTACTGCATCCTGCTCTCCTTCTCCAGCGTCTATCTTCTGGAACAGGGCCTTTCCAACACAGAGATCGGCCTGCTGCTGGGGCTGTCCGGCCTGGCCTCTGCCCTATTGCAGCCGGTGGCAGGGGCCCGGGCCGGGCGGATGCGCCGCCTCTCCCTGGGCCAGTTGTCCGGCTGCCTGGTAGGCGGGATGGGGCTGTGCGCCCTGGGCCTCCTGCTGCTGCCGGGCAAGTGGGTGCAAGGGGGGCTGTTTATGGTCCTGCTGGCCTTGCTGCAGATGCTGGCCCCCTTCCTCTACGCCATTGGCATGGGCTGCGCCGCCCAGAACATCCCTTTGAACTTCGGGTTGGCCCGGGGGGTGGGGGCAGGGGCCTATGCCCTGGCCTCCTCCCTGTGCGGCGGGCTCACCGCCTTGTGGGGGGTGGGGTCCATCCCCCTGGTGCTGCTGGCGGCCTCCCTCCTGCTGCTGGTGGCCACCTTGACCTTCCGCCCGGGAACCGTCCCGGCCCCCAGGCCGGCTGCCCCGGCGCCCACCACTTCGGGGGAGGATCCCGCCTTCCTCCGGAAGTATCCCCACCTGCTCCCCCTGCTGGTGGGGGCCACCCTCCTGTACACCAGCCACAACGTCATCATGCGCTTCCCCTACCAGATCATCCAGGGGGTGGGGGGCGGCAGCGTGGAGATGGGCCAGCTGCTCACGGTGCAGGGGCTGATGGACATCCCCGCCATGGTGGTGTTTTCCCTACTGCTGCGGCGGGCAGGGTGCCGGACCTGGGTGCGGCTGGCCGGCGTCTCCTTTTTCCTCCACGCGCTGCTGACCTGGGTGGCCCCCTCCCTGCCGGTTCTCTTCGCGGTGCAGGTGTTTGAGATGACGGGGTACGGCCTGTACGCCGTGGCCTCCGTCTGCTTCGTCCGGGACCTGGTGGCCCCGGAGGACCAGGTCCAGGGCCAAACCTTCTTCAACATGACCAACACTCTGGGGGTGGTCATCAGTTGTTTCGCCGGCGGCGTCCTGCTGGACTGGGCCGGCCCCCAGGCCGCCCTGGCCTTCGCCACCCTCACCGGCGCCGGGGGCATGGGCCTGGTGTGGGTCCTGCTGGGCCGGAAGGTCCCTGTGGCCGTGGCCCAGCACGGGTGAAGAACTCGCTCCCATTGCCATGATAAAAAAACGCTCGTGTTCTCCACACGAGCGTTTTTCGTTTCCAGAGGGCAGGGCACCGTTACAGGTCCTTTTTCATATAGTACCGGTCAAAGCCCTCCTCCTGGACCCGGTCGTAGATGGTGTACCCCTGGCGGAGGTAGATCTGTTGGGACCGGGTGTACTTCACATGGGTGTACAGCCGGCACTGGTGCTTGCCCTGGGCCCGGATGTAGTCCTCGCAAAAGGTCAGCAGGGCCCGGCCCACGCCGGTCCCCTTGGGCTCGGCGGCCAGGACGTCCATCCACTGGAAGTCCCCCTCCCCATCCTTGATGAGGAGATAGCCCAGCACCCGGTCCCCCTCCGCCGCCACGAAGAGGGCATGCTGGTCCAGGGCCTGGCAGTAGTCCTCCTTCATGGGCCCCGGGGTCTGGCCGATGAGGGGGATGTAATCCTTGAAAGCCGCCACGCAGCAGGCGTACACCCCCGGCATGTCCTGTAAGGTGGCCCGACGAATCTCCACCGCAATCCCTCCTTATAGAAAAAAGATTGGTATGGTGTTAGCATACCAATCTTTTTTCCCCTGCGCAAGAGGGGGCAAGTTACAAATCGCAGGCCACCAGATCCTGGAAGGTCTGCCGGCGCACCGCCAGGCGAGCCTGCCCCCCCCGGACCAGTACCAGGGCGGGGCGGCAGAGGCGGTTGTAGTTGGAAGCCATGGAGAAGTTATAGGCCCCTGTGGTGAGCACCGCCAGCAGATCCCCCCGCCGGGGCTGGGGGAGGGTGATGTTCTCCTGGACCAGATCGCCGCTCTCACAGCACCGGCCGGCCAGGGAGCAGAGGAAGTCCCCCTCCTCCCCCATCCGGCTGGCGGGGAGAACGGTGTAAGGGGACTGGTAAAGGGCGTAGCGGGGGTTGTCGGTCATGCCGCCGTTGACGGTGACGTAGCTGCGGTAGCCCTCGATGGTCTTCACGCCCCCCACCTCGTAGAGGGTGAGGCCGGCGTTGGCCACGATGCTCCGGCCGGGCTCCAGGAGGATCCGGGGCACAGGGTAGTCCTTGGCGGCGCAGCCCTGCTTCAGGTGCTGGGCCAGGGCCCGGATGTTGCCGGGGATGTCCACCATGGGGTCGCTCTCCACGTACCGCACCCCGAAGCCGCCTCCCAGGTTTAGGGTGCGGGCCACGAAGCCGTGGGCTATCCGCATGGCCTGGGCGAAGTCCAGGAGGATGTCCACCGCGTCGCAGAAGGGCTCGGCTTCAAAGATCTGGGAGCCGATGTGGCTGTGGAAGCCCTCCACCTCCAGGTGCTCCTTCCCCAGGGCCGCCGCCACGAACTGGGCGGCCTGGCCGGTTTCGATGGGCACACCGAACTGGCAGTCGATCCGTCCGGTGTTGATGGCCTGGAGGGTGTGGGGGTCAATCCCCGGGGTCACCCGGAGGAGGACCCGCTGCCGGATGCCCCGGGCCCCGGCGGCCTCGTCCAGCCGGTCCAGCTCCTGGGGGTTGTCCACGATGAAGCAGCCCACCCCGCTGTCCAGGGCGTAGGCGATGTCCTCGTCGGTCTTGTTGTTGCCGTGGAAGTAGAGCCTCTCCGGGGGAAAGCCCCCGGCCAGGGCAGTGTAAATCTCCCCGGGGGAGACCACGTCAGCCCCCATGCCCTCTTCCTTTAAGATCGGATACAGCCCCTTAAAGCACAGGGCCTTGCCGGCGAAGAGAGGAATGGACCCCTGGGGCATGGCCTCGGCCAGGGCCTGGACATAGGTCTGGCAGTTGGCCCGGAGCTGGTCCTCGTCCACCACGTACAGGGGGGCGCCGAACTGCTGGGCCAGGTCCACGGTGTCCACCCCGCCCACGGCCAGGTGGCCCTGGGGGGTGACGGAAAGGTTGTCGTATAGTAGCATCGCGCATTCCTCGTTCTCTATAGGATGGGTGGCCGCGCCCGGCGGGGCCGGGCGGGTCGTCTGTGTCATCGGCAGCTGGTCCCGCTGGGACCGGCGCAGGGCAGGCCCTGCAAGGTGGTTTCCCGCCCGGTCCCGGGCGGGAGTCCGGCAGGGTACTGCGTACCCTTTGGGTGGTGGGGGCCCTCCGTCATCGGCAGATGGTCCCACTGGGACCGGCGCAGGTCCAGACCTGCAACGTGGTTTCCCGCCCGGTCCCGGGCGGGGATCCAGGCTTTCTCTAGAGAAAGCCCGGACGCAAAGAGTCGCGGGGGGATGCCCCCCGCCCCCCCCATGTTTAAGGCCCGCTCGCTCTCGCTCGCTCGTTTTGGCGGTTGTGCCACATTGTTCCGGTCGTGGGGCTATTTCGAGGCCCATCTGCGTGCCCTGATTTGGGTTCGCATTTTGCGGGAGCAGGGGTTGGGCGGGAAGGGATTTCGTTGCGGGGGCATACTTACCTACGAAGGCTTCCCCTTGGGGGGAAGCTGTCACCGAAGGTGACTGATGAGGGGGCGATCCTGTCCCAACCTTTCCTTGTAGAAGGAGGGACCTATCGCCCCGACGCTTTTCTTCTCCCGCCCCGTTGGGCCAATCGATCGCCCCCTCATCCGCCCCAGTGTGCGCACTGGGGCACCTTCCCCCCAAGGGGAAGGCTTTGGGAGTAGGAATCCCTCCTTTAGGATATCCAACACCTTCCGCCCCACCGACTCGCCCGGCAGGGCACGCCTCGCAGAGTTCCGCCGGCCGCAGCCGGCGGAAAATGATGCAATCATGTTTTGACCGGCTCCGCCGGCCAAAACATACTTCTCAGCCGCCAGTGTGCCCGCAGGGCGCGCGCAGCGGCTGCATCCCCCAATTTTGGGAGGGGCCTCACACCAAGCAGAACCCTTGACACCCCCGTACGCTGCCCTCCCGAACGAAGCGCAACCCTCGGGTGCCCCTCCCAAAATTCTCACCCCAGCAGGTCATCCATATGGTAAAGCCCCGCCGGCTTCCCCACCAAAAACGCCGCCGCAGTGAGGGCCCCTTCCGCGAAGAGAGCCCGGTCATGGGCCTGGTGCTTGAGGGTAATGGTCTGGCTGTCGGTGGAGAAGATCACCTCGTGCTCCCCCACCACGTTGCCCATCCGCAGGGAGTGGATGCCAATCTCGTTGGGCTGGCGCTTGTGCTGGCCGTGGCGGCCAAAGACATACTCCGCGTCCGGCCGCTGGGCCTTTACCGCGTCAGCCAGGAGGAGGGCGGTGCCGCTGGGGGCGTCGGCCTTCCGGTTGTGGTGGGCCTCCACGATCTCCACGTCGCAGCCGCCGAAGATGGCCGCCGCCTGGCCCACCAGCCGGGCCAGCAGGGCCACCCCGATGGACATGTTGTAGGACTGGAACACCGGGACCTTCTCCGCCCCGGCCCGGATGGCCTGGAACTCCTCCTCCGTGTACCCGGTGGTGGCGGCCACCAGGGGGAGGTTCCGCCCCACGCAGTAGTCCATGAGCTCCCCCGCGCAGGCGTGGTTGGAGAAGTCGATGACCACATCCGCCGGGCCGGTGTAGTCGGCCAGGTGGGCATAGCACCCGTCGGCGCCGGACCGGTCCACCCGGGCGGCCAGGGTGTGGCCCTCCTCCTGGACCAGGCGGCAGACCTCCTGGCCCATCCGGCCCAGGGCGCCGTTGACGATAAGGTTCATAAGGCTGCCTTCCTTTCTCAGACCGAGAGGCCCAGGGCCCGCATCCGCTGGAGCATGGTCTCATAGTGGTCCTGCTCCATGGGCACCAGGGGCAGGCGGAGGTAGTTCTCACAGAAGCCCAGGGCGCTCATGGCGGCCTTCACGGGGATGGGGTTGCTCTCGCAGAAGAGGGAACGGATGAGGGGCATGAACTGGCACTGGAGCCGGGCAGCCTCCGCCACGTTCCCGGCGAAGAACTGGTCGGTGATGGCCACCGTCTCCTTGGGCACCACGTTGGAGAGCACCGAGATGCACCCCTGGCCCCCCATGGACAGGATGGGGACGATCTGGTCGTCATTGCCGGAGTAGATGTCCAGCTGGTCCCCCACCAGGGCGAAGGTCTCCACGATCTTGGAGATGTCGCTGTTGGCCTCCTTGATGGCGGCGATGTTGGGGTGCTGGGCCAGCTTGACATAGGTCTCCGGCTGGATGCCGATGCCGGTGCGGGAGGGGACGTTGTACAGGATCACCGGCTTGGTGCTGGCGTCGGCGATGGTGTTGTACATGGCCACCAGGCCGTTCTGGGTGGTCTTGTTGTAGTAGGGGGTGACCACCAGGACGGCATCCGCCCCGTCGGCGCAGGCGCTCTTGGTGAGCTCCACGGCGTAAGCCGTCTCGTTGGAGCCGGTGCCGGCGATGACGGGCACCCGGCCGTTAACCTTCTCGCAGGCGAAGGCGATGGCCCGGCGGTGCTCGGCGTCGCTGAGGGTGGAGCTCTCCCCGGTGGTGCCGCAGATCACCAGGGCGTTGATGCCCTGGTCGATCTGCCAGTCGATGAGCTTGCCGAACTGGGCATAGTCGATGCCGTCGGCGGTGAGGGGGGTGATCAGGGCGGTGGCAATGCCGCGGAAAATGGGGGTGTTGTTCTTCATGGTAGGTTCCTCCTGCATATGAATTGTCCTGCCCGATCTCCCTGCGGCCGAAAAAGGCAACAAAAAAATCAAGCAAGCTATGCGGGGATAGCTGCTTGATAACTTCAAAGACACCACGGCTCCCACAGGAATCCGAGGTTACGATATCAAGTGATAGCCCTCCGCAAATTATACCATTTGCGACAGTCGGACAACTCTTAGTTTGTCCGCCCAGGCCAGTCCCCTTTGCAGCGGGAACCGCCTTCGGCGTCTGCCCCTTTCCCCGGGCCTGCCCTGCACGGCATGGGCCACGGATACTCTTGGCGAGACGCGCCTCTATCTTCTGGTCTGTCTTATGGTATTGGATTTTCTTTCTCTTGTCAAGGGGAAAATCGGTTCTTTTTGCACGAAATCCCCTAAAAAGCGAAAAAATTTCCGTGCAATCCCCACGTATCCCTGGGATGTGCGACGCTGGAGCACAGGTTTTGCCAAGAAAACTTTGCAAAACATCTTGACAAGAACACTTGGCAATGCTATGCTGAACGTACCAAGTAAACTTGGCGAACTGGAAAGGAGGACCCCCATGAACCGAGACGAAATTTTGGCCAGGAGCCGGCAGGAAAACCAGCCCGAGGACGAGCGGGAGCAGTTCGTCGATGCCAAGGCTTCCCTTTTCAGCCTTTCCACGATGATAATCCTCGTGGTGGTTCTATGTTGTATTCGACGGTTTGTCCACGGTGGTACCGAAGTCCACGACCTGTTTGCTCTACTTTGGGGCACCTTTGCCGTACGATACTTCTACTGTCTCTGGAAAGACCGTAGGAAGGGGAACCTAGCCATCGCTCTGACGACCAGCGCCCTTGCCATCCATCAATTTATACTGTACATTTTAGAGGGGTAACCCAACGATACCCCTTCCTGCAATCCCACCCAAGGAGGCCACAGACTATGAACAAAGACGAAATCCTCTCCAAACACAAGAACGAAAACCGCTTTGGGGACGAGCGGGAAAAAAACATCCGTATCCGGCGGGATGCTTTCTCTCTAGGAGGGGTGGTGGTGCTGGGCTGTTTCTTCATGATGCTGAAAATCTGGAAAGATCAGTACCCGGCAGACATCTTCGCCCTTTTTGCCTGCCAAAGCGGGCTGAGCTGTCTCTATGAATGGAGCCAGCTGCGGCAGAAAAAGCACTTGATCTGGGGGATTCTTCTGATGGTCATAACCGCTCTTTGCGTTGTTAGCTTCTGCAGGCATCTACTGACATGAACGACCAACTCATCCTAAAAAACCGCCTAAAGGAGGCCCGGATGGAGAAAAAGCTCTCCCAGGCCCAGCTGGCGGAGCTGGTGGGGGTGTCCCGGAACACCATCAGCTCCATTGAGACGGGGCAGTTCAACCCCACCGCCAAGCTGGCCCTGGTGCTGTGCATCGCCCTGGACAAGAAGTTTGAGGACCTCTTCTACTTCTGACCCCGGTCACCAAAAAGTGCCTACTTTACAAGGGGCCCGGCGGGGCCTAAGATGGTCCTGTCCCCCAGGGACCATTTCCCCGGAAAGGTGGTCTTCCCCATGACCCAAGAAGAACGGCTCCGCTTCCTCCTCCAGGCCCTGCTGGCTGAGCGCCCCGGCGGGCAGGACCTCGCCATCCCCCGGCGCCCCGGGGACCGGCGGCGCCTCCTCCGGGCCCTGATGAACACCCGGCCCCCGGACCCCATCCCCCCGGAGGTGCTGGCAGTCCAGGACGCTTTCCTCCAGGCAGAGCTGGCGGAAAAAAACATCACCCGCCTGGCCGACCTCACCCCCCGGCAGCCGGGGCGGTACCTCTGGCAGGGGGACATCACCACCCTGGCGGTGGACGCCATCGTCAACGCCGCCAACCGCCAGCTGCTGGGGTGCTTTGTCCCCTGCCACGGGTGCATCGACAACGCCATCCACTCCGCCGCCGGCATGGAGCTGCGGCAGGCCTGCGCCCAGCTTATGGCCCGCCAGGGGCACGAGGAGTCCACCGGCCAGGCCAAGCTCACCCCGGGCTATCACCTCCCCTGCCGGTACGTTCTGCACACCGTGGGGCCCATCATCACCGGCCCCGTAACCCGGCGGGACCAGGCCCTGCTGGCCAGCTGCTACCGGGCCTGCCTGGCCCTGGCGGAGGCGCACGGATTGGCCAGCGTGGCCTTCTGCTGCATCTCCACCGGGGAGTTCCACTTCCCCAACGACCTGGCCGCCCAGATCGCCGTGGACACCGTCTCCGCCTGGCAGCGGAACCACCCCCAGGCCCCGGCAGTGGTGTTCAACGTGTTCAAAGACGAGGACCGGGCCCTCTACGAGGCCCTGCTCCGGTGAGGGCGGTTCCCGCCCAGTTTCCCCTTCCTTCTCACGGAGGAAGGGGTTTTTCTATGCCGAAACCGAATAGAAAGCCATGATGGATAGGTATTAGACATTTTATCCGCCTTCTTTGTTCAGAACGGGTCCCTGCCCCGCCCGCAGGGCAGAGGGCCCATCCCAAGCAAAGGAGGCAACTGCCATGCGAAAATTCGGTACCATCTTCCTGCTTCTCTGCCTGCTGCTGTCCCTGGCCGCCTGCGGCAGCACGAACCAGACCACGGGGACGGCCGACCCCGCCCCGGCGGCCCAGCCTGACCCCACCGGCGATGGGGCGGGCAGCACCCTGGTGGCCTACTTCTCCTGGGCGGAGAATGCCGTCTTGTCGGAGGGCGTGGACGCCGTCACCTCCCCCAGCGTGGTGCCCCCAGGCAACGTCCAGCAGCTGGCCGCCTGGGTCCAGGAGGCCACCGGCGGGGACCTCTTCTCCATCCAGGTCACCGACCCCTACCCCAGCGACTGGGATGCATGCCTGGCCCGGGCCAACCAGGAGCGGGGGGAGGACGCCCGCCCCGCCCTCACCGCCGCGGTGGAGGACCTGGACCAGTATGACACCGTGTTCCTGGGCTACCCCAACTGGTGGTACGGCGTGCCCATGGCGGTGCTCACCTTCCTGGAGGAGAATGACCTGTCCGGCAAGCAGGTCTACCTCTTCTGCTCCCACGGCACCGGGGGGCTGGCCAACAGCGTGGAGATCCTCACCCAGGCCCTGCCCAACGCCACCCTCTCAGACAACATCTTTGACTGCAGCGAGGAGGAAGCCGCCCAATCCCAGCAGGCCATCCAAACCTGGGTGGCTGGGTTGGGGAACTGAACTTCCCCCCAACGAAAAAGGAGGCATTGCATATGCGCATTGTGATCTTAGAAAGCAGCCCCAACCGCCACGGCTCCTCCAACCTGCTGGCGGAGCGGTTCGCCCAAGGGGCCCAGGAGGCCGGCCACCAGGTGGCCTTCGTGGACGTGGCCCACGCCGACATCCACCCCTGCACCGGCTGCGTCCACTGCGGCTACGAGGGGCCCTGCGTCCAGAAGGACGACGTGGAGGGCATCCGCCGGCAGCTGCTGGCCGCCGACATGGTGGTCTTTGTCACCCCGCTGTACTACTACGGCATGTCCGCCCAGCTGAAGACCATGGTGGACCGGTTCTGCGCCTTCAACAGCAGCCTGCAGGCCAAGCACTTGAAGTCCGCCCTGCTGGCCGCCGCCTGGAACAGCGATACCTGGACCTTCGCCGCCCTGGAGGCCCACTACCAGACCCTGGTCCGCTACCTGAACCTCCAGGACATGGGCATGGTCCTGGGCACCGGCTGCGGCACCCCCGCCATGACGGCCCGCTCCCCCTTCCCTCAGGCGGCCTACCGCCTGGGCCGCCAGCTCCTGTGAGGCAGGGGGCCGCCCGGGGGGGGGTGGACCTGCTCATGACCCTGGGCCTGTGGTTCCTCATGGGGTACCACCTGTGGGGGGAGCGGGCCCACGAATGGGTGGGGGCCGGGACCCTGGCCCTCTTCCTGGTTCACCACCTCCTCAACCGCCGGTGGTACCCCGGCCTGGCCCGGGGGCCGCGGACCGTCCTGCGGCGGCTCACTGCCCTGGTCAACGGCCTGCTCCTGCTGGACATGGCAGGGCTGCTGGTCAGCGGGGTGCTGCTGTCCAACCACGTCTTTGCCTTCCTAGGGCTGACCGGCGGGACGGGAACCGCCCGGCTGGTCCACATGGCGGCCTCCCACTGGGGGTTCCTGTTGATGGGCTTCCATCTGGGGCTCCACTGGGGCGGGGTGCTGGCCCGGGGGCGGCGGTGGCTGGCCCTGCCCCCACCCTCCCCCCGGCGGGCCAAGATCGGAACCCTGCTGGGGGCGGCGGTGGCGGTATACGGCCTCACGGTGTTCTTCCGGCGGGACTTTCCCACCTACCTGTTCCTCCGGAGCCAGTTCGTCTTTTTGGACTTCTCCGAGTCCCCCTTGGTGTTCTACGGGGACCACTTGGCCCTGATGGGGACCTTCGTCTTCCTAGGCTGGGCGCTGGCCCGGCGGCGGGGGAAGGGCTCTGCCTGACCCCACCCCCACGAAAAAACTGCCGCGGAACCACAGGTTCTGCGGCAGTTTTTCTCGTTGGGAGGTGTCGTAGGCCCCAGGGGGCGGGGGGCACTCGCCTTCCTCTCGGCTCACGCCGTGGCGTTTTCCCCGCCGGCGTGGGCATCGGACCACGCCTGTTCCAAGGCAGACCAGTCCCGGTTGGGGAGGAGCTCCGTCCAGATCTCGTAGGGGGCGTCCTCCTGGTCGGTGTGCATGGTGTAGGCGTGGGCGTTGGTGGCCTCCTGGATCTGGGCATAGTACCAGGCGGACTCCGGGTTGTCCGGCCAGGTGACCATGTTGTCCAGCAGGTGGTCCGCGTCGGGGTGGCGGTCCACGGTCCGGTTGACCATGGTCACCGCCTCGGCCCGGGTGATGTTCTGCTGCGGACGGAAGGTGCCGTCCTCATACCCATCCACAATGCCGGCATTGGCGGCCTCGTTGATGTACTCCGCCGCCCAGTGGCCGTCAATGTCGGGGAAGCGGTTTCCGCCGTCATAGCTGGCCTCCAAGAAGCGCGCCGTAATGGTGGCGAACTCCGCTCTCGTAATGTTCCCATCGGGCCGGAAGGTGCCGTCCTCGTAGCCGTCCAGGATGCCGGCGTTGCTGAGGGTGGAGACGGCGTTGTTGTACCAGGCGTCGGCAGGCACATCCGTGTAGTCGTTGGTCTGGCTCCAGAACTTGTCCCGGCTCTCGTCGGTGAGGAGACGGAAGAAGATGGTGGCCACCTCGGCCCGGGTGATGCTGCCCTCGGGGCGCACGGTGCCGTCCTCGTAGCCCAGCAGGTAGGCGTCGTGGTCCTGGGTGTTGAGGGTGGGTTGGCCGGCGTTTTCCCCATGGTTCTTGTCGTCGATGACGATGGCGTATTGGCTGGCATGGCTCATCCGCAGGGCGACGGAGCCGTCGTCGGCGATCTGGGCGCTGGTCTCAAAGGTCAGCGCTTCCGCCTCCTCGTCGTAGTGGTAGAGGTTGGCCCAGTACCCGGCGTTCTCCCGGCCCAGGGGGGCGGTGAGGGTAAGGGTAAAGCCAAAGGCGCCGTCATGGGCCAGGGTCATCTGCACCGTGCCGTACGCCCCGGTGACGGTGTTGATGACATCCGCAGAAATCCCGTTGGTGCCCAGGTCCACGCCCAGATCCAAGTCGGACAGGCTGGTATCCGTGGGTACGTCCTGGCCGTTCACCGTCCAGGTGATGCCGCCGCCCAGGTCCAGCTCCACCGTGACGTCCTTGCCCGCCACTTCCTCAAACATCTCGGCGGGGACTTCCGTCTCTCCGTTCATGTCGATGGTGATGGTGTCCCCAGGCTGGGCCTGACCGATCTCCTCCTGAATGTCATCCCAGCCCTCGCTGTTGCCGGTGTTGGGGCCGGTGGGCTGGGGCGGGATGTAAGGCGGTTTGTCATCGTCCCCGGGGCCGGCCTGTTCCGCCCAGCGGGCGTACAGGGTGGTGTCCGCGGTAAAGACGGTGCCGGTGGTCACCCGGTCGCCGCCTGCCGTGTACCAGCCCAGGAAGTCATACCCGTCCCGGGTGGAGGTGGGCAGGCTGGTCAGCTTGCCGTCCACCGTGGTCTGGGAGGCAGGGGTGGTGCCGCCGGCGGCGTCAAAGGTGATGGTAAATTCCTCCGGTTCCGGGGGCGTGATGCCCACCACTTCGCTGTGGAAGTATTTCCCGGTGTTATTGACCAGGCCGGTGATCTCCATTTCCGAAGCAAACGGGGAACCCTCGATGTCTGCCGCCGCTGTTTCGCTCTCCCCCAGCAGTACCGCGATCTGCTGGTCCGTCTGGGGGGCGATGGTGACCTTGCAGTCCTTAGAACTGCCATAGACGCCGCTGGTGTTGCCGGTGGCGGTGATGGTGCCGCCAGTGATGGCGAGGGCACCGGTGTAGATGCCATAACTCCCTTCGGTGCCAGTTTTGCCGGTGGCAGTGAATACACCGCCGTTGATGGTAATGCTATCGGCATCGATTCCGCAGCTTCTGCCTTCGGTATCGCCGCCGGTGGTAGTGACCTCACCGCCGGAGATGGTGATGCCATCCTTGGAGACACAGATGCCATCGCTGTTGTCTCCGCTGTCGCCGCCCTGGGCGATAACCGTACCGCCGGAAACGTCAATATTGCCATAGTCAGCATAGATCCCGCAACTATAGTCTGCGCTGTCGCCGCTTGTCGCAGTGACGTCGCCGTTGGTGATGGTGACGTCGTTGTATGCATAGATGCCATAGCTGTCTTCTGCGCCATCTCCGCCGGTGGCGTTCACGGTGCCGCTCTGGACAATGAGGTTGTCCGTGCAGATACCGAAGCTCCCCGATACCGTACCGCCGCCGGTGACGGTCAGGCTGCCGTCGCCGGAGATGGTGAGGTCGATAAGCTCGGTGGGGCCATAGGCAAAAATGCCATAGCTTGCTCCGCTCCCACTGCCACTGGGGCCGGTGACGGTGTTGGTTCCCACCAGCGCTATGTTGAGGTCGCTGTCCCGGTAGTACCAGATGGCGGCGCCCCCCAACGCGCCCTGGGTGATGGCCGCGTTGTTGAGGGTCAGCGTCTCGCCGTCCCACTTGATGTTGTAATTATCTGCGGAAGCATCCTGTGTCGTAACGGTGCCGCTGTCGTTCGTGGTGGCATAGGCGGGCATGCCCGCGGTGCCCGTGAGCCCCACGCCGCCCACGTAGATTTCATGGTTGGTGGGTGGGTTTGGGTCGGGGCTTGAAAGATCCCTCACTTCGCTGTGGATGTATCTAGTGTAATCCTTGATATATTCTGTAATGTTAGTATCATTATTAAATGGCGAGCCGTCAATCGCCTCCGCATTATTCCCATCTATGGAATTGCTGCTTGTCACCGCAATGGCTTTGTTCTCCGGCGGGTTGACCTGGACAAAGAAACCGTCACCGGAATAGATATCCAAGGCCAAAGTGCTTCCACGGGCCGTAACTGTGCCGCCGTTGATGGTGATGGGGCCATAGGCTTGGATGCCGTAACTGGACGTAGAAGTACCTGTTTCGCGTTTGCCCCCGGCGGCGGTCACCGTCCCATCGTTGATGGTAACGCCGCCAAGGGTGTATATGCCATAACTTTCGCCAACCCCAGAAGTGTTTTCATCTATTTGTTTTTCTTGGACCGGGCCGCCGGCGGCTTGAACGGTGCCGCTGTCGATAACAAGCTGATCGGCATAGATGCCGCAACTCCTTTCACCAGGATACGCCGCGCCGCCGGCGACCTCCAGCGTGCCGTCGCCGGAGATGGTGAGGTCAATGAGATCATCAGGGGAGTTGGGTAATGGGGCCCAGGCAAAGATCCCGTAGCTGCCACCGGCTGTTTCGCTGCCCGTTTCGGTGCTCGGCCCGGTGACGGTGTTGTCGCCCTCCAGCGCTATGTTGATGTCGCTGCCGCCCTCGTAGTAGATGGCGGCGCTCCCGCTTATGCTGTAATCCCATACAGTCTGGTATGTAAACTGGTGACCAGCGGTGATGATCGCGCCCTTGAGGGTCAGGGTGGCGCCGTCCCATTTGATGTTGTAGTTGTCCTCGTCAGCGCTGTCTGTCGTGACGGCGCCGCTGTCGTTCGTGGTGGCGTAGGCGGGCGTGCCCGCGGTGCCCGTGAGCCTCACGCCGCCCACCCAGATATTGGCTTCGGAGTCATCAGGGTCAGGGTCAGGGGCCGTGACGGTGACGGTGGCCGTGCCGATCTTGGCGCCATCGCCAGTGGCGGTGGCGGTGACGGTCAGAGTGGTGTCAGCGGTCTCGTCCGAACCCACGGTGAGCAGGCCGTCGTCGGTGATGGAGGTGCCGGTGCTATGATTTCCGCTCACACTCCAGGTCACAGTATGGTTGTAATTGCCCGTACCGCTGACCGTGGCGGTAAACTGCCGGGTGCTGCCCGGCTGGAGGGTGGCCGTAGCCGGGGTAACGGTGACTTCGGTGATAGAAGGCGGTATCTCCCCGGCCACGCTGTGGAAGTATTGGGCGTCGGAGACGAGGTCGGTGATTGTGGTCTCGCTGGTAAACGGCGAGTCGTCGATTGCCGTTGCTTTGTCCGCATCAGCACCGGCTGTCACCGCGATCTGCTGGCCGCTCACTGGGGCTGCTACGGTGGCCCCGTTTATTGCCGCAGTCCTTCCCTCCGCCGTAACTTCGCCGCCGGAGATGTTGGTGCCGCCGCTAATGCCGTAGCTATTGCCGTTGACGGTGACGGTGCCGCCGGTGGCGGTGACAGAGCCACCGGTAACGCTGACGCTGGTTCCGGCGCAGATACCGTAACTGCTGCTGTTTTCCATATTAACCGTGCCGCCGGTTGCCTTGACGATGCCGCCGCTGACGCTGACGCTGGTTCTAGCGTAGACGCCATAGCTGTTTCTACTATAAATGTCATTTCCGGATTCACTTGAGCCGCCGGTGACGGTGACTGAGCCGCCGGTGACGGTGACGCTGGTTCCGGCGTAGATACCATAGCTTCCAGCGTCGCTGCTGGTTGGAGTGCCATTGGCCGTGACCGTGCCACTGTTGATGGTGACGCTGCCGCTCTCGGCATGAATGCCGCAGTTTTTGCCGCTACTATCCCCGCCGCTGGTGGTGATGCTGCCGCCGTTGATGGTGATATTCCCGGAATAAGTACTGATACCATAGCTGCCGGAGTCAGTCTTATCGTAGCCGCCGGAGACATCCAGCGAGCCTTCGCCGTCTATGGTGAGGCTGCCACCGGCAGAGATTCCTATACTGCCGTTAGCATCGTCAGGCCCGGTGACGGTATTCGCGCCGACCAGCTTGATTGTCAGATCGCCATCACTTCTGATGATGAAGTGGTCATTGAGCTCCTCTTCTGGCATACTTTTATCTGTAATCTTGGCATTCTGCAGGGTCAGGGTGGCGCCATCCCACATGATGTTGTAATTATCTTCGGAAGCGCCTTCTGTTATAACGGCGCCGTCCTCGTCTGTGGTGGCGTAGGCGGGGGTACCCTCGCTGCCCATGAGCTCCACGCCGCTCACGGAGATGGTGGCACTACTCGTGGAGTCTTCAGAGGGGCTCCCAGCCTCCCCTCCCCCCGCCGCCAGCGCGCTCGCCGGGAGCAGGGACAGGGCCAGGCACAAGGCCAGCAGCGTGGAAAGGATCCTCTTTCTCATAGTCTCATTCCTCCTTTTGTGGTGGTTCCCCTTGCCGCGTCCTTTGGACCGGCCGGCGCAGGGCGGGCGACCTTCCATCCCCCCTGTCCAGGGGGCAGCGTCCCGCACTGTTACCCTACCACAAAACAAGGATTTTGCCATCACCCGTTTCCGGGGGAAAAATGGGCCATGCCCGCAGGGGCAAACCTGCGGGCATGGCGAGAAACCGGAGAAGTTACCGCAGCATGAACTGCTTCAGATCCTGCCGGTGGGAGATGTGGAGCTTCTCCATGGCGGCGGAGAGGTACCGCTTCACCGTGTTGGGGGAGATGCGGAGGTGGGCGGCGATCTCCTGGTTGGTCCACCCCCGGGCGGCCAGCATGGAGACGGCGAACTCCGTGGTGGTGAGGTCATCGGCCACGTCGTGACCTGTCTCTGGGTTGTGGACTTTTCGCCACCCGGCGGAAAAGCGGTAGGTGATGGCGATGACCCGCTTGAAATCCTCCGGCCAGGCGGGTTTGATCTCGGCCTCCAGCATGCCCCCCAGCAGGCCGTGGTGCTCCCCGAAGCCCTCGATGAGGTCGTCGGGCTGGGCCAGGGCCCAGGCGGCCAGGAGGTGGGCTCTGGCCTTCTGGGTCTGCTTCAGGCTCATGTAATCCATCACCGCCACCAGGTGGAGGTAGAGGGCGGGGATGGGGTAGGCCGCCGCCCCCATGGACAGCGCCCCCTCCACCAAGCCGGCACTGGGGCCGTACTCCCCTTTCAGGTAGAGGTAGTGGGCCTGGATATACAGGGCGAAGGCCCGCAGCCCCTGGGGCAGAAGGGGGAGGAAGTCCTGGGTATCCGGCAGCCCCTCCGGCAGGGGGAGGTGGAGGAGCACCGCCCCCGCCGCTGCCACAAAGGCCGAGGCCGCCTGGAACTGGGGGGATCTCTCCCCTGCGGCGGCCAGGGAGGTGCTCAGCTCCCCCAGGGCGAACTTGGCCCGGCGGATCTCCCCGATGGAGAGGTTGGCATAGGCATAGACCAGGCAGGCGGACAGCCGGGCCCCCACGTCGTCGCTGTCCAGGTAGGGCTGGGCCTCCTGGGCGGCCTCTTCGGGGTGGCCGGTGAAGTAGTGGTACTCGGCCAGGGCGATGTCCCGCCGGGGGCCGGGGGCCATGGCCTCCACCGCCGCCCGGCACTGCCCCGGGAGAAAGGGGGTGTTCATCAGGGGCATCAGGTTGGCAGCGTCCAGCTGTCCTCCAGGGACAGACGGCCCCTCCGCCAGCAGCTGGTCCTGCTGGGAGACCTGGGGCTTGGCCGCCCCGGCGGGGATAGCCCAGAATTTCCCAAACTTTTTGGCCCCGGGGATGCGGCCTTGGGCGCAGAGCTGCTGCACCGTCCGAAGCGAGAGGTTCCATGTTTCGGCGGTTTCCCGCACGGTAAGGTAGTCCATGTCTGGCCCTCCTGGTCCTTGATTTTTCGCCTTTTTATTATATGCGCGTACGCGCATGGTTGCAAGGGGCAGGGAAGTTGCCTGATGGGCAACTTTTTCCCCAAAGGTTTCCTTTCCCTCCCTTGACCCCGGCTATGTCCCTGCCCTATCCTAAAAGGGAAGGAGGAAACCCAACATGAAGGAACTGACCATCGGCAAGATTCTGCTGGCCCACCGGCGGCAGCGGGGAATCACCCAGGACGCCCTGGCGGCCTGGCTGGGGGTGTCCAAGGCCTCGGTGTCCAAGTGGGAGACCGGGGGTTCACTTAGATAAAGATACCACATCAATCCCACGCTGACTTTTGCTCAA
>HHCFC01400__coassemble_1299_pt1 | contig 34070 bp, 30 predicted proteins | sample HHCFC01400__metabat2_high_PE_020 | metagenome-assembled genome bin HHCFC01400
GAGAAGAGACGAGGAACGCATATCCCGCATTACGGTTAAACCAAGTAAGCATGTTGGTGCTGTCATCCAAGGCGGTGTACAGCTGGCCCGGGAGTCCCTTGACGGAGATCGCGGAAACGCTGTGGCGCTCGTTGTCCAGGTGGAAACTGCTCCCATTCTCCATCTTCAGGTAGGAGAGCTGGATCCACAGGTCAAGGTCGTTACAATCATAAAAGATATTCACCAAGTTCCCCAGGTTTTCAAACTCCGTCTGTTCATACCCCTCTGGCAGAAACCTGGGGGCCCACAGCGCCATCTCTCCTGCCGGGACGTTGCCGTGGAACCGGTAGGAGTCATACGCCTCGTGGGCCTCAAAACTCCAGGTGCCGGGGAGGACGGGGGCCTCCGGCCCCGCCATCCACACCGTCCCCACCGACACCGCCAGCAGGATGGCCGCACACAGGGCCAACCGCAGAGCCCGTTTCCGGCCTAGGCGGCCCCGGTGGAGGCTGGCAAAGGGGTCCCGGAGGAACGTCTTTTCCCACCGGCGGTAGCGGGGGGAAAAGGCCGGCGTCTCTGGGGGGAGGGCAGCGGCGTCCTGATAGTCTGCCAGGGCGGCTTCCAGCAGGGCGTTGCGGATGTGATAGAATTCGGTGGCGTTATCCACGGCCGTACCCCTCCTTTCGCAGGGCCTCCTGGAGGCGCTTGCGCCCCCGGTGGATGCGGGTGTCCACGGCGGAGACGGAGAGCCCCGTCCGCCGGGCGATTTCCGCACTGTCCAGCTCCTCCAGAAAGCGCAGTTCCAGCACGGTGCGGTAGGTCTCCGGCATGGATCGGAGCACGGCAATGATGTCGCCCGGGTCCCCTGCCTCTGGGGCGGGGAGGTCGGCCTCTGGGTCCAGGGGGACCGTGCGCCCGGCGGTGCGGAGGTGGGTGAGGGCGGCGTGCTTGACCAGGGTGACCATCCAGGGCAGCCGCTTCTCCTCCGGCAGGGAGAAGAACCGTTGGGCGTGCTGGACGCATTGGAGCCAGGCGGTCTGGGCGATGTCCTCTGCCTGGTGGGGGTTCTTCACCCAGGAAAGGGCATAGCGATATAGACCCACGGAATGGGCCTTGTAAAATTGAATGAATGTGTCGGTCTGGGCTGGGGAGGCCTCCAGCCCGGCCAGCAGCGTAGGGAGCATTTGGCGCGCCCACCTCCCTCTACCCCAATAACGATTGGGGGTGGGGTTTTCTTACAAGAAGTTTGAAAAAAGAAGAAATTTTTTGCAAAACGCCCCGTCGTTCCCATTTGGGAACGGCGGGGCGTACGGCATTTGGGTTACGGTTCCAGGTTTCTGCTGTTACAGGGAGGCGGCCTGCTCCTGGAGCTGGGCGATGAGGGCGGCCAGCTTTTCGGCCCGCTCCTGCTCGGCCTTCACCACGTTTTCCGGGGCCTTGGCCAGGAAGCCGGGGTTTTGGAGCTTGGCGTTGAGCTTGTCCAGCTCGGCCTGGTTCTTCTTGAGGGATTTGGCCAGGCGGGCCTTTTCCTTCTCCAGGTCCACCAGCTCGGCCAGGGGCATGCCGATGCGGGCGGCGTGGGTGATGACGGTGACCACGCCCTTGGCGGCCTCCTCCTTGTCACTGCCCAGGCCGCTGGGGCCGGTGACGGTGACCTCGCTGGCGTACCCCAGCCGCTTGAGGAAGGGGATGCCGGCGGTGAAGATGGCCTGCTCCCCGGTGGCGATGGTGAGGTGGGCCTTCTTGGAGGGGGGCACGTTCATCTCGGACCGGCGGGTGCGCACGGCCTTCACCGCGTCCATGAGGAGCTCCACCGCCTTCTCCTCCTGGGGGAAGGCCAGGTCCTGGCGGTACTGGGGCCAGGATTGGAGCATGAGGAACTTTACCTCGTTGCCCGCCTCGTGGGGCAGGGCCTGCCAGATCTCCTCGGTGAGGAAGGGCATGAAGGGGTGCAGCAGCTTGAGGATGTCCGTCAGGACATAGCACAGCACCCGCTGGGCCTGCTCCTTGGCGGCGGGGTTGTCCCCCTGGAGGCGGGCCTTGGTCATCTCGATGTACCAGTCGCAATAGGTGTCCCAGATGAAGTCATAGAGCTTCTGGGCGGCCACCCCCAGCTCGTAGTGGTCCATGTTCTCGGTGACCTCACGGATGACGGTGTTGAGCTTGGAGAGGATCCACTTGTCCTCCAGTTCCAGCTGCTCCGGCAGGGCATTGTCCTCGATGGTGAGGTTCATCATCAGGAAGCGGGAGGCGTTCCAGATCTTGTTGGCGAAGTTGCGCATGGCCTCGCACCGCTCGGTGTAGAAGCGCATGTCGTTGCCGGGGGAGTTGCCGGTGACCAGGTTAAACCGCAGGGCGTCGGCGCCGTACTTCTCCGCCATTTCCAGGGGGTCGATGCCGTTGCCCAGGGATTTGGACATCTTCCGGCCCTGGTCGTCCCGGACCAGGCCGTGGATGAACACGGTGTGGAAGGGGGTCTTTTTCGTCTGCTCGCAGCCGGAGAAGATCATCCGGGCCACCCAGAAGAAGATGATGTCATACCCTGTGACCAGCACGTCGGTGGGGTAGAAGTAGTCCAGGTCCTCGGTTTTCTCCGGCCAGCCCAGGGTGGAGAAGGGCCACAGGGCGGAGGAGAACCAGGTGTCCAGCACGTCGGGGTCCCGCTGGATGTGGGTGCTGCCGCACTTCTCGCACACCGTGGGGTCCTGGCGGGAGACGGTCATGTGGCCGCAGTCGTCACAGTACCACACGGGGATCTGGTGGCCCCACCACAGCTGGCGGGAGATGCACCAGTCGTGGACGTTTTCCATCCAGTTGGTGTAGGTTTTGGCGAAGCGGTCGGGGACAAACTTGGTCTCCCCCTCGTTGACCACCCGCAGGGCCTCCTTGGCCAGGGGCTGCATCTTCACGAACCACTGAGCGGAGATGATGGGCTCCACATCGTTGTGGCAGCGGTAGCAGGTGCCCACGTTGTGGGAGTAGTCCTCCACCTTTTCCAGCAGGCCCAGGGCCTCCAGGTCGGCCACCACGGCTTTCCGGGCCTCGTAGCGGTCCATGCCTTCGTACTTGCCGCCGTTGGCGTTGACCACGCCGTTGTCGTCCAGGACCCGGATGGTCTCCAGGTTGTGGCGCAGGCCCACTTCGAAGTCGTTGGGGTCGTGGGCGGGGGTCATCTTCACGCAGCCGGTGCCGAAGTCCATCTCCACATAGTCGTCGGCCACGATGGGGATCTCTCGGTTCATCAGGGGCAGGATGCAGGTCTTGCCCACCAGGTGCTGGTACCGCTCGTCGTTGGGGTTCACGGCCACGCCGGTGTCGCCCATCATGGTCTCCGGGCGGGTGGTGGCCACCACCAGGTAGCCGGACCCGTCGGCCAGGGGATAGCGCATGTGCCACAGGTGGCCGGGCTTGTCCACGTACTCCACCTCGGCGTCAGACAGGGCGGTGACGCAGTGGGGGCACCAGTTGATGATCCGGCTGCCCTTGTAGATAAGGCCCTTCTCGTAGAGCTCGCAGAAGGTCTCCCGCACGGCCTTGGAGCAGCCCTCGTCCATGGTGAACCGGGCCCGGTCCCAGTCGCAGGAGGCCCCCAGCTTCTTCTGCTGGGCCACGATGCGGTCGCCGTACTGATGCTTCCAGGCCCACACCCGCTCCAGGAACTTCTCCCGGCCCAGGTCGTAGCGGGTGAGGCCCTCCTTCACCCGCAGATCCTCCTCCACCTTGATCTGGGTGGCGATGCCGGCATGGTCCGTGCCGGGGACCCACAGGGCGGCGTAGCCCTGCATCCGCTTAAAGCGGATCAGGATGTCCTGGAGGGTGCAGTCCATGGCGTGGCCCATGTGGAGCTGCCCGGTGACGTTGGGAGGGGGCATGACAATGGTGTAAGGCTTCTTCTTAGCATCGCGGATGCCGGCAAAGCACTTGTTTTCCTCCCACTGTTGGTAGATCCGCCCCTCCACTTCCTGGGGCTCATAGACCTTAGACAATTCTTTTCTCATAGGTTGTTTCCTTTCTGGCTGCGTTGCAGACGTCTGGCCTCGGCAGAGGCCGGAACCAAGTTTCCTCGGTGTTTGCGCGGACAGGTGCCGGGCAAACAAACTTCTCAGCCGCAAAAGTGCCCCGGGGGGAGGCAGCGGCTGCCATTCGTTCCGGATCGCTTAGTACTCCTGGATGGGCAGCTGGGTGTGCTGCCCGATGAAGGCCTTAAAGTCCCGGGCGTCCCCCACAGAGAAGCCGTTCTTGTCCAGGATGATGCCATGGCTGGCGTCAAAGAAGATGACATACCACGCCATGTCGGAGACCACGGCAAAGACCTGCTCGTAGGAATACCGCTGCTCCCCGGCGGCTGTGGTGCAGATGATCTCCTCCTCATCGAATTCGTAGGTGCACTCCTTCATCCCCTGGGGCAGCTGCCGCTGGGAGGAGCGCAGCTGGAAGTTCTTCCAGGAGATGAGCAGGATCAGCAGGATCACGCCGTACAGCATCATCAGGCTGCCCACCAGGTTTTGGTGGGGGTAGCAGTACACGCCGCCCACCAGGCCGATGAGGCCCAGCACGCCGCAGATCCCCTTGGTTCTGCGGGACTTTTCCCGGCGGACGCTGAGCTCTGCCAGGCGGTTCATGGCCCCAAGGGCTTTTAGGTCGTATGTGGTGTGGTTGACAAAGGGATACAATGACTCGTTCATAATTACCTCCTGCGCCTGGCCCGGGAAACAAAAAACGCCCCGGTCCCGGTTAGGGACTCAGGGCGAAAGGACTTCCGCGGTACCACCTGAGTTCGGACAGGCCAAGGGGCTGCCCGCACTTGTTTTCCCGTAACGGGGGATTCCGGCCTGCCCTACTGGGGTTCGGGCAGGCAGCTCCGGGACGACTTCCACGCCGCTGGGGGGAGACTTGCACCCACCGTCTCCTCTCTGGTTCCCCGCTCTGCGCGTACTGCTTCCCATCCTTGCTGTTTGCATTCTGAGATCCAGTATAAAAAAATTCTCAGGTCTTGTCAAGAGGGAGAGGGACTTCCTTCCGGCGATGCCTGGAAAGGGGGCGGCCGCCAACCCCAGGGCCCCAGCCAGGGATGGAACCGTGGCTGGGGCCCTGGGGGCTGCGAGGGGAGGATGCCCTCTGGGGCGCCCTTACAGGAAGGGCTGCATTTGGGAGACGTTGGCCTGCTCGGTGGCCAAAAGCTTCTCGGCCAGGGCGCGGATCTTGGGGTCGTTGCCCTGGTAGTCGTGGAGGTGCTTGAGCCCCTTGGTGACCCCCATGTTGTTGCCCTGAATCACCATCTCCGCCAGTTTGGAATCGGAGGAGTCGGCGAGGGTCTTCATGGTGGCCATGGCCTGGGAGGACAGCCGGGCCATCAGGCCGGGGTCCTTGGGCTCGCTGCCCTTGGACTGCAGGAGTTTGGCGGAGTCCGAGGCGATGTCCTGGTACTCGTGGATCTGGGTGTGCAGGGACTGTTTCATCTTGGCGCTTTCCACTTGCGGGAGGAGGTCCCGCAGGCCTAGGACGCCCATGGAAGCGGTTTCATGGACGTATTGCAGCAGTTCGATGTCTTTCATGTGTCTCACCTCCCAGGTAGTATGCCCGGCAGGGGGAAGGTTTTCTCGGGTTTCAAAAAAATTTTTCCCGGACGTGTACGAAACTGTCCCCGTCGACGGGGCGTTTCCCCCAGGGTAAGGCCACAGGGAAAGGGGGGAGAGGATATGGACATCCCTTGGGAGACGGCAGCCGCCGCAGGAGCGGCCCTGTCGGGGCTGCTTCTGCTGCTGACCACCTACAACCGGGTCTATCGCTGGACCCTGCGGCAGCGGGAGCAGGACGAGGAGTTGCGGGCCATCCGCAAAGAGAACACCCTGCTGACCTACGGCGTGCTGGCCTGCCTGAAAGGGCTGGAGGAGCAGGGCTGCGACGGCCCGGTTCACGAGGCCATCGACAGAATCGAGAAGGACCTGAATTTGCGGGCCCACGACCAATGAGAAAGGAGAGAGGCATATGAGCGAACAGACCAAGCGGTGGTGGCAGGCCGCGGGGATCCGGGCCCTGAAAACCATGGCCCAGACGGCGGTGGCCACCATTGGGGCAGCGGCGGTACTCAGCCAGGTGTGCTGGCCGGTGGTGGCCTCCGCGGCGGTGCTGGCGGGGATCCTGTCCCTGCTGACCAGCGTGGCCGGCCTGCCGGAGGTGGAACAGGAAGAAACGGAGGGACGCCGATGAACCAGCAGCCGGTATCCTACTTACAGACCGATCCCCGGTGGTCCGCCAAGGACTACTCTGCCCGGGGGGAGAAGACCACCATCGGGGCCTCTGGATGCGGCCCCACGGCCATGGCCATGGTCCTGGCCACCTGGGCAGACCCCCAGGTCACCCCGGCCACGGAGTGCGCCTGGGCCCTGGCACACGGCTATAAGGCCCCCCGCCAGGGGACGTATTACGGCTACTTCCCCCCGGCGGCGGCCCGGTATGGGCTGACCTGCCGGCAGATGAACTGGAGCAGCCTGTATGGCAACCCCAACAGCAGCCTCCACGCCCAGGCCAAGGGGGAGATTGCCAAGGGCAACCTGGTGATCGCCTGCATGGGTCCTGGGCTGTGGACAAGCTCCGGGCACTTCGTGCTGGTGTGGGAGATCCAGGGGAACACCGTGTACCTCAACGACCCGGCCAGCACAAAAGCCGCCAGGACCCGGGGGGACTACACCCTGTTCCGGCGGCAGGTGAAGTATTATTTTGTCATCGAACGCCCGGCCAAGCTGCCGGAGACATCGGAGGAGGATGAAACGATGGACATCGAAACACTGATCCAGGAGATGACCGACCAGCAGGCCTACCAACTGCTCCAGAAGGCGGAGCGCCACGCGGCGACGCTGCCGGAGCCGGCGTGGTCCCAGAAAGAAGGGGCCTGGAAGCGGGCCCAGGAGGCCGGCGTGATGGACGGCACCGGGCCGGAGCGGTATCTCAAGCGGGATGAGCTGGCGGCGGTGTTGGGCCGCCGGGACCTGTTGTAACGGCATATCAAGATACGGCGGCGAAGCCCCTGGAGGTTGGGATGACACCTGACCCCCAGGGGCTTTTTGCATGGGGAAGTAAAAAAATAGAAAAATTGCGGAAAAGAGGTTGCAATCTGCGGAAAAATTCGTCTTAATAAGATACAGAGAGCGACCTGCATGGCAGGGAGAGAGGAGTGGTTGCATGAGAGCATGGAGCCGTGGGTTACTTGGTTTGTTGGCGGCGGCGATGGTGACCCCGCTGGCCTCAGCTGCGCCGGCGGAAGGGGGAGCCACATCCCCAGCGGATATTCAGGGCCACTGGGCGCAGGAAGAGATCCAGCGGGCCATGGACGCTGGGTGGATCGATGGCTACCCCGACGGGACCTTTCAGCCAGAACAGACCATTACCCGAGCAGAGTTTACCAAACTGCTTTTGGATGCCATTCATCTGACCCCCGACAGTGAAACCGTGGCTTGGATGAAAGGGGCCAGCCAGGCCCAGGCACCCTTAGAAGATATGGCGGACCACTGGCTGACAGAGGGTGGCTGGATGGACGCTGCGCTGGTCTCCGGCATGGTGGTGACCCAGGATTATAACTACCACAATTTCCGTCCAGAAAAACCCATTGCCCGGTATGAGATCGCCTTGATGACCACCCGGGCCTTGGGACAGGTGAAGGAGGGGAACCAACTCTTGGATTCCCTGGATTACACCGATGACAACACCATCCTGCCCTGGATGAAGGGCTATGTCAACGAGGCGGTGAAGGCGGGGGTCCTCTATGGCTACCCTGACGGCAGTTTCCAACCCCACGCCACCTCTACCCGAGCAGAGGCGGTGGTGATGATTCAGCGGATGCTGGACAGGATGGAGGAGGGCGTCACCGATGACGTCACCGTGCAGGTCAGTTGTGACAATTGGGGCAATGAGCGGACCGTGACGTTGGATGACCCTACGGTCCAGGTGGTGGACGGGACCCTCTATGTCTCCGCCCGGGATGCCTTGGAGGGGTGGGACGCTGCGGCGGAACCTTACCAGTGTACCCTTTCTTGGGATCCCATCACCCAGCGGATCGACGGAACCTTTGGCGGCGTGACCTCCTTTCAGGCGGGAAGCCGGTCCTGTACCTACGATATGTTGCCGGCGGTGGAGGATTTGTCCACCAGCAAGATGCAGTTGGTGGCGCCGGCGCGGATGCTGTATGGCGAGGTGATGATCCCAGTGTACAGCAAAGACATCAACCCCCAAGAGAAGATCCTCTTCAATTGGCTTGGTGGTTGGGATGAAGAGACAAAGACCATGACGCTGCCCATGAAAACCCCTTGGAGTACAGCGCCGTGAAGGAATGGGGCGCAGGCCAACACGGCCTGCGCCCCATTTTGTCCAAAAATAAAAAATTTTTGAAAAAATAGTTGCATTTTGGAAAAGAGGACGTCTAATAAAATAGAAGGAGACTTCTAAAAGACAGAAAGGAGACCAAACAATGACACTATGGAAAAAAGCGGTCGCCCTGCTTCTGGCGGCGACCATGATGGTGCCGTTGGCACTCGCGGCACCTTCCGCGGAGGGCAGTTTCTCGGATGTGGAGGACCACTGGGCCCAGGCAGAGATCGAGAAAGCGGTGGCTACCGGCTGGGTGGACGGTTATCCCGACGGGACCTTTAAGCCGGAGAAGACCATCACCCGGGCAGAGTTCACCAAGATGATACTGGACGCGATCCATTTGACTCCAGGCTGCGAGACGGTAGAGTGGATGGTGGACACCGCCAAAAGGAGAGAAGGGAATTACGGAACGACTTCGTATGAACCCCGCCTGAACGACATGAACGATCACTGGTTGACCACCCAGGGTTGGACGGAAGCCGCCCTGTACTCCGGCATGGTGGTGCCCAGCGACTACAACGGCGGGAACTTCCGGCCGGAGAAACCCATTGCCCGGTACGAGATCGCTCTGATGGTCACTAGAGCTTTGGGACAGGTGATTGAGGCAAACCTGGAAGAGGGACTGAACTTGTCCTTCACCGACAACGAGGACATCCTGGACTGGATGAAAGGGTATGTGCATATGGCATCCGAGGCCGGCGTGGTGAGAGGCTACCCCGATGGCAGCTTCCAGCCCAACAAGGCGTCTACCCGGGCAGAGGCGGTGGTCATGGTCCAGCGGATGCTGGATGTGATGGAAGAGGGGCTGGATCCAGATATCCATTTGGTGGTACAGTATCAAGACAAAAATGGTACTACGGTGGTGCGGGACCGGCCATCCCTTACCATGCAGGTCGTAGATGGTATGGTCTATATCCCAGTGCGTGGTCTGTTTGAACTGCAAGCAGATATGATGAAAGAAGCTGGCAGTGAGTATGCGGGCTACTGGGGCCAGTTCTGGTATGCGTTGTGGTGGCCTGTGGAACAAATTTGCTGTGTAGAGAATACTTTGGGTAATGAGCCTTTAGTTTTTAACTATCAGATGGGGACAGACCATTACTTCAACGACAATCTCCTGCTGGGAGTGGCACGCTCCCTGTATGGGGAAGTGATGATTCCGGTGTGTGACCTTAACCATCCAGACAGCGAAGTGCAGGATAATTGGTATCAAGACAATTGGCATGGAGCCTGGGATGGAGAGAGCAACACACTGACGCTTTCCCTGCGGTATCATGCACCAACGCTGGTATAAAGGTAGTTTGTGCCCCTTTAAGATCCAGAATAGATCTGGATATTTCATGAAGTTTTGGTTACAGAAGGAACAGAAGGATAGGAGGCTTGTCGATACTAGAAACGACAGTCGTGTTTATACCAACGGAAAGGAGAGTAAACAATGACACTATGGAAAAAAGCGGTCGCCCTGCTTCTGGCGGCGACCATGATGGTGCCGTTGGCACTCGCGGCACCTTCCGCGGAGGGCAGTTTCTCGGATGTGGAGGACCACTGGGCCCAGGCAGAGATCGAGAAAGCGGTGGCTACCGGCTGGGTGGACGGTTATCCCGACGGGACCTTTAAGCCGGAGAAGACCATCACCCGGGCAGAGTTCACCAAGATGATACTGGACGCGATCCATTTGACTCCAGGCTGCGAGACGGTGGCGTGGATGAAGGACCATGCCAAAATTAAGGTCAAGGGAACAGGCCCCTGGCCGGATACGGTGGACTATGAACCCCGTTTGAACGACATGGACAACCACTGGTTGACCACCCAGGGCTGGACGGAAGCCGCCCTGTACTCGGGCATGGTGGTGCCCAGCGACTACAACGGGGGGAACTTCCGTCCGGAGAAGCCCATCGCCCGGTATGAGATCGCCTTGATGGTGACCAGAGCCCTGGGACAGGTGTATGAGGCGAAGCAGGAAGAGGGTAAGGACCTGCCCTTCACCGACAACGAGGAAATCCTGGATTGGATGAAGGGGTATGTGGATATGGCATCCAAAGCCGGCGTGGTGCAGGGCTATCCCGATAACAGCTTCCGTCCCAACAAGGCATCCACCCGCGCGGAAGCAGTGGTAATGGTCCAGCGGATGCTGGATGAAATGGAGCAGGGGCTTGACCCGGATATCCATGTGGTGGCCCAGTATCACATCATCGACGACGAAGGAGACGGTATCGTCCAAGAGAAGGCTACCGATGCGATCCAACTCCAGGTGGTGGACGGTGTGGTCTATGCCTCGGTTCTGGACCTGTATCAGGTGCGCGCTGAGATGATGCGGGACAACAATGAACCCTATGACGTCTTCAATGATCCCGACAGACAGACCCCGTTCTGGTGGCCTGTGGAACAACGCATCGGGTATGAAAACTGGCTTGGGCAGACGGATATGTGGGATGTCTATCAAATGGGAGACACCGCATACACTATGATGGGCATCTCCGAACAGGACTTCTGCGCTCCTGTTCGCACCCTGTATGGCCAGGCAATGATTCCCATTTATGACGGGAACCACCCCAATTCGGAGGCAAAACTCTATTGGCAGAGCGGATGGGATGCGGAAACCCAGACCCTGACGATTCCGGTGGTGAATAAGCACCCGTACCTTGTTGGCTCTTGAGTAGACAGACCGAAAGGGAGTTCCCTCGTCTCGGAAATGCCCCCGGGCGGCATCACGCTGCCCGGGGGCATGGTTTCTTCATCCCTCCCTCTCTGGTTGGGAGGAAACAGACAGGCCCGGGGAGCGCAAAAGCGCTTCCCGGGCCTGTGTCTTGTCTGTTGGGGTGAAAGGGGTTCAGGGATTCAAAATAATCTTAATGCACTGCTTGGACTGGTAGACCTCATAGGCCTTCTCCATGTCCTTCAGGGGGAAGTGGTGGGTGATGAAGGGCTCCACTTTCACCCGGCCGTCCTCCACGAAGTGGAGGCACTCCTCGAACTCCTGGCGGGTGTAGCAGATGGTGCCGAAGATCTTGATCTCCCGGCGCACCACGTCCCCCAGATCCACCTGGGGCAGGGTGTGGTAGAGGCCGGTGATGCCGTAAGTGCCTGCCTTTTTGAGCATCTTCAGGGCGGCGATGGGCACCCCTTCGGCCCCCACGCAGTCCTGGACATAGTCGGCCATGGCGCCGTCGGTGATCTCCCGCACCCGCTCCACCGGGTCTTCGTGGGAGACGTTGATGGTATAGTCCGCCCCCAGCTCCTTGGCCAGTTCCAGCCGCTGGGCGCCGGCGTCGGTGTCCAGGCAGATGACGGTCTTCACCCCCCGGAGCTTGATCAGCTGCACAGCGTACAGGCCGATGGGCCCTGCGCCGTAGACGCAGCACACGTCCTTGGAGGTGATGCCCGAGGCCTTCACCGTGCGGTAGGCCGAGGCGATGGGATCCACCGAGGCCCCTTGGTCGTAGGTGGTGGTGTCCCGCATTTTCCGGCACACCTTGGCGGGCACCCGGACGTACTCTGCCATGGCGCCGTCCACGTGGATGCCGGTTTCCACCAGCTCGTCACAGAGGACCTCCTTGCCCTCGATGCACATGTCGCAGTCTCCGCAGCCGATGACGATGCAGGGGGTGACCCGGTCCCCCACCTTCAGGTTCTTCACGGCCTTGCCCACTTCCACCACGTCGCCGGAGAACTCATGGCCGGGGGTGAGGGGATAGGGCACCGGCCGGGTGCCTGCCAGGATGGGGCCGTCGCTGCCGCAGATGCCCACGGAGCGGACCTTGATGATGACGTCAGTGTCCCGCAGGACGGGATAGGGGACCTCCTTGACCGAAAAGCCGGGGCCCAGGTGTTCTTTGACCACTGCTAACATAGGAACATTACCTCGATTCTTTCTGTGGTTGCATTTAGGATAGGGTGAGGATGATCACCTGGGAGGCGATCACCACGGAGATTAAGGCGATGGGATAGGTGGCGGCATAGGCGGCGGCCACCGTCTCGGTCTTGGACACCGACAGCAGGGTGCCCAGGGCCGGGGTGGAGGTCATCCCGCCGGTAATGGAGCCCAAGTTGTTCAGCAGGGAGAGCTTCAGCACATACTTGGCGAAGAGGTACCCCACCACCATGGGCAGCACCGTCATGATGACGCCGTAGACAAAGTAGATCCCGTGGAAGAACTCCACGAACCGGGACCCGCCGGCCACCCCCGCCCCGATGAGGAAGAGGACCAGGCCCAGCTCCCGCAGGGCCTTCAAGGTGCTCTCCTTGGGCAGGAGGTTTACAGGGCCCAGATGGCCCAGGTGGCCGAACACCAGGCCCATGAGGATGCACCCGCCGGTGGTGGTCAGAGCGAAGTTGCCGATGTGGATGCTCCCCACTACCACCCCGCAGAGGATGGCCAGGGAGAGGGGCATGAAGCCGAAGTCGTCCACCTGGATCAGCTTCCTGGTGACTTGGCGGTGCTCGGCGGCGTCCACCTGGTTGAGCTTGGCCCGCTCCTGGGCCATGTCGGCGTGGGTGAGCTTGGGGATGAGCTGGACAAAGAGGACCACCCCCACCACCCCAAAGAGGTAGGCGATGCCATACCCCACGGAGACCAGGGACTCCAGCTCCGCCGTGGCCACGGTGGCCTTGGCCGCGGAAAAGGCCGGGGTGGAGGTGAGGGCCCCTGCCAGCAGGCCCACGAGAATGGCGGTGAACTCGTCGTCGGCCAGGTCGGTGAAGTGCCGGCCGATGAGGATGCACCCCACGCAGGCCAGGGCCCCAAAGAGGATGATCACCAGCCCCAGGCAGACGTAGGACTTGAAGTTCTTCTTGAAGTTACTCAGGAAGGTGGGCCCGGCGATGAACCCCACGGCGGTGACGAAGAACATCAGGCCCAGGTTCTCCACGATCTTTAGCCCATCGGTGACGTAGCTCACCCCGTCTACCGAGAGCTGACCGGCCAGGCTGGGGTAGCAGAAACACCCAAAGAGCAGGGCGGCCACAAAGACCCCGGCGGTGCCCAGGTTCACCCCCTCCACGGTGATCCGCCCGATGAGGTACCCCACCGCGGCAATGGCGAACACGCAGAACACCAGGAACACCGTGCCCTCTATGGAAAACGAAAGTCCCAAGGGACGCTCCTCCTTCCCTCCAAAATTCTTGCGGACGCCGGGCAGGGCAGGGGCCCAACCCGGCGCCGCAGGGCAGTCTGCCCGTGACGGGCAGGCAAGCGGATCACGATTTTCTCTTCTGGTAGGCCCGCCAGGTGCAGGCGAAGGTGTCCATGTTGTCCAGCCGGTCGCCCACCATGGGGGTGGACAGGGCGGCGGCATGGGGGGCGGTCTTCACCAGGTCGGGGTCGGCGTAGGCCTCCTCGGCGATGGCCTTCAGGGCCCCGGTGTACTCGTCGATGTCCGCCTTGGAGTAGGTCTCGCAGGCCTCGGGGGTGAAGGGCTCCGGGATGATCCGGGGGTGGTGACTGGCAAAGTAGCTCTGGAAGCCGTAGTCCACGATCCGCCGGTCGATGTCGTCGGTGGTGACCCCGGTGTCCTGGGTGAGCTCCTCCCAGCTCAGGCGGGCCTGCTCCAGGCGGCGCTTGCCCGGGGCCCAGGGCATGGTGATTCCCTGGACGGCCTCCATCTTCTTGAGCAGGTAGTTGTTGTTGAGGATGGACAGCTCGGAGACCTGCTTGAGCCCCTGGGCTCCCAGGCTGCGGATGTAGGCATAGGCCCGGAGGACCACGGCGGGCACGCCGTAGAACTTCCGGAGTTTGCCGATGGAGTCCGGGCGGTTGTAGTCCAGGTAGTACTTCTCCCCGTCAAACTCCACCGTGGGCACCGGGAGGAACTTGGCCAGTTCGGCGGTGCACCCCTGGGCGCCGGAGCCGGGCCCCTGGCTGCCGTGGGGGGAGGAGAAGGTCTTGTGGAGGTTGAACTGGCACAGGTCAAACCCCGCATCCCGGGCCCGGGTGATGCCCATGAGCCCGTTGAGGTTGGCCTGGTCATAGACGCACAGCCCTCCCGCGGCGTGGACGATGTCCACGAACTGGCGGATCTTCTCGTTGTAGATGCCGGTGTCCTCGGGGTTGGTGATGAGCAGGGCGGCGGTGTGCTCCGACACGGCGGCCTTCAGGGCCTCCAGGTCGGGGATGCCGCTCTCATCGGGGTAGAGGGTGATGACCTTGTACCCCAGGGCGGCGGCAGTGCCGGCGTTGCCGGGGTGGGAGAGGATGGTGGTGATGATCTCGTTGCGCTGCGCCCCCTCTCCCCGGGCGTCGTGGTAGGCCTTGATCACCGCCACGTTGGAGAAGATCCCCTGGGACCCCCCGGCAGGGTTGAGGCTGAACCGGTCCATGCCGGAGATGGCCTTCAGGTACTGCTCGGTCTCGTACATCACCTTCAGGATGCCCTGGGTGGTGGATGCATCCTGGTAGGGGTGGAGCTCAGAGAACCGGGGGTCCCGGACGAAGGACTCGTGGATCTTGGGGTTGTACTTCATGGTGCAGGTGCCCAGGCCGATGTCGATGTTGATGTCCGCCCCGATGGTCTCCTGGGACAGGCGGAGGTAGTGGCGCAGCAGCTGCATCTGGCCCAGCTCCGGGAGCTTGGGGGCCTGGGCCCGGCGGTAGCCGGCGGGGAGGCGGTCCGTGGGGCGGCCCACCGCCTGGGTCACCTGGGGCTCAATGGCCTCGGTGAGGATGGCCCGCTGGCCCGGGGCCCCCATCTCCATGAGGATGGGCTCGTCCCACCGGGCCTCGTGAAAGTCTCGTCTTCCATCCAGTTTCATTGGGCGCTCCCTCCTAAGATTGCAGCCAGGGCGGCGTACAGGGTGTCGATGTCTGCCGCGGTGGTGGTGTCGCTGACGCAGTACAGGGCCTGGCCCTGGCAGTCGGGGAAGGCCCGGCCCAGGTCCACGCCGCCGAAGATGTTCCGCTCCAGCAGGGCGGCGTTGATCTCCGCCACGGTCTTGCCGGTGGCGGAGAAGTCCACCACGAACTCCTGGAACACCGGGGCGGGGTTCACCTTCACCCCGGGCAGGGCAGCCAGCTTCTGCTGGGCATAGGCGGCGTAGGCCAGGATGCGCGCCCCCAGTTCCTGCATGCCCTGGGGACCCATGGTGGCCAGGTAGCACCCGGCCACGATGGCCCACAGGCCGCACTCGGTGCCGAAGTACTCCTTGGCCTTCTCCCGGGAGGCGTGGCTGTTGCGGTAGTAGAGGGCCCGGCCCCAGCCGTACTGCCCCTCCTTGCCGGTCTCGCAGATGCCGTAGAGATAGGTGGGCAGCTCATTGACCAGGGCGGGGTCGTTGTCCATGGCGATGAAGCCGGCGCAGCCGCTGCCGTACTGCATGTGGATGCCCAGGGGCTGGATGTCCCCGCAGGTGAGGTCGGCCCCGTACCGGGCGGGGGGATCCATCACCCCCAGGGAGGAGACCTCCGGCATCACGATGCCCAGGGCCCCGGCCTGGTGGGCCAGGTCCATGACCTCCCTGGCCTTGGGCTGGAAGACCCCCAGGAAGGAGGGATTCTCCAGAAAGACGGCGGCGGTGTTTTCTGAGAGCTTGGCCTTCAGATCCTCCAGGTCCAGGATGCCCCCGGGATCGGCCACAGGGACCAGCGTTCCGAAGGGGGCGCAGTAGGCCTCCGCCTGGGAGCGGATCTCCGGGCTCATGTGGGCGGGGATGAGGATCTCCTTCCGGTCCGGCCGCAGCCGGAAGGCCATGCGGAAGGAGGAGGAGACCGCCTGGCCGGCGTCGTAGGTGGGGTAGCTCACCACGTCCAGCTCCAGCAGCTCGGCCATCATGCTGGCGTACTCGAAGATGGCCTGCATCTTGCCGTGGTCAGAGTAGGTGTCCCCGCAGTAGGCGGTGAGAAACTCCGAGCGGTTGGCGATCTCGTCGCACACGGCGGGGATGTAGCGTTGATAGCACCCGGCCCCCAGGAAGCTGAGGGCCTCCACGGTGGAGGTGTTCTGGGCCAGCAGGCCGTTCATGTGGCGCTTGAGAGCCTGCTCACTGGGGATGGGGTCCGGCAGGTCCATCTCCCCCTGAAACAGCAGGTCTTCGGGGATCACCGAGCGGTAGATCTCCGACACGTCCTCCACGCCGATCTCCCGCAGCATCTCCCCTTCAATCTCGGGGACGCTGTTGGGCATATAGGGGTGAATGAAATGATTCGACAAGAAAAAATCCCTCCCATGTTCAATGGATTGCAAGGTGGTAGGTCGGTACAACGTCAGGGGGCGGTGCCCCTGTTTCTTTTAGTATAAAGGTTCCCTGCCGGGGAAGGTCAAGGAATGTTTCCAGACGGGGCCAGGGCAGGCAGAAGGAAAAAATGACGGGATACCGGTCGGAATGCCGGGAGAAACGGGGGATAAAAACGCAGGAAACCCTGCGATTTTGGGCCTCCCATCCCAGCACCCCTGGAGTGCCCACGGAAAACCTTCCGCCCATGGGAAACTTTTGTGCGCCACAGAAAACAGGATGGACTTTTTCCGGAATTGGGATACAATATAAAAATAATCCATGCACGCTGCTCCAGCCGCCCAAATCGGCTGGGGCGGGAAGGGGGCCCGGGGATGAAGGAAACCAGATACACCGTGGGGGAGATGGCCAACCTCTGCAACGTCACCGCCAAGCAGCTGCGGCACTACGACGAGCAGGGCCTGCTGAAGCCCGCCCATCGGGACGACCGGAACGGCTACCGCTACTATGACCAGAGCCAGATTGAGGAGGTCCTGCTGCTCACCAGCCTCAAGGCCTTGGACCTGCCCAACCAGCGCATCGCCGCCTTGATGAAGCAGCGGGACCTGGCCACCCTTTCCCGGGAGCTGGAGGGCCACCTCTACGCGGTGCGCCGGGAGCGGGACCAGGTGGTGGCCAAGTACGATGCCCTTATCGACAACATCCTCCGGGCCCTGGGGGGGCTGTCCCTGCTGGGTTCCCGGCCGGTGGGGGAGGCCACGGCCCTGGCGGTGGTGGACTTTCCCGCCACCTGGGTGGCCTACACCCGGTACCAGTGCTACTGGAAGGCCAGCAAGCTCTTCATCTCCCGCCGGGCCGAGCTCCTCAAGGCGATGGACCAGGCGGGGCTGGAGCCGGTGGAGGTCAACATGGCCATCTTCCACTCCGACTACAAGAAGCAGTTCAGCGAGGACCCCTCGGACAACGAGGGGGACCTGGAGGTGTGCTACCGGGTCAGGCACCCGGATCCCCAGTCCCCCCTCTGCCGGCAGATCCCCGCCTTCCGGGCGGTGACCTGCCTGTACGTGGGCCCCTATGCGGAGATGCTGCCCGCCTACCTGGCCCTGGAGGACTATGCCCAACGGCTGGGGCTGGCCCTCCGCGGCACCTCCCTGGAGGAGTACCTGGTGGGGGCCACCATGACGGCAGACCCCCAGAACTACGTGACCCGGATCTACTTGCCCATCCAGGAGGGGTAGGCCACGGTGTACTAAAAAACAGCAGCAGGGCGGAGAGGATTCCTCTCCGCCCTGCTGCTGTTTGGGTGATGTAAGAGTTAGGGCCGAATGACAAACTTCACCATGGGGTCCTGGGGGTCGGTCTGCCGCTCCAGGGCCCGCTGGAGCCCTTCCAGGGGAAGGACTTCCGTGACGTACTTCTCCGGGTCGATCATGCCGGAGGCGATGAGGTCGATGGTCTCCTCAAACTCCTTCCGGGTGCAGGAGACGCTGCCGATGAGCTGGATCTCCTGGAGCACCGCCCGGTTCATGGCGAAGGGGATCTCCGGGTCCATGGAGTTGCCGATCATGACGACGGTGCCCCCAGGGCGCACCCCGTCCAGGCAGGTGGCCAGGGCATCCCCGGACCCGACCACTTCAAAGGCCAGGTCGAAGCCCCCCTGGGTGGCGGCCTTCATGTGGGCCTCCCGCTGGGGGTCGTTGCCGTCAAAGTAGGCGTCGAAGATCCCCAGTTCCCGGGCCCGTTGGGTTTTCACGTCGCTGACCTTGGACAGGGCCACATAGGAGGCCCCCGCCTTCTTGGCCAGCTCCCCGATGAACTGGCCGATGATGCCGGTGCCCACCACCAGCACCCGGTCGTGGAGGCGGATCCCCGACTTGCGCACGGCGTGGTAGGCCACCATCAGGGGGTCGATGCATCCGGCGGCCACGTCGGAGACAGTGTCCGGCAGCCGGTAGGCGTTGGAGGCCTTGCCCACGAACTGCTCGGCATAGGCCCCGTTGCACACGAAGCCGATGTAGTTGGTGCCGTTGACCTCCCGGCAGAGCTGCTCCTGGCCGGCCTGGCACATGTCGCACTGGCCGCAGTAGAGGTTGGCCCAGAAGGTCACCCGGTCCCCCACGGCGAAGGGGCTGTCCCCGGGGTCGGTGACCACGCCGCAGAACTCGTGGCCTAGGATGAAGCCATTGGGATCCTCCTTCCCCCAACCTTTGCCGGCCTTCCACATGTGCACGTCGCTGCCGCACACGCCGCAGGCGGAGACTCGAATGGCCAGCTCCCCAGGCCCCACCGGGGGCACGGGGACGGATTTCACGGTGATCTCTTGGGGCCCTGTGAGGACAGCGGCCTTCATGGTGTTGGGTTCCATGGCAATCAAACTCCTTTCCATAGCTTGGGATGGCCAGCGCCAACCCATTCCCAACACCCCAGGGGACCCGGCAAGGTCCGGCGTCAGGGGGATCACTGGAAGGGCTGCAGCAGCTTGGCCACCAGGGATTTCGTAATGGTATAGATGGAATAACGGGGGTAATGGATGTGGGCCAGGTCCATGGCCTGCTTCTGCTTTTCCGTGGCGGTGGTATAGGGGTAGACCCCAAAGAGGAAGGGGAAGAAGGCATAGAGGAAGGCCTGCCGGTCCTCCCCCGTCATGGCGGGGAAGAACACCTCCAGGCAGTGCTGGAGGGCCGCCAGGGTGGCGGCGTATTCCCGCTTAAAGGCTGCGAGGTTTTCCAGGCGGCTGTTGGTCTCCAGGTCGTAGAGGTTCATGGACATGAGCTTGAGCATGCAGGTCCGCTTTTCCAGGGTGTGGGCCAGGGCCCCGGCGAATGCCTCTGCCGTCAAGGTGGTGTTGCTCTGACAGAGGGCCGCCAGGTCCTGGTTCCACGCCTCGTGCTCCTGCTGGAGGAGGGCCAGGAAGATCTCCTCCTTGGTGTGGAAGTAGTTGTAGATGGAGGTGCGGGTGAAGGTGGTCTGCGCCCCGATCTCCTTCAAGGTGATCTCCCGAAAGCTCCTGGTTTCGTACAGGCGGGCGCAGGCTTGGACAATCTCTTCCCGCCTGGCCTTGGTCAGTGCTGCGGATCCTTTTGGCATATGGGTTCCCCTCTTTCCCGGCTGGTGGCCGATGGTACGCTCCATTATAGGCGTTTTTTGACGCCGCGTCAAACCAAACCAAGGGGAAGGGGAGGGGGCTCAGCCTGCCAGGACCCTCTTGGCCCAGGCGGCGGGGTTGCCGTGGAGGACCTGGCCCTGCACCCACTTGGCCTGGGGGCAGTGGCTCTGGAGGCTCCGGGTGGCCCCGTCAATGCCGCTGCCGCCGGAGGTGGCGAAGGGAATCACCCGCTTGCCGGCCAGGGCATGGCTCTCCAGGAAGGTGTCCACGATGCGGGGCTCCACATACCACCAGATGGGAAAGCCCAGGAACACGGTGTCGTACTGGTCCATGTTTTCCACCGGGGCGGCGATGGCAGGACGGCAGGCGGGGTCGTTCATCTCGACGGAGCTGCGGCTCTTTTTGTTGGTCCAGTCCAGGTCGGCAGCGGTGTAGGGGACGGCGGGGCGGATCTCATACAGGTCGCCCCCCACGGCCTGGGCGATGGCTTTGGCAGCCCGGGCGGTGGTGCCGCTGGCGGAGAAATAGGCCACAAGGATACGGTTTGACATAGGGGATGCTCCTTTCGCAAGCCGGAGGGCTGCTGCCCACCGGCGGGGATGTGAGAAATTTCGTTCTGACGTCGTGTCAGCATCTGTATCATAGCACGGTTCTGACATCGTGTCAATACGGAAGGCGAAAAAATTCCTGCCGGGTTGGCAGGTGGTTCTGTTGGGACCAGCGCAGGTCCAGACCTGCGAGGTGGTTTCCCGCCCGACTCCGGGCGGGAGCCCGGCTTTCTCCGGAGAAAGCCGGAGGAAAGAGCGCCGGGGGCTGCGCCCCCTGGACCCCCGGTTTATGACCCGCTCGTTCCCACTCGCTCGTTTTGGCGTTGGGTGCCACATTGTTCCGGCCGTGCGCCTATTTCGGGGCCCATGTACGTGCCCTGATTTGGGAACTTTCTTTCGCAAAAATGCTTTCCAGCATATTTTTCCCGGAAAATGCGCCCCAAATCGGTCTTAGCATACCGGACGAAATAGCCCTTCGACCGTATCAGAGACGACGATCCCCAAACCCAGCGAGTGGCAACGAGCGGCCATCAAAGTCCGGGGGTCCAGGGGGCTTGCCCCCGGCCCTCTTTCTCCCCATTTCTCGGGAGAAATGGGGACCCCCGCCGGGCAGGCGGGGCCCCCGGGGCGCTGCGCCCCAAGGGCGCTTCGGAGTTGCCCACCCCAAGGGTACGCAGCACCCTCCCACCCCCGGGACTGCGCGCCCCCCTACGGCAGGGGGCACTGCCGCCCCGTGTGGTCAATGGTGTAATCCGTCCCCTCCTCCCCGGAGAGGACCAGCTGGCTCACCGGCACGATGGAGTATCCCTGCCCCAGCAGGTACTCCAGGATCCCCGGCAGGGCCTCCGGGGTGTGGAGGGCGGCGTTGTGGAAGAGCACGATGGACCCCGGCCCCACCTTTTCGGTGACCCGCTGGGTGATGGTGGCCGCGTCATAGTCCTTCCAGTCCAGACTGTCCACGTCCCACTGGATGGGCTGGATACCCATGCCCCGGACGGTGGAGATCACATGGTCATCGTACTCCCCATAGGGAGGCCGGAAGAGGGTGGGCCGCACCCCGGTGACGGCCTCGATCTTGTCGTTGCAGGCGTTGAGATCGTCGATGATCTCCTGGGCGGAGAGGGTGTTGAAGTGGTCGTGGTGGTTGGAGTGGCTCATCACCTCGTGGCCGGCGTCGGACAGGGCTTTTACCGACTCGGGGTATTTTTCCACCCAGTCCCCCACCACGAAAAAGGTGGCCTTCACGTTGTATTGGTCCAGGATGTCGATGAGTTCCTGGGTGTCCTCATTGCCCCAGGCGGCGTCGAAGGTGAGGGAGCACACCTTGTAGTCCCGCTGCACGCAGTACACCGGCAGCTGTCGCTGGGGGGCCGAGGCGGTGACGTAGGCCGGCAGGGTGGTCACCAGGCACAGGGCGCACACGCACAGCAGCGCTCCGGGGATGGCCAGCCAGCGTTTGGAGAGCAGGAGGATCTTTCGTGGCCTGTCGTGGGTATGGCGAAACCATTTCATAGCAATCCCATCCTTTCCATACCCTCTATTCCTATGCGGCCTGGGGCGGATCATGCCCCAAGACCTGCAAGAAACTTTGCAGAACTGGAGGGGAAAGGGGAGGGATTTGCTGGAATTTGTTGCAGTTTTCCCAGGGATCGGCTATAATACCCCCAAATGGCGGCGGCCAGCGGCCGGGCCCAGGGCGAAAAACCCTCTATTGACTTGTCACCTGTTTTGGCATATAATAAGACGATTTTATCCCTGGGCCGGCTTGCCGTCGGAACCCCCGACAGGCCAGCCGATTTGATTTCAGCGGGACGCATCCCCGCCCAGAAAGCTGAGGAGCTTACTACCATGAATACAAATAAGAAACTGAACATGACCATGCTGTGCGACTTCTATGAGCTCACCATGGGCAACGGATACTTCAAGGCCGGGTACAAAGATCGGATCACCCACTTTGACCTCTTCTTCCGCAGCGTCCCTGACAATGGGGGCTATGCCATCGCTGCCGGGTTGGAGCAGGTCATTGAGTACATCCAGGACCTCCACTTTGACCCCGAGGACATCGCCTACCTCCGGGGCCGGAAGATCTTTGACGAGGACTTCCTGGACTACCTGGCAAACTTTAAGTTCACCGGGGACATCTTCGCCATCCCCGAGGGGACCCCGGTGTTCCCCAACGAGCCCATTCTCACCGTGCGGGCCCCTGCCATCCAGGCCCAGCTGCTGGAGACCTATCTGCTGCTGACCATCAACCACCAGTCCCTCATCGCCACCAAGGCCAACCGGATCGTCCGGGCCGCCCGGGGGCGGGCAGTGCTGGAGTTCGGCTCCCGCCGGGCCCAGGGGTCCAGCGGCGCCATCGACGGGGCCCGGGCCGCCTTCATCGGTGGGTGCAAGGGGACGGCCTGCACCATCTCCGACCAGCTCTACGGCGTGCCCGCCGGGGGCACCATGGCCCACGCCTGGGTGCAGACCTTTGACACCCAGTACGAGGCCTTCCGGGCTTACTGCGAGATCTACCCCGAAAACGCCGTCCTTCTGGTGGACACCTACAATACCTTGGAGAGCGGCGTGCCCGATGCCATCCGGGCCTTCAACGACGTGCTCAAGCCCAAGGGCATCACCAAATGCGGCATCCGCCTGGACTCCGGGGACATGGCCTACCTCACCCAGAAGGCCCGCCAGATGCTGGACGAGGCCGGATGGACCGAGTGTACCATCACCGTGTCCAACTCCCTGGACGAGTTCATCATCCAGGACCTCCTCCTCCAGGGGGCACAGATCAACACCTTCGGGGTGGGCGAGCGTCTGATCACCGCCCGGAGCGAACCCGTCTTTGGCGGGGTGTACAAGCTGGTGGCCTACGAGGATGACCAGGGCAATGTGATCCCCAAGATCAAGCTCAGCGAGAACGTCTCCAAGATCACCACCCCCCAGTATAAAAAGGTCTACCGCCTCTACGGCGGGGAGACGGGGAAGGCCATCGGCGACTGGCTGTGCACCTACGACGAGGATGTGGACAGCAACCGCAACCCCGACGGCAGCCTCACCATCTTCGATCCCGACGCCACCTGGAAGAAGAAGACCATCCACAATTTCGTGGCCAAGCCCCTCCAGGTGCCCATCTTCCTGGAAGGCAAGCTGGTCTACCAGCTGCCCAAGCTGGAGGAGATCCAGCAGTACTGCAGCGACCAGATGGACACCCTGTGGGATGAGGTGAAGCGGTTCGACAACCCCCATAACTACTATGTGGACCTCTCCCAGAAACTGTGGAACACCAAGTACGACCTGATCACCCACCACAAGTAATCCCGGGAAAGGAGGCTGCCCATGAAGGCGGAGGAACGAAGAGCCATCATTGCCCAAACTCTCACAGCGGACCGCCCCATCAGCGCCACCGCCCTGGCCGGCCGGTTTTCCGTGAGCCGGCAGATCATCGTGGGGGACATCGCCCTGCTCCGGGCGGCGGGGCTGGACATTGTGGCCACCCCCCGGGGGTATAAACTGGGGGAGACCACCGGGCTGATCCGGGCAGTGGCCTGCCTCCACACCGCCGGGCAGACCGAGGCGGAACTGCTGACCATGGTGGACCACGGCTGCACCGTCATCGACGTGGTGGTGGACCACCCCATCTATGGGCAGATCACCGGCCAGCTGAGCCTGGCCTCCCGGTACGATGTGGGGCAGTTTGTGGAGAAGATTCGGGAGACCGTCCCTCTCTCCGCCCTCACCGGGGGGGTTCACCTCCACCACCTCCGCTGCCCGGACGAAGAGGCCTACCGCCGGGTGTGCCAGGAGCTGGACAGGCTGGGCGTCCTCTACACCCAAAACGGGGAAACTGGGGATTGACAAGGCCCTAGAGAAACTGTACAATAGACCTTGCATGTGTCAAGACATATGCAAGGTCTATTTTTTAGATACGAAGAGAAAAGGAGAACCTATGGAACGATTTCGCGCTTTCCTCCGGCGGAAAAACATCGTCTTTTCCGCCAAACGCTACGGGGTGGATGCCCTGGGCGCCATGGCCCAAGGCCTCTTCTGCACCCTGCTGGTAGGCACCATTCTGGACACCTTGGGTACCCAGTTTCACATTGGCTTCCTCTCGGCCACGGTGGTCACCGTGGGGTCGGGGGAGGCCGCAGTGGGCTACACCATCGGCGGCCTGGCCTCTCTGATGGTGGGCCCGGCCATGGCGGTGGCCATTGGCTCGGCCTTACAGGCCTCGCCGTTGGTGCTCTTCTCCCTGGTCCCGGTGGGGTATGCCACCAACGTCTTGGGCGGGGCCGGCGGTCCCCTGGCGGTGCTGGTCATCGCCATCATCGCCGCAGAGTGCGGCAAGCTGGTCTCAAAGGAGACCAAGGTGGACATCTTGGTGACCCCCATCGTCACCGTGCTGGTGGGCATTGGGGCGGCTTACCTCATCGCCCCCCCCATCGGGGCGGCGGCCTCGGCGGTGGGCAATGTCATCATGTGGGCCACGGAGCTGCAGCCCTTCTTCATGGGGATCCTGGTCTCTGTCATTGTGGGTGTGGCCCTCACCCTGCCCATTTCCAGTGCCGCCATCTGCGCGGCCCTGGGCCTCACCGGCCTGGCCGGCGGGGCAGCGGTGGCCGGGTGCTGCGCCCAGATGGTGGGTTTTGCCATCCTCTCCTTCCGGGAGAACCGCTGGGGCGGTTTGGTGTCCCAGGGCCTGGGCACCTCCATGCTCCAGATGGGCAACATCGTCCGCAACCCTCGGATTTGGATCCCCCCCACAGTGGCCTCGGCCATCACGGGGCCCATTGCCACCTGCCTGTTCCAGCTGCAGATGAACGGCACCGCCGTCTCCTCCGGCATGGGCACCTGCGGCCTGGTGGGTCCCATCGGGGTGTATACCGGCTGGGTGAACGACATCGCCCAGGGCCTCCGGGGCCCCATCGGGGGGATGGACTGGCTGGGGATGATCCTCATCTGCTTCGTCCTGCCCGGGGTGCTCACCTGGCTCATCGGCATCCCTTGCCGCAAGGCCGGCTGGATCAAGGATGGGGACCTAAAGCTGGAAAACTAAGGCCTGACGGCCCCCGAGGAAACTGATTTCACAGGAAAGTTTATCCAAAGAAAATATTGTAATTTTGTACAAAATTTACAAATTCGATTGGTGCAAACTCGAAAAAATCTTGGAAACTTCGGAAAAAACCTTGCAAAACCAGGCCAATAGGTGGATACTATTTCTATGGTCATCCCTCTTGCTACGGAGAGAGTTGAGAACAATAGAAGGAGGAATCCCCCATGAAGAAATGGCTTATCCTGTGTATGGCAATGGTCCTGTCTCTGGCCCTCCTGGCCGGGTGTGACTCTGCCGATCCCAACAACCCTTACGGACAGGAGCCCGCTCCTGCCACCAACTCGGAGTCGGAGGACGAGAGTACCTCTGCCGTTCCTTTCTTCTTTGAAGTGTAAGGAGAAGCAAAACCGCCCCGGCAGCGTTGGCTGCCGGGGCGGTTTCCTATGTTTGGCTTCGTATGAGAAGAACCCTTCGTGTCACGGGCGCGGGAGAATCAATCCTGATCCACGATGATGCCGTAGCCGCCGTCGTTGCGCTTGTAGACCACGGAGAAGGCGCCGCCCTCATCCTCGTTGCGGAAGGCAAAGAAGGTGTGGCCCACCAGGTTCATCTGGAGGATGGCCTCGTCCACGTTCATGGGACGGAAGAAGAAGCGCTTGGTGCGCACCAGCTGGTAGCTGGGCTCCTCGTCTGCGTCCACGTCAGGGACGAAAAAGGCGTCGTTGGGCTGGTCAAAGGCCCCTTTCCGCAGACGCTTCTCCAGGCGGGATTTGTTCTTGCGCAGCTGACGCTCGATGGAGGCCACGGCGGCGTCGATGGAGACGAACATATCAGAGGTGCTCTCCGCCACCCGGATCACGGTGGCGCCGGAGCGAATGGTCACCTCCAGATTGTTCCGGCCCTTTTCCACGCTAAAGACGATGGAGGCCTCCGGCTCGGTCTGGAAATACCGGTCCAACTTTCCGATCTTCTTTTCCGCATAGGTGTGCACACGGTTGGGGATGTTCACTTTCTTGTCGGTAAAGGTGAATTTCATGGATGTCAGCTCCTTTCGTAGGGGCAAGGGTGGGGGGAGTTCCCCTCCCTTACGTTCACAGTATACCATAGACTTCCTAAAAAGTCACCAGGTTTTGTGAAAAAAAGAGAAGTAACTTTCCCAGGACCCTTCGACAGGGTTCGACCGGAGCCACCCTTGACCACTGGGAAAAAATGGGATACCATAAAAGACGGCGGAAGGTGTTGTCCGTCATGACATCGTTCATTCCATTCTCCTGCTTTTGCGCCTCCCGTTTGGGGAGGCGCCTTTCTTCTGCCTGGGGACAAAAAAGCCCTGGCCGGGGGGAGAAACCCGGCCAGGGCAGGGGAAGTTAGTTGGAAGCGGTGTCGGGGTCCACATCGTCCCCCCAGAGCATGTTCTTGCGCAGCTCGGCGCCCACGGTCTCCATGGGGTGCTGGGCCAGCAGGGCACGCTTGGAGTTGAAGAAGGTGCGGCCATTCTTGTTCTCGGCGATCCACTTGCCGGCGAAGGTGCCGTCCTGGATGTCCCGGAGCACGGCCTTCATGTTGGCCTTGGTCTCCTCATAGGGGAGCACCCGGGTGCCGGAGACGTACTCGCCGTACTCGGCGGTGTCGGAGATGGAGTAGTTCATCATGGCCACGCCGCCCTTGTTGATCAGGTCGATGATGAGCTTCATCTCGTGGATGCACTCGAAATAGGCGTTTTCCGGCTCATAGCCTGCTTCCACCAGGGTCTCGAAGCCCAGTTTCATGAGCTCCACCACGCCGCCGCAGAGGACAGCCTGCTCGCCGAAGAGGTCGGTCTCGGTCTCGTCGTGGAAGGTGGTCTCCATGATGCCGGCCCGGGCGCCGCCGATGCCGGCGATGTAGGCCAGGGCGATGTCATAGGCCTTGCCGGTGGCGTTCTGCTCCACAGCCACCAGGCAGGGCACACCCTTGCCGGCGACATACTGGCTGCGGACGGTGTGGCCGGGGCCCTTGGGGGCTGCCATGAACACGTCCACGTCAGCGGGGGGCTGGATCTGCTGATACCGGATATTGAAGCCGTGGGCAAAGGCGATGGCCTTGCCGGCGGTGAGGTAGGGGGCAATGTCCTTCTTGTACATATCGGCCTGATTCTCATCGTTGATGAGGATCATGATGATGTCGGCGGCCTGGGTGGCCTCGGCGACGGTCATCACCTGGAAGCCGTCCTTCTCGGCCACGGGCCAGGACTTGCCGCCCTTGCGCAGGCCGATGATGACGTCACAGCCGGAGTCCCGGAGATTCTGAGCGTGGGCGTGACCCTGAGAGCCGTAGCCGACGATGGCAATCTTCTTGCCGTTTAACTGGTTTAAGTCACAGTCCTTCTCATAATACATCTTTGCCATAATTAAATTCTCCTTTTTCCTTGGTGTCTTCGTCAATGGTGTATTTTCCACGTTCCAGGGCGATCATGCCGGTGCGCACCAGTTCCACGATGCCGAACTCCGCCAGCAGTTCCTGCACGGCGTCGGTTTTCTTCTCGTCGCCGATGACGGAGAGGGTCAGGGTTTCTTTGGACACATCGATGATGGAGCCCCGGAAAATGTTGGCAATTTGGATGATCTCATTCTTGTCGTCGCTGTTTTTGGCCCGCACTTTGTACAGGATCAGCTCGCGGCGGATGGAATGGTTGGGGTTGAGCAGCTTGACCGAGTGGACGGGGACCATCTTGGCCAGCTGGTTGCACATAAGGTTGGTCTGGTTCTGGTTGGCCAGGACCTCAATGGTCATGCGGGAGATGGCGGGGTTGTCGGTGGCGCCCACCGCCAGGGACTCCACGTTGAACCCCTTGCGGGAGAACAGCCGGGACACCTGGGACAGAACGCCCGCTTCGTTGTCCACCAGAACGGACAGGGTGCGCAGTTTCACTTCTTCCATGACGCTACCTCCTTAGTTGACCAAGAACTCGGTGATGTGGGTGCCGCCGTTGACCATGGGCCGGACCAGCTCTTTCTCTTCGATGTTGCAGTCCACCACATAGCCCAGGCCCTTTTCCTGCTCAGCCAGGGCCTCCTGGATGGCGGCCTCCAGTTCCTCCAGGGTGTTGACCCGGGCGCCTTTGAGGCCGTTGGCGTTGGCCAGCTTCACGAAGTCAGGGCCCCGCTCGGTGATGGTCTGGCTGTAGCGGCAGTCGTAGATGAGCTCCTGCCACTGGCGGACCATGCCCAGACGGTGGTTGTTAAAAATGAAGGTGATGATGGGAGCTTTGTAGAACTCCTCGGTGGAAAGCTCGTTGCAGTTCATCCGGAAGGAGCCGTCCCCGGTGATGTGGATCACCGTCTTCTCGGGGTTGCCCAGCTTGGCGCCGATGGCGGCCCCCAGGCCGAAGCCCATGGCCCCAAACCCGCCGGAGGTGAGCAGCTGGCCGGGATAGTCAAAGCGGAAGTGCTGGATGGCCCACATCTGGTGCTGGCCCACGTCGGTGGCCACGATGGAGTCATCGGGGCACAGCCGGGCGATGGTGTTCAGGATCTGCTTGGGGGTCAGGTGGGCGGCGTCCTCCTCATAGGCGGTTTCCGTGGGGAAGGAGAAGACGTACTGCTTCCACTCGCTGTGGTCGTACTGGGGGACCTTCCGGTTGAGCAGCTCCAGCACCTGCTTGGCGTTGCCGATGATGTGGTGGTCGGTCTCCACGTTTTTGTTGATCTCCGCCCGGTCGATGTCAATCTGGACAATTTTGGCCTGGCGGGCGAAGGTGGCCGGCTTCAGAGCCACCCGGTCAGAGAACCGGCAGCCCACGGCGATGAGCAGGTCGCACCCGTCGCAGGCCATGTTGGAGGCCTTGGACCCGTGCATGCCGATCATGCCGGTGGACAGGGGGTCCCGTCCCGGGATGCCGCCGGCACCCATGAGGGTGATGGCCACCGGCGCGTCAAGCCGCCGGGCGAACTCCTGGAACTCCTTGTGGGAGCGGCTGCGCACCACGCCGCCGCCGCAGATGAGCATGGGCTTTTTGGACTGGGCGATCATGTCCACCAGTTTGTTCACGTCTTCCTGGTTGGGCTCGGGCATTTTCAGGCTGCTGGTGCGGGCCCGCTGGACCAGCTTGGCCAGCCGGCCGGAGGAGGTGTGCTTCTCCCGGGGAAGGTACTCATAGTCGGCCTTTTCTGCGGTGACATTCTTCACAATGTCGATGAGCACCGGGCCGGGCCGGCCGCTGCGGGCGATGGCGAAGGCCTCCCGCACGATGTCGGCCAGGGTGTTCACGTCCCGCACCAGGTAGGTGCACTTGGTGATGGGCATGGCGATGCCGGTAATGTCCACCTCCTGGAAGGCGTCCCGGCCGATGAGGTTCTGGGTGACGTTGCAGGTGATGAACACCACGGGGGACGAGTCCATGTAGGCTGTGGCGATGCCGGTGGTGAGGTTGGTAGCGCCAGGGCCGGAGGTGGCCAGGCAAACCCCCACCTTACCGGTGGACCGGGCATACCCGTCGGCCGCGTGGGAGGCCCCCTGCTCGTGGGCAGTCAGGATGTGGGTGATGCGGTCCTTGTAGCGGTACAGTTCGTCGTAGACGTTCAGGATGGTGCCGCCAGGGTAGCCGAACACCAGGTCGACCCCCTGCTCCAACAGGCATTCCATCAAGATTTTGGCACCTGTCATTTCCATGCTGTTTCCTCCTCTTTTCTATTGTTGGTTTCCCTCGGAACAACAAAAAAGCTCCGTGGTCTTTCACGTACCAAACGTTAAAACCACAGGAGCTTGTCGGTTCTCCGCAAATTCTGCTGTGCAAAGGCCCCCGCCAGCGGGATGGGCTCCCTCAACCTTGGGCTGCCATTGCGTACTGCATTCTGGGCATAACATTTGGCATTATTTCCGGTACTACGACGCGGCGTAGTACCCCAATAATGCTGACAGCCAGGGTGTGCAGTTCTACAAAAAACACGCGCATGGTCAAAGCCTCACTATGGGCCCCACGGAGTGGGGGAGATTCCTTTACTGCCCTTCACGATAGCACTTCCCCTATGGCCTGTCAATCATTTTTTTCGTTTTTTTTCAAATTGTTTTTTGGGAAGGGACAGGAGTTTGTCCGTTTGTCAACCTTGACAATCTCTCTTCACCAATTTGTTTCGATGGCCTGGAGTTTTTCGTACAGGTCCCGGTTTACCGGCACCGCCATGCCGTAAAACTCCGCCAGCTGGATCACCTGGCCGGCGAAGGCCTCCACCTCGGTCTTTCGGTGGGCCAGCACGTCTTGGGCCATGGAGGGCAGGGACTCGGGGTTGAGCCCGTCCACCACCGCCAGGTAGGCGGTCCGGTCCTTCTGGGTCACCAGGACGCCCTGGCAGGCCCCCACCTTCCGGGCCTCGTCCATGGCGGCCACCATGGCATCCCGGGCCGGGCCAGGGGACTGGACCCCGCCGTAGGGGCAGCCATAGGCGGCGCACACCTGGTTGACCCCCACGTTGAGCATGAACTTGCACCACATCCGGTGGAGGATGTCCGCCTCCTTCACCACGTCCAGGTCCATCTGGGACAGGAGGGCATGGGCGGCCTCCAGCTTCTCCCCCCGGTCAAAGTAGTCCTCCTCCGGCAGGCCCAAAAAGAGGGTGCCCCCGTGGGTGTAGGTCAGGCGGCTGCCCTCCCGCACGGCGTCCATCCCCTGGGCCACGGCGTAGAGGACCTTCTCCGGGCCGAAGGTCTGGGAGAGGGCCTCCTCACTGGTGACGCCGTTGAGCAGGGAGAGGATCACCGTCTCCTCCCCCACATAGGGGGCGGCCAGGGCCATGGCCGCCTCCAGATCCGGGGCCTTCACGGCGAACAGCAGCAGCTGGGCCGGGCCCTCCAGATGGTCTGTGACCTGAAACTGGCAGGGTTCCCCGTTGCACCAGGCCTCCTCTTGGCGGAGCCGGTTCAACCGCTCCCCCTCCGCCAGAAACGTCACCTTATCCGGGCCCAAGCACTGGGTGAGGGCGTGGCCGTAAAGAATGCCCAGGGCGCCCCGGCCCACAATGGTCACCTGTTCCATAGTTTCGTTCCCTTCCTTCCCTAGGTTTTGCCCCCGCTTCGGCGCTGCCTCGGCGGAGGAATCTGATTTCCCGACTATTTTACCACAAATTTCCTCTGACGCAAACGGGAATCTGCCCCAGGGGTTCGGGGCCTTTCCATTTCTCCGTTCTCGTGGTATACTGAGGGGAAGTTTTTGCCCGTTTTTGGGTTCTTTTTCCCGGATTTTCAAAAAAAGTTCACCCTTTTTTCTGACCTTTGTTCTAGGATAGATACGACAGAAAAGGAGATTGCACCATGGCGAATCCACTTCAGACCCTCCGGGATCGGATGGCCGAGTACCATATAGACGCCTATCTCATCCCCACCGCCGACTTTCACGGCAGCGAGTATGTGGGGGACCACTTCGCCTGCCGGCGGTATGTCTCCGGCTTCACCGGCTCCGCGGGCACCCTGCTGGTCTTTCCCCACTGGGCGGGGCTGTGGACCGATGGGCGCTACTTCCTCCAGGCAGAGGCCCAGCTCCAGGGGTCCGGCATCCGCCTGATGAAAATGGGCCAGCCCGGGGTGCCCACCATCGAGGGGTTCCTCCGGTCCAGCCTTCAGCCCGGCCAGACCTTGGGGTTTGACGGCCGGTGCGTGGATGCCCGGACGGGCCGGCGGTACCACCAGCTGACCAAGCAGCTGGGGGCCAAGATGAACCACGAACGGGACCTGGTGGGGGAGATCTGGCCGGACCGCCCGCCCCTCTCCGCCCAGCCGGCCTGGCTGCTGGAGGAGGCCTACGCCGGCCTGTCCCGGGAGGAGAAGCTCCGGCAGGTCCGGGGGGACCTGGCCGCCCAGGGGGCGGAGGTCCTCCTCCTCACTACCCTGGAGGACATCGGCTGGCTCCTGAACCTGCGAGGGGGGGACATTGCGTGCACCCCCGTGGTGCTGGCCTACCTGGCCCTCACCCAGGAGGGGTGCCTTCTCTTTGCCCAGGGGGCGGCCTTTTCCCCAGAGGTGCTGGCGGCGTTGGAGGCCGACGGGGTGTCCCTGCGGCCCTATGAGGGAATCTATGACTATGCCCGCCGCCTGGCCCAGGGCCAGACGGTGATGCTGGACACCCGGCGAGTGAGCACCACCCTGCTCACCAGCATTCCCACCGGGGTGACCCTGCGGGACCGCCCCAACCCCACGGAACTCCGCCGGGCCATCAAGAACCCGGTGGAGCAGACCAACCTCCGCCAGGCCCACCTGGCCGACGGCATCGCCCTGACCCGGTTCATGTATTGGGTGAAAACCCAGGCCGGCGTCCCCGGCCTCACCGAACTGTCCGCAGCGGATCAGCTGGAGGCCTTCCGCCGGGCCGATCCCCACTACCGCCAGCCCAGCTTTGACCCCATCCTGGCCGCCGGGGATCACAGCGCCGTGATCCACTATTCCCCCACCCCGGCCAGTGACCGGCCCATCCCCGCCCAGGGTTTCCTCCTGGCAGACACCGGGGGGCACTATGACACCGGCACCACCGACTGCACCCGGACCTATGCCCTGGGGGAACTGACCCACCAGCAGAAGGTGTGCTACACCGCCGTCCTCCAGGGGAACCTGGCCCTGGCCGATGCGGTTTTCCCCGCCGGGTGCCCTGGCTCTGTGCTGGACTATGCCGCCCGGCAGCCCCTGTGGGCCCGGGGGCTGGACTTTAACCACGGCACCGGCCACGGGGTGGGGTACCTCCTCAGCGTCCACGAGGGGCCCCAGAGCATCCGCTGGCGCGCCGCCGGGGGCCGGGAAACCCCGCTGGCCCCGGGGATGGTCACCTCCAACGAGCCGGGGGTTTACTTTGACGGGGACTATGGCATCCGCCTGGAAAACCTGCTCCTGTGCGTGGAGAAGGCCTTCCCCACCGGGGACTTCCTGGGGTTTGAGACCCTCACCCTCACCCCCTTCGATGTAGACGCCATCCTGCCCGAGCAGCTCTCCCCCCGGGAGAAGGCGCTGCTCAACGCCTACCACGCCCAGGTGTACCAGGCCATCGCCCCCCACCTGCCCCCCCAGGAGGCGGCCTGGCTGGAAACGGCCACCCGTCCCCTGTAACCCATCACCCTCAACCGCAAAGGAGGCCCTGCCATGCCCGCTACCACATCCCCCCGCTCCCACGCGGCCCCCAAACGGGCAGCGCCCCGCCGCAAGCCGCCCCAGCGGCGGCGGAAGGGGAAGAAGCCCGATCTCATCCGCATCCTGATCCCCGTCCTGGCCCTGGTGGTGGTTGTAGGCATCGTGGTCAACCTCACCGGGGGAGACCAGATGACCAAGCTGGCCCGGGACCGGACCCCCTATTGGGTGGACAAGCAGATCATCGCCATCAACGGCACCGGCCGCCGGGGGGAGAAGATCGAAGGGGTCACCGATATCGCCATCCACTACACCGGCAATCCCGGCACCACCGCCCAACAGAATCACGACTTCTATGACCAGCCGGAGACGGAGGTGAGTTCCCACTTCCTCATCGGCCTGGAGGGGGAGGTTATCCAGTGCATCCCCCTGGACGAGAAGTCCTCCGCCACCAACCAGCGCAACAACGACACCCTCTCCATTGAGGTCTGCCACCCCGACGCCACGGGCCAGTTCACCCAGGCCAGCTACGACTCCCTGGTGCGCCTGACCGCCTGGCTGTGCGACTACTGCGACATCGGCCGGGACCGGGTGATCCGCCACTACGACGTGACGGAGAAGCTCTGCCCCCTCTATTTTGTGGACCACCCAGAGGCTTGGGAGCAGTTTAAGGCCGATGTGGCGGCCTACTGAGGCGGGCTGTCTCTGGCGTATCGGCAGGTGGTCCTGTTGGGACCGGCGCAGGTTAGCACCTGCGAGGTGGGTTCCCGCCCGGTCCCGGGCGGGG
>HHCFC01400__coassemble_1306_pt1 | contig 33352 bp, 31 predicted proteins | sample HHCFC01400__metabat2_high_PE_020 | metagenome-assembled genome bin HHCFC01400
TATACCCAGCCCACTAAGTGGCCTTGCCCTTTGAAAGGAGTCATCTCTCATGACCATAAAGCATCGCCGCATTATAATTGGCATTCTTATCGCCGCTGTTGCAATTTTAGTAGGTGTTCTGCTCTCACACACAGCACAGAACAGGCCCGCCCTCACCCCAACACCTACATTTATCATCTCCACCCCTGTGGGCTTCCTTCTCTCCCAGGACACTCCCACCTCTGAGGACGGATTGGACGGGACCTTCTCCATCCGGACCGGCAGCTGGGACCTGAACGCCGGCACGTTCCAATATGAGGAAACCCCTGTTCTGGAGACCACCGGCCCGGAACGGGATATCGAACTATTCCATTGGAACGGCACAGACCAATACATCGTAGGAGACCAGGAAACCGTAACCGCTGCCTCGGATAACACCCAACTGACCTCCTGGGGCCCCCTTTATGATGACAGCCGCGTCTGTTGGGGGCCGGGGTACCGGCTTTTGGTCTCCCTGGACAATCCCGCCCAGATCACCCTGGAACGGGAAGACACCGATCCCGTCACCGTCACCCTCCCCGATCCCCGGGAGGACTTGCCCCTGGATGAGCTGTTCTCCTTTGGGCATATCTTGGAAGGGGACCAACTGACGCTGGCCTACGGTGCCCTTCTCACCGTGGAAGGCGGTCAGGAGGACCTGTTGCTTACCGCCACGGTGGATCTATCCACCCAACAGGTGCAGTGGTCCAACCCTACTACGGTTCCGCAGGAGTACGTACGAACCCTATTCTATCCGTACAATGTATACTACCCCATTCTGGACCAGAAACTCTATTTCTCCACCGGAGAGTCCGCCGCCTACTTTGACCTGTCCACCCAAACCTTTACCGTCCTGGAGGACCTTCCCGAACAACTGGACAGCCTCTTCCCTGGGATAAAGCGGACATACTATTCCTTTAGCAACGAAACCGCTCCCGCAGAACCCATGGGGGCCACAGAAGAGGTGGCCATCTTTGGCTTCCTATACGAGGGCCGCAATGTCTGGGTCGCCCTCCGGGATGACCAGGTGCTGGGGGTGTTGGAACAGTCCCTGGAGAACAACACCATCACCTGCTATGACAGCGCGTTCCAGCAGACCAGCCAAGTGGAACTGCCCTTCTCCCTGTACAACCTCCAGCCCCAGGCCTCTGTCACGCCGTTCCCCATTTAAGGCCATGCTTGGGTTGGCCTCCTGCCGCAGCTTACGTGCAGCAAATCTTCCCCTTTCTTAAGCCTTTCTTAAGTTTCCCCCAAACCCCTTGCGAAACCGCCGCCCCTCTGCCACAATGCAGGCAGAGGGGCGGTAGACTTTGCAAAATGTAAACTTTCTGTAAACACCCCATTTCCCCTGTCACAAATCCCCCCTTTTCGACGTTATAGATAGTAGAACCTCGATCTGAAAACCAGATGGTCCCCGCCTCGGTGGCCAAGTCTCTGTATGCATAATCGAATTTCCCGGTGTCAACCCGTGGTTCCGTAAGGTGGTGCCCCATGCAAACACGTCCCGCTCTGCTCCTGGTGCTGGTTCTGGCCCTGCTGGCCACCGGCTGTGCCAACCGTCCCAACCTCTCTTCGGGGATAACGACAGAGACCGTCCTCTCCCTGCCTCCGGACTTGGAGGTCCCGGCGGGGGACACGGCCTTGCTGTATCCCCTCTCCGCCAGCCCCGAAGGGGCCAAGGCCCAGGTGGAGGCCCTGGTGGGCCAGCCCCTGGGGGAGGGGGAGCCGGGGGTGTCGGGCACCCTCTATTCCCTGGGACAGGCCACGGTGACCATCGACCAGGACACCGGCTACTGGACCTACGAGACGGGGCAGGACATCTTCTCCGTGGATCCATCTGCCCTCCCGCCTCCCCTCTCCGATGCCCAGGCCCAGGCCATCGCCCTGGACTACCTCCAGACCCACGGCCTGTGGTCCGGGCCCATGGCCAGCGTAGGGGTCGGCCCCATCACCAGCGGGGAGACCGGCGGGGACACCATCCTGGGCAAGAACGTCTACTGCTTCCCCGCCGTGGACGGAGCCCCGGTGGAGGGGGTCTTCCGGATCGTGGTCACCCTGGACCCCACGGGGAAGGTGGTTACGGTCCACCACCTGGCCGCCCAGCCCGGGCAGCCGCGGGAGGTCCCCCTGAAATCCCGGGCCCAGCTGGCATCGGACCTGGCCCGGGGGAACTACTCTTCCAACCTCTACCAAACCCTCACCGACCCGGTGGTGGAGACCTGCACCCTCCGGCTCTACGCCGACGCCACCCCGGTGGAGGGGCAGACCTACCTCTACCCCGTCTACGTCCTCACCGGCCATGGGACCATGCCGGATGGGACCACCGAGTGGTTTGAGGTCATCGTGGACGCCCAAGCCTAATGCTTTTTTCTGGTTCCTCCCTGTTTTGCGCCCCCGGCGCGGCTGTTTGCCGCACCGGGGGCCTTTGCCTTTTTTCAAAAAATTTTCCGTCCGCCCTATCTTTTTCCCCCGCTCCCCCGTTATACTGGGTGGAACGCGCGATTCCACCGCTCAGAAAGGAGGGAAGAACCATGGACCCAGATGCCGGCCTGATCCGCCGGATGAACCAGGGGGACGACGAGGCCATCGAGGCCTTCGTCCGAAAGTACTACCCCCAGATCCTGGGGTACTGCTGCTACCATCTCCGCCACCGCCAGGACGGGGAGGACGTCACCCAGGAGACCTTCGCCCGGTTCTTCGCCTCCCTGGACCGGTACCGCCACTATGGCAAGGCGGCCAACTATCTCTACGTCATCGCCGGCAACCTCTGCCGGGACCACCTCCGCCGCCGGCAGGAGCTCCCCCTGGAGGACCTGCCCCAGGAGGAGGCCCCGCCCGCCGACTGGGACACCCGCCTGGACCTGGAAGCCGCCTTCCGGGCCCTGCCGGAGGAGATCCAGGCCGTGGCCGTCCTCTGCCTGCTCCAGGAGCGCAAGCAGCGGGAGGCCGCCAAGATCCTGGGCATCGGCCTGCCCCTGGTGAAGTACCGGCTCCGCCGGGCCAGAGAACTGCTGGCCCAATCTTTGGGAAAGGAGGCCCTTCCATGAAACCATCCCGACCAACCATCCCCACCCCCCAGCCCCGGGAGGAGGCCGTCCAGGCTGCGGTGCAGGCCGCCACCCTGGCCTTCCACCGGCGGGAGGCTGCCCGCCCCCTGGCCCCCCTGGAATTTCTCCGCCAGCAGAGCCACTTCCTCCGGAAGCGGTGGTGGGCCCTGCAGGGCGGGGTGCTCCTGCTGCTGTGGTGGGTCCTCCAATCCGCCGGCACCACCGGGGAGGCCCAGCGGGCCATGGGCACCCTGGCCCCCCTCTTCGTGGTTCTGGTGCTGCCGGAACTGTGGAAGAACCGGGCCAACGGGGCCCTGGAGGTGGAGTGTACCGCCTACTACTCCCTGCGGCAGGTGTACGCCGCCCGGCTGGTGCTCTTCGGCCTGGCGGACCTGGCGCTGCTGACGGGGTTCTTCTCCGTGGCCCTGCTCACCGGCCGGGCCACCTGGGAGGGGCTCATCCTCCACTTCCTGCTGCCCTTCCTGGTCACCGGGTGCATCTGCCTGCGCACCCTGTCCTGCCGGCGGATGGGAGCGGTGTACGCCGCCCTCCCCCTCTCCCTGGTGTGGACGGCGGTGTGGGTGTGCATCCTCCTCAACGACCCGGTCTACCAGCTGATCTCCCGGCCGGTGTGGCTGGGGATGCTGGTGCTGGCGGCGGTGTACTTCTGCTACGCCATCGGAAAACTGCAAACCCACTGCGAAACCCTTTGGGAGGGAACCACCTCATGGCTTTGATCCTCGACGGTCTCACCAAGACCTTTCAATCCTTCCCCGCCGTGAACAACCTCACCTGCACCTTCGACACCGGGGTGTACGGCCTTCTGGGGGTCAACGGCGCGGGAAAAACCACCCTCTTGCGGATGCTCTGCACCCTCCTCACCCCCACGGCGGGGAGCGTCACCTGGGAGGGGCAGGACATCTTCACCCTGGGCCCGGCCTACCGGAACCTGCTGGGCTACCTGCCCCAGGAGTTTGGGTTTTACCCCGACTTCACCGTGGAGGACTACCTGCTCTACATCGCCTGCCTCAAGGGCCTGCGCCCTGCCACCGCCAAGCGGCGGACGGAAACCCTGCTGCGGCAGGTGGGCCTGCACCCGGTCCGCCGGCAGAAGATGAAGCGCCTGTCCGGGGGCATGAAGCGCCGGGCGGGCATCGCCCAGGCCATGCTCAACGACCCCAAGGTCCTCATCCTGGACGAGCCCACCGCCGGCCTGGACCCCAAGGAGCGCATCCGCTTCCGGAACCTCATCAGCGAGCTGGCGGAGGACCGGCTGGTGATCCTGTCCACCCACATCGTCTCCGACGTGGAGTACATCGCCGGGGAGATCCTTCTGCTCAAGGAGGGGACCCTGGTCCAGCAGGGGGCGGTACAAGACCTGCTGGCCGCCGCCCCCACCCGAGTGTGGACCTGCCTGGTCCCCCGGGAGGCCGCCCACCACTTCCTGACCCACCACCTGGTGGCCAACGTGAAAACCCTGCCCCAGGGCACCCAGCTGCGCATCCTCTCCCCCACACCCCCCACCCCAGAGGCGGTGCCGGCGGAGATGACCTTGGAGGACCTCTTCCTCCACCACTTCGGGGAGAAGGGAGGGGACGGCCTTGCTGAAATTTGAACTCCAAAAGATCCTGGGCCGCCCCAGCGGGAAAGCCGCCCTGGTGGTGCTGGCGGCGGCCATCCTGCTGACCACCTTCTTTGCCTGCAACGTCCGCTATGTGGACCAGGCCGGCCAGACCCACACCGGCCCTGCCGCCGCCCGCCAGCTGCGCCAGCAGCAGAAGACCTGGGCGGGGGTGCTGGACGAGGCCATGCTCCGCCAGGTCCTCCAGACCCACCAGGAGGTCCAGGCCTCCCCCGAGGCCCAGTCAGAGGACGTCACCCAGCAGAACATGGCCTACCACCAGATGCAGGCCTATGAGGTTCTCCGGGACCTCATCAACCAGGCCTACGCCTCTGACTTCCAGACCTACGACTACTTCACCATGGATGCCGTGACCCCGGACCAGGCCCCGGCCTTCTACCCCAACCGGGTCCGCCTGCTCCAGGACTGGCTGGCGGAGAACCCTGACCGCTTCTCCCCCGCCCAGGCAGACTACCTGGCGGCCCAGTACCAGTCCCTGGAGGCCCCCTTCTCCGTGGACTATGTAACCGGCTGGCAGCAGTTCTATGACTATGCCCCCACGGTTAGTATGCTCACCTGCCTCATCGCCTGCTTTCTGGTGGCGGGGATCTTCTCCCAGGAGGGGACGCTGCGGGCGGAGGCCGTTTTCTTCGCCACCCGCCACGGCCGGGGCCGGGGGACGGGGGCCAAGATCGGGGCGGGGCTTCTCCTGCTGACCTTGCTCTACTGGTGGGCCTTCCTGGTCTTTGCCGGGCTCACGTTGGGCCTATTGGGGGCAGATGGGGGCAGCTGCCCGGTGCAGGTGATCCACTGGAAGTCCTTCTACTCCCTCACCTTGGCCCAGGGGGGCCTGCTCATCGCCCTGGGGGGCTGGCTGGGCACGGTGGTGCTGGGTCTGGTCACCATGGCCGTGTCCGCCAAGACGGGGTCTGTGGCCCTGGCGGCCATCCTCCCCTTCGCCTTGCTCTTTCTCCCGGCCCTGCTGCTGAACAGTGAACACGCCCTGGTAAGCCAAATCCTGGGCCTGCTGCCGGACCAGCTGCTCCAGCTCAACCGGGTCTTTACCTACTTCAACCTCTACCAGGCAGGGGATGCCGTGGCGGGGGCCTGCCCCCTCCTCTTCGCCCTCTACGTGCCCCTTGCCCTGGTGCTGATCCCCTTGCTGTATCAGAGCTACCGACGCAAATCCCTACGCTAAACAGAACGGATAAGGAGCCCATCATGTACCCACAGAGAACCCGGGCCCGTGCCCGATCCCGGCGGCGGAGACGCCGCTGGCCCCTCTTCCTGCTGGTCTTTGCCATCGCCTTGTGTGCCCTGGGGGCCAGCCAGCTGGGTTTCGGCCAGATGCACCGGCTGAAAACCGCCGACCTGCCCGACTGGGTGGACCAGCAGATCATCCCCGTCAACGGCGCCGCCCGCCGGGGGGAGACCATGCGGCGGGTCACCGACATTGCCATCCACTACGTGGGCAACCCCGGCACCTCCGCCCAGGCCAACCGGAACTACTTCGCCCAGCCGGACACCCAGGTGAGCGCCCACTTCCTCATCGGCCTGGAGGGGGAGGTCATCCAGTGCATTCCCCTGAACGAAAAGTCCTCCGCCACCAACGACCGCAACCGGGACACCATCTCCATCGAGGTCTGCCACCCCGACGCCACGGGGCAGTTCACCCAGGCCAGCTATGATGCCCTGGTACGCCTCACCGCCTGGCTGTGCGACACCGCCGGCATCGGCCGGGACCAGGTGATCCGCCACTACGACGTCACCGGCAAACTCTGCCCCCTGTACTTCGTGGAGCACGAGGAGGCGTGGACGCAGTTCTTGGCGGATGTGGCGGCCTACTGAGGCCGGGGCCGCGCCCGGCTTTGCCGGGCGGGCCTCCTCTGCCGAAATCGGCAGGTGGTCCTGTCGGGACCGGCGCAGGTTAGCACCTGCAAGGTGGGTTCCCGCCCGGTCCCGGGCGGGGGAGCGGCGGGGTACTGCGTACCCTTTGGGTGGGCGGGGCTCTTCCGAAGCCTCGGGGCGCAGCGCCCCGTTGCCCCGCCTGCCCGGCGGGGGTCCCCATTTCTCCCGAGAAATGGGGAGAAAGAGGGCCGGGGCTCCGCCCCTGGACCCCACTTTTTATAGCCGCTCGTTGCCACTCGCTGGTTTTTGGGATTGTTATTTCTGATTCGTTTGAGGGGCTATTTCCTCCGGTATCCTAAAACCGATTTGGGACGCATTTTCGAGTAAAAAATATGCTGAAAAAGCATTTTGCAAAAGAAAGTCTCCAAATCAGGGTACGGACATGGGTACCGTAATAGCCCCGCCACCGGGACAATGTGGCACGACCGCCAAAACGAGCGAGCGAGCAGCGAGCGGGCCCTAAGCCAGGGGGGGCGGGGGGGCATCCCCCCGCGACTCTTTGCGTCCGGGCTTTCTCTAGAGAAAGCCTGGATCCCCCGCCCGGGACCGGGCGGGAAACCACCTCACAGGTCTGGACCTGCGATGGTCCCAACGAGACCACCTGCCGCCTCAGTGGGGCCCCCGCCCCCAGGCGCGTCGGCCACAGTAGACATCCCCCGCCCCGTGGTGTATCCTAAAGGAAACACCGAAAGGAGCCCCGCCTATGCTTGACTTCCCCTACTGTAAGCTGGAGATCTTCCTCCCCCCATCCCACCTGGAGGCTGTCCAGGCGGCCCTGCGTCAGGCCGACGCCGGGCACATCGGTCGGTACGACAGCTGTTTGTCCTACCACCCCGTCACCAGCTGCTGGCGGCCCCTGGAGGGGACCCACCCCTACCTGGGCACCCCCGGCCAGGTGAGCCAGGAGGCCGAACTCAAAGTGGAGGTCACCTGCCGGACCGAGGAGGTGGACCAGATCATCGCCGCGGTGAAAGCCGCCCACCCCTATGAGGAGCCGGTGATCAACGCCATCCCCCTCTTCCGCACCAGTTTTTGACGTCCCAGACAGTCCAACAGCCCCAAGGCACGGAAACCCATCCCATGCCTTGGGGCTGTTTCTTCTTGTTCGGAGACGCTTTTGCGGGAATCACTCCGCGGTGGCCTGGGCCAGCACTTGGGCAGCCACGGAACCGGCCACCCGGGCCCCGGCGCTGCCGTTTTCCACCAGGACCACGAAGGCCAAGGGGTGGTCAGGATCGTCGATGAACCCGGCGAACCAGGCGTGGGGCTCCGCACCCCCGCCCACCTCAGCGGTACCCGACTTGGCGCACACCGCCAGGTCGCCAAACTGGCTCTGGCCATACTCGGTGACCACGTTGTTGCGCATCATCTCTTTCAGGCGCTGGCAGGTCTCTGCGCTGTAGGTCTCATAGGTGTCCTTCCCGTCGGGCAGGGCGGCGGGGAGGGAAGTGCCGCCGATGGTCTCGCTGCCCACCAGGTTGGGCACCACGGCCTCGCCCTCGTTGGCGATGCTCCCCATAAAGGCCAGCAGGGAGCAGGGGTTCACCAGGTCCTTGTCCTGGCCCACCCCGGACCAGCCCAGGTAGGCGCTGCCGTCCTCCTCCGCCACAAAGCTGCCGGCGGCGGTGGAGATGCCGTTGACATTCAGGGAGTCCAGCAGGCCCGCCTGCTCCACGTACTTGGCCAGGGTGCTGCCCCCCAGCTCCATGGCCAGGGTAGCGTAAGCCCCGTTGCAGGAGCAGGCCAGGCACTGGTTGATGTCCATGTCCGCCCCGTGGGCATAGGGGCAGGTGATCACATCGCCCCCCACCTCCAGGCTGCCGGTGCAGGTGTAGCGGAACTGGTCCAGGTCATCCTTCTCCTCAATGGCCGCGGCGGTGGTAATGATCTTAAACACCGAGCCGGGGGGGTAGGTGCTGGAGAAGAAGCGGTTTAAGTACACCCCTTCATAGGCGGAATTCTCGTTGACATCCGACGGGGGATTGTTGGGGTCATAGGAGGGGGAACTGACCAGGCACTTGATGTCCCCGGTGGTGTAGTCGTACACCGCCACCACCCCTTTGTGGCCGTTGAGGGCGGCGTAAGCCGTTTCATTCAGGGAGGCATCCAAGGTCAGGTGCACATCGTGGCTGCCCAGGGCGGTGCCGGTGATGGGGTTGTACCCCGTGAGCCGGTCGGAGAGCACCGAGCGCAGAGAAGTGCCGAAGTTCTGGTCCCCCACCAGGTGGAGGGTAGCCACCCGGGTGGCGCGGTTTTCCGCGTACTCCCCCGTCTCTCCGTTGTAGAGGAGGACGCCATTGGTGTCATAGATGGCGCCGGAGTTGTAGTACTGGGACCCGAAGAAACCCACCCATTCGTCCCCTTTCCACAGCCACTGCACCAGGAAGAATACCATCCCTGCGGCAAAGGCAGCGGCCAGGACCAGGGCGATGATGGTCCGTCGTTTCAGTCGTTTCATGGGCGTCTCCCCCTTTCTGTCCGGCGGCTCTCCCCGGTGCGGGGCCGGCCGGTGAGGGGATCCTCCCCTTCCGGCCAGAGGGGCCCGTCAATCAGGTCGTCCCAACTGCCCGGGTCCCGGGCCAAATCCTCCCGCCCTGGGGGCGCGCCCCGGCCGTAGGCGTTCCGGTAACCGTCCCTGTCGTCATCGTACCGGTCGTCATAGTCATCGTAGTCGTAGCCGTCGTAATCGTCGTACTCCGCATCATCGTCATAATCATCGTAGTCATCGTAATCGTCGTAGTCGTCATAGCCGTCCTCGTCGTAGTCATCGTACCAGCCGTTGTACCGGTCGTCATAGATCCGGTCGGAGTCCGGTGGGATCCACCCTCGGATCCGCTTGGGCAGCTTCAAGGTGAAGCTGGCGTTGGGCCGGGTGTCCGCCGCCTTGAGGAAGGCCAGCAAGCCCCAGCAGGAGATCATACTGGACCCGCCCAGGGAGACGAAGGGGAAGGTCACCCCGGTAAGGGGGAGGATGTCCACCGCCCCCAGCACGTTGAGGGTGGTCTGGAACACCAGCATGGCCGCAGCGGAGTTGGCGGCAATGACATAGTAGCTGGACCGGGCCGTGGCCGCGCACCGGGAGGCGTAGACCACCAGCACCAGGATCAGGAACACCGCGCACAGGGCTAGGATCAGGCCGAACTGCTCGCTGATGACGCCGAAGACCAGGTCGGTGTTGGCCGCGCCGATGTTTTTCAGGAACACATCGTCCCCCGTCCCCTTGCCGAAGAGGCCGCCGCTGGCGATGGCGGACATGGTACGGGTCTGCTGGAAGCCCCCGGAGTCGGCGGCGTGCTCCCACACATGGCGCCAGGCCCCGAAGCGGTTGGCAATGTAGGGCTTGAACTGGAGGATCATCCATCCCCCCGCCCCGGCAGCGGTGGCCATAAGGCCCACAAACCCAATGTCCCCCGACCGGAGGAAGGCGATGACCAGCAGGGCCACAAAGAAGATGAGGGCGGTGCCAAAGTCACTCATCAGGGCCAGGCAGCCCATACAGAAGCCGCAGAAGAGGATGGTAAAGATCAGGTTTCGCCGGGCAAAGAGCCGGTCCAGGGTGGCCGCCCCGGTGAAGATGAAGGCGATCTTCACAAACTCCGAGGGCTGAAAGCCGATGGGGCCGATATGGATCCAGTTCCGGGCCCCGAAGAGCTGGGAACCAAAGAGCACGTTGAAGATCAGCAGCAGGCAGGTAAAGATGGCCACCGGCCAGCGCAGGGAGACCGTGGATTTCAGGTCCCGCAGCAGCACGCTGAGCACCAGGAACACCACAATGCCCGCAATGACGCAGATGGTCTGGGTGAGCAGATTGGAAGGGTCATAGGCTGCCGCCACCGCGAAGGAGAGGGTGCAGAGGAAGAAGGCTATGGTCTCCACCTCAAAGGCCGTGCGCTTCATGGAGCGGTAGATCAGGTAGGTCACCCACATGGCCGCCATGAGGATGGCAAAGGCCCCGGCGATCATCACCACCTGCTGGACCGCCCGCCCCGGGATGCACTGGACGGCCATCATGATCTGAAACACCGTCAGGTACCCCAGGGTGCGGCCTGGGCTCAGGGGGCGTTCCGCCACCCCCCAGCGCATGGCCTGCTCCCGCTCTTCGGCCTCACTGATGGCGTAGAACTCCATGCCCACGCCCCCCAGGTCAATGATGTCCCCGGTTTTCAGGGGGGTGGTGTGGGTGACTTTTTTCCCGTTGAGCCGGGTGCCGTTTTTGGTTTGCAGGGGTTGGAGCTTCCAGTTTCCCTTATCGTCCCGGAGCAGGGCGGCGTGGCTGCGGGAGACGGTGGGAAAATCCAGGCTGACATCGACCCAGGCTCCCCGGCCGATGGCATTCTCCCAATGGCACAGGTCCAGCTTGGTCCCGTCGGCCAGGGTGAGCCAGCCCCAGATCTCTTTGCCCGTCTTCTCCCGGAACAGGGACATGAGGCAGCGGACGATGATCAAAATGGCAATGGGGATGGCCACCACCCGCAAAATACCGCAGGCCACCGGCAAAATCACGTCGATGGCCGCGGCAATGGCCGCGCCGGTATCTGGGTTCTGCAGCGCGGCTTGGACTTGCTCCCCCAGCTGGGAGAAAATCGCCCCCAGGCGGGCGATGAGTTCCTGCATGGCTTCCTCCTTTTCTCCGGCCGGCAGGGCCGGCCAGCGGAGCGTGTGTTTCGTGGGTACCCTCTCGCCCCGGGGTGCCACCCCAGGGGAAGGGACCGGAAAGACGCCGTGGCGTCACTTTCCGGGTATTATATCATACTTTGCGGAAAACACAAGTCAGGCCCCCACCTTGGCGGTGGTCTCCCCCTTGGGATTTTGAGGTTTTCCACAATACCATCTCTTTCTCGCCCCTTTCCTTTGTTTCTTCTTGCCATTTTGGGGGTTGTTGATAAAATAAAAGTATCCGGGAACTTTTCCTCTCTCTCAGCGTCTTACTCTGTAAAGTGGGAACCCCATTCCCACACCCCTCACACCAACCCCGAAGGAATGCTATGGAAAGGAGTCCCCCCATGAAAAAACGATACCTCCTCTTGTGCTTGCTGGCCTGCTGCGGCCTGCTGGCTCTGACGGGCTGCGGGGAAGACCCCGGCGACACCACCGCCAAACCCGTCCTCTACCTCTACCCCGAGGAAGAGACCACCGTCAATGTCCAGCTGAACTATACCGGCCAGCTCACCACCACCTACCCCGCCTATGAGGACGGCTGGACCGTCACCGCCCACCCCGACGGCACCCTCACCGATCCCGCCACCGGACGGGCCTACTACTGCCTCTTCTGGGAAGGGGTCTCCCCGGTGGAGTATGACTTCTCGGAAGGCTTCGTGGTCCCTGGAAATGAAACCGCCGCCTTCCTGGAGAAGGCCCTGGCTACCTTAGGCCTCACCGATCAGGAGGCCAACGAGTTCCTCATCTACTGGCTGCCCAAGATGGAGGGCAACCCCTACAACCTTATCGCCTTCCAGGACGAAGTCTACACCGAGAACGCCGCCCTCTCCATCTCCCCTGCCCCCGACACCCTTCTCCGGGTCTTCATGGCCTGGAAGGGGCTGGAGGAGCCGGTGGAGGTCGAACCCCAAGTCCTCACCCCCACCCCCCGCACTGGGTTCACCGTGGTGGAGTGGGGTGGGGCAGAAGTCCAGTAACCGCCCTTAGTAAATTGTGGAAAGAAAGGAGGCACCTCCCATGAAAAAGGCCATCCCCCTTTTGTTCGCCATACTCTGCCTGCTGGCTTTATCGGGCTGCGGGTCCCCTGCTGTCGAGTATGACGCCAAACCCGTCCTCTACCTCTATCCCGAGGAAGAGACCACCGTCAACGTCCAGTTGGACTATCATGGCCAGCTCACCACCACCTACCCCGCCTATGGGGACGGCTGGACCGTCACCGCCCACCCCGACGGCACCCTCACCGATCCCGCCACCGGACGGGCCTACTACTGCCTCTTCTGGGAAGGGGTCTCCCCGGTGGAGTATGACTTCTCGGAAGGCTTCGTGGTCCCTGGAAATGAAACCGCCGCCTTCCTGGAGAAGGCCCTGGCTACCTTAGGCCTCACCGATCAGGAGGCCAACGAGTTCCTCATCTACTGGCTGCCCAAGATGGAGGGCAACCCCTACAACCTTATCGCCTTCCAGGACGAAGTCTACACCGAGAACGCCGCCCTCTCCATCTCCCCTGCCCCCGACACCCTTCTCCGGGTCTTCATGGCCTGGAAGGGGCTGGAGGAGCCGGTGGAGGTCGAACCCCAAGTCCTCACCCCCACCCCCCGCACTGGGTTCACCGTGGTGGAGTGGGGTGGGGCAGAAGTCCAGTGACCGCCCTTGCGCCGGCCTGCCGGCTGTGCTACACTGGGGAAAACCATGGTAATCAGGAGGGTTCCCTATGCGCGCCTTTGCCTATCTGTCCCAGGGCCAAGCCGGTTGGATCGAGAAGGAGATCCCCAAACCCACCGGGGTGGACGGGGTCATCCGTCCCCTGCTGGTGGCCCCCTGCACCTCGGACGTCCACAACGTGGCCATCAACTGCCTGGCCCCCCACCGTATCCTGGGCCACGAGGGTCTGGGGGAGATCGTCGCCGTGGGGGAAGGGGTCAAGGACTTCCAGGTGGGGGAGATCGTGGTGGTCCCCCCGGTGACCCCGGACTGGCGCACCGTCCCCTCCCAGCTGGGGGCCCACCAGCACTGCAGCGGCCTCATCACCGGGCAGAAGCTCTCCAACTCTGAGGACGGCCTCATGGCGGAGTACGCCCTCATCCGGGACCTGGACGCCAACGCCGCCCGGATCCCCCCGGGGGTCTCCTGGGAGGGAGCGGTAATGGCCGCCGACATGCTCAACACCGGCCTCTACGGGGCCCAGCTGGCCGACGTCCAGCCTGGGGACACGGTGGTGGTCATGGGGGTGGGCCCGGTGGGCCTCATGGCCATCGCCGGGGCCCGGCTCCGGGGGGCTGGGCGGATCCTGGCCATCGGCAGCCGAAAGGCGGGGGTAGAACTGGCCCGGTTCTACGGCGCCACCGACGTGCTCAATTATAAGGAGGGGGACGTCACCCGCCAGGTGTACGCCCTCACCCAAAAGCAGGGGGCGGACTGCTGCATCTGCGCCGGAGGCGGCACCGAGGCCCTGGGCCAGGCGGTGGCCATGGTCCGCTGGGGGGGCACCGTGGGGAACGTGAACTACTTCACCACCTACGGGGACCTGCCCGTGAACAACGTCCGCTATGGCTTCGGCATGGGCAACAAGACCATCCGGGGCGGCGAGTGCCCCGGGGGCCGGGGGCGGATGGAAAAGCTCCTGGCCCTCCTCCAGTACGGCCGGGTGGACCCCGTCCCCCTGATCACCCACCGGTTCCAGGGCCTAGAGCAGGTGGAAACCGCCTTCCGCCTCATGGCGGAAAAGCCCCCAGAACTGGTAAAGGCCGTGGTGGCCCTGTAATTCTCCCTGGAAAGGAAGTCTGCTCCCATGGAAAGTCTCTTTCGCTGCCCTCTGTGCGCCCAGCCCCTGGACCGGGAGGACCGCCGCTACCACTGCCCCCAAGGCCACAGCTTTGACCGGGGGGCGGCGGGGTACGTTCACCTGCTCCCCGCCAACCAAAAACACGCCAAGGACCCGGGGGACGACAAGGGCATGGCCGCCGCCCGGAACCGCTTCCTCTCCGGGGACCACTATGCCCCCCTGCGGGACGCCCTGGCCCAGCTGGCCCTGGCCCACACCCCGGACCGCCCCGTCCTCCTGGACGCCGGCTGCGGGGAGGGGTACTACAGCGCCGGCCTCTTCCAAACCCTGGCCCAGGCGGGGAAGTCCCCCCGGCTGGCGGGGGTGGACCTGTCCAAGCACGCCCTGCGCCGGGCGGCCAAGCGGGTCCCCGACGGGGAGTTCGCCGTGGCCTCGGTATACCACCTGCCGGTGGCCGACGGGGTGGCGGACCTCTTGGTGGACTGCTTCTCCCCCCTGGCCCTCACGGAGTTTTGGCGGGTGCTGAAACCGGGGGGCTGGTTCCTCTACGTGGTGCCCGGGGCCCGGCACCTGTGGGAGCTCAAGCAGGTCCTCTACGACCGGCCCTACCCCAATGAGGAGAAGCAGACTCCCTACCCCGGCTTTGCCTACCGGGCCATCCGGGAAGTGGACTTCACCGCCCACCTGCCTGACCCCCAGACCATCCAGGACCTGTTCCAAATGACCCCCTACTTCTGGAAGACCCCCAAGGAGGGGGCGGCCCGGCTGGCCGCCCTGCCCAGCCTGGACACCACCGTCTCCTTCCGGGTCCATGTGTTCCAGAAGGCCGGGCAAGAGGAGGGCACGCCATGACCACTCTCCCCTCTCAGTTCATTGTGGACGCCTTCACCGACCAGCTCTTCGCCGGGAATCCCGCCGCCGTCTGTCTCCAGCCCCTGCCGGAGGCCCTGATGCAAAGGGTGGCCCAGGAGAACAACCTCTCCGAGACCGCTTTCCTGACGAAAACCGGCGACGACTATGCCCTGCGGTGGTTCACCCCCGCCGGGGAGATTGACCTCTGCGGCCACGCCACCCTGGCAGCCGCCCATGTGGTGCTCACCCAGCTGGAGCCCGGCCGGCAGCAGGTCACCTTCCACACCTGCAGCGGCCCCCTCCCCGTCCAGAAGCAGGGGGACCGGTACGAGATGGACTTCCCCGCCTACACCCTCTCCCCCGTCCCGGTGACCGAGGCCATGGCCGCCGCCTTCGGGGCCAGGCCCACCGCCGCCTACCTGGGCCGGGACCTGCTGTGCGTCTTTGACCGGGAGGAGACCGTGGGGGGCCTCACCCCGGACCAGGCGGCCCTCAGAGGGCTGGAGGGCCTCCTCCAACACGCCACCGCCCGGGGCCGGGCGGCAGACTGCGTCTCCCGCTCCTTTGCCCCCAAGTGCGGGGTGCCGGAGGACCCGGTGTGCGGCTCCGGCCACTGCCACATCTTCCCCTACTGGGCCCGGGTCCTGGGAAAGGACAATCTGGTGGCCTGGCAGGCCTCCCCCCGGGGCGGCACCCTCTACGGCACCCTGGAGGGGGACCGGGTGAAGCTGTCTGGAAAGGCCGTGATCTTCGCCGCCACCACGTTTTTCCTCCCTGGCGCTTCCCCTATGGACCTGTCCCAGAAGCCCTAACTTTCCTCTGCGCCCCTGTCGGATGAACCGGCGGGGGCGTTTTTCTGCCCGGCAGCCGGGTTGCCATCCCTGGCATTGTGTCGTATAATACGGGCAGCAATTCGGCACGAAAGGACAACCGCCATGCGCAACGCCATTTTCTTTGACTTAGACGGCACCCTCACCGACTCCGGCCCGGGGATCATGAACTCCGCCCTCCCCGCCCTGGAACACTTCGGCATTCCGGTGGCAAACCGGGACCAGCTGCGGGTCTTCGTGGGCCCGCCCCTGCGGCAGACCTTCGCCCGGTTCGGGGTGCCGGAGGCGGGGATCGAGGAGGCCATCCGGATCTTCCGGGCCCGGTACATCCCCATCGGCAAGTTTGAAAACACCCCCTACCCCGGCATCGCGGACCTGCTGGCCCGGCTGCAGGCAGAGGGTTTCTCCCTGTATGTGGCCACTTCCAAGCCCCAGGTCACCGCCATCGAGGTGCTGGAGCACTTCCAGCTGGCCCACCACTTCACCCTGATCTGCGGGGCCGACCCCGCCGTAGGCCGGGAGACCAAGGCCGACGTCATCGCCCACCTGCTGGCCCAGATCGGGGACCCCGGCCGGGCCGTCATGGTGGGGGACACGGACTACGACGTGCTGGGGGCCAAGGACCACGGCATCCCCACCATCGGGGTCACCTGGGGGTATGGGGAAGCTGCGGCCATGCAGGCCGCCGGCGCGGTGGCGCTGGCGGACACTCCGGAGGCCCTGCACACCTATTTGCAGGCCTTCGCCGCCCTTCCCGCCGGTTCCCCCTCTACCTTCCTAGAAAGGAGCCCACGTTATGGCAAGCAATGAGACCGTTTTTCGCATGCGATTCGGGAAAATCTACCGTCTGCTGTTGGACAAGGCCGTCAAGAAAGGGCGGACCGAGGAGGAGGTCCACCAGGTGACCGCCTGGCTCACCGGGTATTCCCCGGAGTTTTTACTCCAGGCCATGGACACGGACCTGACCTATGGGGACTTCTTCCGCCAGGCCCCCCACCCCAACCCCAACCGGGAGAAGATCAAAGGCGTGGTCTGCGGCGTGCGGGTGGAAGCTGTGGAGGACCCCCTCATGCGGGAGATGCGCTACCTGGACAAACTGGTGGACGAGCTGGCCAAAGGCAAGGCCATGGAGGCCGTCCTGCGGCAGAACGCCCGCTGAAATCGAAAAACCGGACCCAGCCCCCTTCTGAGAAGGGACTGGGTCCGGTTTTTTTACTGGGAAAGCGTGGCCGGCCCTCACATCTCCCGCCGGCCCTCCAGGGCCCGCATGAGGGTGGCGTCGTCGGCGTACTCCAGGTGGCCCCCCACCGGCACGCCGTAGGCCAGGCGGGTGACCTTCACCCCAAAGGGCTTGAGCAGCCGGGAGAGGTACATGGCGGTGGCCTCCCCCTCGGTGTCCGGGTTGGTGGCCATGATGACCTCCTGCACCTCCCCCTGGGCCACCCGGTCCAAGAGGGACTTGATGTGCAGGTCATCCGGCCCCACCCCGTTCATGGGGGAGAGGACCCCGTGGAGGACGTGGTACTTCCCCCGGTACTCCCGGGCCCGCTCCATGGCGATGACGTCCTTGGGGTCGGCCACCACGCACACCTGGCTGCCGTCCCGCTTCTCACTGGCGCAGATGGGGCAGGGCCCCTCCCCCTGAGTGAGGTTCTGGCAGACGGGACACAAGGCGATGGTCCGTTTGGCCTCCAGAATGGACTGGGCAAAGGTCTCCACCTCCCCCTCCGGCAGGGAGAGGACGAAGAAGGCCAGCCGCTGGGCGGTCTTATGCCCGATGCCCGGCAGGCGGGCAAACTGCTCCACCATTTTTTCTAAGGCGGGGGGAAAGTATTCCATGGGTCAACCCTTCCTTTTCTCAAACTTGCCCGCCCCGGCAGGGCGGGACAGGGAACCGGCCTGGCCCAGGCGGCTTCGCCGCCCAGGCCAGACCGGCATTGGCTGCGTGATCTGTGGGGGATCATTCCCCCCGGAGGGCCCGGATGGCGCCCTCCACATCGGCTGCGCCGTAGATGGCGCTGCCGGCCACCAGGGTGTCCGCCCCGGCCTGCACCACTTGGCGGGCGGTGACGGGGTCAACCCCTCCGTCCACCTCCAGGCGGCAGTCCGGGTTATACTGGTCGATGTACCGGCGGATGGCGGCGATCTTGGGCAGCTGGTCAGCCATGAACTGCTGGCCGCCGAAGCCGGGCTCCACCGTCATCACCAGGATGAGGTCCACGTCCTTCACATAGGGCAGCACGGCCTCGGCCCCGGTGATGGGCCGCAGGGCGATGCCCTTCTTCACCCCCCGCTTCTCCATGGCGGCCAGGGCCGCCTGGATGCCAGGGGGCATGTCCGCCTCCAGGTGGACCGAGAGAAGGTCCGCCCCGGCGTCGGCGAAGGCGTCGATGTACCGCACGGGCTTTTCGATCATCAGATGGACATCCAAAAACATGTCGGTGGCCTTCCGCAGGGACTTGACCACCGGCACCCCGATGCTGATGTTGGAGACAAACATCCCGTCCATCACATCCACATGGAGCCAGTCGGCGGTTTTCACCTTCTCCACGTCCCGGCCCAGGTGGGCAAAGTCGGCGGAGAGGATGGAGGGGGCAATCCGAATCATAGCGTGTCATTCCTTTCTTGTCATCCGCGGAGGGCGGCCCGCTGGGGGGCACACATGGTTTCTCCGCCGCATAGGATACGGCAAGCGGCGGCGGGGATTTCCCGCCTAGGAGCCCCGGGACCGCCGTGGGGCCTCCCTCGCTCCCCGGACCTGCCTCTGCGGCGACGGCCCGGTGGCCCGCCGCATCATGATACCTTTTGGAACGGGTGCCGGCCCTGCCGGGGGCACTCCGGCGGCCCCCCGTTCCAAAAGCCAGAAGCAGGCGCTGCTGTGTTTCCCTTCCATTGTATCTGTCTTTTTCCTCCCTGTCAACGGAAAGCAGTCCTTGACAGAGCATCACTGGGAAGGTAGAATAGTATAAATACTTGAAAACCATTTCATTCCTTGGAAAGGACGGAGCTTTCCCATGGCCAAACATAAAAAGCGCCCGGTCATTCCCATTTACGCCATTGCTGTGGTTTGGATTATCTTCACCCTGGTCCACCCGCTGTACCGGGTGTCTGACTATGTGACGGTGATCCTCCTGTCGGCAGTGGTCTTTATTGTGGCCAAGGGGATCTTCCCCACGGTGGAGTACGAGCTCCCCGATCCCCCCAAGGAGGAACCGGAGGCCCCGCCCAAAGAGGAGCCCGCCCCCGAAGCCGAGGCGGCCAAGGAGGAGGCCCCAGAGGAGCCTGCCTCCACCGGGGACCCCAAGATTGACGCTTTGGTCCTGGAGCGGGACCGGGCCATCCAGGAAATGCGCCGCCTCAACGACGCCATCGAGGACGAGGAGATCTCCCGGCGGATCGACCAGTTGGAGGACGCCACCGGCAAGATCATCGACCAGGTGATCGCCCACCCGGAAAAACTCCCCCAGATCCGCAAATTTATGAACTACTACCTCCCCACCACCCTGAAGATCCTCAACGCCTACGACCGCATGGGCGCTGCCGGGGTGTCGGGGGAGAACATCGACGGTACCATGCACCGGATTGAAACCATCATGGACACCATTGTCATGGCCTTCCACAAGCAGCTGGACGCCCTCTTCCGGGATGAGGCCATGGACATCGCCTCGGACATCACCGTCATGGAAACCCTGCTGGCCCAAGAGGGGCTGGCAGGCGACCAGCCGGACCTCCACTGAGAAAGGACTTGCCCCATGGCAGACGAATTCATTCCCGAATTGACCCTTAACCCCAACTCCCCCCTGGGCGGCCAGGCCCAAGCGGCCCCGCCCAAAGGGGCCGGCGCCCCCCAGCAGCCCGCCAGCGCCCCCCAGGACGGGGTGCCGGACACCGACCTGGACGAGGCCAAGCTCACCCCCGCCCAGCGCAAGGCGGTGGAGGCCTTCGCCAAAACCATCGACATCACCGACAGCAACGTGGTGCTCCAGTACGGCGCCGCCGCCCAGAAAAACGTGTCGGAGTTCTCCGAGAACACCCTCCAGCAGATCCGCACCAAGGACCTGGGGGAGATTGGCGACACCCTGTCCGACCTGGTCCGCCAGCTCCAGGACTTCGACCCGGGGGAGGAGAAGAAGGGCCTCTCCGGCTTCTTCCGGCGGAAGAAGAACCAGCTGGCCACCCTGAAGGCCGGCTATGCCAAGGCCTCGGCCAATGTGGATAAGATTGTGGAAAATCTGGAGGCCCATCAGATCACCTTGATGAAAGATGTGGCCAACCTGGACCAGATGTTTGAGCTCAACGCCAAGTACCAGCAGGAGCTGACCATGTACATCCTGGCAGGGAAGAAGCGGCTGGCCCAGATCCAGGCAGAGGACCTGGCCCAGCTGCAGCAGCAGGCCCAGGCCAGCGGCACCCAGGCCGATGCCCAAGCCTACAACGACATGGTCAGCCTGTGCAACCGCTTTGAAAAGAAACTCCACGACCTGGAACTGACCCGGATGATCTCCCTGCAAATGGGCCCCCAGACCCGGATGCTCCAAAACAACGACACGTTGATGATCGAGAAGATCCAGTCCAGCCTGGTCAACACCATCCCCCTGTGGAAGAGTCAGATGGTCCTGGCCCTGGGGCTGGAGCACGCCCGCCAAGCCACCGCCGCCCAGAACGCCGTGACGGAGATGACCAACAACCTCCTGCGGCAGAACGCGGACCTGCTGAAATCGGGCACCATCGAAACCGCCCGGGAAGCCGAGCGTTCCATCGTGGACCTGGAAACCCTCCGCCACACCAACCAGCAGCTCATGGATTCCCTGGACGAGGTGCTGCGCATCCAGACCGAGGGCGCCCAAAAACGGCGGGAGGCCGAGGCAGAGCTGGGCCGCATCGAAGGCGAGCTCAAGCAAAAGCTGCTGGCCCTGCGCACCTGAGCCCTACCCCCTATCCTCCAGAAATCCCAGCGTTGGAGCACATTCGTTTGGGAGGTTCCTATGAAATTTTTCCGAAAAACATCCGTCGCCGTCCTGCTTACCCTGTTGGTCATTGCCCTGTGCTGCGTCATTGGCTACACCCGGGCCGCCCCCAACACCCCCCAGGACATCTCCGATGCCCCCGCCCAGCAGGCCGGCGAGAGCGGATTAAACTATTACCTCAGTTGGATCGATGACGACGCCGGCCTCTTCTCCATGGACACCACCGACACCCTGGCCCGGAGCAACCTGTCCCTCCACAGCAACTACGGCTGCCTCATGGCCATTCAGACCATCAACTACCTCAACGGCCAGGACATCGAAACCTACGCCAAAAACCGGTTTGAGGAAACCGAACTGGGCAGCATGGACATGCTGCTGGTCATCGAAACCAGCAACCAGGCCTGGTACCTGGTCTACGGCGGCACCCTCCGCCCCTATGTGGAGGAGAGCGGCGTCACCCCCACCCTGTCCTCTGTGGTGTCCAGCAACCTGAATGCCAGTTTCTTCCAGGGCGAAAGCGACCAGGGCATCCTCCGCCTTTTCGACGGGTTGGAGACCTGGTGCGCCGCGGCCCTCCCGGTGCTGGACCACACCTCCTCCGGGTTCTCCTTCTTCTCTGGGGACAGCCGGGAGCAGAGCGTCTCCCTGGGGGATGTGCTCCAGGGGGTCCTGTTCACCTTACTGGTGAACATCTGGTGGATCATCCTGGTCTGGGTGGTCTTGAATGTGGTGGACCGGGTGCGGTTCCGCCGGTACATCACCCAGTATCCCCCGGGCACCCAGACCTTGATCCCCTTCCGGCCCATCCTCTTCTGGCACCGCCAGGGCTCCTCCTGGTACCGCCGGATGCTGGATTTGGTGGAACAGTTCCCAGAGGACGAGGATGACGACGGGGATTTCTCCGGCCGCTCCGCCACGGGAGAGGGCGACGCCTTCCACCAGGACTTCGGGGACAGCGAGGGCCCCAACCAGGGCGGCCCCTATACCGGCCCCGGCCCGGATGTGGGGCCCAACGCCGCCCACTTCCAGGGGAACTTCTCCCAAACCAGCAACCTATGGGGAGCGTGGCGCGCCTGCTGCCGCGCCGGCTGGAGCATGTTCCACACCTTCCAGCATCAGATCCGCCGCATGTTCGGCGGCCGGCGGATGTGAGGCAGCCTCCCCTCTGCACTTGAAAAACACAGGCCTTGGGCTTTGCGGTTTCCCGCAGCCCAAGGCCTGTGTGTCCCTATGGATCTGCCGTTATTCGGCCTTGTCCCCTTCCGCCGGAGCGGGGGATTCCGCCGGCTGGGGCGGCAGCTCCCCCTTCACTGCCACGCACCGGTGGATGGGGGTGCCCATGGCGTGGAACTTGGCCTCATAGTCGGTCATCACCCCCTGGATGCCGTCCCGGTGGAGGTCGTCGGTGACCTGGGTGGGCTGGAAGCCCCCGGCAGGAAACTCCTCCACAGAAAAGGCAAACAGGCCGGCGTTGTCGGTCTTAAAGTGGATCTCCCCCCCGTCTGGGAGCACCTGGCGGTACTTGAGCAGGAAGTTCCGGTGGGTCAGCCGCCGCTTGGCGTGGCGCTTGGTGGGCCAGGGATCGCAGAAGTTGATATAGAGCCGGTCCACTTCCCCCGGGGCGAAAAAGTCGGGGAGGCCCGCCGCGTCGGCGTCCACGAAAAACACGTTCCGCAGCCCCAGGTCCCGGGCCCGCTCCATGGCCATCACCATGGCGTCGGGCACCCGCTCCACCGCCACAAAGAGGACCTCTGGCTCCGCCGCTGCGGTCTCGCAGGTGAAGCGGCCCTTGCCGCAGCCCAGCTCCACCCGGAGGGCCTGGGCCCCCGGCAGCAGGGACCGCCAATGCCCCCGGAGGGTCTGGGGCTCCCGAATCAGCCAGTCGGCGCAGGCCTCCATCCGGGGGATCAAATTCTTCTTTCTTCTCATGCGCATGGGATGCGCCTCCTTCTCTGGGTCGGCCGGCCCCAGAGGCCGGCCCAAGTCACTTTCTGGCTATCATACCATAACTTTCCCCCTTTGTCAGCGGCTTTCTTCCGATTTTCCCCCCTTGGGCCGGAGGTTTCCCTTGTCGAACGGCCCAAAACGCGGTATGATAAAAGGTACCAAACCCATGGACCGGCCGCCAGAAGGTTCCTCGGCCGCCGGCAGAAAGGAGGGCGCCATGGGCATCCACGAAGGCCACCGGGACCGCATGAAACAGGAGTTCTTGCAGGGCGGCCTGGCCCACGTCTCAGAACCCCGGGTGCTGGAGCTCCTCCTCTTCTACTCCCGCCGCCAGGGGGATGTGAACCCCCTGGCCCATCAGCTGCTGGACACCTTCGGTTCCCTGGCGGGGGTGCTGGACGCCTCCCCCGATGATCTGCGCAAGGTCCCCGGTGTGGGGGAAAATACGGTGGTCCTCCTCAAGCTGATCCCCGCCATCGCTGCCCGGTACCTGGCCTCCCGCACCAGCGCGGAGGTCATCCTCTCGGACAGCGCCACCCTTCACGCCCTGTTCACCCCCTACTTCTTTGGGGCCCGGAACGAGAAGTCCTTCCTGGCCTGCTTCGACAGCAAGGGCAAGCTCCTGGGCGTGCGCCCCCTCAGCGAGGGTACCCCCAACGCCAACGAGATCAGCCTGCGGAAGATCACCACCGAGGCCCTGGCCTTGAACGCCACCGTGGTGGTCCTGGCCCACAACCACCCCAGCGGCCTGGCCACCCCTTCCCAGGAGGACCTTTTCCTCACCCGATACATTCAAGATTCCCTCAAGCCCCTCGGCATCACCCTCTACGACCACGTCATCCTCACCGATGATGACATGGTCTCCCTGCGGGACAGCCGTTACCTCACGCCCCTTTGACCCCCGCCGGACCAAGAGGCACGCCCCGCCCGCCGGGGGGCATAGACTGTTGCAGATTGGGAGGTTTCTATGCCCAAATTTCAAGTCGTCAGCGACTACACCCCCTCTGGGGACCAGCCCGAGGCCATCGCCAGCCTGGCCCAGGGGGTGGAGCTGGGGCTGGACGAGCAGACCCTCTTGGGGGTCACCGGCTCCGGCAAAACCTTCACCATGGCCAAGGTCATTGAGCGGGTCCAGCGCCCCACCCTGGTGCTGGCCCACAACAAGACCTTGGCCGCCCAGCTGTGCGCGGAGTTTAAGGAGTTTTTCCCCAACAACGCCGTGGAGTACTTCGTGTCCTACTACGACTACTACCAGCCGGAGGCCTACATCCCCCACACCGACACCTTCATCGAAAAGGACAGCGCCATCAACGACGAGATTGAGCGCCTGCGCCACTCCGCCACCTCCGCTTTGTTCGAGCGGCGGGACGTGATCGTGGTGGCCTCGGTGTCCTGCATCTACGGGTTGGGGGACCCCATCGACTACTCCAACATGGTGATCTCCCTGCGCACCGGCCAGGAACGGCCCATGACCGAGCTGCTGAACAAACTCACCGAGATCCGCTACGAGCGCAACGACGTGGCCTTTGACCGCAACCGCTTCCGGGTGCGGGGGGACACGGTGGAGATCTTCCCCGTCTATGCCAAGGACCACGCCATCCGGGTGGAGTTCTTCGGGGACGAGATTGACCGCATCAGCGAGATCAACGTGGTCACCGGCACCCCCACCCGGGTGGTGGACCATGTGGCCATCTACCCCGCCTCCCACTACGTGGCCTCCAAGGAGAAGATGGCCGCCGCCATCGACGAGATCTACCGGGAGCTGGACGAACGGGTGGCCTTCTTCAAGGCCAACGACCAGCTGCTGGAGGCCCAGCGGATCTCCCAGCGCACCCTGTATGACATCGAGATGATGCGGGAGCTGGGCTACTGCTCCGGCATTGAGAACTACAGCCGGGTCATCGCCGGCCGGCCGGCAGGCTCCCCCCCCATGACCCTGCTGGACTACTTCCCCAAGGACTTCCTCATGTTCATCGACGAGAGCCACGTGACCCTTCCCCAGGTGCGGGCCATGTACAACGGCGACCGGGCCCGGAAAACCACCCTGGTAGACTACGGCTTCCGCCTGCCCTGCGCCTTTGACAACCGCCCTTTGACCTTTGACGAGTTTACCCAGCGGCTCAACCAGGTGATCTACGTCTCCGCCACCCCGGGGCAGTACGAGCGCAGCCGCTCGGGGCAGATTGTGGAGCAGGTCATCCGCCCCACGGGCCTGCTGGACCCGGTGGTCCAGGTGCGGCCGGTGGAAGGGCAGATCGACGACCTCATCGGGGAGATCCACGCCCGGGAACAGCGCCAGGAGCGGGTGCTGGTGACCACCCTCACCAAGAAGATGGCCGAGGACCTCACCAACTACCTCCAGGGGGCGGGCATCCGGGTGCGGTACATGCACCACGACGTGGACACCATCGAGCGCATGGAGATCATCCGGGACCTCCGCCTGGGGGCCTTCGACGTGCTGGTGGGCATCAACCTCCTCCGGGAGGGGCTGGACCTGCCAGAAGTCTCCCTGGTGGCCATTCTGGACGCCGACAAGGAGGGGTTCCTCCGCTCGGAGACCTCCCTCATCCAGACCATCGGCCGGGCCGCCCGGAACGCGGAGGGCCTGGTGATCCTCTACGCCGACACCGTCACCCCCTCCATGGCCGCCGCCATGGAGGAGACCCAGCGCCGGCGGGAGATTCAGGACGCCTACAACCAGGCCCACGGCATCGTCCCCAAGACCATTGTCAAGTCCGTCCGGGACCTCATTGAGATCTCCCACGCCCCCGACGGCAAGGGCAAGAAGGGCCAGGGGGCCAAGGCCCTCACCCAGAAGGAGAAGGCCAACCTCATCGCCAATCTGGAAAAGGAGATGAAGGAGGCCAGCCGCCGGCTGGAGTTCGAATACGCCGCCATTCTGCGGGATCAAATCATCGAGCTGCGGGGAAAGGAGACCACCGACTAAGGCGTCCCCCTGTCCCCAGCCATCCCTATCCCAGTCCCACCCCCAGAGAGAAAGGAGTATTCCCATGGAAGAGAACACCCCCGCCACCAACACCGCCCAACCAGGAAAGAAATCCTCCCGCCTGGCCATCCTGTGCATCCTCATCGCCGGCTCCCTGTGGGGCTGCCTGGGGCTGTTCAACCGGAACCTCTCCGCCCTGGGCATCGCCCCGGAGACGGTGGTCATGCTGCGAAACCTGGGGGCCTGCGTGATTTTGGCCATCCTCTTCCTGATCTATGACCGGAGCATCTTCCGCATCCGCCTGCGGCACCTGCCCCTCTTCCTGGCCATGGGCCTGGTGAGCATCCTGCTCTTTACCCTGTGCTACTTCCGCAGCCAGCAGGTCTCCTCCCTGGCGGTGGCGGCCATCCTGCTCTACACCGCCCCCACCTTCGTGGTGATCCTCTCCGCCATCCTCTGGAAGGATAAGATCACCAAGCGGAAACTCCTAGCCCTGGTGCTGGCCTTTCTGGGGTGCTGCTTTGTGGCAGGCATCCTCAACGGCCAGCTCACCCTCACCACCGATGGGCTGCTGCTGGGCATCGGCAGCGGCCTGTTTTACAGCTCTTACACCATCTTCGGACGGTTCGCTTTGAAGCACTACCAGCCCTTTACCGTCACCTTCTACACCTTCCTCATCGCCGGGATTGGGTCCCTGTTTATGACCAACGCCGGGGACCTGTACACCACCTTCCACTCTCCCCAGGGGATCCTGCTGTCCTTAGGGCTCATGGTCTGCGGCACCGTGCTGCCCTACATCCTCTACACCAAGGGTCTCAATGACCTGGGGGACAGCGGCAAGGCCTCCATCCTGGCCTCGGTAGAGCCGGTGGTGGCCTCCCTGGTGGGCATCCTGGCCTTTGGGGAGCCCATGACCCTGGGCGTGGTGCTGGGCCTGGTGTGCATTCTGGCCTCCGTCTACATCTTGAGGTAACCCAGTATGGCAAAACATCCAAAAGAAGAAAAAACCAACGTGGTCCGCATCCTGGAGGCCGCCGGCATCCCCTGCACCGCCTATGAGGTCCCCCTGCCCAAGGGGGAGGTGCCCGACGGGGTCACCGCCGCCAAGCTCCTGGGCAAGCCCCCGGAGCAGGTCTTTAAAACCCTGGTGGCCCAGGGGCCCAAGGGGGAGCACTTCGTCTTTGTGATCCCCGTGGCGGAGACCCTGGACCTGAAAAAGGCCGCCAAGGCCGCCGGGGTGAAGTCGGTCTCCATGCTGCCCCAGAAACAGCTGCTCCCCCTCACCGGCTATGTCCACGGGGGGTGCTCCCCGGTGGGGATGGCCAAGGCCTTCCCCACCTATTTTGCCGAGGAAGTCATCCTGGTGGACACCATGGTGTGTTCCGCCGGGAAGGTGGGCTTCCAGGTGGAGGTGGCCCCCGATGACCTCATCGCCCTGGTGAAGGGGCAGATTGCCGACCTCACCACGGCACCATCCCATTGATAACGGAGCGATATCCCCTATGCAGACACACATCTACGTCAAGGGCGCCCGCGCCCACAATTTGAAAAATATCGACGTCTCCCTCCCCCGGGACAAGCTGGTGGTGGTCACCGGCCTGTCGGGGTCGGGAAAGTCCTCCCTGGCCTTCGACACCATCTATGCCGAGGGGCAACGGCGGTATGTGGAGTCCCTCTCCTCCTACGCCCGGATGTTCCTGGGCCAGATGGAAAAGCCCGATGTGGACTACATCGACGGCCTCTCCCCCGCCATCTCCATTGACCAGAAGACCACCAGCAAGAACCCCCGGTCCACCGTGGGCACGGTGACGGAGATCTACGACTACCTCCGCCTCCTCTGGGCCCGGGTGGGCACCCCCCACTGCCCCAAGTGCGGCAAGGAGATCCGCCAGCAGTCCATCGACCAGATCATCGACCAGATCCTCTCCCTCCCCGAGGGCACCCGGATCCAGGTGCTGGCCCCGGTGATCCGGGGGAAGAAGGGGGAGCACACCAAGGTGCTGGAAAACGCCCGGAAGTCCGGCTACGTCCGCTGCCGGGTGGACGGGGTCCTCTATGAGCTCACCGAGGACATCCCCGTGGAGAAGAACAAGAAGCACAACATCGAGATCGTGGTGGACCGGCTGGTGATCCGGCCGGACATCCTCCGCCGCCTCACCGACTCGGTGGAGACCGCCGCCTCCCTGGGGGGCGGCCTGGTGCTCATCAACCTGGTGAAGGAGGACCAGGACCTCTCCTTCTCCCAGAACTACGCCTGCGAGGACTGCGGCATCTCCATCGAGGAGCTCTCCCCCCGGATGTTCTCCTTCAACAGCCCCTTCGGGGCCTGCCCCACCTGCACCGGCCTGGGCAGCCAGATGAAGGCCGACCCCCAGCTGGTGATCCCCAACCCCGCCCTGTCCATCCTGGACGGGGCCATCGCCGTCTCCGGCTGGCAGAACGTGAAGGGGGACTCCATCGCCCGGATGTACTTTGAGGCCCTGGCCAAGGAGTACCACTTTGACCTGCGCACCCCCTTCCAGGACCTTCCCCCGGCGGCCCAGGAGGTCATCCTCCACGGCACGAAGGGGAAGAAACTGAAGCTCACCTACCACCGGGCCGACGGAATGGGCACCTTCCAGCAGGCCTTTGAGGGCATCCTGGACAACGTGGAGCGGCGGTTCACCGAGACCCAGTCCGACGCCTCCCGGAAGGAGCTGGAGGAGTGCATGAGCCAGTGCCCCTGCCCCACCTGCCGGGGCCGCCGGCTGAAGAAGGAGGCCCTGGCGGTCACCGTGGGGGGGATGGACATCGACACCTTCTGCCACCAGTCGGTCACCGAGGCCCTGGACTTTGTGGACCACCTCACCCTCACCGAGACCCAGGCCCAGATCGCCCAGCAGATCCTCAAGGAGATCAAGGCCCGGCTCACCTTCCTCCAGCGGGTGGGGCTGGCCTACCTCACCCTCAGCCGCCAGGCGGGCACCCTCTCCGGGGGGGAGAGCCAACGCATCCGCCTGGCCACCCAGATCGGCTCCTCCCTCATGGGGGTGCTGTACATCCTGGACGAGCCCTCTATCGGCCTGCACCAGCGGGACAACGACATGCTCCTGGACACCCTGAAGCACCTGCGGGACCTGGGCAACACCCTCATCGTGGTGGAGCACGACGAGGACACCATGCGCGCCGCCGACTACATCGTGGACATCGGCCCCGGGGCCGGGGTCCACGGCGGGGAGGTGGTGGCCGCCGGCACGGTGGAGGAGATCATGGCCGAGCCCCGATCCCTCACCGGCCAGTACCTCTCCGGGGCCAAAACCATCCCCGTCCCCCCCCGCCGCCGGCCGGGCAACGGCCACTGCCTCACCGTCCGGGGGGCCGCGGAAAACAACCTGGACCACATCGACGTGTCCATCCCCCTGGGGACCTTCACCTGCGTCACCGGGGTGTCCGGGTCGGGGAAGTCCTCCCTGGTCAACGAGATCCTCTTCAAGCGCCTGGGGGCCGATTTAAACCGGATGAAGGTCCGCCCCGGCAAGCACGACCGTTTGGAAGGGGAGGAATTTTTGGACAAGGTCATCGCCATCGACCAGTCCCCCATCGGCCGGACCCCCCGGTCCAACCCCGCCACCTACACCGGGCTCTTTGGAGACATCCGGGAGCTCTTCGCCTCCACCCCTGACGCCAAGTCCCGGGGGTATGGCCCCGGGCGGTTCTCCTTCAACGTGAAGGGGGGCCGGTGCGAGTCCTGCGCCGGGGACGGCCTGCTGAAGATTGAAATGCACTTCCTGCCGGACATTTACGTCCCCTGTGAGGTGTGCAAGGGCAAGCGCTACAACCGGGAAACCTTGGAAGTGAAGTACAAGGGCAAGAACATCCACGACGTGCTGAACATGACCGTGGACGAGGGTCTAGAGTTCTTCGCCAACCTCCCCAAACTCCGGCGGAAGCTGGAAACCCTCTCCTCCGTGGGGTTGGGCTACCTCAAAATCGGCCAGTCCTCCACCACCCTCTCCGGGGGGGAGGCCCAGCGGGTGAAGCTGGCCACGGAGCTGGCCCGCCGGTCCACCGGCAAGACCATCTATATCCTGGACGAGCCCACCACCGGCCTGCACACCTACGACGTCCACAAGCTCCTGGAGGTGCTGGACCGCCTGGTGGAGGGGGGCAACACCGTAGTGGTCATTGAGCACAATCTAGACGTGATCAAATGGGCCGACCACGTCATCGACCTGGGCCCCGAAGGGGGCAGCGGCGGGGGCCACATCGTGTGCACCGGCACCCCCGAAGAGGTGGCCCAGTGTGCAGCCTCCTACACCGGCCAGTACCTGAAGCGGATGCTGGAGAAATAAACCGCCCGGGACAAGGTTCCCCCCGCCCCTTTGGCGCATAGCATGGGGCGGAGGTGTTCTCTGTGGAAATTCTACTGGCGCTGTTCGGTTCGGCCCTGCTGGTGCTGCTGGGCCATTGGCTGCTCCTTCGGCTGCTCTCCCCCGCCCAGACGGGGACCATGCCGGTGTTCGCCGTGATCCCCGCCGCCGGGGACGGGGAGGGGCTGGAGCAAACCCTCCGCCACCTGCGGTGGCTTCAGGGGGAAAAGCTGGCCCCCTTCACCCCCCTGGTGGTGGACGCGGGCCTCTCCCCCCAGGGGCTGGCCCTGGTCCAGGCCCTGCAGCGGCGGGACCCCACCCTCCTCTTCTGCCCGGCAGAGGAGGCCACGTACATCCTACAAAGGAAAGGTGACCATGGATACTTCTCCCTCTGAACTGATCTTCCTGGACGGAACCGTCTCCGCGGTGATCTACCGCAACGAGGAGAACGGCTATACCATCCTGCGCCTCGAAACCACCGACGAGGGGGAGGAGGTCACCGTGGTGGGCACCATGCCCGGGATAAACCCCGGGGAGGGCCTCTCCGTCCACGGCCAGTGGACCCGCCACAGCACCTACGGGGAGCAGTTTAAGGCCGAAATCGTGGAGCGGCGGATGCCCGTGGGGGAGAAGGCTTTGCTGGAATACCTGGCCTCCGGGGCCATCAAGGGCATCGGCGCCGCCACCGCCCGGCGGCTGCTGGACGTCTTTGGGGAGGATATCCTCACCGTCATCGAGGAGGACCCCCAGCAGCTGACCAAGGTGCGGGGCATCTCCCCCAAGCGGGCGGAGACCATCCACCAATCCCTCTGCCTGCAGCTGTCCATGCGCCGGCTGCTGGACTTCCTCTCCGCCCACAGCCTGCCCCTGTCCATCGCCACACCCCTGTACCGGCGGTATGGGGATCTGGCCCTGAACGCCCTCCGGGCCAACCCCTACCTCCTGATGGAGGACCCCCTGTTCGTCTCCTTTCCCGCGGCGGACAAGTTGGCCATGGACCTGGGGTTCTCCCCGGAGGACCCCCTCCGGCTGGAGGCGGGGATCCTGTACACCCTGGCCCACAACCTGGACAACGGCCACGTCTTCCTCCCCTACGCCAAGCTCCTGGCCGCCGCCCGGCGGCTGCTGGGGGCGGAAGAGGGGGCCGTGGAGGCCTGCTTCCAGGACCTGCTGGACCAGGGGCGGATCGTCCGGGACGCCATCGCCGGGCAGGACGCCTGCTACCTGGACAAGCTCTACCACTGTGAGATCTATGTGGCCCACGCCCTGCTGGCCATGGACGGGGGGGAGCTCTGCCCCCCAGACGACTTGGAGGATCTGCTGGTGCAGATCCAGCGGGACCAGGGCCTCACCTACGCCCCCCTCCAGGTGGAGGCGGTGAAAACCGCCGCCCGGCAGCAGGTGATGCTCCTCACCGGGGGGCCGGGCACCGGCAAGACCACCTCCCTCCGGGGGATCCTGGCCCTCTTTGACCACCTGGGGCTGCGCACGGCCCTCACCGCCCCCACCGGGCGGGCAGCCAAGCGCCTGGCAGAGACCTGCGGGGCGGAGGCCTCCACCATCCACCGCCTCCTGGAAACCCGGTACGACAGCCACACCGGCGGCCTCACCTTCGCCCACAACCAACGGGAGCCCCTGGACACCGACGCGGTGATCCTGGACGAGGCCTCCATGGTGGATGTGGTGCTGATGCAGGCCCTGCTGGAGGCCCTCCCCGGGGGCTGCCGCCTGGTGCTGGTGGGGGACCCCCACCAGCTGCCCTCAGTGGGGCCGGGAAACCTGCTGTCCGACCTGCTCCGCTCCCACCGGCTGCCCACGTTGCGGCTGACGGAGATCTTCCGCCAGGCAGCGGCCTCGGCCATCATCCGGGGGGCCCGGGCGGTGGACGAGGGGCACTGCCCCACCCTCACCAACGACCCCAAGGGGGACTTCTTCTTCCTCCGCCGCCTGGATCCCGGGGCGGCGGTGGACACCATCGTGGACCTCTGCCGCCGGCGGCTGCCCCAGAACATGGGCATCCCCCCGGACCAGATCCAGGTCCTCTCCCCCACCCGGAAGGGGACGGCGGGCACCGCCGCCCTGAACCGGGCCCTCCAGGCGGCGGTGAATCCCCCCGCCCCGGGGAAGGTGGAGAAGGCCTTCGGCCCCACCCTCTTCCGGGAAGGGGACCGGGTGATGCAGGTGAAGAACAACTACGACGTCCTCTGGGCCTCCGCCGACGGGAAGGAAGTGGGCATGGGGATCTTCAACGGGGACATCGGCCAGATCACCGCCATCGATGTATCCTCCGGCCTGGTGACGGTGGACTTTGAGGGCCACCTGGCCCAGTACACCCCCGACATGATAACCCAGCTGGAGCCCGCCTACGCCGTCACCGTCCACAAGGCCCAGGGCAGCGAGTATCGGGCGGTGATCCTGGCGGCGGTGGAGGCCGCCCCCATGCTCCTCACCCGGGGGGTGCTGTACACCGCCATGACCCGGGCCCGGGAGCTGCTCATCCTGGTGGGGGACGAGGCCGTGCTGGCCCGGATGGCCGCCAACGACCGCCAGCAGCGGCGGTACAGCGGGCTGCGGGCCCGGCTGTCCCGGGCCGCCCCAGAACAGGAGGAGAACCATGTCTCTGCGCAAACAACTGCTGAACCTGCTCTTCCCACCCCGATGCCCCTTCTGTAACCAGCCCCTCCACGACGCTGAGACCGGCCCCTGCCCGGACTGCCAGCAGGCCCCCTTCTGGACCCAAGGGGCCCAGGGCGTGGCCCGGGGGCAGAACTTTGTCCGCTGCGCCTGCGCCGGGTGGTACCGGGGCGGTCTGCGGGACTCCCTGCGCCGGTTCAAGTTCTCCGGCCAAAAAGGGTATGCCGCCACCTATGGCCCCATCCTGGCCCAGGCGGTGCGGACCTACCTCCCCGGCAGCTACGATGTGCTCACCTGGGTGCCCGTCTCCCCCGCCCGGCGGAAGGAGCGGGGGTATGACCAGGCCCAGCTGCTGGCCCAGGCCACTGCCCAGGCCTTGGGCACCGAGGCCGTCTCCCTGCTGGCCAAGACAGGACACAATGCCCCCCAGTCCTCCCTCACCCAGGGCAGCCAGCGGCGGTCCAACGTGGCGGGGGTGTACACCGTCCCCCAGCCGGAGGCGGTGGCCGGCCGGCGGGTGCTGGTGATCGACGACATCCTCACCACCGGCGCCACCCTGGAGGAGGCCGCCCGCACCCTTCGGGCCGCAGGCGCGGCCCAGGTGGTGGCTGCCGTCCTGGCGCGGACGCCGGGGAAGCAGGACATTGCCCCATAAATTGTGCCCCCTGGCTTGGCCGGGGGGCCTTTGTTATCGGTAGGTGGTCCCGTTGGGACCGGCGCAGGTCCAGACCTGCACCGTGGTTTCCCGCCCGGTCCCGGGCGGGGATCCAGGCTTTCTCTAGAGAAAGCCC
>HHCFC01400__coassemble_1339_pt1 | contig 30902 bp, 28 predicted proteins | sample HHCFC01400__metabat2_high_PE_020 | metagenome-assembled genome bin HHCFC01400
TGGAAAGGCAAAAAGGAATAGGTCGTCCCAAAGGGTTTGGCATTCTTTTTCTTCCCATGCATAAGGCCGTTGATAGTCTGGAATCAGAAAGTCAGCTTTCTTTTCACTAAAGAGGGTACGAATACTTTTCTGATCGATGTTGAGTTTAGACATGTCTTCTTCCTCCGCATCATGATTTCGTTGCGATCCACCTTCAGTCTATCAGGCTTTCTGTACAAAATCAACAAGAAATCTTACGATTTGTAAGGTGTTTTTCTTATAGATCAAAGCTTGCTTCTCGTTCTGCTGCCTCTTTTTTCTCCTACCCGGCGGCCCACCCCGCCCGCCGCAAAAAAATCCCCCGAACCCAAAAAATCCCGTGCGTTTTCTTTGGGAATATGGTAAGATAAAAAGAAGTCATTGGCAGGGGACGCCGTTCCCCGCTGTTTTTTCCGAAGGGAGTCCTGTTTCATGCGGAAATCTGTCCTGCTCCCCGCCCTGGCGGTGGCCGGCGGCATCGTCGGCCTGCTGGTGCGGCGGGTTTACCTGGCCAACGGGTTTGAGGTGGGCACCGGCCTGCCCATCGCCGGCGCCCCCAGCCTGTGGGCCATGGCCCTGGTGGCGGTGGCCGTGGTGGTGGTTCTGGCGGTGCTCTCCGCCGGGAAGCACCGGAACTTTGACCGCTGCTATGCCGAGGCCTTCCTGCCCCGGTCCCCCCTGTGCCTCACCTTCCAGCTGGCGGGGGTGGTGCTGCTGGCCATCGGGGGCTTTCTCGCCCTGGCCCACTGGGTGCAGAGCCCGGTGACCGACCTGGGCCAGCGCACCGTGAGCATCGCCTGGGCGGGATTGGGCATCCTGGCCCTGCTGGCCGCCGCGGGGATCTATTTTGTGACCCTGAAAATGCGCCGGGGCCAGCCCATCCTCACCGCCTGGGTCACCCTGCCGGGGTTTGCCGGGTGCCTGTGGATCATGTCCAACTATTACGAGAGCTGGGCGGCCAACCCCGTCCTGGGGCAGTACCTCATCCCCATGCTGGGGGCCCTGCTGTCCATGCTGGCCTGCTTCTTCATGGGGGGCTTTGCCTTTGAGAAGGGGCGGGTCACCGTCACCCTCACCCTGGCCCTGGCCGGGGGCGCCCTGAACCTGATGTCCCTGGCCGACGGCCTGCCGTTGGCGGACACCGCCCTGTACCTGGGCATGACCTTCTATCTCCTGGCCTCCGCCTCCGCCCTGGCGGACAGCGACGCCCGGCCAGAGGCCGCCCCCACCTGCTCGGCTCACTGTGAAACCTGTGCCGGCTGCGCCCCCATGGGCACCCTGCCCCCCAAAGAGGAGAAAAAGAAGAAATCCGGCGGCGCGGCCTCCTGAGCCCCGCCCGTCTGAACGATCCCACAACAATCCGCCCCCCTGGGGCGTACGGAGGTTACGCAAACATGGAAAGAGATCAAAAAAAGAAGTTCTATATCACCACCCCCATCTACTACCCCTCGGACAAGCTCCACATCGGCCACACCTACTGCACCGTGGCCACCGACGCCATGGCCCGGTACAAGCGGCTCCAGGGCTATGACGTGATGTTCCTCACCGGCACCGACGAGCACGGCCAGAAGATCGAGGACAAGGCCAAGGAGGCCGGCGTCACCCCCCAGGCGTTCGTGGACCGCATCGTCACCGGGGAGAAGGGGGTGCTGGACCTGTGGAAGCTGATGAACATCTCCAACGACCGGTTCATCCGCACCACCGACGACTACCACGTGGCCGCCATCCAGAAGATCTTCAAAAAGATGTACGAAAACGGGGACATCTACAAGGGCAAGTACGTGGGCAAGTACTGCAAGCCCTGCGAGTCCTTCTGGACGGAGTCCCAGCTGGTGGACGGCAAGTGCCCCGACTGCGGCCGGCCCGTCCAGGACGCCGAGGAGGAGGCCTACTTCTTCCGCCTGTCCAAGTACGCCGACAAGGTCCAGGACCTGTTGGAAAACACCGACTTTCTCCAGCCCCGCTCCCGGGTCAACGAGATGGTGAACAACTTCATCAAGCCCGGGTTGGAGGATCTGTGCGTCTCCCGCACCTCCTTCTCCTGGGGGGTGCCGGTGGACTTTGACCCCGGCCACGTGGTGTATGTGTGGGTGGACGCCCTGTCCAACTACATCACCGCCCTGGGCTACGACAACGACAAGTACGACGACTACGACCACTACTGGCCCGCGGACTACCACTTTGTGGGCAAGGAGATCGTCCGCTTCCATGCCATCATCTGGCCCGCCATGCTGATGAGCCTGGGCCTGCCCCTGCCCCACCACGTCTTCGGCCACGGCTGGCTGCTGTTGGACGGGGGCAAGATGTCCAAGTCCAAGGGCAACGTGGTGGACCCCTACGTCCTGGCAGAGAAGTTCGGGGTGGACGCTCTGCGCTTCTTCCTCATGCGCACCTTCCCCTTCGGCTCCGACGGGAACTTCTCCAACGAGCTGCTCATCAACACCATCAACGTGGACCTGGCCAACGACCTGGGCAACCTGGTCAGCCGCACCACCGCCATGGTGCAGAAGTACTTCGGGGGCACCCTCCCCGCCGGGTGCAAGACCTGGGACACCCCCGAGGCCTACGACACCGAACTCATCACCCTGGCCGCCGGCCTGCGGGACCGCTATGAAGCCGACATGGACGCCTGCGCCCCCCACAAGGCCCTGGACGAGGTCTTTAAGGTCATCCAGCGGGCCAACAAGTACATCGACGAGTCCATGCCCTGGGCCCTGGCCAAGGATATGGACGCCAACGGCCCCCGGCTGGCCCATGTGCTCTACAACCTCCTGGAGGCCACCCGGATCTGCGGCATCCTGCTGACCCCCTTCATCCCCGACGCCTGCGCCAAGCTCTTCGCCCAGATCGGGGCCGACGAGGCCTGCCAGACCTGGGACACCGCCGCCCAGTGGGGCAGCCGGCCGGAGACCGCCCCCGTGACCAAGGGGGCCAACCTCTTCCCCCGGGTGGACATGGACCAGGCCCTGGCCGAGCTGGAAGCCATCCGCGCCGCCTCCGCCGCCCCCGCCCAGCCCGCCATCGAACTGGAGCCCTGGGAGGAGGAAGTGGACTTTGACACCTTCTGCAAATCCGACTTCCGGGTGGTGAAGGTGAAGGCCTGCGAGGCGGTGAAGAAGTCCAAGAAGCTCTTAAAGTTCACCCTGGACGACGGCTCCGGCACCGACCGGCAGATCCTCTCCGGCATCGCCATGTACTACAAGCCCGAGGACCTGGTGGGCAAGACCCTGGTGGCCATCGTGAACCTGCCCCCCCGGAAGATGATGGGGCAGGAGAGCCAGGGGATGCTTCTCTCCGCCGTGCACAAGGAGAACGGGGAGGAAGTCCTCCACCTGATGATGGTGGACGACGGGATCCCCGCTGGGGCGAAGTTGTGCTGAGCCTCCGCCAGCCCCATCCCCATCCTGCGACCGCAGGTCCCCTGTAACCGTCAGAATCGTCTGGAGGTGGTTCCCCCATGTCCCGTGAAGCGAAAACATTCTGGCTCTGTGTGCTGAAGGGCATCGTCATCACGATCGGCGGCCTTTTGGCAACGGCCCTGGTCTTTACCCTGCTCCAGCTGAGAGTGACCTTTCTCCATGTATGCTTGGCCTACCTCTGCTTCCTGGTGGTGGTGTGTACAGAATTGATCCTGTCCAAGCTGAAGGAAGGGAACCAGGGACGTGACCCAGAGGATCCAGACGCACCGTGACCCCCCTCCCATCGCCGATGTTTTTGCCCCGGCGGAAAGAACCGTTCCGCCGGGGCAATTTTTTCGCAAAATGCGATGGCATTTCTCACAAAGAAAGGCACTCGTTTTTGTGCACCCCTACAAAACCAAAAAATTTCTCAAAATTCTGTCACAAAACGCCCCTCTCAAACGTTATATAAGATAGAAGCAGAAAATCAGAGAACATCCATCCCGCCTCCCTTGGCTCTTTGGTTCCTCAAAAACCCCCGGCCCGCCGCAGCGTTTGTCCTGCGGCGGGTCGGGGGTTTTTTTGCATCCTCCAAACTTTTTTCCATCCCAGTGAAAGAAATCCCCGCCCTGAGGGGATAGAGAAGGTGAACGGGTACCCGGACAAACCCCACAAGGAGGTGATCCCTATGCCCAGAGATTCCGAGGACTGGGTCCACCAGCTGTATGTCCAACACGCCCCGGACCTGTACCGGGTGGCAAAGTACCGGCTCCAGGACCCGGAGCTGGCCTATGACCTGACCCAGGAGGTCTTTCTCACCCTGCTGGACCACCCCAACCGGGTGAAAGGACACCCCAACCCCGGCGGCTGGCTGCGGAAAACCCTACAGCATAAGATCAGCCACGCCCTGTCTCACCGGGCGGTCCGCGCCCGCCGGGACGCCGGGGCAGAGGCCCTGGACTGGCTCCCTGCCCCGGACCCAGCGGCCCCCCTGGAGGCCCTCCTCCCCCGGCAGCTGTCGGACCGGGACAAGGCCCTTTTGACCATGGCCTATGAGGAGGGGCTCACCTACCAGGAGATGGGCCGGCGGCTGGGGGTCCCCCCGGCCACCTGCGGCACCTGGCTCTACCGGGCCAGGCAGCGGTGCAAACACTATCTCACCTTACCGGAAGGAGGGTATCCCCATGAAAACGATCCACCCCATTCCCCCCGCGGGCAGTGAGGAGGCCCTGATCCGGGCCCTGGAAACCCTGCTGGCCCAGGAGAACCCAGACGAAGCCCGCCTCCAGGCCCTGCTGGACCAGCTGGACCGGCAGACCGGCGCCGCCCCCCTGGACCCCGAGGCGGGCTGGGCCGACCTCCAGCGCCGGCGCAGCGCCCGGCCAAAGCGGCGGGGCCTGCGGCGCTTCCCCCTGGCCTTGGCCGCCGTGCTGGTGTGCTTGGCGGTGTCTGGGACCGCGCTGGCGGTAAACTTTGGCCTCCACGAAAAATTGGCTGACCTGTTCCAGGTGAACGAGAGCAACCAAACCCTGGTCGCCGACGCCATCGACACCCCAGAAGCGGTCTATCAAAAGGATGGCATCACCATCACCGTAAAGCAGACCATTGCGGATGACTCCTGCATCTACGCCATCTATGAAGTGACCGTCCCTGAGGAAATCACCATTCCGGCGGACGCAGACCTCACCTGTGGGTTGGTGATGCCACGGTTGCGACTACCAGAGCAAAGCGCCGGCTCCGGTTACCACGAAATTCTGGAACAGGGGCCCCACCACTGGGTAGGGTTAGCCGTCTCCGAAACGCTGAGCGAACCAATCACCGATGACCCCGTCCGTTTGATTTTTGTAGACTTTGGATATGACACCGCAGACGGAATCCATGTCCCACTGGCTGAGGATACCATCGTTTTAGAATGGCCCTTACAAAAAAGCAACCGAACCAGGACTTTTGACCTAAACCAGACACTTATCGTGGAAGGGCAACAGCCGGGAATTCTCAAGGGACTTTCTCTGTCCCCCATCTCCCTGAACCTTTATACTTCCCATTTGCATCTGGATACGGATACACTGACGCTGTCTCTGGTGTTCCAGGATGGAACGACTGTACCGGTTGATAATCCCAGTGGAGAGATTTACTCCGGTTCTACCTTGGAAGATACCTGGGCCAGTTTTCATTATACATTCCACACCCCCATCGACCCCGCCCAAGTCACCGCCGTGCAGATTGGCGACCAGACCTTCCCTTTACCATAACAGAACCTCAAACACAACAACCGGGAAAGCGCCCAGCGCTTTCCCGGTTGGTCTACATAGGGGAAGTTTACCGGTTCCCCGCCACAATCTCCCGCACCTCATTGAGGTTTCGAATGTCATACCGGATGTCCAAGTCCCCTGGGACAGGCTGTCCCTGGGGGTTGTACCAGCAGCAGGGGATGCCGGCCCGGTTGCCCCCGGCCATGTCGCTGGTGAGGGAGTCCCCAACGAGGAGGATCTCCTCCCGCGCCCAGGGGCCAATGGCCTGGAGCACCGGCTGGAAAAAGTCCAGGCTGGGCTTTTCCGCCCCCAGGGTCTCCGAGATAAACACCCCGTCCAGCCACGCCCCCAGGCCGGACCGGGCCAGTTTCTTTTCCTGTACCCGCTGGGAGCCGTTGGTGACGGCATACTGCTTCACCTGGGAGTGCAGATCCCGCAGCAGCTGGTCACTGTGGTCCAGAAAGACCACCGTCTCCCCCAAATAGTCCTGATAGGTGCGGTTAAAGGCCGCCGGGTCCGGGCAGGGGAGGCCCTCCTGCTGGAAAAACACCTGGAACCGCTGGGTGAGCAGTTCCGCCTTGGTGATCTCTCCCCGCTCCAGCTGCCGCCAGTACCCCGCGTTTAAGGCGGCGTACCGGGCCACCCGATCCTCGGGGCAGGGGCCCAGGGCAAAGTCCCGGAACGCCGCCTGCAGCGCCAGGCGCTCCGCGGCGGGAAAGTCCAGCAAGGTGTTGTCAATGTCCCAGAGTAAGACGCGAATCATAGCAGTGCCTCCCAAGTTCAGCCGCCGATGTCCCGGCGGGAGATACCCTGCCATGGTACACCCTCCCACCGGAGGATGCAACCCTCTTTCGACAAAACGTTCCCCTGCAAACACCGCCCGCTTTCTCCCCGGGCCGCCGGGCACCTTACTCCGCCTCCCCCTCCGGCGGGCCTGCCAGGGGAAAGGTCACGGTGACGGAAAAGGTGTCCCCCTCCAGCGCCGCCCCGATGGTGCCCCCCATCCGCTCCGTAAGGCCCTGGGCGATAGCCAGCCCCAGGCCGGTGGAGGTGTGGGTCCGGGCGGCGTCGGCCTTGTAAAACCGGCGGAACACCTGGTGCACGTCGATCTCCTCCGGGCGGTCCACCTGGTTGGCACACCGGAAGCCGACGGTGCCGTCCCTTTGGAAGAGGGCGAAGGCAATCTCCCGCCCCCCGTGTTCCAGGGCGTTTTTCACCAGGTTTTGGACGGTGCGGCGCAGGGCCTCCCCGTTGCCCTGCACCCACAAGTGGCCGTCGCAGAAGTCGGCCTGGGGGGTGAGGCCCTTGGCCTGGAAGTCCTCGTAGAAGGCAAACACCGTGTCGTACACGCAGGCGGCAAAGTCCACCGGTTCCAGGGCCAGGGGGGCCTCCTTGTCCTGGAGCCGGGCGTAGGTGAAGAGCTCCTCCAACATGTCCCGGAGGCTGGCGATCCGGCTCTGGATCACGGCGCTGTACCGCTGCTGTTCCTCCGCCGACGGGCTCTGGAGCAGCAGCTGGAAGTACCCGTCCAGGGAGGTGAGAGGGGTCCGAATGTCATGGGAGAGGTGGGTGATGGCCTCCTTGAGGGCGGCCTCCTCCCGCTGGGCGGTCCGCCGCCCCTCCCGGGCCTGGTCGAGGATGGCGTTGACCCCGTCCACCAGTTCCTCCCACTCGGAAAAGGGCAGGCCGCCGGTGAGGCGGAGGTTGGTGGTGTGTTCCCGGAGAAAGGCCAACTGGCGACAGGTCTTTTTGACCTGTCGCCGGTAGAGGATCAGGATCAGCAGGGAACAGGCGGCCACCACCGTGGCCGCCACAGCCCAGAGCACCATGGCAGAGCCCTCCTTTGTCTCATCGAATGTCCCGTTTTTCCATGACCACCATGGCCAGGGCGGTACACACCACCACAAAGACGGCACCCACCACCCCCGCTCGGAGCAGGTCTGCCGGGGCCGTGCCCACGGTGACGGCGGTGAGGTTCCCGTCCAGCATGTACCGGCTGATGTCAAAATCCGTGCCGGGGCGGAGGGCGGCGGCCCACTGGTTTACCAGGCCGTACACCGGCATCAGCACCCCGCAGCAGGCCAGGATCCCCACCACCATGGGCAGGGCCGAGCCCCGGAGCACCACCGTAAGCAGCAGCACCAGGGCGCACAGCCCCAGGTGGAGCAGGTACTGCACCCCCAGCAGCTTCCCCAGGGCAGGGAGGGAGTCCAGGTAGAACCGGTCCCCCCAGAACCCCCGACCGGCCAGAAGGGTGACCAGGGCAAACGCCGCCGCCATCACCAGCACCTGCAGGGCCACCGCCAGGAGTTTGGACAGCACCAGCAGCCCCCGGTGGGGGAACTGGCCGGCCAGGTTCTTCACATAGCCGTTCTTCTGCTCGGCATAGACGAACATGGCGGTAAAAATGACGCACAGCAGGGCCAGCATCCCGCTGTGGAACTCGGCGCTGACGATGTCCCCGGCCTCGATGGGGCCGTCCACCCAGTTGGCGTCGGCCTCCACGTAGATGCCCACGGAGCGGTTTTGGGTGCCGGCCCCCTCCCCCTGAACCTGGGCCAGGTACTGGGGGTCGTCGGCCATGTCCTGGATGTCCCCATCGGTCATGGCCACGCAGAAGAGGGCCACCAGCACCGTGCAGGCCAGAATGACCCAGGTGGAGGCCGACCGGCCCATCCGGTGCAGATCCATACGCAGCAGGTTAAGCATGGCGGCCACCTCCCGTCAGGTTCAGGTAGTAGTCCTCCAGTGCTTCATTCTGCACGGTGATGCCGGTGGTCTGCACCCCCGCCTGGGCCAGGGCCATGGTGATGGCCCCGCCGTCGTGGAGGCGCTCATAGATGCAGATGGTGTCCCGGTCCACCACTTTGTACTGGGTAATGCCCAAGCCCTCCAGCACGGTGCAGGCCCGGCGGGTGTCGCTGGTCTGGAGCTCGATGCGCTCGCCGCACTTTTCCAGCAGCTCCTGCCGGGTGAGCTCCTGGAGCAGGGCCCCGTCGTGGAGGATGCCGTAGTGGGTGGCAATCTTGGCCAGCTCCTCCAAGATATGGCTGGCCAGGATGAGGGTGATGTTCCGGTCCCGGTTCAAGTGGTAGAGGGTCTCCCGCACCTCGGCGATGCCCTGGGGGTCCAGGCCGTTGATGGGCTCGTCCAGGATCAGCAGGTCCGGGTCCCCCACCAGGGCCAGGGCGATGCCCAGGCGCTGCTTCATCCCCAGGGAGAAGTGGCGCACCGGCTTGCGCCCGGTGCTGCCCAGGCCCACGGTGTCCAGCAGGTCGGACACGGCGTTCCGCCGGCGCACCCCCAGGGCCAGGCACTTGAGCTTCAGGTTTTCCGCCGCGGAGAGGTTGGGGTAGATCCCCGGAGCCTCAATCAGCGTGCCCACCCGGGAGAGGTAGGCCCGGGCGTGGCGGCCGGTGGCCCCGAAGAGGGTGAAGTCCCCGGCGGTGGGGGCAGCCAGGCCGCTGAGGAGTTTTAACAGGGTGGTCTTTCCGGCGCCGTTGCGGCCGATGAGGCCGTAGATGTCCCCCTGCCGGAGGTGGAGACTGACCCCGTCCACCGCCTTGTGGCGGCCGTAGGTCTTGGTCAGATGGTGGGTGGTGAGCAGATATTCCATAGGGGTTCCTCCTTTGCTTTCCTAGGACAGGATAGGGCAGAAAGGATAATCCATCGCAAAGCAAAGTTAAAGAAAGGGTAAAGATTCACGGGGCCAGGCGGAACCCGATGCCCCACACCGTCTCAATGTACTCCCGGTCGGAGACCCCCCGGAGCTTTTTGCGGATGTTGCTGATGTGGACGTTGATGGTCTTATCCTCCCCCAGGTACATCTCGTCCCAGGCGTAGTCGTAGATGGCCTGCTTGGAGAACACCCGCCCCGGGTGGGAGAGGAGGAGCTCCAAGATCCGAAACTCCTGCCGGGTCAGCTCCACCGGCTGGCCCTGGCAGGTGACGGAAAAGGTCTCCGGGGTGAGGGTCAGGTCTTTGTAGTGGAGGGCAGCCGGCGGCGCCCCTGCCGTCTGGGCAAACCGGCGGATCTGCACCCCCGCCCGGGCCACCAGTTCCTGGATGGCAAAGGGTTTGGTGAGGTAGTCCTCCGCCCCGGCGGTGAGCAGGCCCACCTTGCTGTCCAGGCTGTCCTTGGCAGAGACCACCAGCACCGGCGTCCCCGTCTTGGCCTTGATCTGGGGCAGCAGCGCCTCCCCCTCCAGCCCGGGGAGCATCAGGTCCAGGATCACCAGGGCATAGGGGCCCTGGTCCAGGTACAGCAGCCCCTCCGTCCCGGAAAAGGCCTGGGTGCAGGCATATCCCGCCTTGGTGAGGGCCTCGGCCATCATGTTGTTGATATCGGTGTCATCCTCCACAATCAAAATGGGGGCTGGCATGGCAATCATCTCCTCCTAAGGCAGGGCCGGCGGGCAGCCGCCACGGCTTCCCCCAGCCCTGGTATGGTACTCCCCCTCACTGGGGCAGGAATTCCTCCGGGCACTCCTCCACGGTGACCCCGGTGTAGTAGTGCTGGAGAATCTCGGTGTAGGTGCTGCCGGCCACGGCCATGGCGTCGGCGCCGTACTGGCTCATCCCCACCCCGTGGCCGAAGCCGGTGACGTCGAAGGTGAAGGTGCCGTCGGCGTAGGACACAGAAAAAGCCGCCGAGCGCAGGTTGAAGATCTGCCGGGCCTGGGCCCCGGTGACGGTGACCCCGCCGATGGTGATGGTGTGGACGCTCCCCCCGTCGTTGTACTGGGTGTCCCCCACCCAGGTGGAGGGGTCCCCGGACAGGTCCGCCTCCGGCCGGGCCTCCAGGAAGAGGTCCTGGAACTCCTGGGAGGAGATGGTAGCCTGGCTCTGGTAGTTGGGCACATTCTCCCCCTCGGGGGAGTCCACGCTCTGCAGGTAGGGCACGCTGTTGCCCCACACCTCCACCGCGTCCTGGGTGGCCGAGGCGGAGGAGGAGTGGAAGACCGCGTCAATGAGCTGGCCCTCGTAGAGGATGACCTGGTTGCCTGTCTCCGCCACGGCGGCGGTGATCTTGTTGGTGTAGGTCACGGCACGGTCCCCCCAGTTGCTCTGGGCGTCCGCCCGGGCGATCCAGGCCTGGCAGCAGTTGTAGTCGGTGCACAGGTCCGCGTCGGGGTGGTTGGCGGTGGGGCCCTTGTTCAGGGCATAGGTGCGGGCGGCCACCGCCTGGGCCTTCAGGGCCTCCTCCTCAAAGGAGGCGGGCATCTCCGCTGCCACCACCCCCCAGAGGTACTGGTTCATGTCCATCTCGGTGACCTGGCCGTCGCTGCCCAGGATGCGCAGGGTGTAGCCGCTGTCGGGCAGGGCGATCTCCTCCTGGGCGGCGGAGTCCGCCGCCTGTTCCTGCTCCATGCCCCGGTGGATGAGGAAGGGCAGCAGGAACACCGCCACCACCAATAGCAAGGCCACGCCGACGACTTTTTTCATAGGTTCATTCCTCCTTTGGGAAAAACCGCGGGGATTTCCGCGGCGTAAGGCAAGGATGCCGTGATTCCATGGCTGGAATCACGGCATCATCATACCATAGGGGGAAGGGATTTTCCACCTTATTTTCCCGCTGGGTCCTGGCTCTTTTGGCAGCGGGGGAAGGTGAGGGTGGCCTTGAACAGGTCCCCGTCGATGGTGAGGGCAAAGGTGCCCCGCTGGAGCTGGGTGAGATCCCGGGCAATGGCCAGGCCCAAGCCGCTGCCCTCGGTGTTCCGGGAGGCATCCCCCCCGGACGAACCGGTCCATAAGCTCCTCGGCGGAGATGTTCAGGGGGGAGGCTGAGATGTTCCGGAAGGCGATGACCACCGCCTGGTCCGTGGTCTCGCAGGAGAGGTAGACCCGGGTGCCGGGCATGGCGTACTTCAGGGCGTTGCTCAAGAGGTTTTCAAACACCCGCCACAGCAGCTGCCCGTCGGCGGAGATCATGGGGGCCTCCTCCGCCGGGGTGAGGACCAGGGAGAGGTCCCGGGCGGCCAGCTTCTCCTGGTACTCCCCGGCGCTCTGGGACAGCAGGACGTTGACGTCCGTGGGCTGGAAGTTCACCGTCAGGCTCCCCGTGGAGGCCTTGGAGGCCTCCACCAGGTCCTCGATGAGCTTTTTCAGCCGGGCGGCCTGGCGGTCTAGCACGTCCAGGTACTCCCTGGCCTGGTCGTTGGGCATGGGCTCCTTTTTCAGCAAGTCCACGTAGCTGACGATGGAGGTCAGGGGGGTCTTGATGTCGTGGGAGACGTTGGTGATGAGCTCGGTCTTCATCCGCTCGGACTTCATCTGCTCCTCCACGGCGTGCTGGATGCCCTGGCGGAGGTTGTTGAGGTTTTCGCCGTGTCTCCGGAACTCGCCGTAGAGGCGGTTGGTGGGCACCTTGTAGTCCAGGTTGCCGGCGGCCAGTTGATCCCCGCCGGCCCGGAGCTCCTTCATAGCCAGGATGACGTAGACCACCAGGGCGCCCTGAAGCACCTTCAGCAGGAACCAGATGAGGATTCCGCCGCCGCTGTAGGCGACGGCATCAAAGGCGCACAGGAACTCCAGCAGGCACAGCCCCAGGAAGCACAGCCCCGCCGCCCAGAACCGCAGGAGGAAGTCCAGCAATCGGTGCCACAGGTCCCGGGGCCGGGGGAGCTTTCCTCGGTAGCGGTAGAAGATGAGGTTTTCTCGCAGGACCCCCGCCCGGTGCCGCCGGACCAGGGAGACAGCGCCTGCTACCAGCAACGCCACCGCCACCCCTGTCAGGATCAAAGGATACAGGGGAAGAACCGAGCCGACGCTACGGCTATGCATCGTGACCGCAGTGCCTCCCATCGCCATCCAGAGGACAAAGAGGACCACCATCCCCAGCACCAGGATATCTGTGGGAACCCTCCGATCCATCCAAGAGAGCGCGATGTCGCCATTCTCCTCCCGGCGGTAGCCAGCCCCACGGAGCAGCAAGGCCAGGGCGAGGACGCCCAGCACCCCACTTACCAGCGTGATCAGTGCCAATGCGTCGGCGCGATAGCTCATGCTAAAGGCCCACGAATGCAGCGAGGACAACGCACCAGAGGTGGCCATGGCATATCCGGTGACCGTGATTGGGACCGCTTCCCCATCGGAGCGGTATGTGGCCGAGAGGATATAACTATCGTTGCCGTCCCCCTCGTAGACATGATCCTCGTAGGTGTAGGAAACATCCCCATAGGTGTCCATCAGGGTTTGCAGCGCCTCTTCCCGCTCCTCTATGGTGTTGTAGGTTCGATAAAAGGTCTCCTCTTCCTCTATAGGAAAAAACTGCGTGTGCAGGGTGTAGTCATACTGGGCCTTCCCCATTGCGTCGTCATAGGTGGTGAGTAACGTCGTCCCCTGTTCGTCCGTGATGGTGAAGACGAACCCTTCGTCCTCCACCGCGTCTCTGACATCGGATGTGGATCTGCCCACTTCCCGGGCCGTCACATACTCTTCCGCCACTATGTTCGTGTAATCTCGAAGGAGCTCACCCGCTGTGGCGTTCAACACATTTTCTTCCGCATTGGCTTGGTACCCGCCCTGGTCGCTGAGCCACTTCACCTGCTGCCCGCAGACCACGCAGAAGGCCAGCCCCACCACGCACACCACCCAGGCCAGAGCCCGGACTTTGGGTTTTTCCGAAAGGGCAGAAAGGCGTTTCATGGTTTCCCTCCTTCCAGTTTGTACCCCTGGCCCCAGACCACCTTGATGTAGCGGGGGTCCGAGGGGTTGATCTCCAACTTTTCCCGGAGGTGGCGGATGTGGACGGCCACGGCATTCTCCACCCCGTAGGGCTCCTCCCCCCACACGGTGCGGTAGATCCGCTTGGGGGAAAAGACGGTGCCCGGGTGCTGCAGGAGCAGCCGCAGGATCTCATACTCCCGGGGGGTGAGGGAGACAGGTTCCCCATCCAGGGTGACGGACTTGGTGCGGTCGTCCAGGGCGATGCCCCCGGCCTGGAGGAGGGTGGGCTTCACCACGCCGCCCCCCAGCTGGAGGTACCGCCGCAGCTGGGACTTCACCCGGGCCAGCACCTCCACGGGGTTGAAGGGCTTGGTGACGTAGTCGTCCGCCCCCACGTTGAGGCCCAGGATCTTGTCCGTGTCCTCAGACTTGGCGGTGAGGAGGATCACCGGCACGTTGGACACCTCCCGGAGCTTGGTCATGGTGGCGATGCCGTCCAGCTTGGGCATCATAATGTCCAGCAGCACCAGGTGGATGTCCTCCTTGGCCAGGATGGCCAAGGCCTCCGTCCCGTCATAGGCGGGAAAGACCTGGTACCCACCCGTGGTGAGGTAAATGGTCAGGGCAGAGACGATGTCTTTCTCATCGTCACACACTAAGATATTGTACATACCCGTCACCTCCTATGGGTATCATAGCGAACCGGGGATTAAGAAACAAGGTGGGGAAGGTTTAAGATTTTCTTAAGGGCAGCGCAGGGCCTCTGCAAAACACAGAGGCCCTGTTGGGTGAAGCATTGATTTTAGCCGTCTGTGCACCCAACGGCTGTGCTGTGTGTGGGCGCACAGGGCAACGGGTTCCAACGGTTATCGCCGGTACTCCTCCGCCAGCTTCCGGAACTTGGGCAGCGCCCGCTGGATCTGCTCGGTGGGCACGCAGTAGGAGATCCGCACGTGGCCCGGGCAGCCGAAGCTGTCCCCGGGGACCAGCACCAGGTCGTACTTCTGGGCCCGCCGGCAGAAGGCCTTGGCGTCGGGCTCCAACGACCGGGGGAAGAGGTAGAAGGCCCCCTCCGGCTGGGCGCAGGTGTACCCCATCTCCCGCAGGGCGGTGAGGAGGAGGTCCCGGTTTTTCCGGTACACGGCGATGTCCGCCGTCTGCCCGGTGCAGTTGGCCACCACCAGCTGGAAGAGGCTGGGGGCGCACACATAGCCCAGGGCCCGGCCTGCCCCGCACACGGCGGCGTAGACCAGGTCAAAGTCCTCTGCCGTCCGGGGCACCAGCACATAGCCGATCCGCTGCCCGGGCAGGGAGAGGGACTTGCTGTAGGAATAACACACCAAGGTATTGGTATAATAGGAGGGGACCCAGGGCAGGGGATCCGCCTGGTAGACGATCTCCCGGTAGGGCTCGTCAGAGATCAGCCAGATGGGGTGGCCGTATTCCTGGGACTTGGCGGTGAGCATCTGGGCCAGCTTCCGGATGGTCGCCTCCGAGTAGACCACCCCGGTGGGGTTGTTGGGGCTGTTGATGATAATCCCCTTCACCTGGGGGGAGAGGGCGGCCTCCAGGGCGGCAAAGTCGATCTGGAAGTCCTCCAGGTTGGCGGGCACGGCGGTGAGGGTGCCGCCGGCACTCTCCACGAACACCTTATACTCCGGGAAGTAGGGGGCAAAGGTCAGGAACACATCCCCCGAGCAGCCCAGGGCGGACAGGACGCAGCACAAAGCCCCCGCCGCCCCGGCGGTGAGGTAGAAGCAGTCGGGGTCATAGGCTGTGCCGTAGCGGCGGTTTAAATCGTCGGCCAGGGCCTGGCGGACGGCGGCGTCCCCCTGGGCGGGGGTGTAGCCGTGGAGAAGGATGGGGTCCACGGTGTCCACCAGCTGGTGGACCATCTGGGCCACGGTGTCCGGCGCGGGGACGCTGGGGTTTCCGATGGAGAAGTCGTCCACGTTCTCCGGGCCGACCTCCGCCGCCCGGGCCTGGGCGAAGGCAAAGGCTTCCCGGATCTCCGACTTGGCCGTGCCCAGGTCGAGCATGCGTTGGGATAAGGTTGTCATATCGTAGCCTCCCGTCTTTGGGGTAAATTTCACCTTTCAGTATACCACAAAGAACCCCCGGGAACAACGGGGGGAAACAGCCGTCTGATTTTAGCACTCTATGAACAAGAGTGCTAATGTTTACAATTTAGACATAAAATCTACTAAAATTATTCATAAAATAGCAGTAATATATGAACCGTAGACAGGAGGGGCCCGGAAAGATCCGGGCAAAGATAAGCACTCCGGTCTCAAGATTGCAAGTTTTGTAAACGCTGCCGGTCCGGCGCCAAGCCGGGCTGGCTCCCCAATAAATCATCAGAAGGAGCGACACATGATGTTTGGCATGATTCCCTTTGAGCGCAACGACAACAACATTTTTGACCTGTTTGACAACTTCCAGAAGCAGTTCTTCCGCAACTCCAACGCCACCCTGCCTGCCTTCCGGGCGGACATCCGGGACCTGGGCGACAAGTTCGTCCTAGAGGCGGAACTCCCCGGGTTCAATAAGGAGGACATCTCCCTGGACCTGAAGGAGGGAATCCTCACCGTCAAGGCCGAGCACAAGGAAGAGCAGGAGCAGCAGAAGCAGGGCGAGTATATCCGCCGGGAGCGCCGGAGCGGTTCCTTTGCCCGGAGCTTCGATGTCTCCGGCATCGACGAGAGCGGCATCTCCGCCGCCTATAGAAACGGGATCTTAGAGGTGACCCTGCCCAAGCAGGCCCCTGTGGTGCCGGAGAGCCGGCAGATCAACATCCTCTAATGACCATATCCTCCTCTCTTTTCTCTCTCATGTCTTTGTAACCCCCCTGGCACAAGGGCGCCGGTGAAGCCGCCGGCGCCCCTTTGCCGTCGGGGGAAAGACGCTATCTCATCGTATCCACCCACCCCCTGGAAAGGAGTGAACGTTTATGAACGCAGAAAAACTTACCCAGAAATCCGCCGAGGCCATCCGCACGGCCCAGACCATTGCCCAGGAATACGGCAACCCCCAGATCGAGCAGGCCCACCTGCTGTGGGCCCTCCTCCAGGATGCCGAAGGACTCATCCCCCAGCTGCTGGCAGGGATGGGGATCACCGTCCCCTCCTTCCAGGCAGCGGTGAAGGACCTGGTGGAGCGGCAGCCCCGGGTGTCCTCCTCCGGCCATGAGCCCGGCCGGATCTACATCTCCGCCGACACCGAAAAGGCCCTGAACCGGGCCGAGAAGATCGCCGGAGAGATGAAGGACGAGTACACCTCCGTGGAGCACCTCTTCCTGGGCCTGCTGGACACCGCCGGCCGGGACCTGGGCCGGGTGTTCTCCGACTACCAGATCACCAAGGAGAAGGCCCTCCAGGCCCTCACCTCCGTGCGGGGCAACCAGCGGGTGACCTCGGACAACCCCGAGGAGACCTACGGCGCCCTGAAGAAGTACGGCACCGACCTGGTGGAGCGGGCCCGGCAGAACAAGCTGGACCCCGTCATCGGCCGGGATGACGAGATCCGCAACGTCATCCGCATCCTCAGCCGGAAGAGCAAGAACAACCCCGTCCTCATCGGCGAGCCCGGCGTGGGCAAAACCGCCATCGCCGAGGGCCTGGCCCAGCGGATCGTCAAGGGAGACGTGCCCGCCTCCCTGAAGGACAAGACCATCTTCGCCCTGGACATGGGCGCCCTGGTGGCCGGGGCCAAGTACCGGGGGGAGTTTGAGGAACGGCTGAAGGCCGTGCTCAACGAAGTGAAGAAATCCGAAGGGGGCATCCTCCTCTTCATCGACGAGCTGCACACCATTGTAGGCGCCGGCAAGACCGAGGGGGCCATGGACGCCGGCAACCTCTTAAAGCCCATGCTGGCCCGGGGGGAGCTGCACTGCATCGGCGCCACCACCCTCAACGAGTACCGGCAGTACATCGAGAAGGACGCCGCCCTGGAGCGCCGCTTCCAGCCTGTCATGGTGAACGAGCCCACGGTGGAGGACACCATCGCCATCCTCCGGGGCCTGAAGGAGCGGTACGAGGTCTTCCACGGGGTGAAGATCCAGGACAGCGCCATCATCGCCGCCGCCACCCTGTCCAACCGGTACATCACCGACCGGTTCCTGCCCGACAAGGCCATCGACCTCATCGACGAGGCCTGCGCCCTCATCCGCACGGAGATCGACTCCATGCCCACCGAGCTGGACGTGATCCAGCGGAAGATCATCCAGCACGAGATCGAGGAGGCCGCCCTGAAAAAGGAGACCGACCACCTCTCCCAGGAGCACCTGGCGGAGATCCAGAAGGAACTGTCCGACATGCGGGAGGAGTTCAAGGCCAAGAAGGCCCAGTGGGACAACGAGAAGGACGCCATCAGCAAGGTCCAGCAGCTCCGGGCCGACCTGGAGAGCGCCAACGCAGAACTGGAAAAGGCCCAGCGGGAGTACGACCTGAACAAGGCCGCCGAGCTCCAGTACGGCAAGATCCCCGCCCTGCGGAAGGCCCTGGAGGCGGAGGAGCAGATCGCCGCCGACAGCAAGGCCCGGTCCCTCCTCCGGGACAAGGTCACCGAGGAGGAGATCGCCCGGATCATCGAGCGCTGGACCGGCATCCCCGTGGCCAAACTCATGGAAGGGGAGCGGGAGAAGCTCCTCCACCTGGAGGACCTCCTCCACCAGCGGGTGGTGGGCCAGGACGAGGCCGTGCGCCTGGTCTCGGAAGCCATCCTCCGCAGCCGGGCGGGCATCGCCGACCCGGATAAGCCCATCGGCTCCTTCCTCTTCTTAGGCCCCACGGGCGTGGGCAAGACGGAGCTGGCCAAGACCCTGGCCGAGGCCCTCTTTGACAGCGAGAAGAACCTGGTGCGCATCGACATGTCGGAGTACATGGAGAAGTTCTCCGTCTCCCGGCTCATCGGCGCCCCTCCCGGCTATGTGGGCTATGAGGAGGGCGGCCAGCTGACGGAAGCCGTCCGCCGCCACCCCTACTCCGTGGTCCTCTTTGACGAGGTGGAAAAGGCCCACCCCGACGTGTTCAACATCCTCCTCCAGGTCCTGGACGACGGCCGGATCACCGACAGCCAGGGCCGGACGGTGGACTTTAAGAACACCATCCTCATCCTCACCTCCAACCTGGGCTCCCAGTATCTGCTGGAGGGCATCAACGCCGACGGGGAGATCTCCCAGGAGGCCCGGGACCAGGTGGACCAGCTGCTCAAGCGCTCCTTCCGGCCGGAGTTCCTCAACCGGCTGGACGAGATCGTCTACTACAAGCCCCTCACCAAGGAGAACGTCACCGCCATCGTGGACCTTCTCCTGGGCAGCTTGAACCGCCGCCTGGCCGACAAGCAGCTGAAGGTGGAGCTCACCCCCGCCGCCAAGACCTACGTCATCGACAACGGGTACGACCCCCTCTACGGCGCCCGGCCCCTGCGCCGCTTCCTCCAGCACACCGTGGAGACCTTGGTCAGCCGGAAGCTCATCGCCGACGAGGTCCTGCCGGACACCACCCTGGTGGTGGACTGCCAGGGGGACCAGTTGGTGGTCCGGTAAGCCCCGGGCAGCCATCGGCTTCCACGACACCTTCCGCCCACCGTCTGGCGATATCATCGCTATGGTTACGCCCCCCAATCGGAGTCCGATTGGGGGGCGTTGTTCTGTCTGCAAGGGATGGGGCGAGATGGGGGCTGCATCCTTCCAACCAACTCCCAGCGCCATACCTATAACCCCCTCCCAAATTCTTCCTCTCCCACGCAAAAAAAGAGTTGTCAGAATATTCCTTTTTGTGTATAATATGGCTCACGTGTGGGCGTCATACCCGCGCCTCCACAGAGAATCAGAGAGAAAGGAACCAAAACATGGAGGATACACTACAGATTTTGACCGCCATGGTCATTTACATGGGCGTGGTCATCGTTCTGGGCATCACCTTCGCGAAACGGGCCAACGCCAGTTCAGACGCCTACTTCCTGGGCGGGCGCAGCCTGGGCCCCTGGGTGACCGCCATGAGCGCCGAGGCCTCGGACATGTCCGGCTGGCTGCTGATGGGGCTGCCCGGCCTGGCCTACTGGTGCGGCATCGCCGATGCCGCCTGGACCGCCATCGGCCTGGCCGTCGGCACCTACATCAACTGGCTGATCGTGTCCAAGCGGCTGCGCCGGTACAGCATGCGGGCGGGCAACGCCATCACCCTCCCAGAATACTTTTCCAACCGCTTCCACGAAAAGGGCAAAGTCATTATGACCATCGCTGCGCTGTTCATCCTGATCTTCTTCACGGTGTACGCAGCCAGCTGTCTGGTCACCTGCGGCAAGCTGTTTTCCACCCTATTTGACATGCCCTACATTCCCATGATGATTGTGGGGGCCGTCTTTGTCCTGGTCTACACCCTGATTGGCGGCTTCCTGGCCGAGAGCGCCTCTGACTTCATGCAGGCGCTGGTGATGATCATCGCCCTGGGGGTCATTGTGTTTGTGGGCACCACCGCAGCCGGGGGGCTGGACGCGGTCATTGACAACGTCCGCAGCATCCCGAGCTTCCTGGAGTTCTTCGGCATCGCCACGCCGGAAACCGTGGATGGCGTGCAGCAGGTGGCAGCAGGCACGCCCCTCTTCGGGGAAGGGACCTCCTACGGGGCCCTCTCCGTGGTGTCCGCCCTGGCGTGGGGCTTGGGATACTTTGGCGTGCCCCAGGTTCTGCTCCGGTTCATGGCCATTCGCAGCGAGCGTGAGCTGACCATGTCTCGGAGAATTGCCACCGTTTGGGTGGTGATCTCCCTGACCATCGCGGTGTTCATCGGCGTGGTGGGCCGTTCGCTGTACCCCTCGGCACTGCTCACCTCCTCGGAGGCAGAAAACGTGTTCATCCTTCTGGCCACCAGCCTGCTCCCGCCCCTTCTGGCCGGGTTTGTGATGGCCGGGATCTTGGCGGCGACCATCAGCTCCTCGGACTCCTACCTTCTCATCGCCGCCTCTGCCTTTTCCAAGAACATCTACCAGGGGCTGTTCCGCAAGAAGGCCTCGGACAAAGAGGTCCTGCGCGTCTCCCGGCTCACCCTTCTCCTCATCGCGGTGGTGGCCATTGTCATCGCCCTGGACGAGAACAGCGTCATCTTTACCATCGTCAGCTTCGCCTGGGCGGGGTTTGGCGCCACCTTTGGCCCGCTGATGCTCTTCAGCCTCTTCTGGAAGCGGACCACCCGGGCCGGGGCCATCGCCGGGATGCTGGGCGGCGCCGGGATGGTGTTCGTCTGGAAGCTGCTGGTGCGCCCCCTGGGCGGCCTGTGGGATGTCTACGAACTGCTGCCTGCCTTCCTGTTCTCGGTGCTCTGCATCGTGGTGGTCTCCCTCCTGACGCCCCCGCCCTCGGAGGAAATTCAGAGAGAGTTCGACGAAGTGAATGCCGGCGGAAAGACGGCCTAAGCCCTTCCCCCCTTACACAAACCAACACCAGCGTGGGCCCTAAGGGTCCACGCTGGTGTTTTTTGATCTGGGCATGGCCTTACGCCCCCGGCTCCCGGGCGGGCTGCGGCTGGCTCTTTTCATAGGCGATCCTGGGGTAGGGGTCCTCCTCCACGTAAATGGTGCCGCAGGGGAGAAAGCCCTCCTTCTCCAACAGGGTCTGCATGACCCGGTTGTCCCCGTGGGTGTCAATCCGCAGATGGCCGCACTGGGCATAGGCCCACCGAAGGCAGAACCGCCCGGTCCCCGGCACCGACCCGTCCGAAGCCAGCCGGTGGACCACCCCATAGGGGCTGTCGTCCCGCCAGGCCCCTGCCTCGATGCGGCGGTAGGTGGGCTCCACGTCCTTCCCCTGGGTGAAGAAGAAGGTGCCCACCACCCGCCCGGCTTCCAGGCAGACATAGCTCTTCCCCTGGGCGATGTCCTGGCGGAGCAGGGCCTCCGGGGGCCAGTGGGTGGGCCCCCACTGATTGGGGTTGCCGTGGTCGGCCATAAACTGCCGGGCCCGGGCATACAGGGCCAGCAGCCGGGGCAGGTCCTCTACGGTGGTGCGGCGGATTTCCATAGGGTCTGTACTCCTTTCACGGTCCCGCGCTCCTGCGCCCCAGGCGGGGCGGGAGGGCTGTAAGACCACAACATGATGGTTCCTCCCATCCTACCACGTCAGCGCATCCTTTTCCATCCCTTCCCCCAAAAAACTGCCCCAGCCCGGCGCGGTGTTCCGCGCCGGGCTGGGGGCTAGGAGGAATCAGACACAGGTCCCGGGTCAATGACACCCTTCACAGGAGATCCCAGGGAACTGCTGGGGGTCATAGGGAAGGTGGTTGCGGTCATAGTAGTCCTTCAAGGCGGCTTTCACCGCCTCCTCTGCCAGGACGGAGCAGTGGAGCTTGTGGGCGGGCAGACCGTCCAGGGCCTGGGCCACTGCCCGGTTGGTGAGGCCCATCACCTCGGTGAGGGGTTTGCCCTTGATCATCTCCGTGGCCATGGAGCTGGAGGCGATGGCGCTGCCGCAGCCGAAGGTCTCAAACTTCACGTCGGTGACGGTGTCGTGGTCAATTTTCAGGTAGATCTTCATGATGTCCCCGCACTTGGCGTTGCCCACTTCCCCCACGCCGTCGGCATCCTCCAGGATACCCACATTCCGGGGATGGCGGAAATGGTCCATCACTTTCTCACTGTATAACATAGTCTCGCGCTCCTTTCTGCAGCTCCCGCCAGACGGGAGACATGTTGCGTAAGTACTCCACCACCTTGGGGATTTCCCGGAGCATGGTGTCCACCTCTGCCTCGGTGTTCTCCTCACACAGGGACAGGCGGAGGGAGCCATGGGCCACCTCGTGGGGCCGGCCGATGGCCAGAAGCACATGGCTGGGGTCCAGGGACCCAGAGGTGCAGGCCGACCCAGAGGAGGCACAGATCCCCCGGTCGTCCAGCAGCAGGAGGAGGGACTCCCCCTCAATGCCCTCGAAGCAGACGTTGACGTTCCCCGGCAGGCGGTGGTCCCGGTCCCCGTTGAGGGCGGCGTGGGGAATGGCCGCCAGGCCGTCTATGAGCTTGTCCCGCAGGGCGGCGACTTTGGCGGCGTTGGCCTCCAGGTGGTCACAGGCGGTTTGGAGGGCAGCGGCCAGGCCCACAATGCCGGCCACATTCTCCGTCCCGGCCCGCTTCCGGCGCTCCTGGGCGCCCCCCTCGATGAGGGGGAGCAGGGGAACCCCCTTGCGGACGTACAGGGCGCCCACCCCTTTGGGCCCGTGGAACTTGTGGGCCGACAGGGAGAGCATGTCGATCTGCTCCGCCCCCACGTCGATGGCCAGGTGCCCGGCAGCCTGGACGGCATCGGTGTGGAAGGGGACCTTCCGGGCCCGGCAGATCGCCCCGATCTCCCCGATGGGCTGGATGGTGCCGATCTCATTGTTGGCGTACATGACGGTGACCAGGCAGGTGTCCTGGGTGATGGCCGCCTCCACCTGCTGGGGGGTGATGCGGCCGTCTGCGTGGACGTCCAGCAGGGTCACGGTGAAGCCCTCCTTCTCCAGTTTCTGGAGGGTGTGCAGGACGGCGTGGTGCTCAAAGGCGGTGGAGATGATATGGGTTTTCCCCTGCCGTTTTCCCCAGCGGGCGGCGGAGAGGATGGCTTGGTTGTCCGCTTCGCTGCCGCCGGAGGTAAAGACAATCTCTTCCGGGCGGCAGTGGAGACAGCGGGCCACGGTCTCCCTGGCCTGGGCCAGGGCGGTGGCCGCCGTCTGCCCCAGGGTATATAGGGAGGAGGGGTTCCCGTACTGCTCGGTGAGGTAGGGCAGCATCGCCGCCAGGGCAGTGGCGCTGAGGCGGGTGGTGGCGGCGTTATCGGCATAGATCATGGATGGGTCCTCCTTTTCATGGATTTTTATCCTACAAAACAACTAGGTTATTTGAAGGATACCACGAATTCCCCACAAAGTCAATAGGAAATTAAAAAATGATCTCCCCTTCCCTCCTGCCTCCCCTGCCCACGAAAAAGCACCCTGCCGCCGCAGGGTGCTTTCGCCATTCGTTATGGGGTCTCTTCCACTTTTTGCAGGTCCGCCAGGGAGACGCTGTCCAGGTATTGGTCGATCACCTGGTCCAGCCCCTCCCACAGGGGGAGGGCCCGGCAGTGGCCAGCCTTTTCACAGCCCTTCTGCTCCCCCCGCAGGCAGGAGACCGAGGCCAAGCTCCCCTCGGCCAGCCGGAGAATCTCCCCGGCCGCGTAGTCCTTCGGGGGGCGGCACAGGCGGTAGCCCCCGCCCTTGCCCCGGGTGGCGTCCACCAGGTTGGCACGGCTCAGGGAGGCCAGGATGTTCTCCAGGTACTTCACGGAGATCTCCTGCCGCTGGGCAATGTCTTTCAGGGGAATGTAATCCCCGGTGTTGTGGTCGGCTAAGTCCAGCATGACGCGAAGGGCATATCGTCCCTTGGTAGAGATCATCATACGCAGTTCCCTCTTTCTTTGATTGATGTGATGCTGAGGACCTATGGGCAGTTTTCCCTCCCCAAGCAGGGAGGGAAAAGATAAGTCGTTTTGTAGTAATTGCTATTATACCCCAAAGACCGAAAAAAGTGAATGGGTTGCCGTCAAATTTCCACATTTTTTTGCAGGGCACCATGCAAACGATGGATCGCCCCCCGGAAAGGCCCGTTACGCCTTCCTTCCTGCCCCGGGATGTGCTATACTGAACACCTAGAACCCCAAAAAGGAGGCTCCGCCATGGAAACCTATCTGTTAGAGGGCTTCTTCCTGGAAGGCCGCCCCACCGGCCCCGCCTTTCAGGATGCCCTGGCCGCCCACCACCAATACATCGCCCAGCAGGTGGCCGCAGGGGCCGTCCTGCTGGCAGGCCCCGTGCCCCAGGACCCCGCCCGGGGCGGCATCCTGGTGGTGAAAACCGACGACGTCGCCGCCTTCTGCCAGGCAGACCCCTTCGTCCAGCAGGGCGTGCAGCGGTATGACGTGATCCCCTTCCGGGTCTTCGACGGCCAAGCCGCCGTCAAAGCCTGGGCGGAATGAGGGAGGCCGTCTCTGCCCGAAACGGTACCGCACCCGGGAATGACCCCCGTCCTTCCCCAAACCATACGAGGAGGCATCCCATGGAACACCATCCACCCACCCTTGCCATCTCCGGCCTGCGGGCGGGGTTCCCCGGCCCCCAGGGCCTGGTCCCCGCCGTGGACGGGGTGGACCTCACCGTCCCCCGGGGCACCATCGTGGGCCTGGTGGGGGAGTCCGGCTGCGGCAAGAGCGTCACCGCCCTGTCGGTGCTGGGGCTTCTCCCCCCCAACGGCCAAGTGGCCGGGGGGACCATCGACTTCGGCGGGCAGGACCTGCTGACCCTCCCCCCGGACGCCCTCCGCCGCCTGCGGGGGGACCGGATCGCCATGATCTTCCAGGATCCCATGACCTCCCTCAACCCCGTCTACCCCGTAGGGCGGCAGGTGGCGGAGGTCCTCCGCCTCCACCGGGGGCTGGACCGGAAGGCCGCCAAGGCCCGGACGGTGGACCTCTTCCACCAGGTGGGCATCCCCGACCCGGCGGCCCGGTACGGGGCCTATCCCCGGCAGCTCTCCGGGGGGCTGCGGCAGCGGGTGATGATCGCCATGGCCATGGCCTGCGAGCCGGAGCTCCTCATCGCCGACGAGCCTACCACCGCCTTAGACGCCACCATCCAGGCCCAGATCCTCCGGCTCATGGGGGACCTGCGCCGGGACCACGGCACAGCCATCCTCCTCATCACCCACAACATGGGGGTGGTGGCCCAGCTGTGCGACTACGTCTACGTCATGTACGCCGGGCAGATCGTGGAGGCCGCGGAGACCTTCGACCTCTTCCGCACCCCCCGGCACCCCTACACCGCAGGGCTGCTCCGGGCCATCCCCTCCCTGGAGGGGGCCCAGGAGCGGCTGTACACCATTCCAGGGACCGTGCCGGCCCCAGGCGCTCCCCACCCCGGCTGCCGCTTCTGCCCCCGGTGTGACCAGGGGGAGGGGGACTGCGCCGCCAATCCGCCCCCCCTCACCCACCTGGGCGGGGGCCATCTGGTCCGCTGCCACCACCCCCGCTGAGAGGAGGCAACCATGGCAACCATACTGGCAGAGGGAAAACACCTCTCCAAAACCTTCCCTGTGAAGGGCCAGGGTAAGGGCGCTGCCCTCCACGCCGTGTCCGGTGTGGACCTGGCCGTCTACGAGGGGGAGACCCTGGCCCTGGTGGGGGAGTCCGGCTGCGGCAAAAGCACCTTAGGCCGGCTCCTGCTGGGGCTGCTGCTCCCCACCCAGGGGCAGGTGTTCTTTGACGGCCAGGACCTGGCCGCCCTGCCCCCGGCCCGGCTCCGGGCCCTCCGGCGGCAGATGCAGCTGGTGTTTCAGGACACCGCCGCCGCCCTGAACCCCCGGTGGACCGTGGGCCAGTCCCTGGCCGAGCCCCTGCGCATCCACAACCTCTGCCCCCGGGGGGAATACGCCTCCCGGGGGGCGGCCCTGCTGACCCAGGTGGGCCTGGCCCCGGACCTGCTGGACCGGTACCCCCACCAGCTTTCCGGGGGCCAGCGGCAGCGGGTGGGCCTGGCCCGGGCCCTGGCCCTGTCCCCCCGGCTGGTGGTGTGCGACGAGCCGGTGTCCGCCCTGGACGTCTCCGTCCAGGCCCAGATGCTCAACCTGCTGGCGGACCTCCAGAGGGCCCAAGGGCTCACCTATGTCCTCATCTCCCACGACCTGGGGGTGGTCCGCCACAGCGCTGACCGGGTGTGCGTCATGTTCCTGGGCCGGGTGTGCGAGGTGGGGCCCACCCAGGCCCTGTTCTCCGCCCCCCGGCACCCCTACACCAAGTTCCTGCTGGACTCCGTCCCCCGGCCGGACCCCACCCGCCGGGGGGAGAGCGGCCCCCCCTTGGCCGGGGAGATCCCCTCCCCGGTGCACCCCCCTTCTGGGTGCCGGTTCCGCACCCGGTGCCCCTATGCCCAAGACATCTGCGCCCAAACTGTCCCCCCCCTCACCGGGGCGGGGGACCACCAGGTAGCCTGCCACTTCCCCTTGGGAAAGGCATAAGGAGGATGTCCCATGCCCTTCATCGACCTGCACTGTGACACCATCGCCCGCCTGCTGGCCTGCCAGCGGGCGGGGCACCCCGCCCACCTGCGGAGGGGGGAACCCCTCCACGTCAACCTGGAAAAGCTCCGCCGCAGCGGCTACCTGCTCCAGGCCTTCGCCCTTTTCGTGAACCTTCACGGCACCCCCGCCCCCGCCGGGGCGGGGGGCGACCCCCTCTACGCCCAGTCCATGGCCGCCCGGCCGGAGGACCCCTTGGAGGAGGTCCTCACCCTGGCCGACCTGTATTGGACCGAGCTGGCACAGAACCGGGACCTGACCCGCCCCGTTCTGACCTTCCAGGACTTGGTCGAGGCCCGGCAAGCCGGCCAGATCGGCTGCCTGCTCACCGTGGAGGAGGGGGGCGTGTGCCGGGGCTCCCTCCCCCTGCTGCGCACCCTCTACCGCCTGGGGGTGCGGATCCTCACCCTCACCTGGAACTACCCCAACGAATTGGGCACCCCCAACGGCCAGGCCGGGGGCCTCACCGAGACCGGCTTCGCCTTCCTGGCGGAGATGGAGGCCCTGGGGATGCTCCCCGACGTCTCCCACCTCTCCGACGGCGGCTTCTGGGACGTGTGCCGGGCCGCCCGGCGGCCCTTCCTGGCCAGCCACTCCAACGCCCGGGCCCTGTGGCCCCACCGGCGGAACCTCACCGACGAGATGCTCCGGGCCCTGGGGGACCGGGGCTGCCTGGTGGGGGCCAACTTCTACGCCGGCTTCCTGGGCCCCGGGGCGACCAGTCAGCCGGCAGACCTGCTCCGCCACCTCCGCCACATGATCCACGTGGCCGGGCTGGAGACGGTGGCCCTGGGCTCCGACTTCGACGGCATCGACACCCCCCTGGCCTGGGGGGACGCCGGGGGCATGGACCAGGTGGTCCAGGCCCTGGATCAGGGGGGCTTCTCCCCCCGGGAGATCGACGCCATCTGCTGGGAGAACGCCTGGAAGTTCTTCCAGCGGACCCTGTAAAAGCCCCAGTCCCCGACGGCTTCCCCGCCCTGGGCAGCCCCGTGTTTCACCTTCCCGCGCGCACTGCGCCCATTTCCAAAGGAGGACCCATCCATGACGACCTTTCTCTATGCCCCGCTGCTCCAACCCCTGCAGATCGGCAAGCTCACCATCCCCAACCGGTTCTGCGCGGGGCCCCTCACCCTGCCCTCGGTCCACGGCCCCTTTGGGGAGTTCTCCCAAGACGGCCTGGCCTACTACGAGGCCCGGGCCAAGGGGGGCTTCGGCCTGATTTTCAGCGGGGCCTTCCACCCGGACACCTTGGTGGACCCGGTCCACCCCCTGGACAGCAAGCAGCCCCTGAAGGCCCCCAAGGCCTTCCAACGCTCCGCCGTGGAATTGTTGGAGCGGCTGGACGCCTACGGGACCAAGATGATCCCCCAGATCTCCATGGGCTACGGCCGGAACGCCCCCGGCTGCTTCTGCCCCTCGGAAATCCCCTACTACCACGACCCTGCCCGCCTGGCCCCCGCCCTCACCAAGGACCAGATCCGGCAGAAGATCGACCAGATGATCGCCACCGCCGTCTTTTTCCAGCAGTGCGGCTTCCCGGGCATTGAGGTCCACGCCATGCACTGGGGGTACCTGCTGGACCAGTTCGCCATGACCTTCATGAACCACCGCACCGACGAGTACGGCGGGGCATTGGAGAACCGCCTCCGCTGCGCCCGGGAGATCCTGGAGGGGATCAAGGCCGCCTGCGGGTCGGGCTTTGTGGTGTCCATGCGCCTGGCCCTCAAGTCCTACATCAAGGGGTACAACCAACCCTCCCTCCACGGGGAGGACGAGGTGGGCCGCACCCTGGAGGAGGGGCTGGAAATCGCCCGCCGCCTGGAGGCCTACGGCTACGACTGCCTCAGCGTGGACTTCGGCCAGTACGACTCCTTCTACTACGCCGCGCCCCCCTGCTACATGGAGAAGGGCCGGGTGATCCCCCTGTCCGCGGCGGTGAAGGAGCAGGTGAAGATCCCCATCCTCTGCGGCGGCCGGATGAACGACCCCGCCCTGGCCGCCCAGGCCATCGCCGAGGGGAAGATGGACGGGGTGGTTCTGGGCCGGGCCTCCCTGGCCGACCCCGACTTCCCCCGGAAGGTGGCCATGGGATGTCCCCAGGAGATCCGCCCCTGCATCGGCTGCAACCAGGGATGCATCGGGGCCTTGAAGATCGGCCGCCGCACCGGCTGCGCCGTGAACCCCCAAGCCGCCCGGGAGGCCACCTTCGGCACCGTCCCCGCCGGGAAGAAGAAGTCCGTCCTGGTGGTGGGGGGCGGCGTGGCCGGCATGGAGGCCGCCCGCTGCGCCGCCAGCCGGGGCCACACCGTCACCCTGTGGGAGAAGAGCGGCCAGCTGGGGGGCAACCTGATCCCCGCCGGGGCCCACGACTTTAAGGCAGAGCTCAACGAGCTCAACGCCTGGTACCAAACCCAGCTGGACACCCTGGGGGTGGCGGTGCAGCGGAACCACCCCGCCACCGCCCAGGCCATCCAGGAGGCCCACCCCGACGCGGTGATCCTGGCGGTGGGGGCCACCCCCACCGTACCCCCGGCGGCGGGGATGGACAGCCCCAAGGTGGTGGACTGCGTCACCGCCCTCACCGGGACAGACCTGCCCGACCAGCGCATCCTGGTGGTGGGGGGCGGCCTGGTGGGCTGCGAGACCGCCCTGGGCTATGCCCAGGCGGGGAAGACCGTCACCATCGTGGAGGCCCTGCCGGACATCCTCTCCGCCGGCATCCCGGTGCCGGAGATGAACGCCTCCATGCTCCGGGACCTGCTGGCCGAGTGGAAGGTCACCCTCCGCACCGGCTGCCGCCTGGCCCAGGTGACGGCGGAAGGCGCCGTGGTCACCGGCCCCCAGGGGGAGGCGACCCTCCCCGCCGACCACGTGGTCCTGGCGGTGGGCTTCACCCCCCGGCCCTCCCTGGCCGGGGAACTGGCCGGCACCGGGATGGAAGTCTACCAAGTGGGGGACGGCAGCAAGGTGGGCAGCGTGATGACCGCCATCGCCTCGGCCTACACCGTGGCCCGGGCACTGTAAGAACGAAGGAGGACAGATCCCATGCGAAAGAATTTTCGAAACGTCGGCTTTTACCCCCAGCCCGTGCTGGTGGTGGGCACCTACGACCAGGACGGCATCCCCGACGCCATGAATGTGGGCTGGGGCGGCCTGGTGGGGGGCACCTATGTGGAGCTGAACATCTCCCGGGGCCACAAGACCACGGAGAACATCCGCCAGAAGCGGGCCTTCACCCTGAGCTTCGCCGACCAGGCCAACCTGGTGGCGGCGGACTACGTGGGGCTGGTCTCCGGCTATGACGTGCCGGACAAGATCGCCCGGGCGGGGCTCCACCCCATCCGGAGTGACTTTGTGGATGCCCCTCTGTTTGAGGAGCTCCCCCTCACCCTGGAGTGCCAGGTGGTGGAGCTCACCGAGGAGGGCCCCGGCGGGGTGCGCATCGTGGGCCAGGTGCTGAACATGAGCGCCGACGAGTCCATCCTGGGGGAGGACGGCCTGGTGGACGCAGACAAGGCCCACTTCCTCTCCTTTGACCGGGTGCGCCGGGTGTACCGCCTCTTAGGCGGCGTGGTGGGCCAGGCCTACCAAGACGGGAAGCAGCGCATGAAGTGAGCCCCGCAACTATCGCAAAAAAACAGCCGCCGGACGTTCCGGCGGCTGTTTTGATGTTTGGTCTCGGTGTTACAGGGGCGGCTCCCCCAACAGGGTTTGCAGGATGTTCTCGTACAGGGCCTCCGGGTGCAGGCGGAACTGGTCGGCCAGTTGGTTGGCCTGGTCCTCGGAGACCGCCAGCAGGTCCAGGGTCATCAGGTTCCCCTTGTCGTCGTCCAGGATCAGGCGGAGGGTGACCCCCCCATCCTCTCGGGGAAGGAGTTCCGACCGGACTTGGGCGTTGCGGCGGAGCACCGCGTTGACCTTGGCCAGGTTGCGGTCGCACTTTTTCCGCACGGAAAAGGCCAGGCTGCTCTCGCAGATCTCCCCGTTGCGGCGGCCCTTGTCGGTGATGGTGTAGAGGTCCCCCTCCACCGCCAGGTGGCCGGTGCTGACCAGTTCGGCCACCGACTCGGCAAAGTCAAAGTACTCCACCCCGTCGTCGCAGAAGGTGAGGTCCGCCAAGGTGGTGAAGTCCACCGGTCCGGCCACCCGCGCCATCAGGTAGAGGATGAGAAACTTGATGTCCAGTTTGTCGTGAATGAACCCCATGGGCTCCCCTCCCGTTCTGCCCCAGGGGGCGTTGCTGGTCCTATTATAGCCAGTTTGCGGGGAAAGGACAAGGGTTTTTTCTCCCGAGAGGTGGGCGGCTGGGCGCGGAAAGGTGTACTTTTTGAAACGCGGGATTGGCCAAGTACTCGCCCCTATCATACCCCAAAGAAAGCACTTTTTCAACACATTTTTGAAAATATCTCATATGGTACGAATCCTTTGAAAACCTACACCTTTTTATATTGCGGAGGTGATAGGGAGCGAAGGACACCCACCCCAGCGC
>HHCFC01400__coassemble_1377_pt1 | contig 27430 bp, 24 predicted proteins | sample HHCFC01400__metabat2_high_PE_020 | metagenome-assembled genome bin HHCFC01400
TGGATTGAAATACTGCCCCGGCGCCGGCGCTGGTGGAGGTGAGCGGTCGCTCTCCGCAAGGAGAGCGTGGATTGAAATCGGAAGCTGTACACATATTCGTAGGGGGCAACCCCGTCGCTCTCCGCAAGGAGAGCGTGGATTGAAATTCGGTGGTGTCCCGCCGGGAGAGGTCTTTAAACGTCGCTCTCCGCAAGGAGAGCGTGGATTGAAATTATCAAAAACGAGACCCAAGGCGGCGCCACCCAAGGTCGCTCTCCGCAAGGAGAGCGTGGATTGAAATGGTTGCAGACACACCGGAGACTGTGACGGTCTGGGTCGCTCTCCGCAAGGAGAGCGTGGATTGAAATCTGGCGGTGATAGATGGCGTTGATACGATCCCAGGGTCGCTCTCCGCAAGGAGAGCGTGGATTGAAATTAAGATGGATTTCGGGATTTCTCCCTGGTCGCCCGGTCGCTCTCCGCAAGGAGAGCGTGGATTGAAATCTGCCTACCGCCGCCCGCCGGAGGGAGAGGAGGGTCGCTCTCCGCAAGGAGAGCGTGGATTGAAATCGTTGGTATGGTCATTGGTAGCGAACCGGTCAATGTCGCTCTCCGCAAGGAGAGCGTGGATTGAAATAGTTTAAAGATGTAGAAGATAATGGAGCTATTAGTCGCTCTCCGCAAGGAGAGCGTGGATTGAAATCTGGTCATTGAGCGTGTGGCAAGCTACGGGATGCCCGTCGCTCTCCGCAAGGAGAGCGTGGATTGAAATTGATTTCCCCAATCATGCCGCCACCCACATCGTCGTCGCTCTCCGCAAGGAGAGCGTGGATTGAAATTATTCAGAAAGGAGAAAGCGATATGGCACTTAAAGGTCGCTCTCCGCAAGGAGAGCGTGGATTGAAATCTGGCTGCTGCTTGGCGGCGGCTCGGTGATATAGAGTCGCTCTCCGCAAGGAGAGCGTGGATTGAAATCTCACCCTCACCGTGCGCAACGTGCGCGGTGAGGGTCGCTCTCCGCAAGGAGAGCGTGGATTGAAATCGCTCCGCCCGCCCTCTGGGGCCTGTCGGCGCGGGTCGCTCTCCGCAAGGAGAGCGTGGATTGAAATGACGGTCCATCGGGGGCTGTCCGCTACGTGTAGCGGTCGCTCTCCGCAAGGAGAGCGTGGATTGAAATCCGGAGTTATCCAGGGACGCAACGCCGTTCGCCGTCGCTCTCCGCAAGGAGAGCGTGGATTGAAATGAGAAACTTTTCACCCAGGAAGAATCTGTCCAAGGTCGCTCTCCGTGAGGAGAGCGTGGATTGAAATAGATACATCAAAACGGTTTCAAGCATCACGCCGCCGTCGCTCTCCGTGAGGAGAGCGTGGATTGAAATGATCCTATCGCGCCTACGAAAGCGGCGATAGAGGTGTCGCTCTCCGTGAGGAGAGCGTGGATTGAAATCAATCACACAGGACGAAAGCGGAATGCCAACAACCGTCGCTCTCCGTGAGGAGAGCGTGGATTGAAATTCTTGATAATACAGAAATACCTACAGCCACCCACGGTCGCTCTCCGCAAGGAGAGTGTGGATTGAAATCTTTGCCACATGACCGGCGGACTACTGAGCAAGACGGTCGCTCTCCGTAAGGAGAGCGTGAATTGAAATGTATCCTTTATAATTCCCTTCCCCCCTCTCGTACGTCGCTCTCCGCAAAGAGAACATGGATCGAAATCCTGGGACCGTCTCCCAGGCGACAATCGGTTGCTGGTGGTGAATCCTCCTGCCGCTGCATAGAGTGACAGAAGGAATCCATCCATCGACCGCTTTCCATAGCGTCTCTCTGCAAGGAGGCATCCCATGTCCCCTCCCCTCCGTGACCGCCTTCGGGTGGCCGCCTACTGCCGGGTCTCCACGGACAAGGAAGACCAACTGCATTCTTTGGCGGCCCAGCGTGCTTACTTTACCCAATACATCCAGGCCCAGCCGGGGTGGGTTGCCGCCGGTATCTTTGCCGATGAAGGTCTCTCTGGGACTTCCGTCTCCCACCGGCCCCAGTTCCATCGGATGCTTCAGCAGGCGGAAGCCGGCCAGATCGACCTGATCCTGACCAAAGAGGTCTCCCGTTTCGCCAGAAACACCGTGGACACCCTGCGCATCACCCGGGACCTGAAGGCACGAGGGGTGGGGGTGTTCTTTCTCAACGACAACATCGACACCCGAGACAACGACGGGGAGTTCCGCCTGACCATCATGGCCAGCGTGGCCCAGGAGGAGAGCCGGAAGATCTCCCAGCGGACCCGTTGGGGGCAGGCCCAGGCCATGAAACGGGGGGTGGTCTTTGGCAACGACTCCCTCTTTGGCTATCTCCTCTCCGGCGGCCGTTTAACGGTGATTCCCGAGCAGGCGGCCATTGTCCGAGGGATCTACCACAAATTCCTGGAGGAACGCAAAGGGACCTATGTCATCGCCCGAGAACTGACCGAGGCGGGGATCGATCCCCCTTTACACCCAGGGCACCCCTGGTCCTCCACCGCCGTGCTGCGCATCCTGCGCAATGAGAAGTACGCCGGGGACCTTTTGCAGCAGAAGTACTGTACCCTCGATTACCTCAGCCACCGGAAAGTGCCCAACGAGGGGCACCTCCCTCAGGTGCTCCTGCAAGACCACCACGAGGCCATCGTGCCCCGGGAGACCTTCCTGGCCGTCCAGGAGGAGCTGGCCCGCCGGCATGGGTTGGCCCAGGAGGGCAAGCGCTTCTCCGCCCGCCATTGGTACTCTGGCAAGGTACGCTGCGGCTGCTGCGGAAAAAACTTCACGGTAAAGACCACCAAGGGCCGTAACGGCAAAGTCTACCGGCGGTTTGTCTGCCGGGGCGCCTACGCCAGCAAAGGGCCGACCGGCCGGTGCACTATGCGCAGTGTCAATGGGCAGTGGATCGAGTTGTGCGCCAGACACGTCCTGGCCCAGCTTTCCCTGGACCGGGAAGCCATCCTCGCAGAGACGCTGGCCCAGCTCCAGGCCCATCCCGTCCTGAGCAACCCCGCCCAAGGAGAGCGGGCCGAGAAACTCCACCACGCCATCCAGCGGCAAACCAACCGGCGGGCCCGTGCCTTGGACGCCTATCTGGACGGCACCCTCACCAAGGAGGAATGGAAGCGCCAGGATGCCCGCTGTCAGCAAATCTTACAGCAACTGGAAGACCAAAAAGCCCTGGCAGAAACCCAGGCAGCCCCAGCAGATCCTTCCCCCTTGGAGGCGCAAGCCCTCCAGGCCCGGCTGGAGGCAGAGCTGGACGGCGGCCCCTGGGTCCTGGACGAAGTCATCGAGACCATTCTCGTCCGGGAGGAGGATTTCCTGGTCTATCTCCAAGATGCCCCCTTCTGCTTCCAGGTCCGCATCGACAGCCGGGGCTCTGGGCGGGGGTACCAGGCCTTTGTCGCGTCCTGTACGCCTGTGCCCGCTCCCCCACGGGAGGCTCCCCGCGGATGTCCGTAAAAGGAGTGCTCCTTTCTCATACCATTGAAAAACAGCGTCGAAGCCCAAAGGCTTCGACGCTGTTTTTCGTCTGCGGCTGCATTGGTGGATACGGTACCCTCTCCAGGAAAGGACGGATCCTCAACGGGATGTCGCCATCCTTTCCCTGTATGGTTTCGGTCCCACCGCTTCCTCTGTGGGCACCGCATTGGCCACCATGCACTCCTCCCTGGCATAGTAGTCCAGCAGCCGCAGGCCTCGGGCCTGGGCAGCCGCCGCTGCCTGGGGGTCCACCATGCCGCCGCAGAGGACCTGGCCGGGCTCCAGCCAATCCAGCAGCTGGGGCAGGGTCACCTCCTCCCGGCTCAGAGGGGTGTGCAGAATCTCCCCGCGCCGGGTCACCGGCAGGGGGAGGATCACGCAGTGGGCCAGCGCCAGCCCAGGGCCCAGGGGCTCCGCCACCAGGCCCTCGCCTTCCAGCGCGGCAATGTGGACGGTGTGTCCGTCCTCCCGGAGCAGCCTTGCCAGCGCCCGCTGGCGCAGATCACCGCCCACGATCCAGAAATTCCGTTCTCGATCCATCCAGTCCATTGGAATTGCCTCCTTCCCTCCGGTGCATCCTATGCCGGCGGAGAAGAAAGGGTGCGAAACCAACGGTGGCCGCTGCCCAAGGGCAGCGGCCACGCAAACAACGGATGGCACCCAGCGTTCAGCCCCCACCCAGCAGGGCGCTGAGCCCCAGCAGCAACGCCAGCATACCCACGTTGCAGAGGGTGAACACCATAAAATACCGCCCCCGCTGGTCGGGATAGGCCCGGCTGATCTCCTTATAGGAGATGAGGCTGGCCATGGAGGCGATCAGCGTCCCCAACCCGCCCAGGTTGCACCCCACAATCAGCGGGGCCCACTGGTTGGTAAAGCCGGAGAGCAGCAGGGCCGCGGGGACGTTGCTGGTCACCTGGCTGGCCAGAACCGCCACCAGCTCCACATGCCCGGTCAAAGCGCCGGAGAGGATAGACTGGAACCCCTCCACCCCGGAGAGATTCCCAATGAAAATGAAAAACGCTGCAAACACCCCCAGCAGGGAGTAGTCCACCGAAGCCAGCAAGGCCCGGTCGGTGAGCAGCAAAAACAGGGCAAGGATGGCACACACCACCAAGGCATTCACCACCTGGAACAGCCCCAGCAGGCACAGGCCAAACCCCAGGGTACAAAGGGTCAGCTGCCGGGGGCCGGCCAACGTCCCCGGCACCGCCGGGGCCTGCACGGGACTGGGCCGGCGCAGCAGCAGGGCCACCGCCAGGCAGCCCCCGGCCACCGCTACATAGGGGAGCATCAGCAGGCACAGCCCCCCAAACCCCATGCCGCTTTTGCCGTAGAGATAGAGGTTCTGGGGGTTGCCCATGGGGGTGAGCATGCTGCCCAGGTTGGCTGCCAAGGTCTGCATCACCACCAGGGGCACCACCTGCCGCCCCTGCCCTGCCATACGCAGCACCAACAGTCCAAAGGGCACAAAGGTGAGCAGCGCCACGTCGTTGGTCACCACCATACTCAGTCCAAAGGGGAGGAACACCAGCACCCCCAGCAGGGCACGGGTGCTGCGCACCCGCCGCAGCAGCCCATTGGCCAGACAGAGAAACACCCCCGCCCGCTGGTACCCCTTCATCACCACCATCAGGGAGAAGAGCAGCGCCAGGGTGTTCCAATCGATATATCCAAAATACGCCGCACTGGGCGGCACGAAACAAGCGGAAACCACCGCCAGCAGCAGCGCAATGCTCAGCACTGCCTCTCGCTTGGCCAAGGCCATGGACCGGGCGGCCCATTGCAGCACCATGGTATCCCATCCTTTCCACAAAAATGCCGCCGGATTTCGGCAGCATCCCCCAGTATAGCACCTACGCAGAGAAATGCAAGGGGCTTTTTCAGGCGGTTTCCCTCCAGGGGAGGGGCAGCTTTCTGCACAAAATCCCCCCTTCCCTGGACGAATTCTTCTCCTTGACGTTCCTCGGCCTGATAGTTATAATAGAAACAGTTTGAATTCAATGTTTCGAGGTGTTTCTATGGACGAAACCGTTCATTATCTCCTGATGGCCTCCCATCTCCGCCTGCAAAAGCAGCTGTTGGACCGGCTGAAGGGCACCGGCCTCACCCTGGGCCAGCCCAAGGTGCTGGATTACCTCCGGGACCACAACGGCGCCAGCCAGAAGGCCATCGCCCAGGCCTGCCACATGGAGCCCGGCTCCCTCAGCGTCATCCTCACCCGGATGGAGGGGCAGGGCCTCCTCCGCCGCCAGGCCGCAGAGGGGGACCGGCGCACCCTGCACGTCTTCCTCACCCCCCAGGGGACCCTTCGGATGGAGCAGGTCACCCAGGCCTTTCAAGTCCTGGAGGACCAAGCCTTCCAAGGCATCCCCCCAGCCCAGCGGGCTGCTTTCCTCCAGACCCTGCAAAGGGTCTATGACAACCTGGGAAAGGAGGCCGCTGTCCTATGAACGAGAAAGCCAAACGGTACGCCATCTTCGCCATCGGCCTGTTCATCAACTCCCTGGGGGTGAGCTTCATCACCACGGCAGACTTGGGGACCTCCCCCATCTCCTCCATCCCTTATGTGCTCAGTCTGAATGCACCCCTGTCCCTGGGGCAGTTCACCATCCTCTTTAACCTGCTCATCGTTCTGGTCCAGCTGCCCATCCTGAAAAAGCAGTTCCAGTGGGAGCACTGGCTCCAGGTGCCCGTCACCCTCCTCTTTGGGTGGTTCATTGACCTGACCATGGTTCCCCTGGCGGCCATCGCCCCCCAGACCTACCTCTGGAAGCTGGGCTTCCTCCTCCTGGGCTGCCTGATTCTGGGCTTCGGGGTGTACCTGGAGATGGCGGCCAACGTGGCCATGCTCCCGGGGGAGTCCTTCGTCCGGGCGGTGTCCACCACCTGGCACCGGGACTTCGGCCTGACCAAAATCGTCTTTGACGTGTCTATGAGCCTCACCGCCGCTGGCCTCTCCCTGATCCTGGCCCACACCCTGGATGGGGTGCGGGAGGGCACCCTCATCGCCGCCCTTTTGGTGGGGCTGGTGGCCCGAACCTGCCGGCAGGTGCAGCACCGCCTCCAGCATCAGGGCGCCGGCCAGCCGGCCTAACCCCTTTTCCTATCCTGCCACATGAAAACAGGAGAGACGCACGTGCGTCTCTCCTGTTTTTCTTTTATTTTCCCGCGCCCTTCAACCGGGCCATGGCCCGGGCCAGGGCGGCTTTGGAGCGGTAGTACTCCTGGACGCTCTGCTTCTGCCGCAGGCGTTCCTCTGCCAGCTGCCGGGACCGCTCGGCCCGGGCTTTGTCGATCTCCTCCGGCCGCTCAGCAGAGGAAGCCATGAGGATCACATAGTCGGGCATCACTTCCGCGAAGCCCTGACCTACGATGACCTCCCGCCACTGGCCCTCCACGCAGAAACGGACGGTGCCGGGGTCCACCGCCACCGCCACCGGCTCGTGGCCGGTGTGAACGCTGTAGTCCCCGTCGGTGGCGGGCATGATGACCGCCTCCGCCTGGCCTTGGAAGAACTGCTTGAGGGGGGTCATAATCTCCAGGTAGAATCCCTTTTCCATTACACCACTCCCTGGGCCCGGGCCTTCTCCCGGATCTCATCCACGGTGCCCACCATGGCGAAGGCGGACTCGGGATACTGGTCCAGCTCGCCCCCCAGCAAGGCCTCGAAGCCCTTGATGGTCTCCTCCAGGGGGACGTAGCGCCCCTCCAAGCCGGTGAAGGTCTCGGCCACGGAGAAGGGCTGAGAGAAGTACTGCTGCATCCGACGGGCCCGGTCTACGATCTTGCGGTCCTCGGGGCTCAACTCCTCCATGCCCAGGATGGCGATGATGTCCTGGAGTTCCCGGTAACGCTGGAGGAGGGCCTGGGCCCCCCGGGCCACGGCGTAGTGCCGCTGGCCCACCACTTCCGGCTCCAGAATCCGGGAGGTGGACTCCAGGGGGTCCACTGCGGGGTAAATGCCCTGCTCCACGATCTTCCGGGACAGCACGGTGGTGGCGTCCAGGTGGGTGAAGGTAGTGGCCGGGGCGGGGTCAGTGAGGTCGTCGGCGGGAACATACACCGCCTGGACAGAGGTGATGGCCCCGTTCCGGGTGGAGGTGATGCGCTCCTGCAGGGCGCCCATCTCGTTGGCCAGGGTGGGCTGGTAGCCCACGGCAGAGGGCATCCGGCCCATCAGAGCGGAGACCTCCGAGCCTGCCTGGACGTACCGGAAGATGTTGTCGATGAACAGCAGCACATCCTGCTTCTGCCGGTCCCGGAAGTACTCCGCCATGGTGAGCCCGGTGAGGGCCACCCGCATCCGGGCCCCGGGGGGCTCGTTCATCTGGCCAAAGACCAAGGCGGTCTTGTTCAGAACCCCGGAGTCGCTCATCTCCCGCCAGAGGTCGTTGCCCTCCCGGGTACGCTCCCCCACGCCGGTGAAGATGGAATAGCCGCCGTGCTCGGTGGCGATGTTGTGGATGAGCTCCTGGATGAGCACCGTCTTGCCCACGCCGGCGCCGCCGAAGAGGCCGATCTTGCCCCCTCGGGCATAGGGGGTCAGCAGGTCAATGACCTTGATCCCCGTCTCCATGATCTCGGTGGTGGGGCTCTGCTGGGCAAAGGAGGGGGGCTTGCGGTGGATGGACCACCGCTCCTTGGCCTCCACGGGCCCCTTCTCGTCGATGGGCTGGCCCAGGACGTTAAACATCCGGCCCAGGGTCTCCTCCCCCACGGGGGCTTGGATGGTGTGGCCGGTGGCGGTGACCTCCACCCCCCGGCCCAACCCCTCACTGGGGGAGAGCATGATGCAGCGGACGGTGTCTCCGCCGATGTGCTGGGCCACTTCCATCACCTGCTGGGTGTCCCCCAGGGTGACGGTCATGGCCTCGTTGATTTCTGGCAGCTTGCCGTCGGGGAAGACCACGTCTACCACCGGCCCAAGCACTTGCGCCACTGCGCCTTTCCGTTCCATTGCGATTTCCTCCCTTTCTATGGGCGGCTGCCGTCCGCCAGGAAGCGGACGGTGCGGGCAGGCGTCTCCTCCCGGCGGGGGGGCCGCTCTGCCGCCTTCCGCTGGGCGCCGCCCACCACCTCGGTGATCTCTTGGGTGATGGCCGCCTGCCGGGCCCGGTTATAGTGCAGGGACAGGGCCTTGAGCATGTCCCGGGCGTTGCTGCTGGCGGCGTCCATGGCCATCATCCGGGCATTCTGCTCGGCGCAGAAGGACTCCACCAGGGTGCCAAAGATGGCCCCCTTCACATATCCCTCGGCCAGGTAGCTGAGCACCTGGGCCTCACTGGGGACGTAGGTGACCTTCTGCTGGTTGAGCCCCTCCTCCCCAGGGCGAGGTTCCCAGGGGAAGGCGTCCGCGTCCAGAGGCAGCATCTTGCGCACCTTGGGCTCCAGCACCATGGGGCTCACCATCTCGGTGTAGATCACATAGACCTCGTCCAGCTCTCCACGGATAAAGAGGTCTATGACATAATCGCTGAGCTCTTCCGCCCGGAGCAAGGTGGGGTCCTGGGCGGTGTACAGGAACTCCTTATCCACCGAGACGTCCCGGCCGGCAAAGTAGCTGCGGCCCACCTGCCCCACCAGAAAGAGGACCGGATGGTCGGTCTGGGCCAGCCGCTCCTCCGTCAGGCGGAGGATGTTGTGGTTGTAGGCCCCGGCCAGCCCCTTGTCCCCGGTGATGACCACATAGCCCACCTTGCGCTCCTGCAGATACTTGCGCTTGTCAAAGAACCGGTGCTGGGTCTCGGTGGTGTGGTGGAGGATGTCGGAGATGGTCTCATTGATCTTGGCAAAGAAGGGGGCCACTCTGTTCAGCTGCTGCCGCGCCTTGCGCAGTTTGGAGGAGGAGATCAGGTACATGGCGTTGGTGATTTTTAGGGTTTGCTGCACACTGTCAATGCGTGTGCGGATCTCCTTCATGCCTGCCATCAGCCGTTCACCTGCTTCTGATAGGCCTCCATGGCCGTGCGGATTTGCTCTGCCACCGTCCCAGGCAGGGTGCCGGTGGACTGAATCTCCTCAATGAGCCCCGGCTGGTTGGCCTGCAAACTGTCAACAAAGCCCTGAACGAACTCGTTGACCTTTTCCAGGGCCACGTTGGACAGCAGGCCGCTGGTGGCCACGTAAAGGATCACCGCCTGCTTCCACACAGGCATGGGGTTGTACAGGGGCTGCTTCAGGATCTCCATGAGCCGCTTGCCGTGGTCCAGGGCCTGGCGGGTCTCCTTATCCAGGTCAGAACTGAACTGGGTGAACACCTCCAGCTCCCGGAACCGGGCCAGGTCGATGCGCAGGGTGCCTGCGCTCTTTTTCACCGCCTTGGTCTGGGCCGAGCCGCCCACCCGGGACACCGACAGGCCCACGTTGATGGCGGGCCGCTGGCCGGAGAAGAAGAGGTCCTTTTCCAGATAGATCTGTCCGTCGGTGATGGAGATGCCGTTGGTGGGGATGTAGGCGGAGACGTCCCCGGCCAAGGTCTCAATGATGGGGATGGCCGTCATGGAGCCGCCGCCGTACTCCTCCGTGAGCCGGCAGGCCCGCTCCAGCAGACGGGAGTGGAGGTAGAAGACGTCGCCGGGGTAGGCCTCACGGCCGGGGGACCGGCGCAGCAGCAGGGACAGGGCCCGGTAAGCCACGGCATGCTTGGACAGGTCGTCGTAGATGATGAGCACATCCCTGCCTTGGTCCATGAAGTACTCCCCGATGGCCGCGCCGGCGTAGGGGGCGATGTACTGCTGAGGGGCGGAGTCCGCCGCCGTGGCGGCGACGATGATGCTGTACTCCAGTGCGCCGAACTTCTCCAAGGTTCCCCGGAGTTTGGCCACGGTGGAGGCCTTTTGCCCGATGGCCACGTAGATGCACACCACATCCTGGTCCTTCTGGTTGAGGATGGTGTCCACGGCGATGGCGGTCTTGCCGGTCTGGCGGTCGCCGATGATGAGCTCCCGCTGGCCCCGGCCGATGGGGACCATGGCGTCAATGGCCAGGATGCCCGTCTGCAGCGGCACATTCACCGGCTCCCGGGTGACCACCCCGGGGGCCTCGTGCTCGATGGGCCGGGTCTCCGTGGTCTGGATGGGGCCCAGGCCGTCAATGGGCTGGCCCAGGGCGTTCACCGTCCGGCCCAGCATGGCATCCCCCACCGGAACGTCGGCCGCCCGGCCGGTGCGCTTGGCCCAGGACCCCTCGTGGAGGCCGGCCTCGCTGCCCAGCAGGACCACGCCCACGCTGTCCCGTTCCAGGTTCAGCACCATGCCCTGGGCGCCGGTTTCAAACTCGATCAGCTCGCCGTACACCGCCCGGTCCAGGCCGTAGACGGTGGCGATGCCGTCGCCGATCTCCAGCACGGAGCCGGTCTCGGCCCGGCGGGTTCGGTTGTCGTATTGTTCAATTTCTTCCCGCAGAATGGAAAGAATCTCATCTGCATGATTCAATGTTCACTCACCCCTTTTGCAGGCTTTGCGCCAGGGCCTGGAGCTGCCCTCGGACGCTCTTGTCATAGGTCACCCCGTCGATCTCCAGCACAAAGCCGCCTAGGACCTCCGGGTCCACGACGATCTCAAAGGTGATGGCCTGGTAACCGTGCTTCTTGCACAGAAACTGCGCCACCGGGGCCAGGGCCTGGTCCCCCGGGTCCCGGGCGCACCGCAGCAGGCACAGGCCCTCCCCCGCTTCCCTTCGCTTCAGCTGCCGGTACTGGGCCACAATGCTGGGCAGCAGGGGGAACCGCCCCCGACGGGCCAGCACGGTTAGGAAGTCCTGCAGCTTTCCCTCCCCGGGGAAGTCCGGCAGGCGGCGGAGAACCGCCACTTTCTCGTTGGCCTCCACCGCAGGACTACACAGCGCCTCCCAGAGGGGGGCGCTGCCAGTGAGATACGCCGCTGCAGCTTCCAGCTGGGCCAGGGTACAGCCGGTCTCCTGGAGGGCGGCGGCATATTGCAGGGCTGCGGTACTCATACGCCGTCACCCGCCTCGTCCAGCAGTTGGTTCAGCAGGGCCTGGTCGGTCTCCCCATTGAGGGTGCGCTGGGAGACCTTCGCCGTGGTGAGCATCACCAGGGCCGCGATCTCCTGCTTGGCCTCGGCCAGCATGGCGGCCCGGTCAGCCTCCCGCTGGCGGGCGGCCTGCTCGTTGAGGCGCTGCACGGCCTGCTCCGCCTCTTCCAGGCGGCGGCTGTAGGCCAGGTCGGCCTGTTTCCGGGCGTTTTCCACGATGCGGGCCGCCTCGCCCCGGGCTGCGGCCAGCTGCTGGGTGTATTCCGTCTTCTGGGCCTCGGCCTCGGCCAGGCGGCTGTCCGCCTGGTCCAAGGTGTCCGACACCTTTTTCGCCCGCGCGTCCAGCAGGCGGGTGATGGGGCCGAAGAGGAACTTCCGCATCAGCAGGAACAGGATCAGAAGGTTGATCAGCACCCAGATGATCTGTGAATTTAGATTCAGGACACCCATCCGGTACCGCCTCCCATCAGTTCATGAAGATCAGCAGGATGGCGATGAGCAGACCGTAAATGGCGGTAGACTCTGCCAGGGCGCAGCCCAGAATCAGGTTTCTGGTGATCTTGCCGGACTGCTCCGGCTGCCGGGCGATGGCCTCCGAAGACTTGCCGGTGGCGATGCCGATGCCGATGCCGGCGCCCAGGCCGGTGAGAACTGCGATGCCAGCACCAATTGCTACGATACCCATGATAACATTCCTCCTAAATTTTCTCTGTGTGTTATGGGTTGGGTTCCGTCAATCCTCCAGGGATTCGGAAAGGAACAGGGTTGTCAAAAATACGAACACCACGGCCTGCAGGATGCCGTCGAAGATGTCGAAGTACAAACTAAAGGGGATGGGCAGCACCAAGGGGCAGACGATTTTGATCAGCTCCATGATGATATAGGCCCCCAAGATGTTGCCGAACAACCGGAAGCACAGGGACAGCGGCCGGATGCCGATTTCCATGACGTTCAGCGGGGCAATCATCACCGAGGGGGAGGCGAACTTTTTCATCCCGCCACGGAAGCCGTGGTACTTAAACTGGGCCGCATAGATCAGCACCCCGCTCATGATGGCCAGGGCCGCCGCCACGTTCAGATCCTTGGTGGGGGGCGTGAAGCCAAACAGGCCGCAGGTGTTGGACACCACCAGATACACCGCCACCGTGCCCAGATAGGGGGCGAAAGTGCGCCAGTGCTTCCCCAGGTTTTCCTTGCAGAAGTTGTTGATGAAGCCCACCAGCACCTCTGCCACCATCTGCCGCCGGCCAGGCCGCTCCTTCAGGTTGTGGGTCAGCCAGATGCACAGCACGGTGATCACCCCGATGATGATCCACGTCATCACCGTGGACTGGGGCACGGGAATGCCCCCAAATAGAGGGATCTCAAAGGCCACGCCACTGGGCAGCCGCGCGCTCAACTCCGCTTTGATCTCATCCAAGAATACCACCTCTCTATCCCGTTCTCGTTTCGATCACTTTTTTCATTCTAATCCCCGCGCCGGGAAAGACAACCTTAAAAAACTAAAAAAACGCTGCCACGGAATTGAAGTTTTTCCTGTTTTTCCCATTATTTTTCCCCTCACTCTCTCGATCATTCATTGAAGCGCCTTGGAAAATATGGTATACTACTGGCAAAATCCACGTGGCAAGGTTGGGATCTTCATGCAAAACCATACGAACGCCAGCCCGACGATCTACAACCAGGTACGCAACGTCCTGCTGCTGGGCATCGTCATCACCCTGCTGCTCTCTCTGGTGGCCAGCTTTCTGCTCAACCTCATGTCGGAGAACCGCTCCCGGGACCAAACCTTGGAGAGTTCCGCCCAGGTGGCGGCCAACATGCCCCTGCTCACCGAGGATCTCTACGCACCGGAGACCACCGAGTACATCCGGCGGACGGTCCAAAACGTCCCCAGCATCGACGTGTTCGCCGTCTACGACCGGGAGGGAACCCCCATCGCCTTCTACGACCTGGCCACCGGCCAGGATGACGCCACCGCCCTGGCCTCCCTCAGCCAAGACATCGTGGACTGGTTCCTGGCCGGCAACGCCACATTGATCTACAACGGCGAAGCCCCCGCCGGGGCAGACCGCTGCGCCTACGCCGCCATTTACGCCGACGACGGCACCCTCATCGGCTACGCCATGACGGGGATCTACATCCGTTCCATCCGGGCCACCATGGTGCGGATGGTCCTCTTCCACCTGCTGGCCGGGGTGGCCGCCTGGGCGGCGGGGAGCTTTCTCAGCCTCCGCCTGTCCCGAAAGATCAAGGACAACCTGCTGGGGTACGAGCCTGACGCCTTCCGCCGCCTCTTCCTCCAGCGGATGGACATCCTGGACTCCCTGGAAGAGGGGCTGCTGGCCATCGACGAGGACCAGCGGGTGACCTACCTCAACCGGGCCGCCTCTGAAATCTTGCAGATCGACCAGTCCGGTGCCCTGGGGCAGCTGCTCAAAGACGTCTATCCCCACTCTACCATCCCCCGGGTGATGCAGACGGGCAAGCCGGAGTACAACATCAGCCTGGAGTCCATCACCCACGTCTCCGTCCTCTCCGACCGCATCCCCCTGTGGCGGGAGGGGAAGATCGAAGGAGCCGTGGCCATCTTCCGCAACCGCACCGAGGTCACCAAGCTGGCCCAGGACCTCACCGGGATCCAGCACATCGTGGAGGCCCTGCGGACCTACACCCACGAGTTCACCAACAAGCTCCACGTGATCCTGGGCCTCATCCAACTGGGGGAGAACCAGCGGGCAGAGGAGTACATCCTGCGGATCACCGCCAGCCGGGCCCAGTCCATCGACTACATCCGGGAGCGGATCCAGGACCCCACCGTGGCCGCCCTGCTGGTGGGCAAGGCCTACCGGGCCGCAGAGCTGGACATCCGTTTTACCCTCACCCCCGCCAGCACCCTCCACGGGGACAACCCCTACCTGCCCGCCATGGGCATGATCACCGTGCTGGGCAACCTGATTGAAAATGCCTTTGACGCCCTGCTGGGCGCCCCGCCTGGGGAAGCCAGCGAGGTCACCGTCAGCATCCGGGAGGGCCAGCACGGCCTGGTAATCAGCGTGGACGACACCGGCCCCGGCATGACGGAAGAGGTCCGGGCCCACATCTTTGACAAAGGGTTTTCCACCAAGGGGGATAGCCGGGGCACCGGCCTGTCCTTGGTGCAGGACACCTTGGCCGCCTATGGCGGCACCATCCGGGTAGAATCTGAGCCGGGGGTAGGCACCTCCTTCATCATAACCCTGGACGACCAACCCTAGCCACAGGAGGAACCTGCTATGTACCGCACTGTTATCATCGAGGACGATCCCGTCATCACCCAGCTCAACCGCCAGTATGTAGAGAAGGACAGCCGCTTCACCGTGGTGCAGACCTTCTCTGCCGCCCACCCGGCCCTGTTCTGGCTGCGCAACAACTTGGTAGACCTTATCATCCTGGACATGTACATGCCCCAGATGAGCGGCCTGGAGCTGCTGCGCATTCTCCGGGCAGAGGGCGTCAATGCCGATGTGATCATGGTCACCTCCGCCGACGATGCCGCCACCATCGAATCCTTCATCCGCCTGGGGGTCACCGATTACCTCATCAAGCCCTTTGGCTATGAGCGCTTCCAGCTGGCCCTGAAAAATTTCTGCGACCACTGGGACACCATCCACCAGGACCCCAACCACCCCCACAAGTTCACCCAGAACCAGCTGGACAACGTCCTGCTCCACCTCACCGCCTCCTCTCCCCCACCGGCGCCCGGCGGCATGCCCAAGGGGCTGCAGAGCCAGACCCTCACCCTCCTCCAGGACTACCTCAAAGAGAACCCCCAAGGCCACACCTGTGATGACATTGCCAGCCACGTGGGCCTGTCCGTGGTCACCGTGCGCCGGTACATGAACTACCTGGCCGAGCAGCACCTGGTGGACAGTGACATGGACTACAACACCGGCGGTCGGCCGTGCATCGTCTACAAACTGAAACCCTGAACCCCCTCCCGGCAAACAGAATGCCCCCTGGCCCAAATGGGCCAGGGGGCGGTTTGGTTGTATGGGGTCTGGGAAACGTCAGGCGGCCTGCCAACCCTCGGGGGGCAGGGTGTCCGCCTCAAACATCTGGGTGGGTTCGCCCCAGGCGCAGGCGTCTGGGCCGATGGTATGGAAGCCAAACTTCTCGTAGTAATTGGTGTGTTCGGAGGCCAGGTAGATCTTCTCCTCCCCCAACTCCCAACCCCGCCGGCGGGCGTGGTCGATGAGGATGGGGCTCAGGTGCTTCCCCCGGAACCCGGGGTCCACATAGAGGGTGGCGATCCACAGGCCCGTGTCCGTGCTCCACAGGATCTCCTTGTAAGCCAGGGTGTACCCTCCCACCACCTTGCCCTTCTCCACAGCGACGTAGGCGTCGGGCAGAGGGCCGCCGGTGCGGAGGACTTCCTCCATGTGCTTTTTGATCCAGGGCATGCAGGCGGGCCAATGTTCCTCCAAGCTGGTGAGCAGAGCCGGGATATACTCCGGTCTCTCCCGAATGGATGTGATCCTCATCCCGTTCCCCTCCTTTCCTGGGGGCGGCGATGGTTTCGGTGTCCTTCCGGGGAGGTCTCCCTCTCCTCACTCTTAGGATAGCACTTTTTATCAAAAATTGCAAGGAAAACGCAATGAATTTCGAAACTTTTTACAAAAAACAATCTTCCAGGCGTTGCCCGGGAGGGAGGGGGGGGCGCAGGTTAGAACCTGCGCCGTAGGTTTCCCGCCCGGTCCCGGGCGGGGGATCCAGGCTTTCTCTAGGAGAAAGCCCGGACGCAAAGAGTCGCGGGGGGATGCCCCCCGCCCCCCTTTTTTATGGCCCGCTCGTTGGCACTCGCTCGTTTTGGCGTGGTGGGGCGCAGAGGAACGATAGTTGTTTTCATCTGCAACCATTTTCGTGCCCTGATTTGGGGACTTTCTTTCGGGAAAACACTTTTCAGCATATTTTCTCTCGAAAATGCGTCCCAAATCGGTTTTAGCATATTGGAAGTAATAGCCTCTCGAACGCATCAGAGAAAACTGCCGCAAAAACTAGCGAGTGGGAACGAGCGGTTATAAAACCCGGGGTCCAGGGGCGCAGCCCCGGCCCTCTTTCTCCCCATTTCTCGGGAGAAATGGGGACCCCCGCCGGGCAGGCGGGGCAACGGGGCGCTGCGCCCCAAAGTTGGGAACAGCCCCGGCCACCCAAAGGGTACGTAGTACCGTGCTGCCCCCGGCAGGTGGTCCGGGTGGGGGCCGGCGCAGGTTAGCACCTGCAGCGTGGGTTTCCCGCCCGGTCCCGGGCGGGGATCCAGGCTTTCTCTAGAGAAAGCCCGGACGCAAAGAGTCGCGGGGGAGGGCCCCCGCCCCCCCTTTTTATGGCCCGCTCGCTGCCGCTCGCTCGTTTTGGCGGTTGTGGCGCATTGTCCCGGTCGTTGGACTATTTCGGCACCCATCTACGTGCCCTGATTTGGAGACTTTCTTTCTCCAAATGCTTTTTGAGCATATTTTTTCTCGAAAATGCGTCCCAAATCGGTCTTAGCATACCGGAGGGAATAGCCCCTCTACCGTATCAGAGACAACGATCCCCAAAACCAGCGAGCGGCAGCAAGCGGGCCATAAGACCGGGGTCCAGGGGGCTTGCCCCCGGCCCTCTTTCTCCCCATTTCTCGGGAGAAATGGGGACCCCCGCCGGGCAGGCGGGGCCCCCGGGGCGCTGCGCCCCAAGGGTGCTTCCGAGACACCCACCCGGAGGGTACGCAGTCCCCTCCCCCGCAGTTGTCGGCAGGAAACCACACGTCGCAGGCCTCTGCCGGCAAACGTCAAAAAGCCCCCCTGCCAATCTCGGCAGGGGGGCAAAAGACCTCAGCGGCCCTCTTCCATGGCGGTGATCTCACCCACCCGGCGGGCGTGGCGGCCGCCTTCAAAGTCGGTGTTCAGAAAGACCTCCACAATCCGCTCAGCCAGGTTGGGGCCCACCATGCCCGCGCCCATGGCCAGCATGTTGGCATCGTTGTGGCGGCGGGTCATCTCTGCCGACAGGGGGTCGCTGCACAGGGCGCAGCGGATGCCCTTCACCTTGTTGGCGGCGATGGAGATGCCGATGCCTGTGGTGCAGATGACAATGCCCTTCTCACATTCCCCAGAGGCCACCGCCTCGGCAGCGGCCTTGCCGAAGATGGGGTAGTCGCAGCTTTCCTTGCTGTCACAGCCGTAGTCCTTGTAGGGGATGTGCTTCTCGTCCAGATAGGCTTTCACCCGCTGCTTCAGGTCAAAGCCGCCGTGGTCAGAACCCAGTGCGATCATGGTAGGGTACCTCCTTCGTTATTTCAGCCGGATCATCTCCGGTTTTCTCTCGTGGTAGACGGCCACATAGCGGAAGCCGCAGTCGGCCATCATGGTATAGGCTTCCTGGATCCCCTTGCCCAGGGGGCCGGGGGCGTGGGCATCGGAACCCACGGTGAGAATCTCGCCCCCCAGCTCCTTGTAGTCCTGGAGGAGGGGGATCCACTGGGCCAGGGTCTGGCCCTTCCAGGTGTTGATCTCCATGCCCCGGCCGGAGTCGATGGCCAGCCGGAGGATCTCCCGGATCTGGTCCCGGTACCGCCCTAGGTCCGGGGTGTCGTAGGGTCCGTTCATGTACCGCAGGGGGTAGATGACATGGCCCACCACATCGTAGTATGGGGAGGCCGCCATCTGCAGCATGGAGGCGAAGTAATTGTCCAGCGCGGCGTAGCACTGATCCAGGGTGTCATAGGGGAGGAGGTAGAAGTCCGTCCCCCCGGCCGTCTCGTCCTGGTTGTGGCAGGAGCCGATGACAAAGTCCAACCCCGGCTGGCGGAGGATGGTCTCTGCGGCCTCAGGGAAGAGGTGGGCCATGCCGAACTCCAGGCCCAGGGGCAAATCCACCTGGGCCCCGAAGGCGTCCAGCATGCCCTTCCGCTCCCGGAGGACGGGGCCCCAGTCATAGGTGAGGGTGCGCTCCCCCTCCAGGCTCAACAGGTCACAGTGGTCGGTAAGGCACATCACGTCCAGGCCGTACTCCCAGGCGGCTTTGGCCATCTCCACCATGGGGGCGTTGCTGTCCGGAGAGACCCGGGAATGGGTGTGGCAATCTGCAAGAAACATGGGGGTATCCTTTCCCGGCCCGGGCCGTTACTTCTTTTTCCGTCGGTGGAACACGGACTTGCTCTCCCCTTCCTCACTGGAAGACGGAGCGACTTCGCCCATGGTCTCGGCAAACTTCCGCAGGGCCTCCTTCTGGGCCTCGTTGAGGTTCCGGGGGATCTCCACCCGGATGGTGACGTACTGGTCCCCCCGGCCGCGGCCGTTGAGGACGGGGACGCCCTTCCCCCGCAGGCGGAGGGTGGTGCCCGGCTGGGTGCCCGGCTCCACTTTGCACTTGATCTTCCCGTCCAAGGAGGGGATCTCAATCTCTCCACCCATGGCGGCCTGGTAGACCGACACCGCCTGGTCCAGGTAGATGTGGCTGCCCTCCCGGCGCAGCCGGGCGTGGGGCATCACGTTGATGCCCACGATAAGGTCCCCGGCGGGGCCGCCGTTGCGGCCCATGTCGCCCTGGCCTCGGACGGAGATGGCCTGGCCATTGTCGATGCCGGCGGGGACTTTGATGTGGACCTTCTTCTGCCGGCGCACACCGCCGCTGCCGCCGCAGGCCTTGCACTTCTGATGGATGATCTTCCCCTCGCCCCGGCAGTTGGGGCAGACGGTGGAGGTGGACATGGTGCCGAACACCGTCCGCTGCTGGACCCGCACCTGGCCGCTGCCGTGGCACTCGGGGCAGATCTCCGCAGTGGTTCCCGGCTCGCAGCCGGTGCCGCCGCAGACGTCGCAGGCCTCCACGTGCTGGATGTTCACGTCCTTCTCGCAGCCGAAGGCGGCCTCCTCCAGGGTGAGGGTCAGGCTGGTCCGGACGGTACTCCCCTTGGCCGGGCCGGTGCGGGAGGCGCCGCCGCCCCCACCAAAGCCCCCAAAGCCGCTGCCGCCGAAGAAGGACCCGAAGAGGTCCCCCATGTCAAAGCCACCGAACCCGCCAAACCCGCCGCCGGCACCGCCGGCGCCGAAGTTGGGATCCACCCCGGCGAAACCGAACTGGTCGTACTTGGCCCGCTTATCCTTATCGGAAAGGACCTCATAGGCCTCGTTGATCTCCTTGAAGCGGGCCTCGGCGGCTTTGTCCCCGGGGTTGAGGTCCGGGTGGTTCTGCTTGGCCAGCTTCCGGTATGCCTTTTTCAATTCCTCGTCCGTGGCATTCTTCTTCACGCCCAGGACCTCGTAGTAATCTCGTTTATTCTCTGCCATCGCTTTCTCACCTCGCTATAGGCTCACAGGAGGGCGGTTGCCTGCCCTCGGCATTTCACACAAGCAGGGGGACAGGAAATCCTGTCCCCCGCTGCTTGGGTTGGATTGTTCGGAATTACTGGTCGTCCACCACGGTGTAGTCGGCATCCACCACATCGTCGGGACCTTTACCGGCATTGGTGCCGCCGGTGCTGCCGGCTGCGCCGCCAGCGGCCTGGCCGCCCATGTCGGGGCCGGGCTGGCCGCCCTGGGCGCCGGTCTGCTGGTACATCTTCTCGCTGACCTTGTAGAAGGCCTGGGTCAGACCCTCGGTGGCGGTCTTGATGGCCTGGATGTCGGTGCCCTTCAGGGCCTCCTTCACCTTGTTGATCTCGCCTTCCAGTTCGCTGACCTCGCTGGCGTCCAACTTATCCTTCATTTCGCTCAGAGCCTTCTCGCTCTGGTAGACCATCTGGTCGGCCTGGTTGCGGGTGTCCACCTCGTCCTTGCGCTTGGCGTCCTCGGCGGCAAACTGCTCAGCCTCCTTGACGGCCTTCTCAATGTCGTCCTTAGACATGTTGGTGGAGGAGGTGATGGTGATGTGCTGCTCCTTGCCGGTGCCCAGGTCCTTGGCGGAGACGTTCACGATGCCGTTGGCGTCGATGTCAAAGGTAACCTCGATCTGGGGCACGCCACGGCGGGCAGGGGCGATGCCGTCCAGGCTGAAGCGGCCCAGGGTCTTGTTGTCGGCAGCCATCTCCCGCTCGCCCTGGAGGACGTGGACCTCCACCTGGGTCTGGTTGTCAGCGGCGGTGGTGAAGATCTGGCTCTTCTTGGCGGGGATGGTGGTGTTGCGCTCGATGAGCTTGGTGTTCACGCCGCCCATGGTCTCAATGCCCAGGGACAGGGGGGTGACGTCCAGCAGCAGCAGGCCCTTCACGTCGCCCACCAGCACGCCGCCCTGGAGGGCAGCGCCCATGGCCACGCACTCGTCGGGGTTGATGCCCTTGAAGCCTTCCTTGCCGGTGAGCTTCTTCACCACGTCCTGGACGGCGGGGATCCGGCTGGAGCCACCCACCATGAGGACCTTGGCAATGTCGTTGCCGGTGAGGCCGGCGTCGCTGAGGGCCTGGCGGACAGGGCCGGCAGTGGCCTCCACCAGGTGGGCGGTGAGCTCATTGAACTTGGCCCGGGTGAGGGTCAGGTCCAGGTGCTTGGGCCCGGTGGCGTCGGCGGTGATATAGGGCAGGTTGATGGCGGAGGAGGTAACGCCGGACAGCTCGATCTTGGCCTTCTCGGCGGCTTCCTTCAGCCGCTGCATGGCCACCTTGTCGGCGGACAGGTCCACGCCGTCGCTCTTCTTGAACTCGGCGACCATCCAGTCCATGATGCACTTATCGAAGTCGTCGCCGCCCAGGCGGTTGTTGCCGGCGGTGGCCAGCACTTCGATGACGCCGTCGCCGATCTCCAGGATGGACACGTCGAAGGTGCCGCCGCCCAGGTCGTAGACCATGATCTTCTGGTCGGACTCCTTATCCACACCGTAGGCCAGAGCAGCTGCGGTGGGCTCGTTGATGATACGCTTGACGTCCAGGCCGGCGATCCGGCCGGCGTCCTTGGTGGCCTGACGCTGGGCGTCGGTGAAGTAGGCGGGCACGGTGATGACGGCTTCGCTGACGGTCTGGCCCAGGTAAGCCTCGGCGTCGGCCTTCAGCTTCTGGAGGATCATGGCGCTGATCTCCTGGGGGGTGTAGGACTTGCCGTCGATGGTGACTTTATAGTTGGAGCCCATCTCCCGCTTGATGGAGATGACCGTCCGGTCGGGGTTGGTGATGGCCTGGCGCTTGGCCACCTGGCCCACCATGCGCTCGCCGTCCTTGGAGAAGGCCACGATGGAGGGGGTGGTGCGGTTGCCCTCCGCGTTGGGGATGACGACGGCCTCGCCGCCCTCCATCACCGCCACGCAGGAGTTGGTGGTTCCTAAATCGATACCGATGATCTTAGACATAATGGGGTTCCTCCTTATTGCAGAACAGATTGGCTGTTGGGTTTGGGATCAAATCTATGAAAACGTCTGTGGACAGGTGCATGACTGGCTGGGGCTCTACTAGTTGGCCACCTTGACCAGGGCGTGGCGGATGACCTTCTCCCCCAGCTTAAAGCCGGCCTGGAAGACCTCTGCCACGATATTTTCTCCAAAGGCCTCGTCTTCCATGTGCATGACGGCGTTGTGGAGGTTGGGGTCAAAGGGCTGGCCCTGGGCGGGGATCTCCTCCACCCCCAGCTTTTCCAGGACGGTTTTCAGCTGGGTCATGGTCATCTGGACCCCTTTGGCGTAGGCCTCGTCGCAGGTCTCCTGCTTCAGGGCACGCTCCAGGTTGTCGTAGACGGGAAGAAGTTCCTTGATGGTCTCCGCCTTGGCGGTGGCCCAGGCATTCTCCTTCTCCTTCTGGCTGCGCTTGCGGTAGTTGTCGTACTCTGCCAGCAGGCGGAGGTACTGGTCCTCCTTCTCCCGCAGGGCTTCCTGGAGCTTCTCTGCCTCGCCCGCAGGCTGGGGGGCTTCCTCCTCAAGGGCGGGTTCCTGGGCCTCTGCCGCCTCGGGGGCGGGGGCCTCCACGGTTTCCTCTGGGGACTGGTCCATAGGCTCCTTGTTTTCCATTTCTTGCTGACGCATGAGGGATCATTCCTCCTTATCTTCTGGGTGGGGTTCCGCGGGGGGCGGAATCTCGTTTTTTCCAAACATACGGGACAGGCCCTCGGCAAAGTAAGACAGGCGTGCCGCCAGGTCCGCGTAGTCCATGCGGGTGGGGCCCACCACGCCGATGACCCCCTGCATCCCGCCGCCGATGTTGTAGCTGGCCATGATGACGCTGGAGTCCTTCAACTCCTCCACCACGTTTTCCGGGCCGATGAGGATCTTCACGTGCTCGTTCTGGATCACCGGCAGCTGCATCCCCTCCCCCATTTCGGACAGGAAGTTCATCAGGGGTTCGGCCCGCTCCAGGCTTTGGTACTCCGGATGGGCCAGCAGGGTGGGGATGCCGGCGGTGTGGACCACGTTAGCCTCCAGCTCCTCCAACACCTCCATGGCGAAGGAGACCACCAGGTGGATCAGGCCATACGCCTCGTCCCCGGCGTGGGTGGAGACCCGCTCCAAAGCGGGACCCAGCTGCTCCAAGGTGAGCCCGGTGAACGAGGTGTTCAGCAGGGTGCTCAGCAGTTGCAGCTGGGGGTCAGACAGGGGGGTGGGCAGGCGGAAGAGTTTGTTCTTCACCTGCTGGCCGTCGGTCATGAGGACGGCGATGAACGCGCTTTGTTCCACCATCAACAGGTCATACCGGGCGATGGTGGCCTTGCGGTTGCCTGTGGTCAGGGAGAAGGTGGGGTACTGGGTCAGCTGGGAGATGATCTTCCCGGCCTCGGTCATCACCTGGTCCATCTCCCGGATTTTCAGGTTTAGGGCTTCGTTGATTTTTTGGGCCTCCTGCATGGTCAGCCGGTGCTCCTCCATGAGTTCATTGACGTACAGGCGGTATCCTTTGGGAGAGGGGATGCGCCCGGCGGAGGTGTGGGGCTGTTCCAGGTAGCCCAGATTCTCCAGTTCCGCCATCTCGTTGCGGATGGTGGCGGAGGAGACCTTTAGGCCGGCAGAAGCCACGATGGCTTTGGAGCCCACGGGTTCTGCGGTCTGTATATAGTTTTCGACCACCGCGCGAAGAATCTGCTTCTTGCGCTCCGACAGTTCCATGGACAGGCCTCCTTTGGCCTTTTCGATCATTTTAGCACTCACTCTCCCTGAGTGCTAAAACAAATGTAGCACTTCCCCTGGGAAAAGTCAAGGGGCCCGAAAAAAATATCTTGACTTTTGTTTACTTTCGGACATTTCCCTAATTTTTAGCACTCCACCCCTGGCTTTTCGTGCAATCTTTGCACCTTACCAGGGAGACTGCCAGAACAGGCCACCGCGCCCCCCAATCCCGCAGGATCGGGGGGCGCGGTGCAGCAAAGATACGATCAAGATGCGGGGGATGCGGCGCTTTAGTCCTCTGTGGCCCGCAGCCGCTCCACCAGGGAGGCCCGGGTGGCCGACCGGTACACCCCCAGGGGGATCAGGCAGCCCAGCAGCAGGAAGATAGGGGCCAAGATCCCCACCGGCACCAGGGTGAGGTGGTAGGTGAAGAACCAGAGCAACGTCTCCACCGACCCCATGAGGGGGGCCATGGCCAGCACCAGCCCGGCGCCAAAGACCACCGCGCTGAGGGCATAGAAGACCCCCTCCCAGATCAGCATTCCCTTCAGCTGCCGCCCGGTCATACCGATGGACTGGAGGACGGCAAACTCCCGCCGGCGGGCCAGGATGCCGGTGAGGATGGCGTTGAAGAAGTTCAGCACCCCCACCAGCCCCACGATGAAGCTCAGGGCCCCGCCCAGAAGGAGGAACATCCCCAGGACCCCGGAAAACTCCGCGGCAAAGGTGCCCTGGCTCTCGTAGTCCAGCTGGGGGTTTTGGTTCTCCGTGTAGTCCTGGAGGAAGGCCTCCATGGCGGCGTTGCTCTCATCGGTGGTGTCAAAGGCGTAGGACATGACGCAGTCGGTCCCCGTGTCCTGACAGAAGGTCTCGCTGTTCAGGACGAACTCGTCGCTGCCATAGTACCCGTAGTCCAAGGAGGAGGGCACCGTCACCAGGGCCACCACCGTATAGGTCACGTCCCGGTAGGTTTTGGGAACCTCCCGATAGTTCTCATCCTCCGGGGGGACGGTGCCGTAGCTCTCCCCGGTGTCCGGGTCCACGTACTCCATCTCCTCCACATACCGCAGGGTGATGGTGTCCCCTAGACGGGCCCAGTGGGAGTCCATCCTGGGGTTGCCGTAGTCATCGTCGGTGTACACTGCGGCGATGGCGTGGCTCCCCGGCTCATAGAGGGCGGACAGGTCCCCCTCCAGCACCGTCAGCTGGTCCAGGGTGAAGGCCTCCATGCCGTAGAGCTGGGCCGTGTCGGCCAGAAGGCCCGCCTCGTTCCGGTTCGTCAAGGACACCAGCTGGTCCAACCAGCCCTCCGGTCCGGGGAAGTGGGCCCGGGCCGCCCGGAAGTAGTCCTCGGGGACATACTCCAGCACGGTGGAGGTCCGGCCATAGACCTTGCCCCCCTCGGTCACGCCCCCCTGGGTTTGGACGGCGTCGATGGCCTCCTGGGGCACCGCCACGTCCGGGTTGAAGATTTCCCCGCCGGTCTGGAAGTGGCTGGCATCGGCCAGGGTAAAGTCGGTGCAGATCTGACGGGAGACGTACTTCTCCAGGTCAAATCCCTGGGCCACCGTCACCGTCAGGTTCAGCAGCACCACCGCCAGGGTGAGGGAGAGGACGGTGATCACCGTCTTGCCCTTGCTGCGGCCCAGGTTGGCCCAGGCCATGCCGGCCAAAGAGAAGCCCTTCCGGGACTTTCTCTCCTTCCGGCCCTTGCCGCTGCCCTCGGTGTACCGCACCGCCTCCACCGGGGAGACCTTGGCGGCCATCCGCCCCGGCCGGGCGCAGGAGAGGAACACCGTGAGCAGGGCAAAGGCCGCCGACCCCAGGAAGATCACCGGGCTCACCGACACCACGTCGGACACCCCGTCCAGCTGGGCAATCACCGCCGGGGCGAGCTGGCTGCCCACCAGCCAGCCCAACACCAGCCCAACGGGGATGCCCACGCAGCTGAGGAGGAGGGCCTGCTGCCGGAGCATGGCTTTGATCTGCCCCCCGGTGGTGCCGATGGTTTTCAGCAGGCCGTAGAAGCGGATGTCGTTGGCCACGGAGATTTGAAACACATTATAAATAATCAGGTACCCCGTCAGCAGGATGAGCACCAGCACCACCACAACGAGCAGGACGGTAATGGGATCCATATTCTCCGTCAGCTGGGAACCGGTGTACCCCCAGTTGACCCCGTACTGCACATAGTTGGCCCCGCTGGGGTCGTCGCTCTGGAAACCGCAGTGGGCCAGGATCTCCCCCATGTCCCCGTCGATGTGGAGGGAATTGGGGAGCATCACATCCATGGACCAGGTGCCGATGGTCCCGTTGGACCCCTGGGGGGTGAACCCCACCTCCTGGAAGACCGCCTCCACCCGGCTGTTGGGCACCAGCACATAGCTGGCGGGGGTGGCGGCGTCATACTCCCACCAGCCGGAGAGGGTGAAGGTCTGGGTGGTCGCCTGCCCGTCCACGTCGAAGGTCAGGGTGAACCGGGCCCCCACCTCCGGGGTGACCCCCAAGAGTTCCAGCACCCTTGTGTCGGTGGCGGCCTGGTCGGTCCCCTCCTGGGGGAGGGTGCCGGTGGTGGGGGTGGCATAGGTCCACTGGGCGTTGTTGGCGTCGCTGTAAGCCACCTCCACATGGGTCTTTTGGAAGGGTTCCTGGGTGGGCAGCCCCAGCACCCGGCGCAGGCCGTAGTCCTCCACCAGGGGGTCCTCCTTCAGGGCGTCCACCTGGTCCAGGGTGAGGCTTTTGAAGGTGCCGTGGGCATAGCCCCCCGCCTGGCGGAAGTTGGCCTCCTGGAACCCGTCGTTGATGGACAGGACGATGGTGAACAGGGAGGTGAAGAGCACCGTGGTCAGGGCGATGGCCACCACGGCGATGACGTTCCGGGTCTTGGCGGCCCCCATGGCCTGGCGGCCCAGGCGGCGGACCCGGCGCCGGTTGGATACGCGGATCATCCCCTCACCCCCTGGCGGCGATCCGGCCGTCCTCGATGCGGACGATCCGGTCTGCCATCTGGGCGATCTCCTCGTTGTGGGTGATCATCACGATGGTCTGGGCGAAGCGCTGGCTGGTGACCTTCAGCAGGCCCATGACGTCCTGGCTGGTTTTGGAGTCCAGGTTGCCGGTGGGCTCGTCGGCCAGGAGGATGGCGGGCTTGGCCGCCAGGGCCCGGGCGATGGCCACCCGCTGCTGCTGGCCGCCGGAGAGGTTGTTGGGCAGGCTCTGGAGTTTTTTCTCCAGGCCCAGGGTGGCGATGATCTGGTCCAGGTAGCCCTGGTCAGGCTCCTTCCCGTCCAGCTGGATGGGAAGGACGATGTTCTCATACACGTTGAGCACCGGCACCAGGTTGTAGTTTTGGAACACAAAGCCGATCTTCCGGCGGCGGAAGATGGTGAGGGCCTCGTCCTTGAGGGAAAAGATCTCCCGCCCGTCCACGGTGACCGAGCCGGAGGTGGGCCGGTCCAGCCCGCCCAGCATGTGCAGCAGGGTGGACTTGCCGGAGCCGGAGGTCCCCACCACCGCCAGGAACTCCCCTTTTTCCACGGAGAGGTCCACCCCGTCCAGGGCGCGGACCTCGGTCTCCCCCGCGCCGTAGATCTTGCGCAGGTCTTTGGTCTGTAGAATGGTCATGGCCATCCCTCCTTTTCCCTTTGAGGATAGCACAGGAATCTTTCCACATTCTTTCTCAAATCTAACAGTCTCGCAAGATTTCGGGGAGAGGGGCCGCGCCCGGCGGAGCCGGGCGGGCCGGGGTTGCTATCGGCAGGTGGATCCGTTTGGGGCCGGCGCCCAGGGGCCCTCCAGGTGGGGCCGGGGCCGGGAACCGCCGGAGGTACGTACCCTGAGGGTGGGTGCCTCGGAAGCACCCTTGGGGCGCAGCGCCCCGGGGCCCCGCCTGCCCGGCGGGGGTCCCCATTTCTCCCGA
>HHCFC01400__coassemble_1381_pt1 | contig 27343 bp, 25 predicted proteins | sample HHCFC01400__metabat2_high_PE_020 | metagenome-assembled genome bin HHCFC01400
CTTAGACTAGCCGAAGATTATACAACAATGGAACTTGGTATAACATATACTGGGGCGTATTCTTCTGCTACAAGATATAACGCTTATTACGGGTGGACAATAACTTAATTCTTTTTTGTCCGGCCTGAAATTCTCTTGCCTCTCTTAGCCAAACAGAACTCTAGGCAAGAAAGCACATCCCTCCATACTCTAAGCATCTCGAAAGGAGGTGCCCCATGCAAATCGCTAGACGCATATGCCTACCGTGGTGGTCCTTTCTCCTCATCTGCGCCGCCGCAATGGCGATCACCGCCTTAGTGGTCTATGAGGCCACCACCGAGCCGGAACCAGAGGCCCCGGTATCCTACTCCTTTCAGCCAGAGACCGGAGCGCTCACCTTCTACATCCCAGAGGGCTGGGAATTGCTGCGGGTCTTCACCGACGAGGGTGCCCTGACCATCCCCCCCTACCACCAAAACACCCGCTCCCTCACCATAGATCTGACGGAATTGCCCGAGACCGGCGGCCGGGACCTGATTCACATCCAGTGCCTCCCCCCGGAAGAGGGGCTGCTCCCCTTCTCCTTCTTTGAGGTCCTTCGACAATCCACAGGGGGAGAGTTCATTCTCTACTCCTCTCCGGACCAGCTGAACTGGACCTGGGAGTCGGTATTCTATCAGCCAACAACCTAGGCGGTCAAAGCCGCCGTGGAGGGCATCGACATCGCCCCCGGCGCACCCGCGCCGGGGGCTTTTTTGATCCTCCTTTGATTACAATTTGGCAACAGTTTTCCATTTTGTATTGCTTTTCTTGTGGCTTTCCTGTATACTTTGGCTAGAAACCCCCTCCCTGTTCCGCCTGGTATTGGTGTGTTTGGCGGGAAGGCCCTTGCCCCATGGTATCCGGCGGAACAGCGCCTTCCCACTGAGAAAGGAGGTTCCTCCCATGATTGCACTTGTGTTGCTTCTCATTCCTTCCGTCCTGTTTGCCTTTCTGCTGGTCCAGGCCATCATCGACGGGATCCGTAACCGGCCTTACACCGCCAAGGCCATCCTGGCCGGGGTGTGCCTGGCCTTTTTGGTGGCGCTGCCCTACTTCTGAGAATCTCCCGGAAAGGAGGTCCCCCATGTCTCAACGTACCACCCGTCTCCGCGGCCCTTTGGCCGCCTTGCTCATCGCCCTAGGGGTGGGGGCCGTCCTGCTGGTGGGGGAGGTGGCCTGCTTCTCCCTCCACCCCGGGGTGGCCAGCGCCGCCAACGCCAGCCATCCCCGGGACCTGCCGGAGGGGGAGGTCTTTCTCTCCGCCGTCCAGCTCTCCCCCACCTGGGCCTGGCCGGTGACCGTCACCCAGGTGGAGATCCAGGACCCCGCCTCGGGGGAAATTTTCACCCCGGAGCTGATCCTCTGTGACCAGGACGGGCACAGGGAGGGCCCCTCCATGGCCTCCGCCTGGCAGGGGCCCCGGGCGGACTTTGCCGCCCACTTCCCCGGTGGGACCCAGTCCGCCGTGCCCGGCACCCTGGCCAGCCGGGACGCCGTCCTGGCCACCCTCTGGAACCCCCTGCCCCCCGGAGACCGGCCCCTGACCTACACCATCCACTACCGTCTGCTGGGCCTCTTCCCCAAGACGGAGACCTTCTCCTACACCTGGGACACCGGGGAGGGGACGGTTCCAGAGGGCCCGGCAGGCCCCCTGGCCGCCCTGCGGGCCCTGCTGGCCTGAGGGTGGCGGAAAGGAGGTCCCCCCTTTCGCCCCGCCCCCTGCCCCTTTGGGCAGGGGGACTTTTCGTGAAAAGGCGGGTTTTCCCTTGTCTCCCGGGGCGTTTTGTGGCATAGTAAGGGTGGAATGTTATCCCCTTCTGGGAAAGGAGGCTCGCCATGCTGTGCAAAGTGCGTTCCCTGGGGCTCCAGGGCATCTCCGGGTATGAGGTCACCGCCGAGTGCGACCTGGCCGGGGGCCTGCCTAACTTCGACATCGTGGGGCTCCCCGACACCGCCGTGAAGGAGGCCCGGGAGCGGGTCCGGGCGGCCATCAAGAACAGCGGCTACGCCTTTCCCGTGGGGCGGATCACCGTGAACCTGGCCCCCGCCAACCGGCGGAAGTCCGGCACGGTGTACGACCTGCCCATTTTGGTGGGCATCCTCACCGCCGCCGGGCAGCTGGACTGGTCCGACCCCCACTGTGCCTTCGTGGGGGAGCTCTCCCTCTCCGGCACCCTGCGGCCGGTGGTGGGGATGCTCCCCATGGCCCTGGCCGCCCGGGCGGCGGGGATCCGCCGCCTCTTCGTCCCGGCGGACAGCGCCCCGGAGGCCACCCTGGCCCAGGGCCTCACCGTCTACCCCGTGGAGACGGTGGGCCAGCTGGCCGACCACCTGGCCGGCCGAGTCCCCATCGACCCCGCCCCGGTGTGGCAGGGGGGCGAGGAGGACCTCCCCCTGCCGGACTTTGCCGAGGTCCGGGGCCAGGGCCCGGTGAAGCGGGTGCTGGAGATCGCCGCCGCCGGAGGGCACAACGTGCTCCTGGTGGGGCCCCCGGGCTCGGGGAAGAGTATGCTGGCCCGGCGGCTGCCCTCCATCCTGCCCCCCATGACCCGGCGGGAGGCCTTGGAGACCACCCAGATCCACTCGGTGCTGGGGCTCACCACCAAGGAGCGGCCCCTGCTGACCCAGCGGCCCTTCCGGTCCCCCCACCACACCATCTCCCCCGGGGGGATGGCGGGGGGCGGCTCCCCCTACCCCCGGCCGGGGGAGATCTCCCTGGCCCACCACGGGGTGCTGTTCCTGGACGAGTTGCCGGAGTTTCACAAGGACGTCATCGAGGTCCTCCGCCAGCCCATGGAGGACGGGGTGATCTCCGTGGTCCGCTCGGCGGCCACTGAGACCTACCCCAGCCGGTTCCTCCTCCTGTGCGCCATGAACCCCTGCAAGTGCGGGTGGTACGGCCACCCCTCCGGCCGGTGCCGGTGCTCCCCCCAGCAGGTGAAGAAGTATCTGGGCAAGCTCTCCGGCCCCCTGCTGGACCGGATCGACCTCTTCGCCGAGGTCCCCGCCCTGGAGTTTGAGGCTCTGGCCGACCGCAGCCCCGGGGAGCCCTCTTCCGCCATCCGGGCCCGGGTGACCCAGGCCCGGGCCATCCAGACCCAGCGCTACGGCCCGGAGGGGCCCCTGTGCAACGCCGCCATGGGCCAGGCCGAGCTGCGGCAGTACTGCGCCCTGGACGGGGAGAGCCAGGCCCTTATGAAGGGGGCTTACGAGCACATGGGCCTCACCGCCCGGAGCTATGACCGCATCCTCCGGGTGGCCCGGACCATTGCCGACCTGGACGGCAGCCAGCCCCTCCAGCCCCACCACCTGGCGGAGGCCATCCAGTACCGCCAGTCAGACTACTTCCCCGCCTGAGGGCGGGGCGCCAACCCAACCACGAAAGGAAGCTATCCACTATGTCTTACGTTCCCAGCGCGCCCCCTGTGGGCGATGAGATCTTTCTGCTCAAGATGGGAGAGATGGTCCTCAAGGGCCTCAACCGCCGCACCTTTGAGGAGCGGCTCATGGGCAACGCCCGCCGCCGGCTGCAAAAGTACGGCAAGTTCCGCATCTACTCCCGCCAGTCCATCACCTACGTGGAGCCCAAGGAGGCCGGGTGCGACATGGACGGGGCCTTCGCCACCCTCTCCCGCCTGTTCGGGGTGGTGGGCCTGTCCCGGGCCAAGGCCTGCGAAAAGACCCCCGAGGCCATCCTCGAAACCGCCAAGACCTACCTCCACGACGACCTGATGGCCGCCAGGACCTTTAAGGTGGAGTCCAAGCGGTCGGACAAGACCTTCCCCCTGACCTCCATCCAGCTCTCCCAGTACGTGGGGGGGGAGCTCAACGAGGCCTTCCCCCACATCCAGGCGGACATGCACCACCCGGAGCTCACCGTCCACGTGGAGGTGCGGGACTTTGCCGCCTACGTCCACGGGGACCCCGCCCCCGGCGCCGGCGGCCTGCCGGTGGGGGTGGGGGGCAAGGCGGTCTCCCTCCTGTCCGGGGGGATTGACAGCCCCGTGGCCTCCTGGATGATGGCCAAGCGGGGGGTGGCCCTGGAGATGGTCCACTTCTTCAGCTACCCCTACACCTCCCCCGAGGCCAAGGACAAGGTCCTCACCCTGGCCCAGCTCCTGACCCCCTGGTGCGGGCGGCTCACCGTCCACGTGGTGCCCTTCACCAAGATCCAGGAGCAGCTGCGGCTCCACTGCCCGGAGGCCCTCTTCACCCTGCTGATGCGCCGGTTCATGATGCGCATCTCGGAGCGGGTGGCCCAGCGGGTGGGGGCCCACGGGCTGATCACCGGGGAGTCCCTGGGCCAGGTGGCCAGCCAGACCATGGAGGCCATGGCGGTCACCGGCCAGGTGTGTACCCTGCCGGTGTTCCGCCCCCTGGTGGGGATGGACAAGGAGGAGATCGTCCGCACCGCCCGGAAGATCGGCACCTTTGAGACCTCCATCCTCCCCTACGAGGACTGCTGCACCGTCTTCACCCCCCGGCACCCCAAGACCCACCCCAAGCTGGAGGAGATCACCGAGGCCGAGGCCGCCCTGGACATCGAGGCCCTGGTGGAGGAGGCCGTCCAAGGCATCGAAAGGGTGGTGCTGGACCCGTGAGCCACACCGCCGAACTCATCGCCGTGGGCACCGAGCTGCTGCTGGGCAACATCGCCAACACCGATGCCCAGATGATCTCCCAGGGCCTGTCCCAGCTGGGGATCAACGTCTACTACCACACCGTGGTGGGGGACAACCCCCAGCGGGTCCGCCAGGCGGTGGACATCGCCCGGGGCCGGGCGGACATCCTCATCACCACCGGGGGCCTGGGGCCCACCTGCGACGACCTGACCAAGGTGGCGGTGGCCCAGGCCTTCGGGAAGGAACTGGTGTACCACGAACCCTCCGCCCAGCGGATCCGGGAACGGTTTGCCCAGCGGGGCACCCCGGTCACCGAGAACAACTTCCAGCAGGCCATGGTCCCCGAAGGGTGCACCGTGCTGGACAACGACTGGGGCACCGCCCCGGGGGTGGCCTTCCAGGCCGATGGCACCCACGTGCTCATGCTCCCCGGCCCGCCCCGGGAGTGTGCCATGATGTTCCGCCACCGGGCCCTGCCCTACCTCCAGCAGCTGGCCGACGGGGTGATCGCCTCCCGGACGGTGAAGACCTTCGGCATCGGGGAATCCGCCGCCGAGGCCCTGCTCCGGGACCTGATGAATGCCCTCCACAACCCCACCCTGGCCCCCTACGCCAAGCCCACGGGGACCGAGCTGCGGATCACCGCCCACGCCCCCACCCGGGAGGAGGCCCTCCGCCTCATCGCCCCGGTGGAGGAACAGGTGAAGGCCATCCTGGGAGATAAAGTCATCGGGGTGGACGTGGACTCCCTGGAGGAGGTGTGCTTTGCCCTGCTGAAGGACCGCGGCCTCACCGTGGGCACCGCCGAGTCCTGCACCGGGGGGCTGCTGGCCAAGCTCCTCACCGACCTGCCTGGCTCCTCCGCCGTGTTCCGGGGGGGCGTGGTGAGCTACACCAACGGGGTGAAGGCTGGCCTGCTGGGGGTGCCCCAGGACCTGCTGGACCGGTACGGCGCCGTCTCCCCCCAGGTGGCGGAGGCCATGGCCCGGGGGGCCAAGGCCGCCCTGGGCTGCGACATCGCCCTGTCCACCACCGGGGTGGCCGGGCCGGACGCCGACGACCGGGGCAACCCCATCGGCCTGGTCTACCTGGGCCTGGCCTGGGGGGACCAGTGCCAGGTCACAGAATTCCGCGCCGGCCCGGTGGAGCGGGAGCGGGTCCGCCGCCAGGCCGCCCAGACCGCCCTGGACCTGCTGCGCCGGCACCTGACGGGACTGGACTAAGCAAAGAGAGAAACCCCACGGGGGCTTCCTGATTTGGAAGCCTCCGTGGGGTTTTTTACATGCCATCTCTTTACCGCCGGGTGAAGATCCCTGTCTTCCAGGCCCGCCACAGGGGGCGGAAGTAGAGCGCCAGGATCCCCAGGCAGCAGACCAGGGCCAGGGCCGTGTTTTCCCACTCCACCAGCACGCACTGGAGCAGGAGGATCCCCATGGCCAGGACGAACCGGGGCACCTTCCACGCCACCCGCAGCAGGCTGCGGGAGTGGACCGCCCGGGCGATGAGGATCACCAGGTAGCTCAGCAAGGTGGCCACCGCCGCCCCCATGGCGCCGTAGAGGGGGATCAGCAGGGCGTTGCCCGCCAGGTTCACCCCCGCCCCGGCCAGGGTGGTCACCAGGGTGGCGGAGCTCCGCTTCTCCGCCACATAGACCGAGGCGAAGAAGGACCCCAGGCAGGCCATGGCGGTGCCCAGGATGAGCACCGGGGCATAGTGCCAGGCGGAGAAGTAGTCCGGCGCGGCCAGAAAGCGCATCACCAGCCGGCTGGCCGCCATGAGCAGGGAGGCCCCCACCAGGGCCCCTGCCTCGTAGACGGAAAAGACGTTGGAGAAGAACCGCTCCTGCTCCGCCTTGGACCGCTCCGAGACGATGGACAGCTGCCAGGCGGAGGTGAAGATCCCCGAGAGGATGAGGAGGATGGAGGCCACCTTGTTCCCCACCGCGTACAGGCCGGAGACATCGGGGCCGATGAGGAAGGAAATGAAGTACCGGTCGGAGATGTTGATGATCCAGGAGCAGACGGTGGCCGGGATCAGGGGCAGGCAGTAGCGGAACATCTGCTTCACCAGGCCCCGCCCCACCGCCGCCGGCTGGAAATACCGCCACAGCCCCAGGGCGCCAAACAGCACCAGCGCCACCACCCCGTCGGCGATGACGTTGGAGAGGACATACCCCACAATTCCCAGCCGGAACACCGACAGGAGCAGGAGGTTCAGCGCCACCACCAGGGCGGTGCACAGGATGCCGCTGCCGGCGTACAGCCGCACCTTCCCCATGGCCTGGGCCATGGCGCCGAACACCGCGTGGAGGTTGGCCATGAGGACATAGAGCAGCAGCAGAAGGACGTAGTCCGACAGCAGGCCGATGCTCTGGAGCAGGGGGTAGCACAGGGCAAGCACCCCCTCCCCCACCAGGATCACCACCAGGCCCGTGGTGAACAGGCCTTTGAGGTCGGTGGTCTCGTCCAGGCCGAAGCGCAGCACGGCGTTGATGATCCCCATGGAGACCAGGGGGATGAGCACGTTGCCCGTCTGGATGATAAGGTCGGTAACGCCGTACTCCGCGTCGGTGAGGATGCTGGTGTAAAAGGGGGTCAGGAGGAAGAGGAGAATCTTCGACCCAAAGGTGCTCACGGAAAAGAGCACCGTGTTGGAAAGCAACCGTCGATACATGCCGGTGGAAAATCACCTCCGCAAAGGCCGTGGGGGCACGGCATCATAGCAGCATGGCCCCGGTGCCGGCCAGGATCAGCACCAGGCCCAGGGCGGCCTTTCTGCTTAACGTCTCCTTCAAAACCAGGCTGGAGAACAGGATGGTCACCAGGATGCTCAGCTTGTCAATGGGCACCACCACGCTGGCCGGCCCGGCCTGCAGGGCCCGGAAATAGCACAGCCAGGAGGCCCCGGTGGCCAGCCCCGAGAGCACCAGGAAGGTCCCGCTCCGCCGGTCCACCTGGGGCAGGGCCTTCTGCTCCCCGGTGAGAAAGACCATCCCCCAGGCCATGGCCAGCACCACAATGGTGCGGATGGCGGTGGCCAGGTTGGACTCGATGTTCGCCACCCCCAGCTTGCCAAAGAGGGCGGTGAGGCTGGCAAACACCGCCGAACCCAGGGCGTAGAGGAGCCAGCGCCGGTCATGGGGCTGCCCGGCCGCCCCCTCCTTCCGGGTGATCATCAGCAGGGTGCCGGCGCCGATGGCCACCACCCCCAGCCACTGGGGCAGGGAGAGGGGCTCCCCCAGCAGCAGCCAGGCCAGCAGGATGGTGAGCACCGTGCTGGACTTGTCAATGGGGGTGACCTTGTTCACATCCCCCAGCTGGAGGGCCCGGAAGTAGCACAGCCAGGAGGCCCCGGTGGCCAGGCCCGACAGCAGCAGCCAGGCCAGGTCCCCCCCGGTGAGCTGGGCCAGGTCCCCCTGGGAGCCCACCAGGAAGACCATCCCCCAGGCGAACACCAGCACCACCCCGGTCCGCAGGGCAGTGGCCAGGTGGGAGGGGACGGATTGGATGCCGATTTTGGCCAAAATCGCCGTGATCCCGGCGAAAAAGGCGGAACCCACTGCAAACAGCAGCCAAGACATGGCCTTCCCTCCTCTCAGGGTTTGAACCGGTACCCCGCCCCCCAGACCGTCTGGATGTACCGGGGGTGGGAGGGGTCCTTCTCGATCTTCTCTCGCAGGCGGTTGATGTGGACCACCACGGTGGCGTTGTCCCCCATGGCGTCGTACCCCCAGATCCGCTCGTACAGGGTCTCCTTGGAAAAGACGATGTCGGGGTTGGACAGGAGGAAGAGGAGGAGCTCATACTCCTTGTTCTTCAAGGCCACCTCTGCCCCGTCCACGAAGACCCGGCGGGCGTCCTTCTGGAGCAGGACGCTGCCCAGCTGGAGCTGGTTCCGGTCCACGCCCCCGGCCTGCTTCAGCCGGTCATACTGGGCCAGGTGGGCCTTGATCCGGGCCACCAGCACACTGGGGGAGAAGGGCTTGGTGATGTAGTCGTCCGCCCCCAGCCCCAAGCCCTTGATCTTGTCGATGTCCTCCTGCCGGGCGGTGACCATGAGGATGGGGATGTCCAAAGTCTCCCGCAGGGTGCTGCACAGGGCAAACCCGTCCAGCCCCGAGAGCATCAAGTCCAGGAGGATCAAATCGTACCCCCCGGACCGGCCCATGGCCAGCCCCTCCGGGCCGGTGGCGGCGATGTCCACCTGGAAGTCGCTGAGCATCAGGTAGTCCCGCTCGATGGCGGCAATGGCCCCGTCGTCCTCAACGATCAGGATGCGTTTCATGGTCGATGCCTCCTTCTGTGCATGGGATGTGCAGCACCATCCGCAGCCCCCCCTGGGGGCGGTTTTCCGCCCGGATGGTCCCGCCCATCCGCTCCATGCTCTTGGCCACGATGGCCAGGCCCAGGCCGCTGCCCTGGTCGGGGTTCTTCCGGGCAGGGTCGTTGCGGTAGAACACGTCAAAGAGCCGGGGCAGGGCCTCGGGGGGCACGCCGGGGCCATCGTCGTCCACGGTGAGGCAGAAGTCCTGCCCCTCCACCGCCCCGGTGATGGTCACCTGGCCGGTGGCTTTGTCCTTATACTTGGCGCTGTTGTCCAGCAGGTTGGTGAGGATGCTGTGGAAGTAGATGGGGTCTGCCAGCACCTGGCAGCCGGTGGGCAGGGGTTCCACGGTGATGGACAGGCCCCGCTGGCGGTAGGCCTCCCGGGAGGCCGCCACCACGGCCGCCACCTCCTGGGCGGGGTCCAGGGGTTCCGGGCTGTAGGGGTACTCCCCCAGGTCCATCTTGGAGAACAGGAAGATCTTCCGCACCAGCTGGTCCATCTCCGTGGCCTTGGCCTGGAGGATGGTGAGGTACTCCCGCTGCTTTTCCGGGGTGTCCGCCACCCCGTCCAGCAGGCCCTCCACATAGGCCTGGATGGCGGTGAGGGGGGAGCGGATGTCGTGGGAGATGCTGGCCAGCAGCTCCTTCCGGCTGGCCTCCTCCCGCTGGGACTGCTCCACCGAGGCCCGCAGCCGCTGGGCCATGTCGTTGAAGTCCTCGCACACCGGCTGGAACTCGTCCCGGCTGTCGTAGGCGATGCGGTGGGTGAGGTTGCCGTCCCGGATCTGGTGAACCCCCTCCGCCAGGGTCTCCAAGGGCTCCTGGATATGCCGGAACACGAACCGGGTGAGGAAGCGGTTGGTGACCAGCACCGCCGCCAGGACCATCACCACCGCCGCGGCCAGGAGGGTGGCCGCCAAGTGCTCCGTCTGATGGGGCAGGTCGGTGACCACCCCTTGGCTGTAGACCTCCAGCTGATAGGTGGCCCCCCCGGCGGAATACACCGCGCCGAAAAGGTCCGTGGTGCCGTCGGAGACGGTGCCGCTGCCCTCCAAAGCCGCCAGGGCCTGGGTGAGGCCGGGCTGGTCCGTGGCCGCCCCCTGGCCAAAGCGCCCGGCCTCCCCGCCGTCCTGGCGGATCACCAGGACCATTTGATGGGCGGCGGCGGTCTCCTCCAGACGGGCGGCCAGGGCGGTCTGCTGGGCGGGGTCGGCCTCCGACAGCCAATCCTCCGCCAGGGACACCAGCTCGCTGCGGGTCTCCGCCATGTCGTGCTGGCTGAGCCAGGTCGAACCGGACTGGGGCAGCAAAACGGTGAGGAAGAGCAGCAGCGCCGCCGCCACCGCCAGCACCCCCAGGCAAGCCGGGATGACAATCATCAGAATGTTGGACAGGAACAGTCGTTTTTTGATGGTCATGGGGGTCCGCCTCCTTGATCCCTGTGATTGTACACCCAATTTATAACAGAATCATAAACTGACGGAAAAAACCAGGCCGTCATCCCGGAACCGCCCCCAGGGACACCACCCAGTTTGACCAATCCATGACCTTCGTCCGGGAGAGCGCCGCCAGCGTCACGGTCCACGACGGCCTGTTCGCCCGCCCCGGGGACACGGAAACCATGGACGCCTACCTCGCCCAGAACGGGCTGGCCGGGTGAGGGCCGTGGGACGCCGGCTTTCGCAGACGGGACAGCAGCCCGCCTCCAGGCCCACCAGGTTCCCTAAGCCCCCTTTGCAGAAGAAAAAACGTCCGACCCTGGGCCGGACGTTTTTTCTTCCCCGGCTGGCCCGGGTCATTGACAAGCCCCGGGACCATCCAGTACAATAAAGGACGGCAGCCCCAAAGCCTTCCGTTTGGGGTTCCGTCATTTCCAGGTAAGGAGATTCCTTCCATGCAGAACAAGCGCATTGTGGTCAAGATCGGCACCTCCACCCTGGCCCATCCCTCGGGCCTGCTGAACATCCGGCAGGTGGAGTCCCTGTGCAAGGTCCTCAGCGACCTGAAAAACGCCGGGCATGAGCTCATCCTGGTCTCCTCCGGCGCCATTGGCATGGGGGTGGGAAAGCTCTCCCTCTCCCGCCGGCCAGAGGATATGCCCACCAAGCAGGCTGCCGCCGCGGTGGGCCAGTGCGAGCTGATGTATACCTACGACAAACTTTTTTCCGAGTATGGCCATGTGGTGGCCCAGGTCCTGCTGTCGGGGGACGACATTCACGACCCCCAGCGCTCCACCAACGTCAAGAGCACCATCCAGCGCCTGCTGGAGCTCCACGCCCTGCCCATCCTCAATGAGAACGACGCCGTCTCCACCGAGGAGATCGGCGAACACACCACCATCGGCGAGAACGACACCCTGGCCGCCCAGGTGGCGGTGACCATGGGGGCCGACCTCTTGGTGATCCTCTCGGACATCAACGGGCTGTATACCGCCGACCCCCACACCCACCCGGAGGCCACCCTCATCACCGAGATCCCCTCCCTCACCCAGGAGATCTGGGCCCTGGCCGGGGGGGCCAGCTCCAAGCTGGGCACCGGGGGGATGACCTCCAAGCTCCAGGCCGCCGCCCTGTGCACCCCCGCCGGGTGCGACATGGTGATCACCAACGGCTCCCAGCCGGAGCGCCTGTACGACATTGCGGAGGGCAAGCCTGTGGGCAGCCGCTTCCGCGCCGTTAAGAAAGGATAAGCCTATGAATACCACCCTTCCTTCCCAGGGGATGTCCTGCTATCCCCCTGACGGGGGCGCAGCCCCCGGCCAGGCCGCCGGCGCCCCCCACCTGCCCCGCACCGGCGCCCTGCTGGAGGCCGCCCTGGCCGCCAAGCCCGCCCTGGCCGCCCTGTCCACCGAGGAGAAGAAGGCCGTCCTGCTGTCCATGGCTGACGCCCTGGAGGCCAACGCCCCGGCCATCCTGGCCGCCAACGCCCAGGACCTGGAGGCCGCCCAGGGCACCATCGCCCCGGTGATGCAGGACCGCCTCCGCCTCACCCAGGGGCGGATCGCCGACATGGCCGCCGGCGTCCGGGCGGTGGCCGCCCTGCCGGACCCGGTGGGCCGCACCCTGGCCTCCCACACCCTGCCCAACGGGCTGCAGGTGAACAAGGTGTCCGTCCCCCTGGGGGTCATCGCCATCATCTATGAGTCCCGGCCCAACGTCACCTCCGACGCGGCCAGCCTCACCTTCCAGGCGGGGTCGGTGTGCGTGCTGCGGGGGGGCAAGGAGTCCATCCACTCCAACACCGCCATTGTGGACGCCCTCCACCAGGCCCTGGAAAAGCACCACCTCCCCGCCGCCCTGGTGAGCCTGGTCACCGACACCACCCGGGACTCCGCCAACGAGCTGATGCGGGCGGTGGGGTATGTGGATCTGCTGATCCCCCGGGGGGGCGCCTCCCTGATCCAGTCCTGCGTGGACAATGCCAAGGTCCCCTGCATCCAGACGGGCACCGGCATCTGCCACCTCTACGTGGACGCCGACGCCGACCTGGACAAGGCCCTCACCATCGTGGACAACGCCAAGACCAGCCGCCCCTCGGTGTGCAACGCCGCCGAGGTCTGCCTGGTCCACCGGGACATCGCCCCCGCCTTCCTGCCCCAGCTGTGGGACCGGCTGGTGGACCGCCGCCGGGCCGCCGGCCAGCCGCCGGTGGAACTCCGCCTGGACCCCGAGGCCCTGGCCCTCCTGGGGAAGGGATCCCCTGCCGGGCCGGCGGACTTCGACACGGAGTTTTTGGACTACATCCTGGCCGTCCGGGTGGTGGGCAGCGTGGAGGAGGCCATCGACCACATCAACCGCCACTCCACCGGCCACAGCGAGGCCATCCTCACCCAGACCCGGGCCCACGCAGACCTGTTCACCAAACTGGTGGACAGTGCCGCCGTCTACGTCAACGCCTCCACCCGGTTCACCGACGGGGGCCAGTTCGGCCTGGGGTGTGAGATGGGCATCTCCACCCAGAAGCTCCACGCCCGGGGCCCCATGGGGCTGGAGGAGCTCACCAGCTACAAGTACATCATCCTGGGAGACGGGCAGATCCGGTAAGCCCCCCGTCCCTGGACGCAGCAACGCCCCCAAGCCGAGGTTCGGCTTGGGGGCGTTGGATGTTGATACGGCGTGCGGTTTCTGTCCCGCTCCGGGTCCGGGGCGGGGGCCTTACACCCGGACCACCCGGCCGGGCTTCCGGGGCGGGGCCGGCGGCAGGTCGGTAGCGGGGTAGCCCAGAATGCAGTGGCCCACCCCGGCGTACGTCCCTTCCAGGCCCCACTGGTGCAGGAGGGCCTGCCCCTCCGGGCTGTCAAAGACCTCCCGGGCCCGGTGGATCCAGCAGGACCCCAGGCCCAGGGCGTGGGCGGCGTTCATCAGGTTGCCTAGGGCCAGGCTGCCATCCTCCACCCAGGTGGGGCGGCTGCGGTCGGCCAGGACCACGATCACGGTGGGGGCGCCGTAGAAGGGGTCGGTGTCCGCCCCCATGACGGCGGCGTTCAGCCGGGAGAGCTCTGCCAGGGTGGCCTGGTCCTGGACCACCACGAAGACCACCGGCTGGGCGCCCCGGCCGCTGGGGGCATAGAGGCCGGCCTCCAAGACCTGCTGCAAGAGCCCTTCCTCCACCTGCCGGGGCTGGTAGGCCCGGCAGCTGCGGCGGGTTTTCAGGGTTTCTATCGTCTCACGCATAGAGGTTCTCCTTTTACCAGATGCAGCGCACGGCGCAGTTGAAGGTCTGGTCCCCCACGGTGGCGGTGACGGTGGTGCGGCCCGGGGCCACGGCGGTGACGTTGCCCTGGTCGTCCACGGTGGCCACGGCGGTGTCCTCGCTGGCCCAGGTGACCTCTCCCTCCGCCCCGTTGACGGTGAGCTGCTGGCTGTCCCCGGCGCTGTCCAGGGTGATGTCGTTGGCGCTTAGGCCCACGGTGGTCTGCTCCGCCGGAGCTTCCTCGCCGTCCGCTGCGGCCTCAGGATCCCAGGTGCAGTTGACGGTGCACTGGGCCGACTGGCCGTTTTCCAACGTGGCGGTGATGGTGGCGGTGCCAGGGGCCACGGCGGTGACCATGCCCTGGCCGTCCACGGTGGCCACGGCCTCGTCGCTGCTGGACCAGGTGACCGTCCCGGTGGACCCCTCGGGGGAGAAGGTGGGGACCAAGGTCATGGTGGTCCCGGCCTCTGCCAGGTCCAGGGTCTCCCGGTCCAGGGTGAGGCCCTCTGCGGCCTGCTGGCTGCTGAAGATGCCGGTCTGGAAGGCGGGCACCACGGTGCGCACCACAATGAACACCGCGGCCACCACGATGATCAGGGACACGATGAGCAGAACAGGGTTCATCCCCTGCTTCTTCTTTTTCTTCCGGGCGGCCCGGCGGGCGGCGGCCTTCTCCTCCGCAGAGGGGGCCTTGGCCTGGGGGGGCAGCACGGCTTCCAGCAGGTCCTCCTGGGCCGGCTGGGGCTCTGCGGCCTCGTCCTCCTGGGCTTTGGCCGCCTGCTGGGCCTGGATCTCCTTGGAGATCTCCTGGGTGGGGATGACCTGGGTGGGCTGGTCATCGATCACGTCGGCATAGTTCTCTGCCGCGGGCTTGTCCTGCCCGTCCCCCTGCCAGAGGGCCTGGGTGGGGATCTCCCCGATGTGGATGGTGGGCTCCTCCACGTCGAAGTCGGCCCGGGGGGCCTCCTCCTGGGGGGGCTGCGCCTGCTCCACCGGGGGTTCGGCGGCAGGGGCCTGCTGCTGGGGGACCGCCTGGGCGGGGGCCTCCGGGGCGGCTTCGGCCTCGGGCTCCTCCTGGATGGCCACTTCCTCCACCGGCTGGGCAGGCTTTTCCAGCTGCTCCTGGGTGAGGGTGGGGACGGGGCTCTCCGCCAGCAGGTCCCGCACCTCCCGGAGGAGGGCATCCAGGTCCTCCTCGGTGTTCACTGGCGGCTCTGCCTGGGGGGCCGGCTGGGGCTGCTGGTCTGCCTGGGCCGGCTGGGCCGGGGCGGCGGGCTCCACGGTGGTCTGGCCCACCTGGATCTCCGCCGTGGGGGCGGGGATGGCCTCGGGGATCTCCGGGGCGGCCTCCGGCTGGCCGGCCAGGGTGTTCAGGTCTTTCAGGGCGTCCCACTCACTCTCCGCCGGCCCTTGGGCGGCGGGAGTGAAGGCAGGGGTCTCCTGCACCGGGGCGGGCTCCGGCTCCACCACCGGGCCCTCCGCAGACACGGGGGTGGGGGTGAAGGCGGCGGGGTCCGGCTCCACCAGGGGGGGCTGGTCGTAGCCGAAGGTCTCCGGCACGGTGGGCTGGTCAAAGACCGGGCCCGTCTCCCCGGGGGTGGCGGTCATCTCCACCTGGTCGGGCTGGGCCTCCTGGGCCGGTTGGGCGGCGGCGGCCAGGGCGGCCTCCCGGGCCTTGCGGTCCCGCTCCCGCTTCCGGGCGGCAGCCCGGGCTTCCCGGTCGGCCCGGGCGGCGGCCTTCTCCTCCTCGGTCATCTCGCTGGTCTTTTTCCGAGGACCCCGGCGGCGGGTGGGGGCCTTTTTCTTGGCCGTCTCCTTGACGGTGGGTTTCTTCTCGGCATGGTCCCGGGAGGGGCGGACCTGCTTGGGCTTGGGCTGGACCGCCTCCAGCAGCTCGAAGTCCTGGACGCCCTCCTCCTCCGAGGGGGCCTTGGGGGCCTTTTCGGGCTTACTCTCCTTCTTGTTCCCGGCGTGGCTGCCGAAGAGGTTGCCGAAAAAGTCCTGCTTCTTTTTCTTCTTTTCCGCCAGGCGGCGCTCCTCCTCCTGGCGGCCGGCGTCACAGAAGGGGCAGTATTTATAGGTCACGGAATAGTACTCTCCGCAATGGGGGCACTGGACGGTCTGGCTGCGCAGGGTGACCTTTTTGGTTTCCATTCAGATTTCCTCCTTCCAAGTGGATGGGCAAAGCGGACAATGGCTTTGGCGGGATTGCGGCCCTTGCGTGGGCGAAGGTCTGTCCCTGGCCGGGGGGCCGGGACGAAAAATCCCTATAATTCAATGTATTTTACCACAGCTCTGCAAATATCGTCAACCGCCAACTCCTGGCGGCCGGGCCCGCCTTGACCCGCCAGGGCTTTTCCAGTATAGTAGAGAAAACGCCCCCGGGGCCCGCTTCTTGTGCCCGCCCCCGGGGGGAACCACTAAGTCTGCCCCCTCCCCGGCCCCGGCCCCCGGGAGGGCGGCCAGAAATCCTTGTGGGAATTGCCCAAAAAATCCACCATTTTCCTTCGGTTTTCCTCGGAAAAGGAGGCCCGTGATGACCCCAGAACAACTCCACAACGCCTATACTGCCCAGGTGTCCCCCTTCCTCGCCGCCCTGCCGGACCCCGGCCTGCGCACCCTGTTCCGGCAGCAGGGGGACCCCTTCTTCCGCCGGTGCGCCCTGGCCCTGTGGCAGGCGGGGGGCAGCCCCCTCACCCCGGCCCACGGGGGGTGGTACAACACCCTCTACACCGGCCCCAAGCCCCAGGAGACCCTGTTCTGGGACATGGTGTCCCAGGGGGAGGAGACCCTCCCCCTGCCCCCCTTCCTGCCCCGGCTGCTGGCCTATGACCGCACCACCGGCCGCCAGACCGCCCGGGCCTTCCTGGACCTGTTGGCCGGCCTGCTCCCCCTGCTGGCGGGGGCGGACGGGGGGCACGTCCCCCCTCGGGCGGCTGCCGCCCAGGCCTACTGGGACGGGCTCTTCACCCAGTGGCAGCAGGCCGGCCTGCCGGGAAACCCCGCCCCCACCCCGCTGGACTTCCCTGCCCCGGCCCCCGGGGCGTCTCCGGCGTCCCCGGACCCCACGCCGGCGCCCAGTCAGGAGGAACCGGCCCCGCCCCAGCCCGCCCCCCAGCAGGCAGAGGCCGCCGCCCCCCAACCCACCTTGGAGGAACTCCTGGCCCAGCTGGATGCTCTGGTGGGGCTGGAGGGGGTGAAGGCGGAGGTCCACAGCCTGGTGAACCTCATGAAGGTCCGCCGCCTCCGGGAGGCGGCCGGTCTGCCCACCCCACCCCTGTCCCTCCACCTGGTGTTCGTGGGCAACCCCGGCACGGGAAAGACCACCGTGGCCCGGCTCATCGGCCAGCTGTACCGGGCCATCGGCATCCTCTCCCAGGGCCAGCTGGTGGAGGTGGACCGGTCCGGCCTGGTGGCGGGGTACGTGGGGCAGACCGCCCTGAAGACCCAGGAGGTCCTCCAGTCCGCCCTGGGGGGCGTGCTGTTTTTGGACGAAGCCTACGCCCTGGCCCCCGCCAGCCCCACCGACTACGGGCGGGAGGCCATCGAGGTCCTCCTGAAAGGCATGGAGGACCACCGGAAGGACCTGGTGGTCATCGCCGCCGGCTACCCGGAGCCCATGGAGGACTTCCTCCACAGCAACCCGGGGCTGGCCAGCCGGTTCCCCAAGACCTTGGTCTTTGCCGACTACACCCCGCCCCAGCTGCTGGCCATCTTCCAGGGGCTGTGCCGGAAGAACGGCTACACCCTGCCCCCGGAGACCGAGGCGGCCGCCGCCGCCCGGTTCCAGGCCCTGTACGCCGGCCGGGACGCCCACTTCGGCAACGCCCGCACCGCCCGCAACACCTTCGAGGACGCCGTGGCCCGCCAGGCCGACCGGGTGGCCGCCCTGGAGGCCCCCAGCCGGGAGGACCTGATGGCCCTCCTCCCCCAGGACTTGGCGGGGGCCTGAGGGCCTCAGCCAAACATTTTCTGGAAAATGTTCCCCGCCCCCTTGACAGGGGGCGGTTTACTGGGTATACTGTGTATGCCGTACATGTACAGAATAGGTGGTTTCCATGAAGATCCTCATTAGCAACGCCAACAACCAACCCATCTATGAACAGATCTACACCCAGATCCGCAACCAGATCCTCTCGGGGGAGCTGGCCCCCGGCCAGGGCCTGCCCTCCATCCGGGCCCTGGCCAAGGACCTGCGGGTGAGCGTCATCACCACCAAGCGGGCCTACGAGGAGCTGGAAAAGGGCGGGTATGTGTACACCGTCCCCGCCAAGGGCTCCTATGTGGCCCAGCAGAACACCCAGCTGGTCCGGGAGGCCTACCTCACCCAGATCGAAGAGCACATCCAAGAGATCCTCTCCCTGGCCGCCGCCTGCGGCCTGGGGGAGGAGGAGGTGCTGGACCTGTTCCGCCTGCTGTGGCGGGACCAAGACACTGAGAAGGGAGATGCCCTATGAACGCCATCGAATGCCGCGACCTCACCAAAGCTTACCGGGGGTTCACCCTGGATCACCTCACCTTTTCCCTCCCCGCCGGGTGCATCCTGGGGCTGGTGGGGGAAAACGGGGCGGGCAAGTCCACCACCCTGAAACTCCTCATGAACGCCATTTCCCGGGACGAGGGGCAGGTCTCCCTGCTGGGGGTGGACAACCAGAGCCCGGAGTTTCTCCAGACCAAGCAGGACATCGGGGTGGTGCTGGACGAGGCCTGCCTGCCGGAGGTCATCACCCCCCGGGAGACGGGCAAGCTCATGGCCCTCACCTACACCCGGTGGGACCAGGGGCTCTATGAGCAGTACCTGGCCCGGTTCGCCCTGCCCAAGGACAAGAAGTTCAAGGAGCTCTCCCGGGGGATGAAGATGAAGCTGGCCATCGCCGCGGCCCTCTCCCACGGGGCCAAACTGCTGCTGCTGGACGAGGCCACCAGCGGCCTGGACCCCATGGTCCGGGACGAGGTGCTGGACGTGTTCAACGACTTCACCCGCCAGGCCGACCACACGGTGGTCCTGTCCTCCCACATCGTCAGCGACCTGGAGAAGATCTGCGACTACATCGCCTTCCTCCACCGGGGCAAGCTGGTCCTCTTCGAGGAGAAGGACCGGCTGCTGGAGGAGTACGCCATCGTGAAGCTGGACCCCCAGCAGCTCCAGGAACTGAACCCCGCCGCCATCGCGGGGGTCAAGGAGGGGCCCTACGGGGCGGAGGCCCTGGTCCGCCGCCAGCAGATCCCCGCCCAGTTTGTCACCGAGCACACCAACCTGGAGGACATCATCCTCTTCCTGGCCAAGGGGGAGGGTTCCTGAGGCCCCCAGGACCGGAAAGGAGGCGGTTTCCATGCGCGCGCTGCTGTACAAGGATTTGGTGGTGCACCGGGGAAAAACCCTCCCCCTGTGGGGTGCGGCCGGACTGGCCTGCCTGCTGCCCGCCTGGCTGCCGATGGAGGGGATGCTCCTCCCCCTGGTCTTTGGCCTGACCCTGCCCCTCCTCCTCTTTCAGCAAGAGGCCAAGGAAGGGTGGTACCAACTGGTGTCTCAGCTCCCCTTCGCCCCCCGGACGGTGGTGGGCGCGCGGTACCTGGTAACCGCCCTGCTCTGCCTGTGGATGGGAGGGTGCTATGGGCTGGGCCAGGCCGTCTCCCCTCCCCACCCGGGGTTGGAGAGCTGCCTGGCCGCAGGGGCATTGGCGGCAGCCATCCTGCTGACTTTGCACGCCGTGGCCCTTCCTCTCCTGTATGCCTTCGGGCCGGGGGAAACCCTCTCCGCCCTGTTGGCCACCATGGGCCTGGCCGCTGTGGTGTCGTGGCTGGCCATTTCCCTCGACGAGGCCGCCTTCTTCGGGCTGGCCGGCCGCCCTCTGCCCGTTTTTGGAGCGGGGGCAGCCCTGTTCCTGGTTTCGCTGCCCATCGCGGTGGGGCGGTATGCCCGCCGGGGGTGGTGAGGGTTGTTTGGAAAGGAGTGTTTTGGGATGAAAGCTCTGTTCTATAGAACCTTTTATGTCAATATGGACTTCTCTTTCTTCGCGTTTTTGGGACCCCTTTTACTATGTGTCGTCCCCATTCCCTGGCTGTATTTGCCAGAGGTTGTGGCGGGTCTGCCTCTGCTGCTCCTCTTTCAGCGGGACTACAGAGACCAGTGGGATGACCTGGCGGCCACCCTCCCTCTGCCCACCTGGATGGTAGTGGCAGAAAAGTTTCTGCTGGCTGCCGCCTGCACGGTGGTCTATCCCCTGATGATGGCCCTGATGCAGATGTTTGCCGCCGACGCTTATGGCGAGCCCTTCTTCCCTCCTACAGGGGCCGACATTCTCTTGGCCATGGGTTCCCTGTTGCTGTTCTTTGGCTGCTATCTGCTCCTGATGTTCTGGCGGGGCCCCCGGCGGGCTGGGCTGATGTTTTTTGCCGCCATCGCCCTTCCAAGCCTGTTGGTCACCCTCATCCTTTTCCTGGCTGGTAACGATGATTTGTTCTATCAGCACCTCCCGCCGTCCCTGTTGGTGATGGCCGCGTGGTTCGTGGCAAGCTTTCTCCTGTCTCTGCGGCTGTACACCCACCAGAAGGTTGGTTCCTCCAGGGCCATTCCCCTGCCTGGCCACCGGCTCCGCGACCGCACTTCCTTCGCCAGAGCCGTCCGGGTTCGGGGGAAAAGTGCCCCTCTGCGGGCCCTGCTGTATAAGGACTGCCACTTAATCTTTCGGCGGATGCCCGCCTTCCTGATAGGCCTGGTGGTGGCGCTGTATATGTTCCGCTATGAACTGGCCGGGGCAGACCTGTGTATGCTGCCCATGCTGGGGATGGTGGTCCCCCTCCAACTCATGGCCCTGGATGAACATGCCAAGTGGACCTTTGCACTCCGGCTGTATCCCTACCCTCCCCAGGCTGTGGTGCTCAGCCGGTATTTCTGGGGCTGGGTGTTTACCTTGGTGGGCGTTGTCCTCAGCGTGGGGACCGCCTATCTGGTCTACCCACAAGCCGGGTATGCCGTTCCCCCCAACACTCCCATCTTCCTGTGCTGGCTGGTGGGGCTCGTCCTGATCATCCTGGCCGTGGAGATCCCCCTTCTCTTCCGGACGGGGGTGTCCGCGGGAAAGATGATCTCCATCGGTCTGCTGGTGTTCTTCTGGATTCTCCTCGGGAATCTGCTGGCGCGAATCAATGAGGACAATCCCCTCGCCGCCCTGCCCCAGGTTCTCCCCCTCCTCGTGGACCTCGCCCCCCTGGTCCCCCTCATCGGCCTGGCAGTAAACCTCCTGTCCATCCCCCTGGCGGTGCGGGAGTTCCGCCTGAGCGCCGCCGCAGCGTGACCCCTTTGCCATCTCTCCCAAGAAAGGACTCTCCCCTATGAAAGCTCTCCTGTACAAGGACGCCTGCGTCCTGTGGAAACAAATGAAGTTCATGCTGGTCATCATCGCCGTGTTCTGCCTGCTGCCCAACAGCTTTGGCCTAAACGCCTTCTTCGTGGTGTACCCCGGGCTGATGCTCCCGGTGTCCCTCATGGCCTACGACGAGCGGGCCCACTGGGACAGCTTTGCCGCCATGCTCCCCTACCCGCCCCGGGCCCTGGTGCTCAGCCGGTACGCCGCCGGGTGGCTGCTCACCCTGCTGGCCGGGGTGCTGTACCTGGTGGGCGCCCTGATCCAGGACCAGGGGGCGCCCCTGGGGACCGCCCTGGGCACCCTGGGCTGGGTGCTGGCGGTGGTGCTCCTGTGCCAGGCCATCCTCTTCCCCTTCTTCTTCCGGGTGGGGACCGAGCAGGGGCGGCTGTACATGATCCTCCTGTCCGTCCTGTTGCTGCTGGGGGGCGTCGGCCTGACCAGCCTGCTGAACGTGGCGGTGCCGGCGGTGTCCACCCTGCTGATGCTGGCCCCGGTGGGGCTGGGGGTGGCGTTGGCGGCCTGCCTGGCCTCGGTACCGGTGGCGGTGGGGCAGTATGCCAAGCGGACGTGGTGAGCCTCGGAAAAATAATGCTTGACAAGCCCCGGGTTTTGGTGTAGATTGAAACACAACAATCGAACACCAAAAAGGCAATGAAGAGAAGAGTACACCCCGCGCAAAGCAGCAGAGAGCCCTGGCCGGTGAAAAAGGGCGCGGCGGGCGAGGTGGAAGATGGTCTCGGAGCCGCGCACCGACCGGACGGGTCCCCCCTCCGTTAGGCTGCGACGGGAGCGCCCGTCATCGCGCCAGGGTGTGTTGGCACCCGCTGAGGCCGGCTCCGCGAGGGGCCGTGCGAACCAAGGTGGTACCACGGCATTTTCCGCCGTCCTTGATTTTCATCAAGGACGGCGTTTTTCTTTTGCCCGGCCCCCTGCGGGCCGGCCACATTCACCCCATTCTACAACAGAGAAAAGAGGAGGAACCCCGTGAGTGAACCTATCATTCAGATCGAGCATCTGAACAAAACCTTCGGGGCCGGCCCCACGGCGGTCCACGCCCTGGAGGACATCAACCTGGCCGTCCAGCCGGGGGAGATCTTTGGCATCATCGGCCTGTCCGGGGCGGGCAAGTCCACCCTGGTGCGGTGCATGAACCTGCTGGAGCGGCCCACGTCCGGCTCCGTGATGGTGGACGGGAAGGAGATGACCAAGCTCTCCACCAAAGAGCTCAACCGGGCCCGGCAGAGCATCGGCATGATCTTCCAGAGCTTTAACCTGCTCATGCAGCGCACCGCCCTGGACAACGTCTGCTTCCCCCTGGAGCTCATCGGCACCAAGCGCCCCCAGGCCCGGAAACGGGCCCAGGAACTGCTGGACCTGGTGGGCCTGGGAGACCGGGCCGGGGCCTACCCCGCCCAGCTCTCCGGCGGGCAGAAGCAGCGGGTGGCCATCGCCCGGGCCCTGGCCACCAGCCCCAAGGTGCTGCTGTGCGACGAGGCCACCTCGGCCCTGGACCCCACCACCACCCTGTCCATCCTGGCCCTGCTGAAGGAGCTCAACGAGAAACTGGGGGTCACCGTGGTGGTGATCACCCACCAGATGAACGTCATCGAAGAGATCTGCCACCGGGTGGCCATCCTGGACCACGGCGTCATCGCCGAACAGGGGTCGGTAGAGGACATCTTCTCCCACCCCCAGACGGACATCGGCCGCCGGCTGGTCTACCCCAACGGGGTGCAGATCGACCGCCTGCCCGAGGCCCGGGTGATCCGCATCGCCTTCAACGGCGGCTCCTCCTACGAGCCCCTCATCGCCTCCCTGGCCATCGACTGCGGGGTGAAGGTAAACATCCTGGGGGCCGACACCCGAAACATCGAGGGCAAGGCCTTCGGCACCATGCTCCTGGGCCTGCCGGAGGACTCCGTGGAGGCCGCCAAGGCCCTGCGGTACATCCAATCCCAGCCTGACATCACGGTAGAGGAGGTTACTGGCCATGCTTGAATCCCTTTCCGCCTTCTGGGCCGAGTACGGCGACCTGCTGCTGGAGGGCACCCGGGACACCCTCATTATGATCGGCGTGTCCACCGTCTTTGCCTACCTCATCGGCCTGCCTCTGGGGGTGCTGCTGAGCATCAGCCAGCCCCACGGCATCTGGCCCCACAAGTGGTTCAACCGCATTCTGGGGTGGATCATCAACGTGGGCCGCTCCCTGCCCTTCATCATCCTGATGATCGCCATCATGGACTTTACCAAGCTCATTGTGGGCACCAAGCTGGGGGTCCCGGGGGCCATTGTGCCCCTAGTGGTCTCCGCCGCCCCCTTCATCGCCCGGATGGTGGAGACCTCCCTGGCCGAGGTGGACGCCGGGGTGGTGGAGGCCGCCCAGTCCATGGGGGCCTCCCGCCTGCAGATCGTGTGGAAGGTCTACCTGCCGGAGGCGGTGCCCTCCCTGATCCTGGGGGCGTCCATCTCCATCATCACCCTGCTGGGCTACACCGCCATCGCCGGTGCGGTGGGCGCCGGCGGCCTGGGCGACCTGGCCATCCGGTACGGCTACCAGCGGAGCGTCCCCTCCATGATGCTGGCCACGGTGGTGCTGATCATCGTCCTGGTCCAGATCATCCAATCCCTGTTCAGTTGGCTGTCCACCAAGATGGACAAGCGTCTGAGATAACCACCCTACATTATTAAAAGGAGGAACATCCAACATGAAGAAGCTTCTTGCACTGGCCATGGCCCTCACCCTGTGCCTGGGTCTGGCCGCCTGCGGCGGTGACACCACCGACGCCAGCACCGACACCACCGACGACACCGCCCAGACCGGCGAGACCGTCACCCTCACCGTGGGCGCCACCCCCGCCCCCCACCAGGAGATCCTGGAGCAGGTGGTGGACGACCTGGCTGAGCAGGGCATCACCCTGGAAATCCGCCCCTACAACGACTATGTCATGCCCAACACCGCCGTGGAGGAAGGGGAGGATGACGCCAACTTCTTCCAGCACATCACCTACATGGAGAACTTCAACGCTGAGAGAGGCACTCACCTGGTGAACGCCGGCGCCATCCACTATGAGCCCATGGGCATCTATGCCGGCCAGAGCGACTCCCTGGAGAACATCCCCGACGGGGCTGTCATCGCTGTGCCCAACGACGCCACCAACGAGGGCCGCGCCCTGCTGCTGCTCCAGGACCTGGGCATCATCACCCTGAGTGAGGACGCCGGCCTGGAAGCCACCAAGAACGACATCGTCGACAATCCCCACAACATTGACCTGCAGGAGATGGAGGCCGCCATGCTGCCCCAGACCATCGACGAGGTGGACTTCTCCATCATCAACTCCAACTATGCCCTGGACGCCGGCCTGAATCCCACCACCGACGCCCTGGCCACCGAGGACGCCCAGTCCGACGCCGCCCAGGCTTACGCCAACATCATCGCCGTGAAGGAAGGCAACGAGAACAACGAGGCCATCAAGGCCCTGGTGGCTGCCCTCCAGTCCGACGAGATCCGGGAGTTCATTGAGACCACTTACAACGGCTCTGTGGTGCCCATGTTCTAAGGGCAGCACACAACATCGCAACCAACCGCAAGGGCGGGCCCGTTTGGGGCCCGTCCTTTTTGGTGGGGGGGCTGCCGGTGCCGGCAGGGGGGGACTTCTGGCGCGGCGGAGCTGTGCCCCCTAGGTGGGGCCGGGGGCCCGAATCTCCGGTCGTACGTACCCTTCGGGTGGTCAGGGCTTTTCCGGTGCCTCGGGGCGCAGCGCCCCGGGGGCCCGCCTGCCCGGCGGGGTCCCCATTTCTCCCGAGAAATGGGGAGAAAGAGGGCCGGGGGCAAGCCCCCTGGACCCCCGGTTTTATGGCCCGCTCGTTGCCACTCGCTCGTTTTGGCGCGGTGGGGCACATTGTTCCGGTCGATGGGCTATTACTAACGGTATCCCAAAACCGATTTGGAACGCATTTTCTGGGAAAAATATGCTGAAAAGCATTTTTGTGAAAGAAAGTTTCCAAATCAGGGCACGTACATGGGTGCCGTAATAGCCCCACAATCGCCCCGCTGCGCCATCCAACACCAAAGCAGAACGAGCGAGCAGCGAGTGGCTTTAAAACCGGGGGGGCGGGGGGCATCCCCCCGCGACTCTTTGCGTCCGGGCTTTCTCTAGAGAAAGCCTGGATCCCCCGCCCGGGACCGGGCGGGAAACCACCTCGCAGGTGCTAACCTGCGCTGGTCCAGCCGGGACCACCTGCCGATGACAGAGGCCCCCGGCCCCACCTGAGGGGTGCGCGCTCCCTTTTCTTGCCACAAAGGGACCTTTTTCTCCATTTCCCATTGACAATTTGTATTCTTGTGGTAGAGTATAGTTTTGCCTGTAGAATATGAGAGAAATTGAGGAGTGTGACACTATGTCCCAAGAACCTGACATTCGGGTCACGGAGAACAAAATGGGCACCCAGCCGGTGGGCCGGCTGCTGGCCGGTATGGCCATCCCCATGATGATCTCCATGCTGGTCCAGGCGCTGTATAACATTGTGGACAGCGTCTTCGTCTCCCGGCTCAGTGAGAATGCCCTGACCGCCGTGTCCCTGGCCTTCCCGTTGCAGAACCTGATGATCGCCGTGTGCGCCGGTACCACGGTGGGTATGAATGCCCTGCTCTCCCGGTCCCTGGGGGCCAAGGAGCAGGAGCGGGCCGACCGGGCGGCCAACACCGGGATCTTCCTGGCCCTGGCGTCCTTCGTGGTCTTTGCCATTGTGGGGGCCCTGTTCTCCCGCACCTTCTTCCTGCTGCAAACCGATGTGCCGGAGATTGTAGACTACGGCACCGACTATGCCCGGGTGTGCCTGTGCTGCTCCATCGGCCTGTTCTGCCAGTTCACCTTTGAGCGGCTGCTCCAGTCCACCGGCCGTACCCACCTGTCCATGTGCACCCAGATCCTGGGGGCGGTGACCAACATCGTCCTGGACCCCATCCTCATCTTCGGCCTGCTGGGCTTCCCCCGGCTGGAGGTGATGGGGGCCGCTGTGGCCACCGTGGTGGGCCAATGCCTGGCTGCCGTGGCCGCCCTGATCCTGAACCTGAAAAAGAACCCGGACATTCACATCCGCCCCCGCCACATCCGCTGGCACGGCGCCACCGTGAAAAACATCTACCGCATCGGCCTGCCCTCCATCGTGATGCAGTGCATCGGGTCGGTGATGGTGTTTGGAGTCAACCGGATCCTCATCTCCTTCACCACCACCGCCACGGCGGTGTTCGGGGCGTATTTCAAGCTCCAGAGCTTCATCTTCATGCCGGTGTTCGGCCTGAACAATGGCATGGTGCCCATCATCGCCTACAACTACGGGGCCAAAAAGCCCGACCGGGTCAAGCGCACCATCAAGCTGGCCGTCCTGTCCGCCATGGGCATCATGGCGGTGGGATTTGCGGTGTTCGAGATCGCCCCAGGCGCCCTGCTGTCCTTCTTTGACGCCTCGGAGAACATGCTGGCCATCGGCGCCCCCGCCCTGCGGATCATCGCCCTCTCCTTCATCCTGGCGGGGTTCTGCATCATCGCCGGGTCGGTGTGCCAAGCCATCGGGAACCCCTTCTACAGCCTCATCGTCTCCGTCTGCCGCCAGCTGGTGGTGCTGCTGCCGGTGGCCTGGCTGCTGTCCCAGACGGGGAACCTCACCCTGGTGTGGCTGGCCTTCCCCATCGCCGAGCTCATGTCCTTGACCTTGAGTATCATTTTCCTGCGAAAAACCCTCCGCATGGCGGATGCCGCCATGGCCTCCGGCAAAGCCGGGGCTTGATGCCGGCAAGTGGTCCTGGGAGGACCCTCGCAGGTTGGAACCTGCGGAGGTTCTAACGGAACCACCTGCCGGAGGCAGTACGGGGCTGCGTACCCTTTAGGTGGGCGGCTCCGAAGCACCCTTGGGGCGCAGCGCCCCGTTCCCCGCCCGGCCCCGGGCGGGGGCCCGGCTTTCTTTGAAAGAAAGCCGGAGGAAAGAACACCAGGGCGGAGAGAGGTTCTCTCCGCCCTGGACCCACCTCTCTCTGGTCTGTGATCAGAGGGAGGTTTTTTCTATGTTTCGAGACTGGCCTGCGGCCCATGAACCAACGCCCGTAACGGCCCGCCCACCGGCTGGGCGGGCTGGGAAGCGTGGTTTCGCAGACGGGAAGGGGCGATCCTGTACCCAACCTTTCCTTGTAGAAGCAGAAAAAGGGGGCTCCCGGCTGTCGCCCCGACGGAGATTTTTCTTCTGCTCCGTTGGGCGAGTCGATCGCCCCCTCATCAGTCACCTTCGGTGACAGCTTCCCCCCAAGGGGAAGCCTCTG
>HHCFC01400__coassemble_1395_pt1 | contig 26635 bp, 20 predicted proteins | sample HHCFC01400__metabat2_high_PE_020 | metagenome-assembled genome bin HHCFC01400
TCGTGTTTCTCTTACGTTGTTTAATTTACAAGGTGCACGCCGCTTCGCTTGCGGTGACGTTTATTTTATCACACGCTTTCCGGCTTGTCAAGAGAAATTTTTCGTTTTTCAGAAGTTTTTCTCTTTCGTGCCGGCCGCCTCGCGACAGCTTTGATAGAATACCACTCCTCCTCCGGAATGTCAACCCCTATTTTTCACTTTTTTCAAATTTTTTCTTTTTCCCCTGTTCTTCGCCTTTTTCTTGGCGCATCCCCACTGGAATCTGAATCTCCGTCACAAACTGCTCTGGGTCACTGGTCATGCCGTCGTCGATCATGGTGATCTCCATGGCAGTCCCCACGGGGGACAACCCACGCTCCCGGCACTCCCCCAGCAGCCGGACATAGTGCTCCCCTGCCTGGCGGTGGCTCCCGCGAAACCGCAGCGTGACCCAAGTGGCCGGCGGCAGCGTCTCCACCGGGCCGGGATAGCGGTCCTCCCGATCCAGCAGGAGAAAGACCCGGTCATAAGAGAAATAGTTTCCCTGCCACAGCCGCTGGAGGGAGAGCCCCACCCCCACCTTTCCCAAAAAGGCCACCGCTTCCTGGGCGGGCGCCTCCAAACGGCGGATGGAGTGTTCCAGGTCCAGATAGGTTTTGGGGGCCAGCTCATCCCGGAGCCAAGCCACCCGCCGGGCGGGCAGTTCCACCAGGCGGACCTCCTCCAGAGGTCCTTCCAGGGCATCCTGGATCTGACGGAGCCGGTTCTCGATCTTCCGCTGCACGATTCCCAACGCCTGGCGTTTTTGGATGACGGCCTGCCGCTGCTGGAGGAGCATCCCCTGGATCTTCCCCACCTCCCGGTCCTGGAGAAAATCCCGGATCTGTTCCAACGGCATCTCCAAGGCTCGGAGATACCGGATGGTGTTCAGGCACTCAAACTGCCGGGTGCTGTAGGACCGGTAGCCTGTAGCGGGGTCCACATACTCCGGGGCGAGCAGGCCGATCTTTTCATAGTGCCGCAAGGTGCTTACACTCACCCGGAACATCCGGGCCACCTCTCCAATGGAGAACCGCTCAGTCCCCTCTAAAGACACGCTGCTTCCTCCCTTCCCAAAGGACATAGAGCAAAGTATAGGCCGCCATCATCCCCGACACCACCGGGGCCACCGTCCCCAGCATCCCCAGATCCTGGGCAAAATGGTTCCCCACATACCACACCAGGGGGATGCGAAGGAACAGGGCGCCGCAGGTACAGCTGACCATGGTCCACAGGGTCTTCGACCGGCCGTTGAGATACCCATTGAGGCAGAACACAAAGGCCACCATGAGATAGTCGTAGCTGCAAGCCCGGAAATAGGGCACCCCTGCGGCGATCACCCCCGGGTCATCCGAGAAGAGGTGGATCATGCTCTCCGGGTTCCACTGAGCCCAGGTCCAAAAGACGAAGGCCGCCCCCAGGGCAAAGGCCAAGCCATACCACAGAGACCTCCAGGCCCGGGCGGGCTTGCCCGCCCCCATGTTCTGGGCGGTGAGCGCCGCCAGGGCATTGGCCACCGAGGTGGCCGAGAGCATGGAAAACACGTCGTATTTCGCCCCGATACCCACCACGGCCGCAGCATACACCCCGCAGCCGTTCATCACCGCGGTGAGATACAGGAAGGAGATGCGCACCATCAACTCCTGGAAGGAGATGGGGATCCCCACCCGGGCCAGCTCCTTGGCCATGGGTCGGGCAATCCGAAAGCTGGCCGGCTTGAAATCAAACAGGAAGGCATGGCGTTTCAGGTAGGCAATCCCCAGGAACATGCTCAGCCCCTGGGAAATCACCGTGGCCAGGGCCGTCCCTGAGGCCCCCAGGTGAAACCCCGCCACGAACACCACATCCAGGATCACATTCGCCACGCAGGCCACCGCCACAAAGTACAGGGGCCGCACGGAATCCCCATACCCTCGGAGGATGGCGCTGAGGGCGTTGTACCCACAGATGAAGAAGTTGCCCCAGGCGCAGATGGCCACATAGTCCATGGTGGCCTCGAAGGACTCCGCCGGGGTGTTGAGCACCGTGAGCAGTGGGGCCTCAAACAGAAGCATCAGGGCTGTGAGCAGGACCGCTACCACAGCAAACACAGAGAGGGTAGTGCCAATGGCCTCCTTCACCTTGTCCCACCGCTCCATGCCGGTGTAGTTGCCCACGAGAATGGTGCCCCCCAGGGTGAGGCCGGTGACCAGGCTGGTGACAATCTGCGTCACCTGGGTGCCGGTGGACACCGCCGCCACCGCCTGGGCGTCGCAAAACTGCCCCACCACGAAAAGGTCCACAGCGCCATACAACGACTGCAACACATTGGCCAGCAAAAACGGGACCGTAAAGGTCACCAGGGCCTTGAGCACACTGCCCTTGGTCAGGGCATTGGGTGGGTTTCCCATGGGAATCCTCTCCTTGTCTTAAACTGCCTGTTTAGCATAAACTCTACTATCATTGTAGAGTCAAGCCGTGAAAAAGACCGGCCAGCGGCAAGGCAGCCCGTCCGGGAAGCAGCCGGCAAACCTGTGGTGCTTTCATTATACAATAGGCGGCCCGGCCCTGTCCAGCGGGGGCCTGGACTTGCCCTGGCCCTCTATGGTACAATAGGAATCATCTTACCCGTGTTCCAACCACAGGACAGAAAGGAGAGCCCCCCCCATGAAACCCATCCTACGACGGGCTGCCGCCCTGGTGCTGTGTGCGGCCCTGCTGATTCCCACCGCCCTGGCCTCGGATGCCTTGGGCAGCACCATCTACGACTATACCTTAGACATCTGCGACGGCACCACCCTCACCCGGGAGGTGATGTGGAGCGCGTCCAAGTCCGACCTCCGCACGGAAAACTACGTCACCTACACCCCCTCCGGCAGCATCTCCCCCGTGGTGAGCTACGGCACCTCGGTGGTGAGCAAGCAGTCCGTGGCCGACATGGCCAAGTCCCTGGAGACCGACGGCCACCGGGTCCTCAGCGGCATCAACGGGGACTACTTCGTCATGGCCACCGGCGACCCTCTGGGGCTGGTGGTGACCGACGGGGTGCTCCGGTCCTCCGCCTCCTACCTCCAAGCCCTGGGCTTCCTGGAGGACGGTTCCGCCATCATCGGCACCCCCAACCTGGACCTGAAGGCCAACTTCAAGGGGTATTCCCTCAAAATCGCGGACATCAACAAGATCCGCACCAACACAGGGTTTTACATTTTCACCGATGACTTCGCCTCCACCACCCGGAACACTCAGGCGGGGGTGGACGTGATCCTCACCCCCAACACCCCGGGGGAGGAATTGAAGATCGGCTCCACCCTCTCCTGTACCGTGGAGCAGGTCATGGAGGCCACCGGCGCCACCACCATCCCCCAGGGCAAGCTCATCCTGTCCATCTCTAATCAGAGCGGGGAATGGCTTCAGGAGGTCATCCGCTCCCTGGCCCCCGGGGACTCCGTGGACATCAGCATCACCGCCCCGGACACCCGCTGGGAGGACGTGACCTACGCCGTAGGCGGCCTGTACTGGATTCTGAAGGACGGGGTGGTGGACACCTCCCTCTCCGACGGCGCCGCCGCCCCCCGCACCGCCGTGGGCACCAAGCCCAACGGCGAGGTGGTCTTCTACACCATCGACGGCCGCCAGGCCGGCCACAGCGTGGGCGCCACCATTCAAATGGTGGCCCAGCGGCTGAAAGAGCTGGGCTGCACCAACGCCATCCTCTTAGACGGAGGCGGGTCCACCACCATGGTGTCCACTTACCCGGACTATGGCTCCTCCTCCATCATCAACAAGCCCTCGGACGGCACCCCCCGGGCGGTGAGCAACGCCGTGTTCCTTCTCTCGAACCTCAGCCCCACCAACCAGCCCGGCTCCCTCTATGTGACCCCTAAGAGCCTCACCCTCCTCCCCGGGGCCACCACCCAGTGCACCGTCTCCGCCATGGACACCGGCTGGTACCCCATGGATGAGCTCCCCGGAGAGATCACCTGGTCCTCCCCGGAAGGGGCGGTGAGCGCCAGCGGCCTCTTTACCGCCCCCCAGACCCCGGGGGTGTACACCGTCACCGCCGAGAGCAGCGGGGTCACCGGCTCCACCCGGATCCACGTGCTCCAGGCAGACACCCTTTACCTCACCGACGAGGCCACCGGCAAGCGTCCCTCCTCCTACTCCCTCACCCCAGGGCAGAAGGTGAACCTCTCTGCCGCCGGGTCCTACCGGACCATTGACCTCACCGGCGGGGACAGCGCCTTCCAGTGGACCGTAGAGGGGGACATCGGCACCATCACCGACGACGGTCAGTTCACCGCCGGCCCCAACTCCGCCACCGGCGCCATCCGCGTGGCCTCGGGGGACACGGCCGTCACCGTCCCGGTCACCGTGAAGGCCCCGGGGCAGTACACCCTCCTGGCTGACTTTGAGGGGGACACCCCCGGCCTGACCGCTCAGAACGCCACCCTCACCTTAAACGCGGACCCTGTGAAGTATGGAACCCAAAGTCTCCGGGTAGACTATCGGGACGGGGCCCGGCTGACCCGCACCCAGGACCTCACCCAGCGCGACCGGTACGTCTCCCTGTGGGTCTACGGCGACGGGTCGGGGAACCTCCTCTCCGCCGCCTTCGCCTACGAGGACGGCACCTCGGTGAGCCAGTCCCTGGCCACCCTGAACTTCACCGGGTGGAAGAAAGTCACCGCCGCGGTGCCCGACGGGGCAGCCACCTTCCAGGGGCTCACCCTCTCCGGAGGCAGCGGCGCCCTGTGGCTGGACCAGTTGGTCCTGGCCAACGAGAGCGGGTGGGACAGCACCGCCCCCACCGTGGCCCTGTCGCTGTCCGGCACCAACGTGACCGCCCGGATCACAGACGCCTCTCAGAACGCCCTGTCCGCTGACCGGATGTCCCTCACCGTGGACGGCCAGGCGGTCCCCTTTACCTGGGATGCCGGCAGCGGCACCCTCACCGCCACCCTCTCTGGCCTGGGCAGCAGCAGCCACCAGATCACCGTCACCGCTGGGGACGCCTGCGGCAACCTGGGCCGGGACGCTGTGATGCGCTCTGGCACCTCCTCCAACCCCTTTGAGGATATGGAGGGCCACTGGGCCCTGCCCTACACCGGCCGTCTCAGCGAACTGGGCATCCTCCAGGGGGTAAGCAGCACCACCTTCGCCCCCGACCGGAACATCACCCGGGGGGACTTCGCCCTGATGACCGCCCGGTGGCTGGGCCTGAACCTGGAGGACTACGCCGGGGTGGACCTTCCCTACGCCGACGCCGACGACATCCCCAGCTGGGATTATACCGCCATCCAGGCCCTCCACACCCTGGGCATTCTGGAGGGGAGCACCGGCAGCGACGGGCAGCCCTACATCCACGCTCGGTCCTCCATCACCCGGGCCCAGGCCATGACCATTCTGGGACGGGTCCTGGAGAAGGGATATCCCCAGGCCGCCCTGTCTGACTTCTCAGACGCCGCTTCCGTGCCCGCTTGGGCCAAAGAGCATGTGGCTACCTTGGTTAGCCTGGAAGTAGTGGGCGGTTCCAACGGCCAACTGCGGCCCAGCGCCCCCGTCACCCGGGCGGAAGTTGCCAAGATGCTCTTTACTCTCTGGTAAAAGTTCCAATTTTTTCAAAAAGCCCTTGCAATGGCCAAAAGATTGTGGTATGATAACTTGCAATTATGAGAGACCCCGCCTTTTCTTATGGCAGGGTTGCCACCCGGGACAGCGAGCCCGGGGCTTCGGCAGAGGAAAGGATTCTTATTCACTATGGCAACTACCGTTATTTCCATCATTCAGATCTTTGTGCTGGGTCAGTCTGGCAAGCACTCCGGTCTTGGCATGATTTCTGGTGCCACAGACTCCTTCCTGTCTAAAAACAAGGCAAGAACTGCTGACGCTAAACTGGCTAAGTGGACCAAATGGGTCGCACTGGTTTTCATTGTGCTGACCTTAGTCCTGAATTTCCTGTAATTCCACGCAATCAAAATGCCCTTCCATTCCGGAGGGGCATTTTGCATATATTTTCCCATAGACAAGAGGTGTTTTCCCCATGACCCGCAATGAAGCATTTTCCATGCTGGATCGAATGGCGAAAGGAATCGCAGAGATGTTCGGTTCCAACTGTGAAACCGTGATCCACGACCTGTCTGACCCCCTACACCCGGTGCTGGCCATCTACAACGGCCATGTCTCCGGCCGGACGGTGGGCTCCACCCAGGACGTCACCGGTGTGGAGCAGGACCTCCACCTGGACTCCGACGTAGTGAACCTCCTGGCGGTCACCCCCAGCGGGCAGCAGACCAAGTCCTCCACCTTCACCATCAAAGGGGAAGACTATCACCTAGGCTTCGGCATCAACTACGACTTTACCCCCCTGGCCTACGCCAACCGGGTGCTGCTGGACCTGATGCACACCGAGGTGGACTTTCACAGCGCCGTGTACAACGCCCGGGACACCGGCATCAGCGAGCTCTTCGACGCCGCGCTGCTCCGGGTGGGCAAGCCCGCCCGGGAGATGAACAAGGCGGACCGGCTGCGGGTCATCGAGTACCTGAAAAATATGGATGCCTTCTCCTACCGCCGGGCGGTGCCCTATGTGGCAGCCCACCTGGGGGTGTCCCGCTACACCATTTACAAATACCTGGACGAGGTCAACGCCAAGCAGCAGGAAAAGGAGGATGCCTGACATGCTCCATCAGTCTGCCATCAAAGGTTATTTCGCCCAGCAGGAGGGCCTGCTGGTGGAGGCTGTCTCCCGCCTGGTGCGGATTGACAGTACCCTGGGCCCTGCCCAGCCCGGCCAGCCCTTTGGCCCCGGCCCGGCAGCCGCTTTGGAGGCCTTCCTCTCCCTGGCCCAGGAATGGGGCCTTCCGGGGGAGAACCGCTCCGGCTATGTGGGCACCGTGGACCTGAACAACCAGCCGGACACCGCCCTGCACATCCTGGGCCACCTGGACATTGTAGACGCCGGGGAGGGGTGGACGGTAACCGCCCCCTTCCAGCCCAAGGTGGTAGACGGCCTGCTCTACGGCCGGGGCACCGCAGACGACAAGGGGCCCATGGTGGCCGCCCTGCTGGCCATGAAGGCCGTCCGGGACTTGAAGCTCCCCCTGACCAAAAACGTCCGCCTCATCGCCGGCACCGACGAGGAGACCGGCTTCCGGGACATCAAGTGGTACTACGGCAGTCACCCCTATGCCCCCCACACCCTGTCCCCCGATGCGGACTTTCCCATCATCAACCTGGAGAAGGGGCATTACCAGCCCACCTTCCAGGCTGCCTGGCCCCAGGAGATCGCCCTGCCGCGGGTGGCCGCCTTCTCCGGCGGCACCCGGCTGAACATGGTGCCCCCCAAGGCCCAGGCCACCGTCCTGGGCCTCTCCCCCCGCCAGGTGGAGGAGGCCTTTCAGGCCCTGGCCTTGGAGGGGGCGGTCACCTGCACCTGCACCCAGGAGGGGGAGGCCCTCCACGTGGCCTGCGCCGGGCAGAACGCCCACGGCTCCACCCCCGAGGAGGGGCACAACGCCCAGACCGCCTTGGTGGCGCTGCTGGCCGCCCTGCCTTTGGCAGACTGCCCCTCTACCCGGGCCATCCGGGCCCTCCACGCCCTCTTCCCCCACGGGGACCACAGGGGCACCGCCCTGGGCATCGCCCAGGCGGACGACCTGTCCGGCCCCCTGACCCTGGCCTTTACCATGCTCACCCTGAACGACACCGGCTGCACCGGCCGGTTTGACAGCCGCACCCCCCTCACCGCCACCCAGGCCAGCGTCCAGACCGTGGCGGAGGCCGCCCTGCGGGCTGCAGGCTTTGCCGTCCAGGGCGACATGGATCCCCCCCATTACGTGCCGGAGAGCGACCCCTTCCTCCGCACCCTGGCCCAGTGTTACGAGGCCTACACCGGCCAAAAAGGGCAGTGCCTGGCCATCGGCGGCGGCACCTATGTCCACGACATTCCCGGCGGAGTGGCCTTCGGGCCCAACATGCCGGGGTTCGTCTCCAACCTCCACGGGCCCGACGAAAAGATCCGGGTGGCGGACCTGCTCACCACCGCCAAGATCTATGCCCAAGTCATGGTGGCACTGTGCCTGTGAGCCAGGCCCCTTTCTAAACGCACCGGACCCGGGCCGCCCGGGTCCCCTTTCGGCCACAGTGGGGACAGGCTTCCCCCTGTGGCGTTTGCTTTGAGATCGATCTTGCTCGGTCTCCGCCTTGAAATCTTCTCAAAGGAGATGCTTCCCGTGTCCTCCCTGCAAAACCCCATGCAAGCCTTTGACGGTCTGCCCATCCGGCAGGCCGTTTTCCGCCAGATTTTTCCCGCTGTGGCCAGCCAGATGATCACCCTCATCTACAACCTGGCGGACACCTACTTTGTGGGCCTGCTCAACCAGCCCAGCCAAACTGCCGCCATTACGGTGGTCTACTCCCCCTTCCTGATGCTCACCGCCATCTCCAACCTCTTTGGGGTGGGCGGCGCCAGCGCCCTGGCCCGGGCTTTGGGCCACAAGGCCCCGGACAAGGCCCGGGAGATTGCCGCCATCTCCTTCTGGTGGGGGGCGGCGGCCAGCTTGGTGTTCTGTGCCCTGTTCTGGGTGTTTGCCGCCCCCATCCTTTCCCTGTGCGGCGCCACGGCGGACACCCTCCCCATCGCCCTGGGCTATGCCAAGTGGGCGGTGGTGATCGGCGGCCCGGCCACCATCCTGAACACCCTGCTGGCCAACCTCATCCGGGCAGAGGGGAAGGCGGGACAGGCCTCCTTCGGCGTGTCCATGGGCGGCATCGCCAACCTGGTGCTGGACCCGCTGTTCATCCTGCCCCAGTTCCTGGGCCTGGGGGCGGTGGGCGCCGGCATCGCCACCTGCCTGTCCAACGTGCTGTCGGTGGTCTACTTCCTTCTCTGTCTGGTGCGCCAGCGGAACGAGAGCGTCATCGGCCTGCACCCCCGGCACCTCCGCCACAGCCGAAAGTACCTGGGGAACATCTTAGCCATCGGCTTCCCCTCTGCCCTGCAGTATGCCCTTACGGTGGTGGCGGTGGCTGCCCAGTCCCGGTTCGTCTCCCAGTACACCACCGAGGCTGTGGCCGCCCTGGGCATTGTGAAAAAGCTGGACCAGCTCCCCCTCTACTTTTCCATCGGCGTGTCCAACGGCCTGCTCCCCCTGCTGGCCTACCACTACGCCGCCGGTCAGCAGGAGAAGCGCCGGGCCGCCTTCCGCCTGGGGGCGGGGATCTCCCTGCTCTTTGCCCTGGTCTGCCTGGTGCTCTTTGAAGGGTTCGCCCCCCAGCTGGCCGCCCTGTTTATCGACGACGCCACCACCATTCACTACGCCGCCGGGTTCCTGCGGCGGATGGTCATCGCCATGCCCATGATGTCCCTGTGCTACCCCCTCATCATCCAGTTCCAGGCCATGGGCAAGGCCCGGGAGTCCCTGGTGTGCTCCATCCTTCGGAAAGGCGTGCTGGACATCCCCCTGCTTTTCCTGATGGACACCCTGTTCCCCCTCTACGGCTGCATGTGGGTGCAGCCCATGGTGGACGGCATCTCCCTGGTGGCCGCCACCTCCTTTTACCGCCGCCTGCGGCGGCGGGGCGAGGCCTGACCCCTCTCTTTCCCAAATACAAGAACAGCGGCAGCCCCGTGGGCTGCCGCTGTTGCTGTTTGTTCGTGTTGCTTCTCAGTCCCGCTCGTCAAAGCCAAAGCTGCGGATGAGGTTCAGGTTATCCCGCCAGCGCTCCTTGACCTTCACCCAGGTCTCCAGGTAGACCTTGGTGCCCAAAAAGCGCTCCATGTCTGCCCGGGCCATGGTGGAGATCTTCTTCAGCATGGCCCCCTGCTTGCCGATGATGATGCCCTTGTGGGAATCCTTCTCGCAATAAATGGTGGCGTGGAGGTCGATCATCCCATTCTCCCGCTCGGAGAACTTGGTGACCTCCACCGCTGTGCCGTGGGGAATCTCCTTATCCAGGCAGTAGAGGAGCTTCTCCCGCAGGATCTCCCCGCAGATCTGCCGCTCCGGCTGGTCGGTGACCACCCCAGGGGGGAAGAGGGCGGGGCCCTCCGGCAGGAAGCCCGCCAGCACCGTCAGCAGGTCCTCCAGCCCCTCTCCCCGCTTGGCGGAGATGGGGAGGATGGCCGCAAAGTCATGGGCCTGGCGGTAGGCATCCATCACCGCCAGCAGCTGGGGCTTGTCCACGGTGTCGATCTTGTTGATCACCAGCACCGCCGGCAGGTGCATGGCCTGGATCTGGGCGATGAGCTCTGCCTCGGGTTTGCCCACATTGGGGATGGGCTCCACCAGCAGGAGGACGGCATCCACGTCGGCCACGCTTTTCTTCACCACGTCCACCATATAGTCCCCCAGGCGGTTGGCCGCCTTGTGAAGGCCGGGGGTGTCCAGGAAGACGAACTGATCCTCCCCCCGGGTGAGGACGCCGCAGATCCGGTTCCGGGTGGTCTGGGGCTTGCTGCTGACGATGGCCACCTTCTCCCCCACCAGGGCGTTGGTGAGGGTGGACTTGCCCACGTTGGGCCGGCCGCAGAGAGTGAGCATGCCGCAGCGCTTCACCGCCACCTCCGCCGGGGCGGGGACGGCAGGCTCCAGGGGGGCGTCCAGGTCGGGGTTCTCCTGGTCCCGGGTGACCCCCAGGGCTTCCAGGATGGCCTCCTCCCGGGCCCGCATTTGGGCCTTCTGAGGACCTTCGTCCAGGTGGTCATACCCCAGCAGGTGGAGGACGGAGTGGACCGCCAGATAGGCCAGCTCCCGCTGGACGCTGTGGCCGAACTCCTCCGCCTGGGCCTTGGCCCGGTTCAGGTCAATGACCATGTCCCCCAGGTAGCACAGGCCGGTCTCCGGGTCGTGCTCCTCCTCCCCGGTGCCGTCTGGGGGGGTGCCAGGGGTCAGGTTCAGCATGGGAAAGGAGAGGACGTCGGTCACACTGTCCACCTCCCGCTGCTCCCGGTTGATCTCCCGGATGCCCTCGTCGTCGGTGAGGAGCACGTCCACCCCGCAGGGGATCCTCACCCCCTCCGCCTCCAGCGCGGCGGCAATCACCCGGGTCAGGAGGGGCTTGTAGGGGTTGGTGCCGGGAAACTCCCAGTCAATGTAAATGTCGTGCGTATTCATCTCAGCGTTTCGCCTTTCTTCTGTTTTCGTCGTCCTCGTAGGCCTTGATGATCCGTTGGACGATCACATGGCGGACCACGTCCCCCTGGCTCAGGCGGCAGATGGCAATGTCCTCCACATCCCGGAGGATGCGCATGGCCTCCTTCAGGCCGGAGACCTTGTCCCCCGGCAGGTCAATCTGGGTCACGTCCCCGGTGATGACGATTTTGGACCCAAACCCCATCCGGGTGAGGAACATCTTCATCTGCTCCCGGGAGGTGTTCTGGGCCTCGTCCAGGATGATGAAGGAGTCGTCCAGGGTGCGTCCCCGCATGTAGGCCAGGGGGGCCACCTCAATGTTGCCCCGTTCCAGGTACTTGTTGTAGCTCTCCGCCCCCAGCATCTCAAAGAGGGCGTCGTAGAGAGGCCGGAGGTAGGGGTCCACCTTGCTCTGCAGATCCCCGGGGAGGAAGCCCAGCCGCTCCCCCGCCTCCACCGCCGGGCGGGTGAGGATGATGCGGTTGACCTCCTTGGCCCGGAAGGCCGCCACCGCGGCGGCCACCGCCAGGTAGGTCTTGCCGGTGCCGGCAGGGCCCACCCCCAGGGTGATGGTGTTGTTCCGGATGGCGTCCACATACCGCTTTTGGCCCACGGTTTTGGCCTTGACGGGTTTCCCCTTGGCGGTGACGCAGAGGACGTCGGCGGCCAGGGTCTGGATCTTGTCCTCGTTGCCGGACTTCACCAGCTGGATCAGATAGCGGACGTTTTGCTCGTGGATGGTCTCCCCCCGGGCAGAGAGGGAGAGCAGGCCCTGGATCACCTTGGCAGCCTGGTCCACGGCCTCGTCCTCCTCCCCGCTGATTTTCAGCTGGTCGTCCCGGCTCACCACCCGGACGGCCAGTTCCTGCTCAATGATGCGAATGTTCTCGTCGAAGGAGCCAAAGATGTCAATGGCATCCTCCATCCGTTCAATGCTTACCGTTTGCTCGATCATGGATCTCCTTTCTCGCCCCTTTCGAGGCAAACCGTTCTGCTGCGCTTGGCGCCCTTCCCTTAGGGGGTTCCGGCTGCGTCCCCCTCCGGTTCCAGGGGGGAGGCTTCTGGGCGCTGGGCTGGCAGATGCAGCGCCGCCTGCCGGCCAATCTGCTCACTGCACTGGGCCAGCAGCTTCACTTCCAGCATCCCATCCTGCTCGGTGACCTCCCAATCGGTTTGCAGCACCTTCCCCTGGTCCATCTGCTCCTCCAGAGCGGCCAACAGCTGCGCCCGGAGCAGGGCCTCCGCCTGGTCCGGATCCACCGCCACGGATTCCAAGGTGTAGGCCCGGTAGGTCTCCTTCTCCCACACCAGGGGGAGGGTCTTGCCGGGGATGGGGGTCCAAGCTGCTTGTTCTGTTATTGTATCATAGGTTTCATAGGGAATGCCACTCTTTCCGAAAATTTTCACCCGTTTGCCCATGAGGGACAGGGTGTACCGGGTGGTGCGCTCCCCGGTATAGACCTTTTCCGTGGCCGTCAGGGGGATCTGGGCGGTGAGGGTGCGCCAGGTCCGAGCCAGCACCTTTCCCTCTGCGTGGACGATGCGGGTCCCCAAGCTCTCTGTGGACGGGGGGATGGGGTCTAAGTCCATCACCCCGGAGATGAGCACATCCCCCTGGCACACCGCGTCCCCCTCGTGGACCTGGGCATCCCCCGCCCAGGGCTCGATGTGGGTGATGATGCCGTCCGCTGCCGCCACCACGTCGGAGGGCTCCCCCTCCGGCCGGAGGTCCGGCCCCTCCTCCCGCTCCCGGACGATGACCTCCGCCCGGGTACCGTGAAGGTTCAGGGAGAAAAAGGTGAGCTGGTCCATGGCCAGCATCATCCGGTTCTCCACCTCCCGCACGGGAATGGAGGGGGCATAGGTCCCCACCGACACGCCGCACAGCCGGAGCTGGGCGATGATCTCCTCCGCGGAAAGGGCCTGGTTCCCGGTGACATCCACGGTGAGGATGGTGCGAGACCCCACCCCAAACAGCACCAGGCACAGCACCAGCCCCGCCAGCAGGGCATACCGCTTCCGAAACCGCCAGAGAAAAAAAGGCAGCCCCCGCCGCCCTGTCACCTCTGTTTGAAACCCCGCCCCCTGGGCCAGTCCCTCCAGCTGCCGGGCCTGATGGGCGGTGGTTTGGACCACCAGGGTAAACCGGTCCTGCTGGACCATCCGCCACAATGCCAGGTTCCTCTGGGCACAGAGGTTCAAAAAGTCCTCCGGCTGGGCCCCTGTCACCTGAAAGGTCACCAGGCCCAGCAGCCATCCCAGCCATCGCTTCACCGCCTTCTCCCCCCTTACAGCAGTTCTAGTCTGTCCACCCAGCCGGTGATCCGCATTTCCCCGGCCCGCATGGCCTTGATCTCCAGGTCCCGCCCCAGGATCCGGAGGACCCAAGGCCCTCCGTTCACGTGGATCTCTTCCTTCCCATAGGCGAGGATCCCCTTGTAGTTTTCCAGGTAGAGCTCCCGGTCCCCGGTCAGAGAGACTTTGGGGGTTCCCGCCACTCCCTCCGCCGGCAGGTCCAGCAGGGCGGCGGTTTTCTCCCGCCAGGTGAGTTTGCGGGGGGCGTGGTTGGCTTCCTCCTCCCGGTTTGGCACAGGCATCCCTCCTCTGGTTTGGTGGTTTATTCCTATGCACCGGGCCCGGCGGCTATGCCGGGCCCCGCACAGCGCAAAGCGCCCCTGCGTCCACAGGGACGCAGGGGCGCGGAAGAGATGGAAGGGATGCCGTTCCCTTCTGGGACTCACGCCTGCACAGACTCCACAATGGCGTCGGCCAGCTGGTCCAGTTCGGGGGCCTTCTCCTCGTGGAGGGAGGAGGCCAGGGAGAGGCGCTCGTTGAGCACCGTCATGTTTTTCAGCTCCTCCTCCACAAACTGCTGCATCAGGTCGCCGGACTTGCAGGCCCAGGAGCCGTTCTCAATGATGGCGAAGGTCCGGTTCTGCAGGTTCAGGGCCTTCATGTCCTCCAAGTAGTTCTTCATCACCGGATAGATGCCCAGGTTGTAGGTCACCGAGGCCAGCACAATGTGGCTGTACTTAAAGCTCTCGGCGATGAGGTAGGACACATGGGTGTTGGACACGTCCCGCACCGTCACGTTGGTGACTCCACGCTCACACAGCTTGCCTGCCAGGGCCTGGGCAGCCGCCTCGGTGTTGCCGTACATGGAGGCGTAGACGATGAGCACGCCCCGCTCCTCCGGTTCATAGCGGCTCCACTTGTCGTACTTGTCGATGAAATACCCCAGGTCCTTCCGCCACACCGGGCCGTGGAGGGGGCAGATGTACCGGATCTGGTCCAGAATGCCCCCGGCCTTTTTCAGCAGCAGCTGGATGTGGGGGCCGTACTTGCCCACGATGTTGGTCAGGTAGCGGCGGGCCTCGTCCAGCCAGTCCCGGTCAAAGTCCACCTCGTCGGCAAAGAGTTTGCCGTCCAGGGCGATGAAGGAGCCGAAGGCGTCGGCGGAGAAGAGCACCCCGTTGGTGGTGTCGAAGGTGACCATGGCCTCCGGCCAGTGGACCATGGGGGCCCCTACGAAGGTGACGGTGTGGGCCCCAAAGGTAAAGGTGTCCCCCTCCGCCACGGTGATGCAGGGGTGGCTGTCCACATCGAAGCCGAACTGACGCATCAGCAAAAAGGCCTTTTCCGTGGAGATGATCTGCACCTGGGGATAGCGCAGGAGAATCTCCTCAATGCAGGCGCCGTGGTCGGGCTCCATGTGGTTGATCACCAGGTAGTCCAGGGGTTTCTCCCCCAACAGGTAGGACAGGTTCTCCAGCAGCTGCCGGCAGGCGGACCAGTCCACCGTGTCAAACAGCACGGACTTCTCGTCCAGCAGAAGATAGGCGTTGTAGCTCACCCCCTGGGGAATGGGGTGGATGTTTTCAAACAGGGTCAGACGGTGGTCGTTGGCCCCAACCCAATAGAGGTTATCGGTAACCGTTCTTACGCAATGCATTCCTCAGTCCTCCTTTGTCTCGCTGTCTGCGTTCACGCTGGGATGAAATGGTCCTTGCCCTCGCCGCACTCGGGACACACCCAGTCCTCCGGCAGCTTCTCAAAGAGGGTGCCCGGGGCGATCTCCGCGGCCTCATCCCCCACCTCGGGGACGTACTCGTAGCCGCAGCCGCCGCAAACGTAGCGCTTGCCGATGGGTTCCTCCCTGGGGGGGCGGGGGCGCTTCATCTTCACCATGGGGGGCGCCGGCTGCTTCTCTCCGGTGTCCAGGGCGGCGGTCAGCAGGGGCAGGATCTCCTTCACATCCCCCACGATGCCGTAGTCACAGTTCTTAAAGATGGGGGCCCCGGCATTGGTGTTGATGGCCACAATGGTGGAGGCATCCTTGATGCCCTTGAGGTGCTGCACCGCCCCGGAGATGCCGCAGGCGATGTACAGGTTGCCGGAGAACTTCTGGCCGGACATACCCACGTACCGGTTCAGGGGCAGGTACTTCAAGGTCTCCGCCACCGGGCGGGAGGAGCCCACCGCCGCGCCGGCGGCCCGGGCCAGGTCCTCGATAAGGGCCATGTTCTCCCGCTCCCCGATGCCCTTGCCGGCAGAAACCACCCGCTCGGCCTGGTTGATGGGGGTGTCCATGGGGATGCCCACGGTGAAGTCGTGGCCGTCCTTCTTCAGGTGCTCCACCAGGGCGGCCACCTGCTCCTGGGGGGTGCCGTCCCGGAAGATCTTCTGCTTGCGCACCCCGGTGACCGGTGCGGGCTTCTTGGGCCGGCTGGAGGAGCCGCCCCCCTCCTTGGGGGCCTTGCCCAGCAGGTGGGAGGCAATGACCACCCGCTGGATCTCGTTGGTGCCCTCGTAGATGGTGGTGATCTTGGCGTCCCGGTAGGCCCGTTCCACCTCCATGCCCTTCATGAAACCTGCCCCGCCGTGGATCTGCAAGGCGTCGTTGGTGACCTCCAGGGCGATGTCCGAGGCATACATCTTTGCCATGGCGGCCTCCATCCCATAAGGGACATGGGCCTCCTTCTGCTCGGCAGCGGAGTAGACCAGGAAGCGGGCACAGCGCAGCTTGGTGGCCATATCCGCCAGTTTGAAGGAGACCCCCTGCTGGAAGCCCACGGGCTTGCCGAACTGGACCCGCTCCTTGGCGTAGGCCAGAGCGTTCTCGTAGGCCCCCTGGGCAATCCCCAGGGCCTGGGCCGCCACGCCGATGCGGCCGCCGTCCAGGGTGGCCATGGCGATCTTAAAGCCCTGGCCCTCCTCCCCCAACAGGTTCTCTGCCGGTACCTCCACATTGTCGAAGATCAGCTCTGCGGTGGTGGAGGAGCGGATGCCCATCTTGTCGTAGTGGTCCCCAAAGTAGAACCCCTTCCACCCCTTCTCCACGATAAAGGCGCTGATGCCCCGGGTGCCGATGTCAGGGGTGGTCACGGCAAAGACCACGTAGGTGTCCGCCTTGGGGGCGTTGGTGATGAAGATCTTGCCCCCGTTGAGGATGTAATGGTCCCCTTTCCGCACGGCGGTGGTCTCTGTCCCGCCGGCGTCGGACCCGGCGTTGGGCTCGGTGAGGCCGAAGGCGCCGATCTTCTCCCCCTTGGCCAGGGGGACCAGGTATTTCTGCTTCTGCGCCTCGGTGCCAAAGGCGAAGATGGGCCAGGAACCCAGGGACACATGGGCCGACAGGATGACCCCCGCCCCGCCGTCAACCCGGGCCAGCTCCTCCACGGCGATGGCATAGCTGAGAATGTCCAGGCCGGCGCCGCCGTACTCCTTGGAATAGGGGATGCCCATGAGGCCCATCTCCCCCAACTTACGGACCGCGTCCTCCGGGAACTCGTTCTGCTGGTCCAGCAGGAAGGCGATGGGTTTGATCTCCTCCTCCGCAAAGGCGCGAATCTTGGCACGCAGGGCCTCGTGCTCCGGTGTGGTTTGGAATAACATCGTGGTGACCTCCTTTGGATCTTGTCTTGGGTGGCGTATTCCTGTGGATCGCAATGTGGGTGATGCTGCGTTCTCTAATGTTGACTTTCTTTGTCCAGTTTTTGGGATGAAAAAATCAGGCCGGCTGGCCGGTCAAGATCTCCTGCAGGGTGTGGGACTGGAGTTCCCGGTCCAGGGTACGCTGGATGGCCGCCAACTGCCGGTGGGAGACGCAGTCCCCCTGGCGCTCCCGCCAAGGACAGGCGTAGTCCGGCTCCATGCAGGCGGCAATGGCGCTGGGCTCTCCCAGGGCCAGCAGCAGGTCGTACAGGGTGACCTGGGACAGGTCCGCAGACAACCGGCATCCCCCAGCCGCCCCCCGCGTGATCTGGACCAGCCCCGCCTTGCAGAGCTTTTTGATGATCTTATACGCAAAGGGCTGGGGCAGCAGCTCCCCCTGGGCCAGTTCCCCCACCGTGTGCAGCTGACCATCCATCAGGGCCCGCAGGATTCGTAAGGCATAGTCTGTTTCCCGAGTGATGATCACGGCGCTTCCTCCTGTCAGGGATCTAGGTTGGGTACACCATACCATTCTTGAGTATTTTTGTCAAGTATCCGGTGGCCTTCCCGATAAAAACCGGCAAGTCGCCCAAACGGGCCTCCTTCGTTTTGTCGGATACCGCCAAGGTTCCTTTCTCTTTCCCTGGGTTTCCCCAGCGTCTTTCCCAAAAAACGACCCTGGATCCCATGGGATCCAGGGTCGTTCTCGCGGATTCTTTGCGGGGGAAGCCGCCTCTGGCGCCGCCAGTTACCGGGCCAGGCCCTCTGCCCAGGTCCGGTACCGGTCCACCTTGCTCTGGCAGTCGGCATGGCTGTCGCCCTTGGTCAGGAGGTAGACCTTGATCTTGGGCTCGGTGCCCGAGGGGCGCACCACAATGGTGGTGCCGTCGGCCAGGTCGTAGGCCAGGACGTTGGACCCCACCAGTTCCATCTGGGTGACGGCCCCGGTGGCGGTGTCCCGGGCGGTGCCGTCCTGGTAGTCCTTCTGACAGGCCACCGGGGTGCCGGCAATCTCTGCCGGGGGCGTCTGCCGGAGGGCGGCCATGATGGCCTTCATGTTGGCCATCCCCTCCAAGCCGGGCATCACCAGGTTCAGGGTTTGCTCCCCATAGTAGCCGTACTTCTGATAAATGGCCTCCAGGGCATCCAGCAGGGTCATCCCCTGGCTGGCATACCAGGCCGTCATCTCCGTGAGCAGGAGGGAGGCGGTGACTGCGTCCTTGTCCCGGACATAGTCCCCGATCATGTATCCAATGGACTCCTCGTAGGAGAAGATCACATGCCCCTGGCCGGCGGCCTCCAACTGGTTCTTCTTCTCCGCCATAAATTTAAAGCCGGTGAAGGTGTTGTAGCTCTCCACCCCGTTGGCCTCGGCCACCACCCGGGCCAGGTCGGTGGTCACCAGGGATTTGAGGGCCACGGGATGGTCCGGCAGGGTGCCCGCCCGCTTCTTGGCCCCGATGAGGTAGTCCAGCAGGAGAACCCCCGTCTGGTTGCCGGAGATCTGCACATAGGCCCCGTCCTTCCCCTTCACCTGGATGGCCACCCGGTCGGCGTCGGGGTCGGACCCCAGGATCAGGTCGGCGTCCACTTCCTTGGCCAGCTTCTGGGCCAGGGCGAAGCTCTCCGGCGTCTCCGGATTGGGGGACTTCACGGTGGGGAAGGTGCCATCGATGACCATCTGCTCCGGCACGCAGTGGAGGTGCTTCACCCCCAGCTGGCCCAGGACGTAGGGGATCTGCTGGTATCCCGTGCCGTGGAAGGGGGTGTACACCATGGTGAAGGTGTCCGCCACCTGGGCCACACAGGCCTTGTCGTTGACCTGGGCCAGGACGTGCTGCAAGAATGTTTCATCGGTCTCCTCCCCCAGGAGGGTGATCAGGCCCTGGTCCAGGGCCTGCTGGTAGTCCATGGAACGCACGCCGTCAAACACGTCCAGCTGCTCCATCTGCTGGGCGATGGCGGCAGCGTGTTGGGGGGGAAGCTGGGCCCCGTCGGACCAATACACCTTGTAGCCGTTGTACTCCGGCGGGTTGTGGCTGGCGGTGACGTTGAGCCCGGCGATGCAACCGTACTCCCGCACGGCAAAGGAGAGTTCCGGGGTGGGCCGCATGGCCTGGAACAGCCGCACGGGGATGCCGTTGGCCGCCATCACCCCGGCGGCCGCCTGGGCGAATTCCTGGGAGTGGACCCGGCAGTCGTAGCAGATGGCCACCCCCTGGGCAGCGGCCTCCGGCCCCTCCGCCAGGATCACCTGGGCAAAGGCCTGGGTGGCGTGGCGGATCACATGGACGTTCATCCGCCGCAGGCCCACGCCCATCACCCCACGGAGGCCTGCGGTGCCGAACTCTAAGAGACCAAAGAACCGGTCCTCGATCTCCTGGGGCTCTTGGGCGATGGCCTCCAACTCCGCCTTTTCCGCCTGGGAAAGGGCCCCACTGCGCAGCCAGCGCTGGTATTCCTGCTGATAGGACATAGACAGTCTCCTTTCGAAGTCACAGTTACTTGTGGTACCGGGTTCCGGCGGTGATCTGGAAGGCACGGTAGATCTGCTCCAGCACCATCACCCGGGCCAGGTGGTGGGGAAAGGTCATGGGGGACATGGACAGGCGCAGGTGGGCCTGGTTCTTCACCGACGGGTGCAGGCCGTAGGAACCCCCAATGACAAAGGTCAGGTGGGAGGCCCCTGCCACCGTCCAGGCGTCCATCTGCTGGGCCAGGGCGGGGCTGGAGAGGAGAGCCCCCTCCACGCACAGGGCCACCAGTTTGCTCCCCTTGGGCAGTTTGGCCAGGATGGCCGCCCCCTCTTTCTCCAGGGCCCCGTCGATCTGGGCCTGGCTGGGGTTCTCCGGCAGGCGGACCTCTGGCAGTTCCGTTACGGTGAGTTTGCAAAAGGCGGACAGCCGCTTTTGGTATTCCTCACAAGCCGCTGTAAAGTGCTTCTCCTTTAGCTTGCCCACGCACAACAGTTGGATGCTCACCACAGGGGCATCCCTCCTCTCCCCAAAAACAGGTTAGAAAAAAGGACGGCAGGTTCCCCCCACCGTCCGCCGGAAATGCCTTTGCGATCCCTCTGGGGGATCCCAGGTGTGGGCCTCAGCCCACACCGTTGCGCCATTCCTCCTCGGGGATGGCCACCTCGCGGATGTCCGCCCCCAGTTTGGATAGTTTTTCTACAATATTTTCGTACCCACGCTCAATGTGGTAGACCTGGTCCACCTCTGTCACCCCGTGGGCTGCCAAGCCGGCTACAATCATAGCCGCCCCGGCCCGCAGGTCGCAGGCACACACCGGCGCCCCTGTGAGGGACTCCACCCCTTCGATGACGGCCACCTTGCCGTTGACCTGGATGTTGGCCCCCATTCTCCGGAACTCGTCGGCGTACCGGTAACGGTTGTCCCACACCCCTTCGTTGAGGATGCTGGTCCCCTTGGCCAGGCACAGGACGGCGGCAATCTGGGGCTGCATATCGGTGGGAAAGCCCGGGTAGGGCATGGTCTTGACATTGGTGCTGGTGAGTTTGCCTTCCCGGCGAATGATGAGGGAGTCCCCATCCTCCTCCACATCCACCCCCATCTCCACCAGCTTGGCGGTGATGCAGTCCAGATGCTTGGGGATGATGTTGTTGATGCGCACCTCGCCCCCGGCGGCGGCCACCGCGGTCATGTAGGTGCCCGCCTCAATCTGGTCGGGGATGATGGAATACACCCCGCCCCGGAGTTTCTTGACCCCTCGGACCTTGATCACGTCGGTCCCTGCCCCCATGATGTCGGCGCCCATGGAGTTGAGGAAGTTGGCCAAGTCCACAATGTGGGGCTCCTTGGCGGCGTTTTCGATGATGGTCAGCCCGTCGGCCAGCGCAGCGGCCAAGAGGATGTTCATGGTGGCGCCCACAGACACCACATCCAAATAGATCTGCGCACCGTGGAGCCGGCCGGTGGGGGCGGCGGCATGGATAAAGCCGTTCTCCACCTGAATTCGGGTTCCCATGGCGGAGAAGCCCTTCAAGTGTTGGTCAATGGGCCGCACCCCCAGGTCACACCCGCCGGGTGGGGGCACTTCCGCCCGGCCGAAGCGGCCCAGCAGGGCCCCGATCAAATAGTAGGAAGCACGAATCTGGCGGGCCAGTTCGTAGGGAACATTCTGCTTATGGACATGGGAACAGTCCAACTCCACGGTGGTGGGGTTGATCATCCGCACCTTGGCGCCCAGGTCCCGAAGGATCCCCAGGATCATGGTGACATCGCTGATATTGGGGACGTTCTCAATCCGGCAGACACCGTCTACCAGAAGGGCTGCGGGAAGAATAGCCACAGCGGCATTCTTTGCACCGCTGATCTCCACTTCACCGTGGAGGGGATGTCCACCCCGGATTACATATTTCGTCAAAACGGCACCTTCTTTATCTGGTTCTTAGAAGAAGTAGAAAGCAAATGGAGAAACAGGGAAAGCGGCAAACGCCGGTTCGGTCCTCTCTCTATCCTATCCAAAAGGCCGGGGCAACATGTGCCCGCCTGGACCGAAAGGCAGAAAAATTCCTCCCCACCGCTTCTGGCAGGAAATGACGCGGCAGGTCCTTGGGGACAGCCAACGGCTGTCCCGCTGTATAGCAGCGCCAAAAGGGGTGCTTTTGGCGCGCACTTTCCCCGGTGGTGGACGCACCACCACCTATACTTTTGAGGCTATTATAGCATCCCTCTCCCCAAATGAAAAGGTAAATTTTCATAAAACCGGCGTTTTTTTACCACAATTTCACCTCTCTCCCTGACATCCTACCCTTTTTCGACAAAAAATGACCGTCTTTCGGGAGAAAGACGGTCATAACGTCAGATGGTTTCGCTCCAGACTATTCTTTGGCTAAGGGCGCCTTCGCCGGGATAAATACCCCCACAAGGCCGCATATCGCCGCCGGGAGCGCCCATCCAAAGCCAAGGTCTGCCAGGGGCAGGTGGGCCAGGAAGGTCATCTCCAGGCCGGTATAGGTGCCAATCACCTCCAGCAGGCTCACGGCCAGGGCCCCCAGCGCCGCCATGCGGTGGATCCAGCAGCGCCGGTGCAGGGCCTTCCCCCCCAGAGCCAGCACAATGAGCACCAGGGTGGGGGGATAGACCACGCTGAGGATGGGGGTGGCAATGGCAATGATCTCATTGATGCCAAAGTTGGACACCACCCCGCTGAACAGGCACAGCAGGAACACCATCACCGGGTAGGAAATCCGCCCCTTGCTCAGGCCGGTAAAGTAGGCCGAGCAGGAACTCACCAGCCCCACCGCAGTGGTCAGGCAGGCCAGAGCCACCACCACGGCGAACAGGATGATGCCCCCCTGCCCCAGCAGGCCTTGGACGATGGAGGTTACCAAATACGTCCGGTCCACGGTGATGTCGAAGAACTGGGACATGGTGGCGCCCAGGTAGGTCAGGCCCAGGTAAACCACCAGCAGCCCGATCCCCGCCACGACGCTGGCCCCGGCCACCACCCGAGCCTGGCTCTTTTGGGTGTTGTGGCCCTTTTCCAGGGCGCTCTTCAGAATGATGTAACCGAAGAGCAAGGTGGCCAGCACGTCCATGGTCTGGTACCCTGCCTCAATGCCTGTGGCCGCCACATTCTCCACCAGAGGGGTCTCCCCCACCGGGCCCATGGGGTGCACCACCCCTACGACAATGAGCACCAGGAGCCCTGCCAACAGGGCCGGGGTGAGCACTTTGCCCACAATATCCACCACGGCAGTCTCCCGCACACACAGGAGGAAGACCAACAGGAAGAACACAATGGAAAACACCACCGGACTCACCCCGGACAGCAGGGGGGCAACGGACGTCTCATAGGTGGTCGCCGCGGTCCGAGGAATGGCCAGCATGGGGCCAATGCACAGGACCACGGCACACATCAGCAACGTAGAGGGCCCCTTCCCAATGGGGGAGGTGATGCCCCCCGGGCTGCCTTGACGGATGATGGCAAACATCGACAGCAGCGCCAGGCCGATGTCGGCGATGAAGTAACTGACAAAACCCACCCCCCACTGGGGGCCGGACTCCAGACCTAAGTACGGGGGAAAGATCACATTCCCCGCCCCAAAAAACATGGAAAACAGGGCAAAGCCGATGATTAGGCTGTCCACCACGGTTTTCTTCATGAAAAAAGCCTCCTGTTCCGTCACCTCCTAAGATGCGAAGGGGAGGAAAAGGAGGCGTTCGGTTCTCTCGTTACATTTTTTCGGGGGCAGTGACCCCCAGCAGGTTCAGGCCGTTGGCCAGGACGGAGCGGACGCTGTCCGCCAGCTTCAGCCGGGCTGCCAGCAGGGCAGGTTCCTCCCCCTTGATCCGGCAGGCGCCGTAGAAACGGTGGAAATCCCCTGCCAGGTCCGTCAGGTACCGGTTGATCCGGGAGGGATCGTAATCCCGGGCGGCGGTATGGATCTCCTCCGGGAACTTGGCCAGGGTGCGGACGAGGGCGGTCTCCTCCTCCGCAGTGAGCACTTCCCCTTGGACTTGGTCGGCCGCCGGCACGGGGTAGCCCTCCTGGGCCAGGCGGGCCACCAGGGTGCAGATCCGGGCGTGGGCATATTGGACATAGTAGACGGGGTTCTCACTGTCCTCCCGGACGGCCAGGTCCAGGTCAAAGTCCACCGGGCTGGTGGCGGCACGGGAGTTGAAAAAGTACCGGGCCGCGTCCACGCTCACCTCGTCCAGCAGGTCGTGGAGGGCAATGGTCTTGCCGGAGCGCTTGGACATCCGCACCGGCTGGCCGTCCTGCAGCAGGTTCACCAGCTGCATCAGCACCACCACCAACCGGTGGGAGCCATCCAGCCCCAGCCCATCCAGGGCGGCCTGGAGCCGGGCCACGTGGCCGTGGTGGTCAGCCCCCCACACGTTGATGCACAGGTCAAAGCCCCGGATCTCCAGTTTGTTGCGGTGGTAGGCAATGTCGGCGGCAAAGTAGGTATAGAACCCGTTGGCCCGGCGGAGGACATCGTCCTTCAGGTCCAGCTTGTCCACCTGCTTCTCGCTCTTCCCCTCGGCCAGGTATTTCTGGCGCAGGAGCTGGGCGGTTTTCAGCCACAGGGCCCCGTCCTTCTCATAGGTCCACCCCTTCTGGGTGAGCAGCTCCACGGTTTCCGCCACAAAACCGGACTGGTGGAGGGTGGACTCGAAGAACCATTCATCGTACTCGATGCCGTACCGGCGCAGGTCCTCCTTCATCTTGGGGACGTTCCGGGCCAGGCCAAACGCCGCCAAGTCGGCCAGCCGCTTCTCCTCCGGGACATCCCGGTAGCTGTCTCCGTGCTCTTGGTGGAAGGCCCGGGCCAGTTCCTTGATATCCTCCCCCTGGTAGCCGTCCTCGGGGAAGGGGACATTCTCCTCTCCCAGAAGGATCTGCAGGTACCGGGCCTGGAGGGAGAGGGCAAACTTATTGATCTGGTTGCCTGCGTCGTTGACGTAGAACTCTTTCCAGGTGTCATACCCATCCCGGCGCAGGACGTTGGCCAAGGTGTCCCCCAGCACGCCGCCCCGGGCGTTGCCCATGTGCATGGGGCCGGTGGGGTTGGCAGAGACGAACTCCACCATGACCCGCTTCCCCTGCCCCTCCTGGCTCTGGCCGTAAAGGGCGCCCTCGGACTCAATGGCCGAGAGCACCTGGCCATACCACCGGTGGCCCAGGCGGAAGTTGAGGAACCCGGGGCCGGCAATCTCCACCGAGGCAAAGGGGGTGTCCCCCAGGTCCATGTGGTCCACCAGCGCCTGGGCAATGGCCCGGGGAGCCATCTTCATGGCCTTGGCCCCTGCCATGGCAAAGGAGGCGGCATAGTCCCCGTTCTTGGGATCCTTGGGGATCTCCACCGTGCCCTTCACGGCGACCCCGCCGGGGAGGGCGCCGGCTGCGGCGGCCTTCTCATAGGCCTGGGCGATCACCCGGCTCACCTGCTCCTTTGCGTATTGAATCATATTTGCCATATCGTTCTATCCTCTTCTTTCCCTTCTCCCCGCTCACTGTCCTGGGGCCGGCGGGACCAACTGAGGTTCCGTCACCCGGATCTCGAAGGCGTTCTCCCCTATGGGCTGGCTGTCCACTTCCAAGGCGTAACGGATGGAGAGGTTTCCCCCATCCTCCCCAAAATCTGCCTTGGCCCGGTGGGTGTTTACCCCCAACATGAGGCCGCCATAGGGCGTTTCGTACAGAGAGAAGTGTTTTTGTCCTTCCTGAAAAATCATCTCAGAGTTCAACGTCCCCTCTCGGTGAAGGGTGATCCGCTCCGGGGTGATGTGAAAAGTGGTAGTGGTGCCCTCCAGGCCGGTGAGCTCGCTCTCCAGGTAGGTCAGGGAGAGCTCCCCTTCCTCCTGACGCAGGATCCCCTGGGTCACCAGTTCCATCACGTCTTCCTGCCCCTCTTCCAGGGTCTGGACCCCACGGATGGATATAATCACAGGTTTTTCCATGGATACACAGCACGTTCCTTTTTTCGATGTTGTTTGCGCAAGGCAAGTTATTATACCCGATTCCCAGCTGGTTGTAAAGTCTCCCCAGCCCCTTCCCAGGGCCCTCCTGCCGAGAAAACCCCAGCCGGAGGGGCAGATTTCGTGGAGATTTGCCCCTTTCCGCCTTTGACAATCGTCCCAGGGAACACTATAATATGGTCTATCGGAGAGCAGCGGCCCCGTTGCCTCCCTGCGGCGGCTGCCGCGCCTTCCGCCCAGTGGGGATCTTCCCCCTGCCCGGATGGACCACCTGCCGGAGACACCCATTCCCCCGGCATCGCTTAGAATAGAAAAGACCCATGGTTTCATTGCACAGCGAGGAGGTCAAGGTATGCAGCTGGAACTGAGCAAAAAGGAATTCCGGCGTCTGCTGGATATGGCGTATATCGGCAACTGGATCCTCAACTCCACCCGGGGGGAGGACCGATTCCAGGACTATGACCATGTGGAGAGCCTGCTCTTTGAGAAAGCCCGGCAGGAGGGCATGGGGATTCTGGCGGAGACCTACCGCGGCCAGACCATCCCCTCCCGGGCCTTTGTAGAGGGCGGCATTCACGAGGCCATCATGGAGTATGAGAACAACGTCTTCTTCGACATCCTGGCCGAGGACCTGGCCCGCCGGGACATGAACGATGCCCCCATCGACGAGAGCAACTACGCAGAACTGGCCCACCGGATCGAGGCCTATATCAACGAATTCGAGGAAAACGGCACCGACAATATCCTGGTGGACATTGACACCACCATCTGACCCAGGCCCGTTGGCCTGCCCCACCGGTTCAGAGGAACGCCCGCTTGGCACAGCCAGGCGGGCGTTTTTGCGTGGTTTGCCGCCGGCAGAGGGGGGCGCGATGCGGTGCTGCGTACCCTGCGGGTGGTCGGGGCTGTTCCGAAGCCTCGGGGCGCAGCGCCCCGTTGCCCCGCCTGCCCGGCGGGGGCCCCCATTTCTCCCGAGAAATGGGGAGAAAGAGGGCCGGGGGCCCTCTGTCATCGGTAGGTGGTTCCGTTGGAACCGTTGCAGGGTAGCCCCTGCCACGTGGGTTCCCGCCCGACTCCGGGCGGGAGCCCGGCTTTCTCCAGAGAAAGCCGGAAGAAAGA